>Ga0075434_100004546_pt1 | contig 12525 bp, 13 predicted proteins | sample RhiMethybrSRZTD3_FD_75298 | JGI IMG/M metagenome (GOLD analysis project Ga0075434, IMG submission 75298) | Populus rhizosphere microbial communities from Tennessee, USA - Rhizosphere MetaG P. TD hybrid SRZTD3 | ecosystem: Host-associated > Plants > Roots > Rhizosphere > Soil | place: USA... | reverse complement strand
ATGCGCTCGCGCTCGCGAGCGTCGTCGTCGACCTGCGCGTTACGCAGGTCGTGAACGGGCAGCTGGGCGTGCACGCGGTCTTGCGCGACGATGCATGGTCGTGAGGGGCAGCGGCGTGGGCTCGACGGAGCCGCCGGAAAGCAGCGGCCGGCTGAGGCTCTGGTTGGAGCGTGACCGGCGCGGTGCCGGCTACCACCTGCGCGACGCGGCGACGAACGACCCCGTCTCGTGGGACGACCCGCGCATCCGAGTCGTGCCGGTCGCCGGCGTGTCGTTTCGCCCGGAGGCGGTCGCGGACGCGTCCTTCGATCCGGGCTCTCGCCTCGCGCTCGTCCCGGAGCCCGACAACGAGCACGATCCGAACGCGGTCGCGGTCTGGAACGCCGAGCGCACGCTGCAAGCGGGCTACGTTCCGCGCGACGTGGCGGCCGAGCTCGACGGCAGCGAGCAGGCCGTCTCGCTCTGGCGCGCAGGCGAGGGGCTGCGTGTGCTGATCGCGCCCCCGGGTGCCTGGATCGGACGACCCCGCAGGTAACCTGCGCCGCCGATGGCGTACGAGCTCAAGCTCCCCGACCTCGGCGAGGGCCTGACCGAAGGCGAGGTCGCCCGCTGGCTCGTGTCCGAGGGAGACGAGATCGCCGAGGACGCGCCTTTGGTGGAGATCCAGACGGACAAGACGACGGTCGAGATCCCGTCCCCTGCGGCCGGTGTCGTCGCGCGCATCCTCGTGGCGGAAGGGGACGTTGTCCCGGTAGGCACCGTCCTCGTCGTCATCGGCGACGAGAACGGCTCAGCAGAGCCGATGCCGGCCCAAGGTGGCGTAGCTGTACAGCTACGCCAGGGCACCGGTTCCGGACCCGTCCAGAGGGTGCAAGCGACCCCGCTCGTGCGCCGCCTCGCGCAGGAGCTCGGCGTCGACCTCGCGGCTGTGCATCCGACAGGTCCGGCCGGGCGCATCACCGAGGCCGACGTCAGGGCCGCCGCCGAGGGGGCACGTGTTGAGTCGACACAAGGTGTCGAGGGGCGCCGCGAGAAGGTCCGCGGGGTCCGGCGGCAGATCGTCGAGCACCTCACGCGTGCGCACCGCGAGGTGCCGGCCGTCACCTTCGTCGAGGAGTGCGACTTCACGAACGTCGACCTGGCGCTCCTTCTGCCGACCGTCCTGAAGGAAACGGCGCTGACGCTGAAGGAGTACCCCGAGCTGAATGCGCGGCTCGAGGGCGACGAGATCGTCTACCTCGACCGTTACGACCTCGGCATCGCCGTCCAGACCGACCAGGGGCTCCTGGTGCCGGTCGTGCGCAACTGCGACACGCGCGGGATCGAGGAGCTGCGCGCCGACGTCGACACGCTGGCGGAGAAGGCGCGCGCCGGGACGCTCGCGCCCCAGGAGCTCCGCGGCTCGACGTTCACCGTGACGAGCGCGGGCAAGCTCGGCGGCCTGTTCGTGACGCCGCTCGTGAACCACCCCGAGGTCGCGATCCTCGGCGTCCACCGGATCGGGCCGCGCGCGGTCGTTCGGGACGGCGCGATCGTCCCCCGGCGCGTCGGCAACCTCAGCGTCACCTTCGACCACCGCGTCGTCGACGGCGCGCGTGCCGCCGCTTTCACGCTCGCCCTGATCGACCGGCTCCAGGGCCGCGGGGAGTAGAGGCTAGACTCGGCGCCCGATGGGCGCCTGGTACACGATCGGGATCCTCGCGGGGCTCGGCACCGCCCTCGGCGTCGCGGCCGTGGGGATCCTGAGGCACGCGCTCGCCTCCTTCGTCGTCGCGGCCGTGGTCGGCGCCGCGATCGGCTTCGCGTTCTTCCACTGGTACGAGGCCGTCGCCGGGATCGTGGGCGCGGGCTGCGGCGCGCTTGGCACTGCGCCCCTCGTCGCCGGCACGCTCAGACGCGGGGGCACGCGCGGCGGGACCGCGCTCCTGCTCTCGCTCGCCGCGCTCGTCGTGGCGGCGCTCGCCTTCGTGCCGGTGCTCGGCTACCTCGAGGCGCTCGCCGCGCCCGTTCTCGGCGCGCGCATGCGCCGCCGCGCGCCCGACACGCACGCGGGGCTGCGCTCCCTTGCCAAGGACTGAATGAGGCTCGGGGTGGGCTTGGGGTGCTTGCGGGGATGGCTCAGACCAAGCATGCGCCGTGTCTGAGCCACCAACCGTGAGTGCTTCGAGCCCACTCGGAGCCTCAATCCGTCCGGTCGTGATCATCCTCATCGACGGGCTGACACCGTCGATGTTCGAGGCGGCCGACACGCCCGCGATTCGCTTCCTGGCGGAGCACGGCGAGTACCGGCGCGCGTCCTCGGTGTTCCCGTCGCTCACGCCTGTGTGCCTCGCGTCGATCTCGACTGGCGCGCACCCCGACGTGCACGAGATCCCGCACCTCGTCTGGTGGTATCGCGCGGAGCAGCGCATCGTCGAGTACGGCTCCTCGTTCGGCGCGATCCGCGCGGCGGGGTTCGCGCGCTCGCTGCGCGACACGATCGTCGACCTGAACGCGAAGCACCTCTCGCGGAAAGCCGAGACGATCCACGAGGCGCTCGAGTCGGCGGGGCTCACGACCGGCGCGATCAACATCACGACCTACCGCGGCTCGCACCGCCACCTGCCGACGATCCCCGGCGTGCCCGCGGTGAACGGGCCGAAGCGCTTCTTCTTCTATTCGCTCTACGAGAGCGACCGCACCGGCGCGCCCATCGCGATCCGCAACCGCGCGCTCGGCTCGATCGACGCCTACGCCGCGGCTGTCGGCCGCTGGCTCGTCACGCGCGACGGCTTCGACGCGCTCGTCTACTACCTGCCGGACTTCGACTACGCCTCGCACGCCTTCGGGCCCGAAGGCGCGCGCGAGGCCCTCGCGCGGAGCGATGCGGCCATCGCCGAGCTCATGGATGCGGCCGGCGGACCCGACGCGTTCCTCACACGCTATGCCGTCGTCCTCTGCAGCGATCACGGGCAGTCCCACGTCGAGCGGGTGGCGCGGCTCGACGCCGGCGGCGACCTCGTGACCGCCTCGAACCGCGCGGCGATGGTCTACACCGAGACCCCGCGAGCGGTCGCGGAGCGTCTCGACGCCCAGCCGGTCGCGGGCATCGTCGTCTTCGAGGAGGACGGCCGCGTGGTCGCGCGGCGCGACGGGGACGAGGACGAGGCGCTGCTCGACGAGGTGCCGGACGGACGCGTGCGGGCGGCAGCGGCGCTGCGGAACCCGAACGCGGGCGAGGTGCTCGTGTCGGCGGCGCCGGGCTGGGAGTTTCTCGACCTTGCGGGCCGGCACCACCTCGGCGGCGGGAGCCACGGCTCGCTGGAGGCGGCCGACTCGGACGTGCCGATGCTCACCGTCGGCCTCGGCGCGCCGCCCGCGTCCATCACGGGGATCAAGCAGCTCGTCGCGGAACACTTCGGCGTCGCGGTGCGCCGTGCCGCCTGAATGGATCGACCGTCAGCTGCGCCGTCGCGGGATCCGCGACGAACGGGTTCTGGCCGCGATGGCCCACGTCCCGCGCGAGGCGTTCGTGCCGGAGGAAGCGCGGGCGGACGCCTACGCCGACGCGGCGCTCGCGCTCTCGCACGGGCAGACGATCTCGCAGCCGTACATCGTCGCCCTCATCTGCCAGGCGCTCGAGCTGCGCGGGGACGAGCACGTGCTCGACGTCGGGACGGGCTCCGGCTACCAGGCCGCGGTGCTGGCCGAGCTTGCGCGCGACGTCGTTTCGATCGAACGGATCCCCGAGCTCGCGGCGCAGGCGCGCGAGAAGCTTGCCGCCGCGGGCTACGACGTCGAGGTGCTCGTCGGCGACGGCGCGCGCGGGGTGCCGGAACGGGCGCCGTTCGATGCGATCGCCGTTGCCGCCTCCGCCCACGAGCTGCCCGAGCCGCTCTACGAGCAGCTCGTGACCGGCGGGCTCCTCGTGCTCCCGATCGAGGACAGCCTCCTCGCCGTCAAGCGCACCGAGGCGGGCGCCCGCGCGCGCTTCCTCTCGCTCGCGCGCTTCGTGCCGCTTCGGCCGGGTTTGCCGGACGATTGACCGGGGATCACTCGGGCGCTCATGAGGGCGCGTCTGGCGTCGGAGCTGCTGTCGTTGCCTGTGCGCATGCACGGGATCCAGCTCGGCACCCCCGTCGCCGCGCTGATCGACGCGGGCGCCGACCGCCTGCTCGGGCTCGAGATCCTGTGCCGTGACGGCATGCTCCGCTTCCTGCCATTTGCCGTCGCAGACGTGCGCGAGGACGAGATCGCGCTTCCGTCGGCTCTGACGCTGATCGACGAGCGAGACCTCGAGTACTACCGGCGGCACGCCCGCCGCCTCGCCGATCTCGGATACGCCGACGCGTGGATCGACCACGACGGTTACGTGCACGAGATGCTGAGCGCCGCGTAGATCGGTAGCCTCGCGCCGTGTCCGTCTCGTCCCGCACGGTCGCTGCGCTGCGGCGCCGGCACAACTGGGTCCAGCTGACGAAGTTCGCGCTCGTCGGGGCGAGTGGCTTCGTCATCAACCTTGCCGTCTACAAGACGCTGCTCGGGATCGGGGCGCACAAGGCGGCGGCCGTGTCCTTCGTCGTCTCGGCCGCGAGCAACTACTGGTGGAACCGTCATTGGACGTTCGTCGGCCAGCGGGGCAACTTCGCGCTGCAGGGCATGCGGTTCTACATCGTGTCGCTCGCCGCGTTCGTGGTGAACCAGCTCTGGCTCGCGGTGTTCCTGGACTGGTTCGGCTGGGGAAAGCTCGTGTCGCAGGCACTCGCAATCATCCTGGTGACGCCGCTCAACTTCCTCGGCAACAAGCTCTGGTCGTTTCGCTATTGAAGATCGCCCTCGCCGCCGTGCTCGCCGTCGCGCTCGTCCCGGCGGCGCGCGCCGCGACGACGACGTCGGTGCCGAACCCCGTTACGACGCCGCCGCCTGTCGCGCACTCGAAGCCGCGAATGACGTCCGGCCAGGCGACCCGCCTGTTCCTTGCCGACCACAAGGTCGCCGACTGGCTGAAGCGGTATCCGCCGCGTCCCGACACGGACGCGACGGTCAAGGACGGCGTCTGGACCGTGAACGTCTTCTCAGGGCGCGCGGGCGAGATTGCGACCGGCAAGGTCGACGACGCCACCGGCTCGATCGTCGAGGCCTGGACCGGGCCGCAGGTGGCGTGGAAGATGGCGCGCGGCTATCCCGGCGCGTTCGGTGGTACGAAGATCAACAGCTACAAGGTCTGGCTCGGCCTATGCGGGTTGTTCCTGCTCGGGCTCGTTGATTGGCGGCGGCCGTTCTCGATCCGGAACGTCGACCTGCTCGTCCTGCTGTCGTTCTCCGTCTCGCTGTGGTTCTTCAACCGCGGGAACATCTTCGCGGCGATGCCGCTCGCGTACCCGCCGCTCGTCTGGCTGCTCGCGCGGTGCATCTGGGTCGGTCGGCTCGACAGGGCGCCGCGCGGTGTGCCCGTCTGGCCGGTGTGGGCACTTGCCGCGGCGACCGTCTTCCTCGCAGGCTTCCGGGTCGGGCTCAACTGGCGCTCGTCGAACGTCATCGACGTGGGCTACTCCGGCGTGATTGGTGCCGACCGGATCGTGCACGGTCAGAGCCCGTACGGGCACTTCCCCGTCGAGGACCCGCGGCCGAAGTGCGGGCCTGCGGACGCCGACGGCGAGGTGCGCGACCGCATCCAGACGAACGGCAAGTGCGAGACGGCGAACCCGCTCGGCGACACGTACGGGCCTGTGTCCTATCTCGCCTACATCCCTGGGTACGCGCTCTTCGGCTGGAGCCACAAGTGGGACCGGCTGAAGTCCGTCCACTTCACGTCGATCCTCTTCGACCTGCTCGCGCTCGTGGGGCTCGCGCTCGTCGGGCGGAAGCTCGGCGGGCCTCGACTCGCGGCCACCGCCGCGTTCGCGTGGGCGGCATGGCCGTTCACGCAGTACGCCTCGAACTCGAATACGAACGACTCGATCGCGCCGGCGTTGCTGATCTTCGGCTTCCTCGTGCTGACGAGCGACTTCGGCCGCGGGGCGATCGTCGCGCTCTCCGGCTGGACGAAGTTCGCCTCGCTGCTCGTCCTGCCGCTGTGGCTCGGCTATCCCGAGGCCCGGCGCCCGCCGAAGATCGCCTCTGCGCTCGCCGGCTTCGTCGCTGCGACCGCGGTCGTGTTCTTCGTCCTGTTCCTCGAGCCGTCGCCGGCGCACGCGGCCCGCGTCTTCTTCGATCGCACGATCCGGTATCAGATCGGGCGCGACTCACCGTTCTCGCTGTGGGACTGGGGCCAGTACCACGCCAAGGGGCTGCCCGACCTGCGACCCGTGCAGCAGGTGCTCGAGGCGCTTCTCCTCGCCGGCGCGGTCGCGCTCGCGTGGATCCCCCGCTGTCGCTCGCCGCTGCGCATGGCGGCGCTGACGGCCGCCGTGCTGATCGGGTTCGAGCTCGTCCTGACGCACTGGTTCTACCTCTACCTCCCGTGGTTCTTCCCGTTCGTGGTGCTCGCGCTCCTCGCGCCGCTGCCGGGCAGTGCAGACCATGACGACCCTGCGCTCCCGGCCTGAGCTCGCCGCCGCCGCGTGCGGGCTCTTCCTGTTCTGCTGGGGGCTCGTCCACCTCGACCTCTGGTCGCGGCACCAGATCGTCGACTGGCCGACCTACGAGCGCTACGGCGACGCGATCTTGCACCAGGGACTCGTGCCCTACCGCGACTTCGCCGTCGAGTACCCGCCCGGCGCGCTCTTGATGTTCCTCCTCCCGGTCGCCTTCGGCGACTACGCCTCCGCGTTCGCCTGGCAGATGGCGGCCTGCGGCGTCGCGCTCGTCGCGGTCGTCGCGGCGATCCGCGTCGAGGCGTCGTTCTACGTCGCGCTCGCGCCGGTCCTGACCGGGTCGCTGATCCTCTCGCGCTTCGACCTGTGGCCCGCGTTGCTGACGGTGTCCGCTCTCGCCGCGCTCCTCTACGAGCGGCACCGGCTCGCGTGGGGCTTCCTCGGCGCGGCCTTCGCCGCGAAGCTCTGGCCGTTCGTCGTCGTCCCGCTCGCGCTCGTCCGGTCATACCGCGCCGGCCGCGCCCGCGCGGTGCTGGTCGGGATCGCCGTCGCGGCGATCGCGTTCGTCCCGTTCGCGGTCCTCGCGCCGCGCGGGGTCTGGCACAGCCTGTCAGGGCAGGGCTCGCGGCCGCTGCAGATCGAGAGCCTCGGCGCGTCGCTCTTCACGACCTTCGGTCACCCGCACGTGATCACGACGCACGGCTCCCAGAACGTCGCCGGCCACGGCACCGTCGGCGCCGTGGTGGCGCTCGCACAGGCGGCGGTGCTCGTCGCGCTCTGGGTCGCGTTCGCACGCGGCCCCGCGACGGATGCCCGCCTCTTGCGGTACACGGCGGCGTGTGTGTGCGCGTTCGTTGCGCTCGGGAAGGTGCTGTCGCCGCAGTTCCTGATCTGGCTGATCCCGCTCGTCCCGCTCGTGCGCGGCCGGCGCGGCCTCCTTGCGACGGCGATCCTCACGACCGCCCTCCTCCTCACCCAGGTGTGGTTCCCCGGCAAGTACTTCGACTACGTCGACTTCTTCCACGACGCCGGTGTCGTGCTCGCGCGTAACCTCACGCTCGTCGCGCTGCTGGTCGTCCTCGCCTGGCCGGACCGGCTTGCGCGGCGGGGGTGAATCACGCACAGTCAGGACCGTCAGCTCACCGAGGGAGGTACGACCTTTGGCGCGCACACCACTCGCGCAGGCGGTCGAGGAAGCAGCCGCACGGATCACCGAGGACGACGCCCGCACGACGCGCCGCGGCTTCTTGAAGGGCGCGGGCGCAGCCGTCGCGGGGGCTTCCGTCCTCGGCCGGTTCGCGGGGCCGGCACGCGCCGTGGCCGGACCGCCGCCCGGCACGCGGATCGTCGTCGTCGGTGCGGGCCTCGCCGGCCTCGTCGCCGCCTACCGGCTGCAGCAGGCGGGCTTCGCCGCGCAGATCTTCGAAGGGTCCGGCCGCATCGGCGGACGGTGCTTCACCGGCCGCGGCGACTTCGCGGAGGGCCAGATCTACGAGCACGGAGGCGAGCTGATCGACAGCGGCCACATCGAGCTCAAGCAGCTCGTGAGCGAGCTCGGCTTCAAGCTCGACGACCTCCTTCAGGCCGAGACCAACGGCACCGAGCAGCTCGGCTACTTCTTCGGCCGCCGCTACACGTTCGCCCAGATGACCGACGACCTGAAGACGATCTGGCAGCAGATCCACTCCGACGTGACGGCCGCCGGCTACCCGACGCTCTACAACTCGTTCACGGCGCGCGGACAACAGCTCGACCGGATGTCGCTGTTCCGGTGGATCGAGACGTTCGTACCAGGCGGCCACTCGTCGCCGCTGGGGCAGCTCCTCGACGTCGCCTACAACATCGAGTACGGCGCCGAGACGACGGTGCAGAGCTCATTGAACATGCTCTACCTCCTGGGCTTCGTCGGCCCGGGTCAGTTCCGCACCTTCGGGAAGTCGAACGAGAAGTTCCACGTGCGCGGCGGGAACGACCAGATCGCGACGACGCTCGCTGCGAGGCTCTCGGCCCAGATCACGGTCAACACGCCGCTGACGGCGATCAAGCGCAACAACGACGGCACGTTCAAGCTGACGTTCGCGAACGGCCCCGGCTCGTTCACGCAGGTCGCGGACCACGTCGTTCTCGCGCTGCCGTTCTCGCTCATGCGGAGCGTCGACTTCTCGCACGCCGGCTTCAACCAGGTCAAGACGATTGCGATCAACGAGCTCGCGATGGGGACGAACTCGAAGGTGCACCTGCAGTTCACCTCGCGCTTCTGGCGTGACCAGGGTTGCACCGGCGAGACGTACTCGGACCGCGGTTACCAGAACACCTGGGAGGTCACGCGCGCCCAGCCGGGCACGAGCGGCATCCTCTCCTGGTACACGGGCGGCAATCCCGGCGTCGCGGTCGGCACCGGCACGCCGCAGCAGCAGGCGCAGACGTTCCTCGAGCAGATCGAGCCGGTCCTGCCCGGCGCGACGGCGAAGTGGAATCACCGGGTCGTGCGCGACTTCTGGACCGGCTACGAGTGGACGAAGGGCTCGTACTCCTATTGGAAGGTGGGGCAGTACACGCGTTTCTCGGGAGCGGAGAAGGAACGCAGCGGCAACTGCCACTTCGCCGGCGAGCACACGTCACAGGACTTCCAGGGCTACCTGCAGGGCGCCGTCGAGACAGGCGAGCGCGCGGCCGCGGAGATTCTCGGCAAGTAGAGGCGCTACTGGCCGCGGATCCACGCGGCGAACCCGGCGTCCGGCGCGTGCAGGTTGAGGACGCGCGCCGGGCGCTCGTCCGCGCCGCGGAAGCCGTGACGCGTCCCGGGCGGCGCGGCGAAGAACTCGCCCGCCCCCAGCACGACAGTCTCGTCCCCGCGAACGAACTCCACCGAGCCGTCGACGACGAGGAACGAGTCCACATGGTCGTCGTGCTCGTGCGGCGAAACCTCGAAGGACGAGTCGAACTCGATCTCGATCAGCGACAGCTGAGGGAGCTCGAACCGGATGGTCACGACACGGTTCTCCCGCTCGAAGCGCTCGCCGTCGGTCGCCCGCGCGACCACGAGCTCGCCGCCCGGCGCGTCCTCCGGCGGATGCTGGTCGTAGTCGGCAGGGTTCGTCGGCTCCCTCGCGTACTGGCGGCGGAGGTACTCCACGAACCGCTGCGACGGCGCGTGCAGGTTGAGCAGGCGGACCGGGCCGGGCGCGAGGTTGTTGAAGCCGTGCACGACGCCGGGGGGAACGGCCGCGGCGTCGCCGGGCTCGAGCGTCAACGCGCCCTCGGCGGTCAGGATCTCGACTCCGCCTTCGAGCACGACGAACGCGTCGACGTGCGCCGCGTGGAAGTGCCGGTCGGCGCCCGGCGTGCCGCCTTCACGCGTGAACCTGAACGCGGCGAGCCCCTCGAGGTCGGCGAGCACCTCGGTTCGCGACCCTCTCCGCTCCAGGACCTCCATCACGGCCGCCACGCTACTCGACCTCGACCCGGACGGCCGCGCAGGCGGTCGCGCGCCCGTCGTCGCCGCAGTCGACGAGCGCTCCCTCGATCCGCACGTCGCCCGTTGCCGGCTCGAGCCGCAGGGGCATGCCGGTCAGGAAGCGCCTGAGCGCGTTGTGGTCGTCGCTGCCGATGACCGAGTCGTGCGGGCCGGTCATGCCGGCGTCCGTGATCGCAGCGGTACCGCCCTTCAGCACCCGAGCATCGTTCGTCTGCACGTGCGTGTGCGTGCCGATGACCGCGGTCACGCGGCCGTCGAGGTAGCGCGCCATCGCGACCTTCTCGCTCGTCGCCTCGGCGTGGAAGTCGACGACGATCACCGGCGTTCGGGTGCGGGCTTCGTCGACGAGGCGATCGACGGCGATGAACGGGCTCTCGAACGGCGTGAGCGAGAACGACCCGAGCAGGCTGATCACCGCGACGCCGTCGTGCACCGCGAGGCCCGTGCCGGGCGTCTGCGGCGACAGGTTCGCCGGCCGCAGCACCCGGTCTGTGCCGGAGAGGTACGGCGCGAAGCCCTGCTGGCCCCAGGTCCAGTTGCCGAGCGTGATCACGTCGGCGCCGCGCGCGAGCAGGCGCTCCGCCAGCTTGGCCGTGATCCCGCGGCCGGCGGCTGCGTTCTCGCCGTTGACGATGCAGAAGTCGGCACCGAGCTCCGCTCGGAGCGACGGCAGCCGCGTCTCGACCGCCCGCCGGCCGGGCGCGCCGAACACGTCGGCGACGAAGAGGATGCGCACGGAGGTAGGCCTTCGAGCTTTCTAGCTCAGCGACAACGTCGCCGCCGGGTGCACCTCGACGACGACATGGTTCCCGGCGTCGTTCGTGTAGCGCGAGAGCGCTTGCTCCTCGGCACGGGAGAAGTCGACGACGGAGCCCAGGCGCGAACCGCCGGACGTGACTGGCGAGCCGACCGCCAGCAGCGGATCGACGCGGACGTGTGACACCGCGACCACGAGCGACGGCGCGCCCGCCGGTTGGATGTCGATGCGCGAGCCGTACGTCCGCCCGTTCAACGTCACGTCGTCGATCGCGACGACGATGCCGTCGACGGGCGAGTAGACGTCCGTGCTCGGCGCAGCGCCGACGTCGATCGCCGACAGGCCCGGCCCCTCTCCTCCCGGCAGCTGGTACCACCGCGGCCGGCCGTTCGAGCCGCCGAAGACCTTGTGCACGATGCGCTTCAGGAGACCCTGGTTGATCTGCGTCCCGAGCGGCGACACCGCGAGCGACCCTTCGCTCCCGCCCTGGTAGCCGATCGCCGTCACGCGCGACTGGCTGATCGGCAGCTGGAGGTGCAGGCCGCCGAGCCGCGCGACGATCTCCGGCTGCGGCGGCCCTGCCGGGAGCAGGCGCGACGGGGTCGCGGGCGCGGTCGCGGGCAGGGGCGTGCTCGAGCCTCCGAAGGCGGAGAGCAGGAGCGTCACGAGCCCGATCGCGACCACGACCACGAGGACTGCGAGACGCCGGAGACGACGCTCCCGCTCCAGGTGACGGCGCTGCGCCGCGCGGGTGCGCCGGTGTTTCACCGGGGGCGGCATCCGGGGCACCGTAGCGAACGGTTCCGGGACATTCAACGCGGTACTGCCGTCGGTCGCCCACGACCAGTCCCAGTCCGGCGGCCTGAGGAGCCGAGCAACGGCGGTAGCATCGTCACGATGGGCACGAGGCTCGTCGTCCCGCGGTGGATCCAGCTGGTGGGGCTGCCGCTCCTGCTCGTCCTGGCATGGCTGCTGGCGAGCGCCGCGGCTCACGTCGTGTTCCTCTTCGTCGTCGCCGCGCTCATCGCGCTCCTGCTCGACCCGCTCGTCCGCGGCCTGCAGCGGGTCCGGCTCCCGCGCGGCCTCTCGGTCGCGGTCGTGTACCTGGCGTTCGCTGCGGCGCTCGGTCTCGTCATCCTCGCGATTGCGACCGCCGTCGTGGGCGAGACGAAGACGGCGGCGAACAGGTTCAACGCCTACTTCACGCATCCTCACGGCGTCTCCGGACAGACCTCGGCCGACCGCGACATCGACCGCCTCCAGGCGTGGCTGAACACGCACCGGCTGAAGTCGATCAAGATCCAGCAGCGCGGTCACAAGCTCGTGAGGCAGATCCGGCAGCGCGACGTCGGGAAGTACACGAACAAGATCGTGACGTTCGTCGAGGGCGCCGCGATCTCCATCGGCAAGACGCTGTTCTCCGTGGTGCTGCTGCTCGTCGTCTCGATTTACATGCTGCTCGACATGCAACGGCTGGGGGCCGCCATCAACCGCCGCTTCCCGCCGCGCGCGGCCGAGCAGCCGCTGCTCATGAGCATCGAGCGCTCGCTCGCGTCGTACGTGCGCGGCCAGATCGCGCTCAGCCTGATCATCGGCACGAGCGCGGGCGTCGGCCTCTGGATCCTCGGCGCCGTCGGGCTCCTGCCCCACGGGCAGCAATACGCGCTGCTCTTCGGCGCCTGGGTCGCGGTGACGGAGGTCATCCCCTACCTCGGGCCGTGGCTCGGCGCAGTCCCCGCCGTCGCGTACGCACTCGTCGTGCACCCGATCTCGGC
>Ga0075434_100004545_pt1 | contig 12528 bp, 16 predicted proteins | sample RhiMethybrSRZTD3_FD_75298 | JGI IMG/M metagenome (GOLD analysis project Ga0075434, IMG submission 75298) | Populus rhizosphere microbial communities from Tennessee, USA - Rhizosphere MetaG P. TD hybrid SRZTD3 | ecosystem: Host-associated > Plants > Roots > Rhizosphere > Soil | place: USA... | reverse complement strand
GTTCTGATGGCTCGGCGAACTCGCAGGTGAAGTCACCCGCTCCTGGGCAGGCCTGGGCCCTGAATTCTCCAGCTGGGCGAGGAGACGCTCCACCACCCGCGCCATCGGATCGGGCTGAGCGCCCGGTGCGGATTTCGGCATGAGTCAGGTTGTCGCGCTGGGATACGTGCGTCGCGGCATTTGTCGTACCGCCCTGGAGCCCGCTGGTGCAAACAAGCCTCGCATGAGCGATTAGCGCTGATGTTTCAGGTTTGCGCGGGGCTAAACCGGAGCTTCGAACCCTCGCAACATCACGGGGCCGCCGCGGCCCGCGGCACTGCAACCCACTGCAGGAAAGCAGGCCCATCTGTGAAAAAGTGAGCCAAGCCACGGCGTAGCATGGGCACGGGGCGGAGACTAAAGGCATCCAACCCGGTTGGCTCCATGAGGAACCTGGCGTTCATTTTGGTCGGCCTCACAATCCTATCCGCGTGCTCGGAGCGACGAACTCAGGAGACGGCGAGCGTCGACCGGGTCGCCCGGCCCCTGGAAGAGGCGTTGCCGGATAGCGGCCCGAGCTCTCGTCGCGCAAGCAGTCCGCCTCACGCCGGGCCCGACGAACGCCCCCTGCAGCTTAAATCGCGACCCCATGCGTCATCGCCCGGCAGAAGCGCTCCTCCTGACAGCACGACCGAAAAGACGTCGCCCGCACCAGCCTCCACGCCGATTCCCTCCCCCAGCCCGGACCCAGACACGGTCTCGAAGCAGCCCGCGGCTGGGGCTCCTGACACAGAGGTGGCGACGGAGCCCTCGCCACCGACTGTGCGAGACTCGGCTCCGTCCCCCATCCCCGGGACGGTGTCACCGACGAATCGATCGGACCCTTTTGCTCCGGCAGCGCGCAGCCTTCCGGCGGGAACTACGGTCCAAGCCCAGCTGCAGGACTCACTGAATTCGCGCCACGATTCCGCGGGGAAGATCGTGATGGCGCGAATCAATGAAGCCATAACTGATCGGAATGGACAGGTCGTCGTGCCTGCGGAATCTCCCGTCCAGCTCTCGGTTGCGCAGCTCGAGCCCGCCAAGACGCGAAGCGCGACCGATGGGAAACTCGCCCTGCGAGTGGATTCGGTGTTGGTCGAGGGGCGGGCCTACCCCGTCGCTGCGAAAGTTGAACCCGTGCCGCACGAGCTGCGTGGCCGCGGCGTCTCGGCCGGTGAAGCCGAGAAGGTCGGAGTAGGTGCTGCGGCGGGCGCGGTTTTAGGCAGGGTCCTTGGTGGAAACACCAAGGGTACGATCATCGGAGGTGCCGTCGGCGCCGCCGGCGGTGCGGTCGTGGCGGCTCAAACAGCCAGTCGCGACGTGGTCGTCAAGCCGGGGACCTGGGTCTCGTTTGTACTCACCGCGCCTTTGGTGGTGAAGGAGTAGGAGCTCATCTCAACTCAATCGCGAGGAAAAAATGAAGCCCATAGCAATTCCCAAGTGGCCTCTGATCGTCGCGGCGCTGCTTGCGCCGGCGGCGTTGCAGGCCCAAGCAGGCCAGGTGGTTTGTAAGGATGGATCGAACGGCTCGAGCGTGGCTGCCTGCGCCAGTCATGGCGGGGTGGACAGCGTGTCCACGGCGGCTGCCCGGAAAGCGCGCGGTGGTGTGGAAACCGGGCAGCTCGACACTACCAGGGGCGGCAGGGAAACCGGACCGGATACGGCGCTCAAGGCCAAGCCCGGCGTGCAAACTGGCCCAGCCGCGGCCGACACCGGCGCCATGAGCCGCGATACGTCAAAATCAAAGCACAGCGCCAAGTCGAAGAAGCATCACAAGGCCGCCGACAGCACTCACATGCGGGCTGACTCGGCTGCCATGCGGCCGGATAGCGCGCACTAAGCGGGGAGCCTGCCTGCGCCAAAGCAACTGCCCCGGGCAATCGCCCGGGGCTTGCTACGGCTTCTTCACCGTATCCGTTTTCACCGCGTGAGCGCCACGCTTGTGAATCGTATCGCTCGTGATCGTCGTGTCGTGGTGAATGATGGCCGTGTCCTGCATCTCGCGCTTCGAAACGACGGTGTCGGCGGAATGTCGCTCGGCTGCGCCGGTGTCCTCTGCGCGGTGCGCGCGGTTGGTACATGCAACCAGGCTTACGGCAACGACCGTGGCTGCCAGGATCGATTTCATCGGGACCTCGGATTCAGGTAACGCAGACTGCCGGCTCCCACGAGCCGACTCCAGCTCTGCAGCGAATACATGCAAGTTGCCGAGCGCGCCACGCCGTGAGGCTCCTCACGACTAGAAGGGCGTGCCTCTCAGGGGAGCCGGTCCAGTTCTACCCAGGTATTGTCGCGCTCAACTCGGTCAGCCGTCAGCTCGCGGTAGAGCCACCCCTTTGCCTTGGTCCAATCACGTCGAACCGTGCGAGAGGTTACTCCCAGCACTTGAGCAGTCTCTTCCTCCGACAGGCCGCCGAAGAAGCGGCACTCCACCACCTGAGCCAACCGCGGATCGAACGTGGCCAGCCGAGTGAGCGCCTCGTCGAGCGCGCACAGAGTGTCGGCCCTTTGGTCGATCGTCACCGCGCCCTCTTCCAAGGGAAGAGGTGCTTCGTGTCCCCCGCGCTTGAGCGCATGGCGCCGCCTGGCGTAGTCCACCAGCACGTGCCGCATCGCGCGGGCCGCCAGCGCAAAAAAATGGCTCCGGTCGTTGATGCCGACTCGACTCTGATCTACCAGACGGAGGTACGTCTCGTGAACCAGTCCGGTTGTGCCGAGCGTATAGTCGGTCCGCTCGCAGCTACCGACGCGGTGAGCAATGCGATGCAACTCCTCGTAAACCAGCGGAAAGAGCCGATCCATGGCCTCAGGCCTACCAGCGCTCAGATCGAGCAGAAGGTCGGTAATTGGTCGACGGGTGCCATCGGCTTCGGGAATGTCGGATGGGGTCATGTCAACCGGGCTGCCTCAGCGTCGGACGCACCTGCGAAGGTTGTTCGCAAAAGCCTCGGCACTGGGGTAGCGACTCGAAGGCTCCTTCTCGAGTGCCTTGAGGAGAATGGAGTCGATCTCGCCTCGAAGCGTCTTCCCGACTTCCTCGTCGGCGACTTCCGAGGGAGGTGGGGCATCGGTCTCCAGAATTGCACGCGCGATTTCCGGCCGGTCACGGGGCGTCGATGCATATGGGCGTCGCCCGGTGAGCAGCTCATACAGCAAAACGCCGAGCGAGTAGACGTCGCTCGCGACGGTGACCTCCTCGCCCCGGATCTGTTCCGGACTGGCGTACTCCAGCGTCATGGGTCGGACACCTACGCTTAGTCGTGCTCGAGCGGAAGCGTCCCCGGCCACGGCCATTACCGCGCCACCGATCAGCTTCGCGATGCCGAAGTCGAGCAGCTTCACGCTGCCATCAGCCGTGACGAGGATATTGGCGGGCTTGAGATCCCGGTGAACCACCAGGTTCCGGTGAGCGTAATCGACGGCCTCGCAGATGGTCAGGAAGAGCGTCAGCCGCTCCTCCACCGACAGGTGCTGCTCTCTGGCGTACCGGTCGAGCGGTGTTCCCTGCACAAACTCCATGGCGAACCATGGGCGGCCGTCGGCAGTCACGCCACCATCGAGAAGCCGAGCTATGTGGGGATGGTTGAGCGAGGCGAGAATTTCCCGCTCCTCGAGAAAGCGCCGGGTGAGTTGGCCATCGAGCGCCAGTCCGGGGCGGACCAGCTTGAGGGCAACCTGCATGGGCGGCCGGTCCCCTTCGCGCTCCGCCAGATAGACGGTGCCCATGCCTCCGTGACCTGCTTCGCGCACGATCCGGTATGGCCCCACCCTCATCCCGCCAGTTGGGGGCGATAACTGATCTTCGAGATGTCGTACCAGGGGCGCAGCGTACTCCGCCGCAGGCTGATCGAGAAAGTCGATTGCCCCGTCGCAGTCGCGCAGCAGCAGCTCGACGTCGGTTCGCAGCGCCGCATCGCCGGCGCAGGCTCGCTCGAGATAGGCGGTGCGCTCTCCGGGCTCGAGATCCAGCACCTCGTCGAGCAACCGGTCGATCTTGGACCAACGGTCTGAGGAAGGCTTCGTGGGACCTCCGAGCAACGACTCAAGATGATTTCCCGTCCGGGGCGACGCAACGAGGGCGTGTGGGTGCGGAACGCTCTCCTTCCGCCGGTTCGGAGTGCTCTCTTGCCGCCGACTGCGGGGCGCGTCATGCTAAGTAGCATGAGGGACGCGCCGATGACCTCGAGTCTTCGAGTGTCGCGATCGGAACTTCTTGCGATCGTCGCCGGGTGGACGTTGATCGCTGCGCTGTTTGCCGGGCACAACTACCTGTCGGCAGCGGCGAACGGGCGGCCGGTCGCCCTTGGGCAGGCCGTCTGGTGGAGCGTGGCGGAGTGGTACACCTGGGCCCTGCTGACGCCGCTGGTCGCTCTCCTGGTCCGGTGGGTGCGCCCGGCTACAGGCTCGAGGATGCGAGGCCTGCTCCTGCTGGCGGCGTGCGGCCTCGTCATCGCCGCGCTCCAGGTTGGCCTGGAGTACGCCGCCGATCGCCTTGCCGTGCTGCTCTCGCGCGATCCGAACGTCAGTGTCCGAGTTTGGCTTTCGGGCGGGGTGCGTGACGCCGCCCTCGATCTTGCCTATCTCGTCCCCCGCAAGATCGGCTTCAGCTTCGCCACGTTCTGGGCCATCGTGGTCGTCGTGTTTGCCGCGGACTACTATCGGTTGTACCGGGACCGGGAGGTCCGCGCCGCCCGACTCGAGAGCGCGCTTGCGCGGGCTCAGCTCCGCGCACTTCAGGCGCAGCTCCAGCCGCATTTCCTGTTCAACACGCTGAATACGATCGCGAGCCTGATACCCGAGGATCCCACAGCCGCTGAGGAAATGGTCGAGTCGCTGAGCGATCTGCTTCGGACGGCACTGCGCGATGGGGGACGGGACGAGATCACGCTGGCGCAGGAGATCGAGCTACTGGACCAGTACCTGCGGATCCAGGAGCGTCGGTTTCAGGATCGGCTGCGGGTGGAGCGCGCGTTTCTTCCCGGCCTCGACCGTGCACTGGTTCCGCCCCTTCTGTTGCAGCCGCTGGTTGAGAACGCCATCAAGCACGGGGTCGGGTCGCGGCCGGAGGGTGGCACGGTCACCGTCCGGAGCGAGCGGCGAGACGGAACCTTGTTGCTCACGGTCGAGGACGACGGGCCGGGGTTCTCTCCCCAGGCTCAATTCGTTGTACCAGCGGGGCTCGGGCTGTCCAACACCCGCGCTCGGCTCGAGCAACTCTACGGCAATGACGCAGCACTAGAGACGGGAAACCGATCGGACGGCGGGGCCTACGTTGGAGTGCGATTGCCTTATCGGGTCTCGGCCCCTGGTGTCATTGCCGGCTCCTTAGCATGAGTCGCCCGCTTCGCCTTCTGATCGTGGACGACGAGCCGCCGGCGCGACGCCGCCTGCGGCGCATGCTTGGGGGCGAGCCAGACATCGAGGTGGTGGGCGAATGCGGCAGCGGCGCCGAGGCGGTGGCGCAGATCCGCACTCTGATGCCGGATCTGGTCCTGCTCGATGTACAGATGCCCGATGGCGACGGATTCGACGTGGTGGAAGAACTGGGACCGTCGGCGCTTCCGCTCGTAGTGTTCGTAACGGCGTACGACGAATATGCGCTTCGTGCTTTCGATGCTGCGGCGCTCGACTACCTGGTGAAGCCGGTGCGCAGACCGAGGCTGCGGACGGCGCTCACTCGCGCGCGCGAGCGCCTGGCTGCGGCCATTGATTCGATTGCCGCGGATGGAGAGCTGGCGACCGAGACGCCACCGCGTTCCGACCGGCTGCTCATCGATCGGGGCCACCACAAGGAAGTCCTGTTGCTCGAGGAGATCGACTGGATCGAGGCAGCAGATAACCACGTCATCATCCATGCTGGCAAGGAGTCGCACCGCTTTCGTCGCACCATGGAGCAGGTGCTGGAGCGTCTCCCGGCCGATCGGTTCGTCAGAGTGCACCGCTCCACAATCGTCAACCTGAACCGGATCAAGCAGGTGCACGACTGGTTCAACGGCTACCTTCTCGTCCTGGCCGACGGAACCAGGCTGGCCACCGGAAGACAGTACCGCGATACGGTTATGCAACGGTTGCACGCGCTCCGCTGACGACGTTCTCGCCCTTCGTTCGCCCCGCTTTACATTCGCTCGTCCCGTTCATCACGAATTTCACCCCGGCGCCTTAGCGGCCCCGAGAAGGGCGCACCACCTTGTGTGGGTTCACGCTCCCCGAGGCACGCACATGCCGAAGTCGTCCATGGTGAATGGGGCTGGTTGCTTCGCGCTCCTGGCGTTGTTGGGTTGGCCGCTCGGTTCGGGGCTCCTGGCCCAGAGAGCGGTATCGGTCGCCGGTCAACCGGAATCGGGCGCCGCGCTTCGGCGCCGAGCGGTGTGGCACGGAATGATCGCACCGCTGGGTGGAGACTCCGGTGCGGTGGTGCACCGGATCGAGTCCTCGTCCCCCGCAGCGCGGGCCGGGCTTCAGGCTGGTGATCGGCTCGTGGCACTCAATGGAACTCCAGTCCTCAGCTCGGACGCGTTCTGGCCCACCTACAGGAGACTCCGAGGAGGCGACACCGTCCGCGTACGCGTGCTCCGGGCCAAGGCCGGCGCGATAAGGGCGGACACCTTCGACATCCGCTTCGTGCTCGATTCCGCGGCTCACGAACAGATTCCGGGAACCGTCACCACGTACGACGCGATTCGCTCCGAGCGGGGGTACCTGCTTCGCACGCTCGTAAGCCGCCCCGAGCATGCGGCGGCAGGTCGCCTCCCGGCCGTGCTCTTCATTCCCTGGCTTTCCTGCGATCCGGTGGAAAAGCCCGACCCCGGCAACGATGGGTTCGCGCACATGCTGCGCGCAGTGGCGGCGGGAGCAGGCATGGTGATGATGCGGGTCGAGAAACCGGGGCTGGGCGACAGTCAGGGCCCCGATTGCTCGGTCGGCGGCCTCGACGACGAGATGGCGGCGCCGCGGGCCGGCTTGCGAGCGCTCCGGACCATGCCGGGGGTCGATCCGAGGCGGATCTTTGTGATGGGTGGAAGCATCGGTGGAGGACTCGCGCCTATCCTTGCAGCTGCCGAGCCGCAGGGAATCGCGGGCGTGATCGCGGTGAGCGGATTCACCCGAACCTGGTACGAGCACATGCTCGAGATCGAGCGCCGCCGGCTCACACTGTCGGGCAGCTCACCTGCACAGGTCAACTCGGCGATGCGCGGGTTCGCCCAGTTCTATACCGACTACTTGATGGGAGGGCGAACACCGGAGCAGGTGCTCGCCGCTCGGCCTGAGCTTCGTTCCCTCTGGTACGACGAACCCACCCGCCAGTACGGTCGCCCGGCGGCGTACTACCAGGCTGTGCAGCGGCTCGATGTCGAGGCCGCCTGGGGCGCGCTGGCGGAGCGAGGCATTCCCGCGCTGGTGGTTTGGGGCGAATTCGATTGGATCATGGGGCGTGCGGAGGCCGAGAGGGCAGTCGAGATCGTGAACGCGCGCAAGCCTGGACTCGCGCAGCTTGTCGTTCTCGCGAAGACCGATCACAGCCTCATGGCCTACGCCAGCATCGCGGCCGCATTTACTGATGAGGGTCCCAGGAACGACGGGGGGGCCGGGCGGGCAATTACGGCGTGGCTCAGAGAGCGGGCCGCCCATGCCGATCGCACATCGGCACCAGGCAGCCGGGGGCGATGAGCGAGGTCTCGATCACCGTCGGCGTCGGCTTCCGTTAGTGGCGCAAACAACCACTGACTCCCGCTAGCCCCCTGTGACATTCATCGTCGACCGACCTTAGGCAAGCGGCCTTGGGGCCCATTCGGCCAACTGGTAGCAGGAATAGTCATGGCGCCGATGAGGGGCCCGACGTAGGTTGGCGGTCCGTCGGCGCCGGCCTCCCGGCGCTGGGGATTCATTTAGAGGAGGACATCGATGACGCAAACGAATTTCCGCGGACGCTTCGTGTGGCACGAGCTGCTCACGAGCGATCCCAAGGCCGCAGCGACCTTCTACACGCGCGCGCTCGGCTGGAAGGCCGAGCCGTGGGACGAGGACCCCTCATACACGCTGTTCAGGAGCGAGAATGGTCTCGTGGCAGGTGCCATGACCCTTCCCGCCGAGGCGAAGGCTGCGGGAGCCAAGCCGCATTGGCTGTCCTACATCGGAACTCCGGATCTCAAGGGCACTGTGGACTCGGCCACTCGGTTGGGCGGGAAAGTTCTGAAGGACATCACTCCCATTCCGACAGTTGGCCGTTTTGCGATAATCGCGGATCCACAAGGCGCCGTCTTTGCGGCGTTCACGCCTGAGTCGGCACCTCCTGACAAGCCACCCGCGACCGATTTTGCCTGGCACGAGCTGATAACCACGAACCACGTCGCAGCGCTTCGGTTCTACCAGGAGCTGTTCGGGTGGGAGAAGACGGATGCGATGGAGATGCCGCGGCTCGGCACGTACCAGATCTTCGGGCTGAACGGCGTCGGCATGGGCGGCACGTACAACAAGGCCGACGACATGCCTTTCCCGCCGCACTGGCTCCCATACGCCTCGGTTTCCGACTCCCCCACCGTGACCAGGGCCGTGACGAACCTCGGTGGGAAAGTGATGGTCGGACCGACGGAAGTGCCGGGTGGCGGTCTGATCTCGGTTTGCGAAGACCCGCAAGGCGTCATGTTCGCCATGCATTCGGTGGCCACGGCAGCAGCCCACGCCTGATCGCCTGGCAACGCTTACTGCAGGTCAGCGGCCGCTTCACAGCGAGCCGCGGCCTGCCGTAATGCCAGCGCCGATCGCGCCGCAGGCAGCTGCGCGAACACGAACGGCACCTGGTGCTCGTTTACCAGAATCGGATATCGCGAATCACCCTCGCCAAACACCGTAATGAACTCGGTCCGCGTGCGATTGCGCAGCGGCACCACGAGCTGTCCGTACATCAGCACATTGGGGCGATTGAGCAGCAGTCGCGCCTGGCGGATCTTGGGCTGAATCAGCGTCGTATCGACCTGGTCGAGAGGCACCTGAATCGCCAACCGCGTCTCCGACCGTTTCCCCCTCACCGTACTGACCAGAATCTCGTGCAGCGTGAGTGTGCACCCGTCGAGTCGGGCCGAGGCGACCGAGTCGGACCCGTGAGCGTAGAAGTCCGCGGTGCTATCCACGGCGGAGTAGCGCGCGACCGCGACAACGGGAAGCCAGCGTGCAATCCACGACGCAAGTGCAGGCAACTCGGAGTTGGGTGCGGGCTCCGGGGGAATGCTATCGGGGAGTTGCGCCGCGGTCGCCGCCGGAAGTGTGAGCGACGAAAGCAGGACGAGTAGCGGGATGTTCGCCATTGAACCGAGGCAAAATGCGGCGCCTGATTGACATGCTAAGGTAAATCCAAGCACAGCGGCTAGATAAACCGCGACTCGTTTGGCTCACGCCGCCGCTGTGCGTCAGCCTACCGTCGGGCCCACCAGAAACGGCTAGGCTGAATCGGTCACTGCCAAGGAGCCCGGTATGCGCCTCTTGCTCGTTCTAGCCGTCTGCTCGATCCCCGTGCTGGCGCCCGCTCAAGCCGCGGCGCAGCAACTCCGCCCGAAGGTTAGCCCGGAGTCGGCACAGTCGGCTGCCCTCGCCCGAGTTCCCAACGGCAGCGTCCAGGCGATGCAGTTGAAAGTTGAACGCGGCACCATGGTGTACATCTATGACATCTCGGCGCCCGGAGGAAGCGGTCTCGAGGAGGTTCAGGTGAGCGCCGTAGATGGGCGGGTCGTGTCGGTCCAGCATCTCGGTGGCGCTCCTGGCCGGGCAGCGACGCCGGGACAACGAGTGGCGGACCGCGTCAACAGCCCCGCTCCTCCGCGACGCTGACTCGAACCCTTGATCCATGTCCCACGAACCAGAACCGCCGCCCCTCAGGGGCGGCGGTTCTCATTCGTGGCTCGGCGCTACTTACACTCGGCGCTGACCATCTTGAGATCGCTGACCTTGAGCGTGCCACCCCCCGTCCCGGTCTCCTTCTTCATGCCTGCGCCCTTGGTGGTATCCATTTTCATGGCGGTATCCATCTTCGCCATGGTGGTATCCTTGAGCGCACCGGTCTCCATGCCGGCGGACGTGCCGGTCACCGTCACCTTGTGGCCAACATGCTGGTCGAGTTTGACTGAGGTGCTGGTCAGGGAATAGCTCTTTCCGTCACTCCCCGTGATCGTGTAGCTGTCCTTACCGGTCCCCTTTGACAGGCAGCCGGTCACGCTGGTGGCCTGCTGTGCTAGAGCGGGAGTCGCCACGGCTCCCGCCATGAGGCCTGCCACTGCTACGAGCAGGGCCTTGTTGACGCTGAACATTTATGTCTCCTCCGCGCACCGGTATTGAGATCGTCACGTCTGGTCGAGGCGGGGTGCGCTTCCGCCGCCGCGACCGTTTCTGTTATCGGGGGCCCAGTCTCCCCGCCGACCGCGCCCCCCGCCACCGCCGACCTATGACTGAACGCGGGACGGTTGGTTCCGCCGGAGGTGGTGGGCTGCTGCCGTGCTGCTCCTCGATTTCCTGCCTTACTTGAGCGGCTAACTGGCGGGCTCTTTCGTAGGCTGCAGACATGAGGTCCGCTGCCTGCTCGCGCAACTCACGTCGGCGATCCGCGCCTTCACGCCAGCGCCGAACCAATTCCACCAACAGGGCCGCGCCTGCGCGGCCGGCGTGCGCGGTCCACTCGATCGCCCGTTGGAGTTTGATGGGCGGCTCAGGAAGCTGCCAGCTGCCGGTGGTCGGTGCTGTAACGGGCTGAGCCCGGTCCAGCAGAGCCTGCAATCGTTCGTCGGAAAGAAACGGTGCCCCGGCAGGAAGCTCGGTAGTTGTCCGTGACTCATCCTCCGAATCGAAACGAAGCCGTCGTCCGGGCAGACGACCGTTCACCGCATGGTGATGGTCGGGGGGGGCGACGCCCTCGATGTACGCCAGCCAGGTGACACCTTCTCGGTCCGCGAAGGGCATGGATTCAGTGAGTGAATTGCCCCGCGGGAAAAGCGATGGGAAGGACATAGCAAAACGACTCCTGTACGTCTCGAGCGAGGACTTCCTCCGCTAACCTACGGGCCGTTCCGCCGGACTGCTAGGGTCTCGGTAAGGTGATTTCACTCACCGCCTCCGACCCTGGAAGGGGCTTACCCCTGCAAGCGTGACCAAGCGTTCAAGCTCCGGTAAAGGCAGGCCTGGAAGAGGGTTGCGGGCTGGCTGATAGGAGGAGCCGGCCAGCGCTGCCCGGCGATCCTGACCTGGTTCCGGTGATCGGCCTCTCCTCGACTCCCGGCCTCACCAAATGGTTCGGCTGCTCCCCCTCATGAGATGGATGAGGAACGAGATGACAGCGAGCAGGATCAGCAGGTGGATCAGGCCGCTCGCGACATGGAATGCCAAATACCCCAAGACCCAAACCACTGCCAGAAGGATCCCAATCCAGAGAAACATGAGTTACCGTCCTTGCGCCGGATGACGCGTTAGCGAACTCGGCGCATTCAGATGTGCGCCATCATCGACTCCAACCCCCAAACGATCGACCAACTCCCCGCCCAGCCAACCTGTGACGATGGCAATCCCGACACCGATGAAGCCAAGCCCCAGCGACCGGAGTGGCGGCGTGGCCGGATCGGGATAACGCAGGATCCAACTGGCGCAGAACAGGCCGATCACGAGCACGTTCCCAAGTGCGTGCCAGAGTCCGATTCGCTTGGCCCGCGTGCCACGAGGAATGACCAGCCAGTCGAGCAGGCCCGGTACCGCGGCGAGCAGGCCGCTCACGCAGCCGACGATGATCATGTAGAACGCCGCCTGGGTCCAGTCGGAATTTTCAGAAACGAGATAGATGATGTCGAAGATCGCGGCCGATCCGAGCAAGCCCAGCGGAAACACGATCATCATCTGATGGACCGAGTGGCCCGCGAACTTGACCCTGCTTTCCACGGTGAGCTCCACTAGAGGGTGAGCGCACGATGGGGGCCGCTTAACCGGACGTCGGTGATGACGCGCACCCTCCAGTCGGTTCCGCGCGCCGTCCTGAAACAACTCGCTGGAGCCTGCGAGTGATTGTCGTCACTCTCATTTGCTTCAGGGCCGTGGCATTCTGGTTCGGGGTCAACCCCAGGATCAACTCGGGCAAGGCGGAGGTGTTCTTATCATGCGGCGAAACAGCATTGCGGTAGCAGCTCTCAAGGGGGCAATTGGAGGGGCGCTAGCTACCTGGATGATGGATCGGGTGACGACTTGGGCGTATGAGCGCGAAAGCGAGCCGGTCCGGAAGCGTGAAGACGAAGCCAGACAGGGCAAGACGGCTTATGAAGTGGCAGCGGCCAAGGTCGCCCGCCGCGTGGGACACACCCGCCTCGAGTCGGAGGCTCAGGGCCGCTACGGCAACGTGATCCACTGGACTCTCGGCATCGGGGCCGGTGCGCTCTACGGTGCACTGCGCAAGCGCGCGCCAATCGTGGGAGTGGGCCGAGGCGTTGGGTTTGGGATCCTGTTCTGGCTGCTCGTGGATGAGTTGGCGACTCCGGTGCTGGG
>Ga0075434_100004544_pt1 | contig 12530 bp, 15 predicted proteins | sample RhiMethybrSRZTD3_FD_75298 | JGI IMG/M metagenome (GOLD analysis project Ga0075434, IMG submission 75298) | Populus rhizosphere microbial communities from Tennessee, USA - Rhizosphere MetaG P. TD hybrid SRZTD3 | ecosystem: Host-associated > Plants > Roots > Rhizosphere > Soil | place: USA... | reverse complement strand
TGTCGGAAGTTCATCCTTCGATCCGAAGTGTCCGCATTCCCTGAGCTGACGCTCAACCGGGGCCGAAGGACCTGCCCGCAATCGCCGCGCCTACGCACGTCGGATGGTAGCGCCGTGCAGCCGTGATGCTTAAGACGCGGGAAGGGCGGGGATGTCATGCGATTGCTGGCTGGAGAGCAAGAACAGTCGAACTAGCCTTGGCGCTCACTTCGGCCTTGAAAGCTATCAAAGAACAAACCTGCCGCGACACGCGGCTCTCGACCTCTTGGTATCGTGAGAATGGGAGTAGTTAGCATGACGTTGACACTTGCGGATGCGAACCGGGTGATTGCAGGTGCCATCGCGAAGGCAGCGGAGATCGGCGCAAAGATGAACATAGCCGTGTGCGACGCTGGCGGTCGGTTGGTGGCATTTCAGCGGATGGACGGTGCCATGTGGGCTGGTTCCTATGGCAGCCAGGGCAAGGCAGTGGCGTCCGCTGCCTTCGGCCGTCCAAGCGGTGACCTGACGCCGCGCGCGGATCATCCCACGTTGCGCGGCATTGTCATGGCCGAGGGCAATCATATGTTTCTCGGCCAGGGTGCGGTGCCGATCTTCCGCGGCGCCGTGCTCATAGGCGCCTGCGGAGTTGGTGGCGGCACGGCTCAGGAGGATGAGGACTGCGCCCGCGCAGGAGTGGAAAGTCTCCAGTAGTTGTGGTGATGCCCAAGTTTGGGCGGGGTCACGCGGAGGCCTTTCAGCTCCGCGCTCCTAAATCCGTGCGTGAACCTCTCGCTGCGCGGCATCGATCACAGCGGCTGTGGCTCGGACTACTGCAACATCTCTCGCTGGCACAGGGAGGGCTAGCCGCGTATTCTGGAGCGCACTCGACTCTAGGCACTCCATGGGTTCACGACAATGAAGCTCAGCACCGAGCGCATCCTGACTACACACACCGGCAGCCTGCCGCGGGCCCCGGATTTGACCTCCAGTTTGGAGGCTCTCGACGCGGGGCGCATGCCCGATCCGGGACCGTTCGACGCGCGCGTGCGCCGCGCCGTCAGCGAAATCGTCCGCCAGCAACTCGGAGCGGGCGTGGACATTGTCAACGATGGCGAGCAGGGCAAGGTCGGCTATTCGACTTACGTGCGCCATCGCCTGACCGGCTTCGACGGGCAGGCCACCGTGCCGATGCGGGCCGACTGGGCCGACTTTCCCGAGGCGGCCGCGCGGGGTGAGCGGCGCTCGACGGTCATGCGGCCGGCGTGCAACGGGCCGATCGAGTGGAAGGACCGCACGGCGGTGCAGAAGGACATCGCCAACTTGAAGGCAGCGCTGGAGTCGGCCAAGCCGGGCGATGCGTTCATGTCGGCGGCGTCACCCGGCGTCATCGCGCACTTCCTGAAGAACGAGCACTACCCGAGCCGTGAGGCGTATCTGGAGCGCCTCGCCGATGTCATGAAAGAGGAGTACGATGCAATCCACCAGGCCGGATTCGTGCTCCAAATCGACTGCCCGGACCTCGCGATGGGACGGCACCTCGCCTTCCCCGAGATCAGCAACTCAGAGTTCCTGAAGATCGCCGCGGTCAACATCGAGGCGTTGAATCACGCCCTGCGTGACATCCCCGCCGACCGCATGCGCCTGCACCTGTGCTGGGGCAACTACGAGGGGCCGCACCACCGCGACATCCCACTGCGCGAGCTCCTGCCGGTCGCGCTAAAGGCGAAGCCTCAGGCGCTGTCTTTCGAGGGCGCGAACCCGCGCCACGAGCACGAATGGGTGGTGTTCCGAGAGATCCACCTGCCAGACGACCGCGTGATCATCCCAGGGGTGCTCGACTCGACGACCAACTTCATCGAGCATCCGGAGCTGATCGCCCAGCGCCTGGTGCGCTACGCCGAAATCGTCGGGCGCGAGCGTGTGATAGCAGGCACCGACTGCGGCTTTGCAACCTTCGCGCGGTCGGTTCACCAGGTCGAGCCGGAGATCGCGTGGGCCAAGTTGAAGGCGATGGTCGAGGGCGCGCGGCTGGCATCGAAACAACTCTGGACATAGTCTTGCGCCTCTTCAACCTGAGCGGACGGCGATAACAGCGCAACCAATCGAACGATGAACGCCTTCGCAGCATGGACACCGCTGGTTGGCTAGCGGTGCTCTCAGCTTTATTGCCATTGGGGTTCGCCTTGTCGATCTCGGCTTCCCACTCATGCAAGCGACCGGATCGCAAGAAGGAATCCAGCAAAAAAAAATCTATTCAGTTAAAAGATGAAATTGTAAAGAGCTGCGCTTGTTCGACCGCGCCTACTTTCCCCACGATCGTCGTGTGAGCTCGATGCCTCGCACGAGCGCCGCGTTACCGCTGCCGCGAGCTTGCCTCCAGCTGCGGAGCCGATAGGAGCCAGCAGGATCCGATGCGTCATCCCGAGCAACCTGGTAAGCGCCGTCTCAATCGCGACCATTGCTTGTGCACTCCTTGTAACTGAGCGATCGCTGTTGACTTGCTTAAGATCCGAACGGCGCCACCGCGCATCAGCCCGCTTCGCCAAACGCCACCATCTGCTCGAATTCGTATACCGTAACGCCCGACCTGGGCGCTGTGGCCGCGGCGAGCATAGCCTGCGCAATCGTCCTTGCCTCGATCGGCCGGAACTTCGAGAGCGCCCCGATCATGGCGAACGACAGCGCTGTTGCGACCGACTTCGCGAGGCGTTCCTGCAAGCGGAACTCCTCGCGGGGGCCGAGGATCAACGATGGCCTGAAGACCGACACGCACTCGATCCCGATATTCGTTGCGGCCTCCTCGGCTTCCCCTTTGACGCGGCTGTAGAAGACGCGAGACCGCGCATCAGCCCCGACGGCCGTCACCACGAGGAAATGGCGCGCGCCCCGCCGCTTCGCGAACGTGGCGGCATTCACAACGTAGTCGAGATCGACACGCCGGAACGCCTCCTGTGACCCCGCCTTCCTGATGGTCGTGCCGAGGCAACAGAAGACATCGTCCACCGTTCCGAGTGCCGGATCATCGATCGCCTCGACGCTATCGAGCGTCGCGCGGCGAACCAGCAATTTGGCATGCATGTGCGCAGGCTCCCGCCGGCCGATCGCGACGGTGCGGCTGTAGCGCTCATCAGCTAGCAAGAGGTCAAGGCAGAAGCGCCCGACGAGCCCCGTCGCGCCGAAGATCGCCGCCGTTCGAACTTGCCCCATTCCCCACCTCGTATTCCTGCGGGCCTAGCTCGCGCCACCGAGCTCCTCAGCGAGCGCTTTCTTCACGCTCGGCCGGGCAGCCATCCGTGCGCGATGATCAAGCACTCTTGGAAACCGCGCAGGATCGACCCCATCCGCTTCGAGCCACTGCGCGAGCGTGAAAAGATAGGGATCGCAGATTGTGTAGCTATCCCCCATGACCCAGGGTCCTTGAAACAGTGTGCGCTCGATCAGATCGAAACACTCGCCCACCGACGTCGGGACCTTCTTCTTCATCGCTTCGATCGCAGTGGGATCGTCTACCCAACGATAACCGCGCATGCGATGCGCGTGCGCCACGTGCACGGTTGAGCACAGATAGCTGTTGAACGCCTGCACCTGCGCGAACGCAAACCAATCCTCGAGTGGCGCCAACCGCGCTTTGGTGTAGCTCTGAGCGATGAAGGCCAAGATCGCCGGGGTTTCGGTGAGGATCCCGCGGTCGGTGGCGAGCGATGGCACACGGCCCTTGGGATTGACCGCGAGGTACTCCGGCGCGCGTTGCGCACTCGTCTTGAAGTCCACCCGCACGGCCTCATATCCGGCGCCCGCTTCCTCAAGCGCAATGTGGCTGGCAAGCGCACATGTGTGGGGAGCGTAAAACAACTTGAGCATCGACTCCTCCGGACGACTCCTACCTCTCAGAACCTAGCATCCGCTCCCGCCGCATCAATACCTCGACCAACGCCGCCCGCCAACGTTCGAAATACGCCTGTGCGCGCCAACCTCGAATGCCGGATTGTGGAGGCGCTCACGACGCAGTAGGCTCACTGGCTAGACTCAACGAGATCACATCGATGCCAACTATCCCGCTCTCCGATGCCATCGCGCGATATGGTCGCAATGCCTACTTGCTTACGATCGGCAAGGACGGACCGCACACGAGCAACGTCTCGGTGCATCTGCGCGGCAACTTGATCGCTTGCTCGCTCGGCGCTTCCGCAGTCAAGAACATAGAGCGAGAGCCGAAGGTCTCGCTGTTCTGGCCACCCCTCGAGCCTGGCGGCTACGCCATGATTCTCAACGGCACAGCGATCGGAACGGCGCAGGCCGACGGCGCGGTACGCGCAGAGATTTCCCTCACCAAGTCGGTCCTGCACCGTCCAGGTTCGAAACCCGAGGGCAGTGAGGGCCCGTGCGCATCGGACTGCCGACGCATCGCGATCTAACGCAGCGCTACCAACACGCCTCCTGGTCAAGCCGCATGCCGCCGTCGGAGATGGTCCGTGAGGGTAACGCGCTCCTTGCCCCCGATGGCGTTGACAAACTCCTCCTCCACTCGCCAGGGCCGCGTTTCGCAGGATCGCTCTCCACCGGGTCCAGATCGGCCTTGCCGCGTTTGCCGGCAGAAAGCGCCAAGGCGCCTCCGACAGGCTGCCGCAGCCGGATCGTCCCGTCCGTCCCGAGGATGTGTACGTCGGCTATATCCGGAGCATGACCGAGCGCCGCTGAAACATTGAAACGCATTTGCCTCGCTGGGCCATGGCACCAATGACGTCAATATGATCAGGGATTTCCAAGGCGACCCGGCGGCTCGCTCTTCTGTCATCGATGCTTACGAGGCGACGCTCGACGGCGACCTGAAGCGACTAAGCCAGCTTCTTTAACGTGCTCTCAAGCAGTTCCAGCCGGTCCTGCCCCCAGAAGATCTCGCCGTAGGGCAGCACGAAGCTCGGCGCGCCGAAGACACCCGCTGCCAACGCCTCCTTCGTAAACTGCTCATGTAGCGCGTCGAGTTCGACGTCCGAAGGACCTCCTACCCGCAGTGCCACGGCGTCCAGACCGGCGCGTTGAGCGGCCGCTGCGATCGTTGCCGGGTCGGCCAGCGTTTCCTCTCGCTCCCATATCGAGCGGCCCAGTTCCAATGACAGTTTGTGGGCATCCTCGCCCCGCAGCTTGGCCGCGATCAGGAGGCGCGTAGCCGCAGTGTCGTCGCAGGGGAAGTACCTGGGCTCGAGCGTCAACGGTACGCCACGTACCTCGCGCCATCGCTTCAATTCCATCATCCGGTAGGCACGACGCTGCGGCGATCGCTTTGGCAGCGGTAGCCCGCCTGTCTGCTCGAATATGGGTCCAAACTTGCATGGCTTGATGTTGACCGTCGCACGATTGCGGCTCGCGATCCCGGCGAACAGCGCGCAGCCGAGATATGTCCACGGTGAATTGAGAGTCATGTAGTAGTCGATGACAACGGGCATCGTTAGAGGTTCCGCAGCTGCTTGATTGATCGAGGCTAGTCGTGCGGACACGAACCAGCAAGTGCTTTCGACCCCTACCGGCGACCTCTGGATATTTTGACTCGCCCTGCTGGAGGCAGCGACGATACACTCGCTGGCTCAGCTATACGGCGAGGGTGGCGGTACGGCCCTGTTCCGCTGCCGTTAGCAAACACCGACACTAGTCCGGCAGCTGCCCGACTACGACCAATTGGAGGTTCTGCATGGCAAAGCAAACGAAAGGCCGTATCCGCCATGTCGCATTGAGCGTTCAGGACCCGTGGGAAACCGCGGAGTTCTATAAGGAGTCGCTCGGGCTCGAGGAGGTAACGGAGCTCGACGGCGCGCTCGCCGAAGGCGTGTTCTTGACAGATGGCGTCGTGAATCTTGCCCTCCTGAAGTTCAAGACGGACGCGGCGTCGCAAGGCACGGGCAAGGATTTCGTTGGCATCCACCACATTGGCTTCTGGGTCGACGACGTTGTCGAACAGGGCAAGATCGTGCGCAACACTGGCGCCACGTGGATCATGGGCGACCCAAACAATCCCGATGGCTACGAGGTCAAACACACCGACCTTTCAGGCATCATTTTCGACATTGCCGCCCATGGCTGGGCGGGCTCGCAAAAGGACCCTGGGCAACCGGGCAATGTCGTGCACGCAAATCCGAAGCGGCGACTCGCCAAATTCGATGAGCGCCGCGCAGCAGCTCGCGCGAACATCGAGGCGCGCAAGGCCAAGCAGGCGGCGGCTGAGTGAACGGCCAATGCAACCGGATGGGCGGTCCGGTCATTCGTCGAACGCAAACCAATGGAGACACGCGTCATGAAGGTCGTCACCCTTAAGAACATCCCAAATGCTCCGGCCGAAGGTGCCGCTGAGCGGACCGCCGGCTGGACGGGCCCGGTATCTAGGACACGCCAGACCATCATCGAGCCCGGCGACTCCAAGAACTACAACTGCTCCGTGGTGAACTTCAGCCAGGGTTGCAACACAGGATGGCATATCCACGATTGCGACCAGATCCTGATCGTGATTTCTGGCGCCGGCATCGTGGCGACGGAGCATGAGCAGCGCGAGATCAACGTCGGCGATGTGGCACACATCAAGGCTGGCGAGCGCCATTGGCATGGCGCCAAGGCCGATACGACCATGGGGCACATTACGATTACGCTCGTTGGCAGTCAGGCCACGTGGGGATAAGTTGAGCTGAACGGCTGCCACCATGTGTCGCTGATCGCGGTGGTGAGTGCGTCGCGTGGCTGTGCACACTGGGGAGACCTAGCGGGGCTGGTGCCCAGCCCGCGAACATGCCCTAGCCAGTTATACGCTTGCGGCCATCGCCGGGTCCGGGTGGCTCGTGACATCATGCACGCGCTCCCCACCGAGCCAGGTTTCGCGTTCCTGAAGCAGCCCCTCAAGATGCTGTCGAGCCGTGCGTGCCGGCATTTGCTGTCCCTGGAATGATGCTGGTGCTGGCGCGAGCGTCAAGGGACCCGGCGGCCAAGCTGAAAGCGGTGAAGCCGTGTGCGCACTCTCGCCTCGGCCCCAAAGTGGTGCGGCGAGCCGCGACGTTACCGTCAAAGACTGGACCCTTTAGTAGCGGCCATACCAAGCCGATGTTCGTCCAGCTTAGCAACGTCCGCAATGAAGGATATGCGAGCGTGCATGGTTTTCACTGCGCAAATGCTGCCTCGCCCCAGGGCCAACGAAACTCGATCTCAGCGCGTCGGATCGAAGATTGAGGAAACCTCGGCTGAGCGGAGATGGTCCCTTCGCAAACGTTTTGCCATGGCGATCGCCCACGGGGCAACCGCGACGAGCTCCTCCAATTGCTCCGCTGCCAGCCGCAGCCCGGTCCGAATAGCTGCATTCTCTGCGAACGCCCGTGCGGCGGGTTCGACCTGGCTCGTGTCAGGACGCCAGGGCTTCGGATCAAGCGCCGCGGGTGCCGCACCGGACTTTAGACCCGGCTCGCGCTTGAAGAATCCTGTCGCCATCTCATAGGCATGGCCCGCGCGCAGGACAAGGGCATCCTCGTGTGGCCGACCGGCGATCTGCAATCCCAGCGGCAGGCCGTCCTTCGAGAAACCGCACAGCAATGCAAGCGCCGGGCCGCCAGTGCAGTTGAACGGCGAGGTGAAGTTCGGTCGCTGCCAGAAGGCCAGCGGATCGTGCGAGTCTAGCCGCGGCGCCGGTGACCCGTTTGCGGTCACAAGAAGGTCGAAGCGGCGATAAAGCGGTTGCATCTCCTCGATCATGGCGCGGCGCTCGCGGCTTGCGCGCACGTAATCCTCCGAGGTGAATAGGCAGGCGGCCAGGCTGCGCGCGCGGAAGTCTTGCCCGAAGGCGCCGGGTCGCGCGATTAGCTCGGGCAGATGCAGCGAGAACAGCTCCGTCTCGGCCATCACAATCTTAACGTCGGAATAGGTCTGCAGCGGCCGCATCGTCACGTCCTCGGTGCGGGCCCCCAGCTCGCGCAGCACCTCCAGCGCCTGCTCGAGGGTGCCCGACAGCTCGGCGTTGACGCGCAGGTCCTTCTCCCAGAAGTGCCTGACGACACCGATGCGCAATCCTTGGACACCGCCATCGATACCTTTGGCGAAATCCTCGACCGGCCGCGAGGACGAAGCGGGATCGGCCCCATCGTGCCCGGCAATCGCGTTCAGCAGTAGCGCACAATCTTGTGACGTCCGCGCCATGGGCCCGCAATGATCGTAGGAGTAGGAATTGGGCAGCACGCCGGCGCGGCTGACCAGACCATAGGTTGGCTTCAGCCCAGCGATACCGCATAGCCCAGCCGGGCCGCGGATCGAGCCGCCCGTGTCGGAGCCGAGGCTCGCCGGCACCAGGCGGGCGGCAAGCGCGGCGCCCGAGCCCGACGACGAGCCGCCCGTGAAGCGCGCGGTGTTCCAAGGGTTGCGTGCCGGCGGCCAGGGCAGGTCGAACGACGGTCCGCCGTGCGCGAATTCATGCGTCGCGAGCTTGCCCATTAGCACGGCACCGGCCATCTTCAGGCGGGCGACGGTGGTCGCGTCCCTATCGGGGATGCGGTCGATGCAAGTGCGCGAATGGCCAGACGTGAGGATGCCGGCCGTGTCGTAAATATCCTTGAGGGCGAAAGGAATGCCGTGCAGCGGCCCACGCAAATTGCCGAGCATGATCTCGGCCTCGGCAGCGCGAGCAGCCGCGATAGCAATGTCCGGCGTACGCGTGATGAAGGCGCTCAGCTGCGGCTCGAGCGCCTCGGTGCGCGCGAGCAAACTCTCAGTGTATTCCACCGGCGACAGCTTGCGGACCGAGATCAGGCGGGCGGCCTCGGTCAACGTCAGATTATGCAGCTCGGCAGATGGCATGGAACGGCTCCCGAGTAAGGGGCTCCCACTCTGGAGGTGGACCGACGAAGTGGCAATATTCCAGAGCCTCGTGTTGCTGGCGGACGGCGTATCAATGATCTCCGGCTCCCGTGTGACAACACCCTCGGCTTCATACACGGCATTGAGAGCATGGGCTGGGCGGTGCCGGTTTCACGCTGGCATTAGCCGATACCGGAGGTGCCGGCAGGTGCATCCGCCTTCCATGCAGCCTGCCAGTGTTCCAGTTGATGTCAATTGCGTGACATTTCTTCCATGCCGAGGGAAACTCAACTGTCGGCGAGATACAAGAGGGGGCCTTATGAATTATTGATCGCTACCATCACTCGCTCGCGTGTTAGCGGAAGGTCGCGAACGCGAATGCCGATTGCATCAAACACAGCATTCGCAATCGCTGCAGCCGTCGGGCCAGCAACCGCTTCACCCATCCCAAGCGACGGCTGGTCGGGCCGATCGATGATTGTCACCTCGACGGGCGGTGCCTCGGAGAAGCGCAGAATCGTGTAGTCATCCCAGTTTCGTGTCGTAATCCGTGACTGGTCAAAGCGAACCTGCTCCTTCAAAACCCAGCTCACGGCCTGCACGATACCGCCCTCGACTTGATTGGCGACCCCGTTTGGATTGATCGTGCGCCCACAATCGACGGCAGCCACAGCTCTGACGACCTTGATCGTTTCACCGACATCAACTTCGACCACGACGGCGGCATAACTCGCCTCGTTGCTGTAACGCGCAAACCCAAGACCCATGCCGCGCGAACTACTCTGGCGTTTCCAGGTCAAGCCTGATCGCTCACGTGCCGCCCTGATCACGGCAATCCCCCGCTCGTCGGAGAGATGCTTCAGGCGCAAGTCGACGGGATCGATACCGGCAGAATGAGCAAGCTCATCCATAAAGCACTCGATCGCGAATGCGTTGATGAACCCACCGATTGCGCGCAGCGTACCTGTACGCACGGGCAAACGATCAAGGACATGATGGACCACTCTCCGATTATGAAAGTCGTAGATTGGGACGGCGTTGCGCTGACTAGCTGGCTTGCCTCCAGGTAGTGCATCGATGCCGGGCGGCTGTGCGAACGGCGGATCAAGGTGCCATGCGGCCAGCAGCGAGGGGCTCTCCTGCAGCCCGGGCCGCGCAATGTGAGGATTGCTCCACATCTCGTGGTGCCAATCAACGATGCGCCCTGAGCCATCTATGGAACCCGACATGGCCACAACCATGGCGGGACCGTAAGGTGACCAGGCGAGCTCGTCTTCATGCGACCATTGCAGCCGAACGGGGTGTCCCTCCACCGCTTGCGCGAGCAGCACGGCGTCGAGCGCCGCATCATCGGCGCCGTTGTGACCGTAGCATCCAGCACCTTGCACGTGATGGATCGTGATCGCATCGGCCGCGATTCCGATGGTCGTCGCGATGTCCTTTCGGGTCGGATAAATAGACTGGCTTTGACTCCAGATCTCAATCGCTCCGCCTTGCGAGCGCGCGACGGCACAGGACGGGCCGATGGAGGCGTGCGCCAGGAACGGTCGCGAATAGGTAGCGTTCAGTGTCTGGGCAGCGGGTTCCAATGATGTGCCGTTCTGACTAATGACCATCAGCTTCGCCGGTAGCGATCGCAGGTACGCGGCCAACTCGTCGACGTCGGGCAGGTCCGCAGCCTCTTTCCAGCGTGCGTATTTTGCCAATGCCGCGACGGCGGCGACCGCCTGTTCCTCGCGCTCGGCAACAGCACCTATGAAGCGCCCATGACGCACGACGGCCCGCACCCCCGGCATCGCCTCGACGTGCTGGCTGTCGAACGCCTGAAGCGTGGCGCGATATGACGGTGGTCGCAGAACGCGGCCATGCAACATGCCGGGCAGCTCGAGGTCATGCACATAGACATCCGACCCAACCACCTTGCCTGGCAGATCGATGCGGGGAAGGGATTTTCCGACAAGCGTCAGCTGGTCAGCGCGCTTAGGTGCTGCCCGGCCGTCCGCGTCCCTTGCAAGATCGACCGCCCCGCTAAGTTCCCAATACGTCGTGTTCGCGTTGCTTGCGCGCCGATGAATGGTCCCATCGCGTACGAACAGCTCGTCGCTGTCGACGCCGAGCCGCTGAGCTGCCGCATCAAGAAAGGCTCTGCGCACTTCCGCACAGGCTTGTCGCAATGCGCTGCCACTCTCGACGGTCGATCTGCTGCCGGCCGTGACGCCCTCGTTGGGACTACGATCTGTATCCGCTGGGATCATGCGGATGCGTGTGTAGTCGACGTCCAGCTCTTCGGCAGCGATCTGAGCGAGCGTCGAGATGATCCCCTGGCCGATCTCGACCTTTCCGGTTCTAATTTCGATGACGCCATCTGGCCTGACCGCAACCCAACGATCGAGGCGAGCATTGCGCGCGAGACTTGGGGGAAGAGAAGCGGTGGTCATATCAGGAGGCCTTGCCCTTGCTCATTTTTTGGCTCGCACGACGGATCGCGCGCAGGATGCGATCATAGGAACCGCAGCGACAAAGATGGATGTCGAGCTCAGACCGGATTTGTGCGTCCGTCGGCGAGGGATTGCGGTCGAACAGAGCGGCCGCTCCCATAATGATGCCGGTCAGGCAGTAGCCGCATTGCCCCGCTTGTTCCTCAATGAAGGCCTCCTGCAACGGATGGCGTACTGAGCCACTTCCGAGTCCTTCTATTGTCGTAACGGTCCTAGCTTGCACGGCCGACAAGGGGGTGTTGCAGGATTGAACGCTGCGTCCATCCAGCAGAACAGTGCAGCATCCACACACGCCTTGTCCGCAGCCGAACCGCGTACCCTTCAGTTTGAAGTCATTTCGCAAGATGTAGATGAGCGGCGTGTCTGCGTCCGCCGCGACGGCGCGTCGTATACCGTTGACATCAAATTCGATGGTGCTGGTCAAGGTTCAAAACTCCCGAGGCCGCCTGCGCTTGCTATTGCTGGTACGTCATACACCTACTCGATCAAGGGACTGCAAGCTAGCGTTGCCGGGTCGTCAAAGTTCAATCATGAACCCGTCGTACCCGGATCTTTGTCCGGAGAACCGACGGGATAAGACTGCACGTGGTCTACCAACGACAGGGGCACACTAGACGGTTGCCACCGTGAATGCGGCCCTGGGAAGGAGCGGGTCGGCCTACATGTCGCGCGCTGCAGTGATGCACCGGAGACCGTCGTGCTCTGTTCTGTTGCAGCGTGGCACGCCGCTAAGAGATCGTGCTTCGATTTATGAGCCGCTTGTTGAGCATCGCGCCATCCGGGCGGTTTTCGGGCCAGACCGACTGTCGATGTAAATAGTTCCCGGGTTGCTCCGAGGCGCCGTCTCACCCAGCGGCGAGAAAGCGTTCCTCTTTACGTTGGGGAAGCTTGGCGAACGACGGTACCCTTCCCATTAGCGGATCTCGGCCTTTATCTGATATGGGTGATTGAGTTTGCGCCACTCCCGGTCCGGTACGTGGAATACCGCGTCGGCATGGTGCCGCGCGACGAGTGCCTACTCACGCATCAGCTCGTCGCGTCGCGATCGATACAATCGGTGGCAAACAGCCTAACATAGGTGCATCCCGTCTCTCCATCCAGCGAGGCCAACTTATGCCGTTCTCCACGCGTTATGTCTTCGTCGTCAGCATGGATGTCGATCCAGCCAAGGAAGCGCTCTTCAACGAAGTCTATGACATCGAGCACGTGCCCTTTCTGAAGCAGGTGCCGGGT
>Ga0075434_100004543_pt1 | contig 12531 bp, 13 predicted proteins | sample RhiMethybrSRZTD3_FD_75298 | JGI IMG/M metagenome (GOLD analysis project Ga0075434, IMG submission 75298) | Populus rhizosphere microbial communities from Tennessee, USA - Rhizosphere MetaG P. TD hybrid SRZTD3 | ecosystem: Host-associated > Plants > Roots > Rhizosphere > Soil | place: USA... | reverse complement strand
CTAATACGCATCTTGTCCAGTCTTCGGAGATAGCAACAGCATGTGTCTGTCAGAATCTGTTTAAGTTAGATTACCCATACGGAGCGATTACAAGTGATAAAGACTACTTGATTGCTAATACAGTCCATGATATAATGAGTTTATGCATGGGTGGCCCTGTTATAGAAAACTGGCAAAGTAGTCCTAATGATTGCCAGGATCTTACCAAGAAGATAGTTAATGAATCTCGTGAAATAGTGAGTGGTATAATAGAGGATACATTAGAAATAGCATTTAAGGAAAACCGGTTTGTCCCAGACGATTTTAAAGATCTCGTTAACGAGACCTATAACGGACTTATTGAAGGAATAACGAGGAGGTTGATGAAGAAGTATGAAAAACCCTTAAGGGTCATTACTGAAGTTACTATTTCCAATATCAAGAATCATCATGAAGGAAGAATTGATGCTCTATTAGAGTATCATAATGGTTACGGGTTGCTAGACTGGAAAAGCTATGATCTAAGCAAGACCGTTAGCGGTCGAGAGAAGTGGCAATTAATTGCGAATTCCCTACTTGCAAATTACCGATATTGTTTGAACGAAAATGATTGGAGCAAATATAGATTCTCGTGTATCATTCATTATACGGGAGCATATTTTCCTAGAATGGAAACAATCGAAAAAGAGGTCGAGAAAATAAGGATCAACAGAAAATTTGCTCATGATGTACTTTGTGGTATGCGCGTACATGCACAGAGGCCAAATTTTTGTCCTGTTTGCGATAAGGGCCTAGAAGGAAGCAAAGAGTGCCAGTTTTATCAACGAGACGCTAGGCTATTTTACGAAGGGATGTTGCCAGCACAGTATGATAAGCTCACAAGACAGTTCTTTGCAAAGCGCTATGCAATCTTAAAAGAAAGGGCCGAGACTCACCTGCATAAGCATGTTGTCTCCATTTTAATAGATAGGTTTGACGAGGAAGAAGCCATCCGTAGATTGGAGAAAACTGGCGTAATATATAGAAGATTTACATATGATTTTGATGATGGTGAGAAAGTTATGCTTTCAGGAGCAGATAACGATATTCCATTAGAACCGCGTAAGATCGTAAGAATAATCGGAAAAGAGAAGGATAAGCCACTCCTTTCCTGTATCAGCGAACAGGCTAGTGTATTGGAAGTAATAAACAACAAGATAACTCTTAGTCTTAGATCGAAAATTGCTGTCCGAAGAGCCAAGAGACAGTTATTCGATTTGCCTATCATCTTGTTAAGAGACGAACTTAATCTCACCCGGAGCATGCTCAGACCGATCCATACGTTTCACAAATTAGCTGCAGACATCTTTATACCCCAGGGGTTCATGATGTCGTGATTTATCTTAATCCTGATCAGCAGAGAATCCTCAAATGGCGTATCAATTCAGGTGGTATTGCGGGCGTAATTGGACCACCAGGCTGCGGAAAAACTACATTTGGCGCCCTTCAAGCCATCAAGCTAGTTTCCGAAGGATATGCTAACCGCGTACTATTGGTAGCATTGACCAATTCGGCTGCCAACGAATTTTCAAGAGAATTGAGTATACTGTTAGGTCGTGATGCCTCGAAATTTATGTGTGTGAGAAGTGGATATGCCCCTGGCGCAGATAATAGTCTTCCCATACCATTTAGTAATGAACTTGATGTTATCAAGAAAAAACAGATTGTGATCTGTACTACGCAGTCTCTGAAACGATTGTCGCGGAAATCCAGCCCTGTTAGATTTGATAATATGATCATAGATGAAGCAGGCATTGAAAGATTAGAACATCTACTGTCTCCTTTCGTTCTCGGAATTAACCAGATAGGCGTCCAAATGATGGAGTCTATCAGCTATAGGATCAATAGCATAATTGAACTTGCGTCAACGTGTGGTGTTGTAGCCACCGTCGTAGGTGATCCGAAACAATCTAGACCAATAAGATCAGAAGATTATGATTTAAGTGCTATGGAGTGGGTCCTTAAATGTGCTAAATGTGATACACTTTATACAACTTATAGACTCCCAGATGACTTGGCTATGCTGGTAAATGAGTTTGCAGATTATCAGGGTTTAACTTCTGCTCCAGAAATCGCAGGAAGAAGATTAGTAGTAGACTGCAATACTATCGATAAAGAATTTAGAAATATAATTAATCCTGACAAAGTTGTTACATGGTTAGATTTGAATGGTACCGAAGAGATGGCTGGCCCCAGCTCATGGTATAACGACTTGGAGGCAAGAGCATGTGTCCGTATATGTCACGAGATTAAAAAGGCAGCTCCTTCCAAGTCAATAATGATAGTAACTAGATATGCAGAACAAAGACGCATAGTTTCAAAATACCTTCAACAACTTGGCTTGGGAGTTAGGGTATTGACAACTGTAGGCGCATTGGGCACACAATCTGATATTGTTATCTTTACTATAGTGCGAAACAATCCAGAAAGACGGATTGGGGCTATCGGGTCTTTGCAGGACCTTAATGTAGCTATTTCACGGTCCAAGGAAAAATTGATAATTGTCGGAAGTTTTGATATGATGATAAACGCAAAGCCAAGAATACATAATCTGGGTGTGCAGGCAAAACACAACTTTCCACAAAAACTTGCTCAGCTCGTTTCAAAGGAGAAGTACGGCGAGATTGTAGAAGCTCCACCGATTCTGAGTTATTAGAACAGCTATGGAAAGGGGGCGGGAACAAACACTATATACTTAGGTCAAGGGCTTGCAAGCTTATGTTAATTTACACATGTGGCCAGGCTAGTCCAGAGTTTTAGGGTTATTCAGGGGCCGGATTTGTCATGACTATTGACATGCATTCAGGACCAGATCGATGTGAGAAAACCAAGACTATTATCTGCTGAAATGATGACATATTAACAATCCAAGTTTACTAACTTTATATATCAGTTTTTTAATCTGTTTCAAACCATGCAGTAGAATGTATCCTACAAAAACTAATAGTGAACTAATCATGAATGAAAGCGATAATATGATCTCTGTTTGATACACTACTATATGGTTTAATTACATGGTCGGAAATTCAGCTTCATTGAAGGGTGTAAATTATTCGTTATGAAGAGGTGGTATCGCATTTACAAAGGCACCGTATTTTCTAAGTTCATTGTGTGTTCCTACCCAAATGAACAAGAATAGTGAAACGAAACCCAATAGAAATATACTGAATCCTGCTAATGAGTAGGTTGTGTACCGTAAAGGCCTTATGTTGAGGCGCGCCCTTTCCGATAGACTCAGAGGTTTTTTTGACAATGTTTTAATTCGTCACTGGCATATATATGAAAAACTCAAAATGAGGAATTTCAAGTTCATATTCTTGTTTTGCTAACTTGAATTTCACCCACAATTAGAAGATCTGCAGACTTGATTATAACCTAATCTTCTATTAGAATTTGATAAAGAATGGAAAATGAAATAACTGATAACACCAGGAATAAGTTTGAATCTGAATGAACTAGAAACAATGCAGTTTATACTTAGCATGATTATTGACGAAGAATAATTAAGGGAGAGAGAACCAACCAACTAAGAAATAGGAGAAGATATTCGGGTTGGAAGTATCCAACTATCCAACCGGGTAATTCAGTAAGCCAGCATGTTACTGCAGAACACCACAGTACAACGGTAGCACTAACATAGTGGAACAATCCTTAAACTTTCTAGACTGTCTAATATTGTTCCTCTACTATAACATTTGACAATGGATTCCCATAAAATTCATGTGGAATTATATATGTTCGGATCATTGCCATAATAAGACGACAAGTTTGATATGGGGCCAGTGGTTTGTGAACCAAATTTGACATAATTTTGTGTCCTTATAATAACAACAAAGTCATAAATCTAAGAAATAGTAGCACGTCGTTGGTCCGGGTTCGGTGGAATGTGCACCAAATTTAATGCAATTAGTCCACCCGCTCATAGCGTCTAAAAGCAGGGTTTGGAGCTGTTAAGGCAATCAAAGTATTTTCGTAGTATTCGTTACAGTTCTGATGGACTATTCAAAACATGCAACGTTAATCCTAATACTGTTACCGATGCAAAGCTATATGACATTGTAAATTGACCGGTGCAGAAGTGGAAGTTCTCCATCTATAGGTTTTTGTCCTCGTTTCTGTTGTCATATCTAATAATATGATCAATAAGCATCTTTGGCATTCCAGACAAAAAGATCGAGCATTGTTAACGTTTCAGCTCATGATATTGTCTATTATTGACCCAATAACTCTGATTTTCTTTGACCTAAAATAATGATTCGCATATCTAAGTTAACCATTTTCAGCAGTCAGAATATATCTATCTCTGGGGTAGTTTTGGACTAGGACACCAGAAATTGACACAATTGATCCATCGTCTCAATACATGCGGAAGTTAAACTCACACTACGATAATTAAATTTAAATTTCATGTTATTAACATGCATTAACACACTTGTAGAATGAATTTAGAGAAGTTATATAGTACAATATTCTATAATATGAGATGATAGACCCTAAGACAGTGTGTTTGTGTTCTCATTGTCTCTTTTTTCCTCAATTAAATGAGACGGCATCCTGTATCAAAGAGCAATCACTCTCGAGGAGGATGCAGTGGATATTGTAAGTATCCTTCAAACTGGCAAAGAAATTGATGAAGACAAAAATGGGTATAACAATAACAACAATGATAGCACTTGTGAGAATTACTGCAAACAAGCAATCTATTTCTTAACATGCGACTCTTGTTACTGGTGTGCCACTTGTATGAGGTTGAATCCGCCCCTCAGGTGTCCTTCCTGTGATAATTGTAAAATAGAAAGAATACCAATCGCCGATGGCGAAACTCATAGATTTGATTATGATCGTAAGCCAGGATCAGTAAGTTTTTTTGATTAACAGGATGGAATTACGCAAAATAAGGATAATAGGGAGGTGAGAAAAACAACTAAATGAATATCATAGAATCAGAGTCTCCTCTTACAATGGTTGCAAAAACATGCGGATGTGCTCAAAGAAATAGACGTAAAATTACATACGCACTTATTGACTCTTACCATAGCCTTTGTCTAGACAAGAAAGACATTATAGTTTCTGAATTAATTGCATGTGAAAGGCTGTTAAAGTACACCTCAGAGGAGCACGATAGACAGATCATAGAAAAAGAAATAGCAGATCTGAAGATGACGCTGGATCTTCTGTCTTAAATGGAGATGGATTACTACCCACAACTATGTTGGTTTGATTCGGGTTCAGTGGATGCAAAACAAATTTGACTCAATTTTGCCACTCTGATCTGATCTAAGAGAAAAGAACTGGGCTCTATACTTCTTGTCTAGGGACTAACTGAGAGAGTGGAGAAAATAGAGGTGACATAGGGGATAAATACATAAAAGTGCATAATCTAGATAGGGCGATCGATAACCTTCACAAGAATATTGTCAACATCCCAGACAGGAGGGTTCTTAACACGACTGCTAGAAACGATATTGGTAGCGCTGCCAATTCCAACATAACAGACGCAGAAGTGGAAGAACAGAATAAGCGTAAGATAAACGACTATAATTTGGAACTAGGCTCCAAGGCACATAGATACCGGATGCTCGTCTCAGGTAAATATCGTGACACATGTGACAAGGACAAGATAGTTGCTGAATGGAAAGCATTGAGCAATAGATTACTAGAGGCAGCCGTACACGATAGCCGTGTTTCAGAGTTGAGATTAATACCTGAGCAATATGTTAATCTGTCAGTCAAAATACTGTAAATCGCTATATATTTGAACATACTTAATCCGACCGCGGCGCGATAAGGACATTATTTTTGCTACATGGGTCTTATTGCATACATAGATAAACAATTGCACAAGGTAGGTTTTCTAAATTAGCATAATGGGTTTGGAATACTAACCTCTATAATATAAGATGTGATCAGTATAGGTATGTCAAAGAACTCTACTCAGAATATACCACAAGAAGCAACAAAACTCAAAAAGTTATCCAAAACAACAGCTAGATATATGGAAATGGAAGAATTCAAAGACTCCGATCATCATACAGGATATTTCTGTTATAATTGCATTTACTTTATGAAACCAAATCATTGCGCCATAGTAACAGATGAAGGAGTAGACGTATACGATAAAAGCTCTGGCGAAATAGCACCACATGGAATATGTGCACTATGGGAGCCAAATAAAGCAGAGATGCGCTAAACAAGGGACATTAGATCACATATCAAGGTCAGGAATATGAGTAATAATAATAATAATAAGACTATAGGGTATTGGGCATCTCAGGAACAATACTCAATGCAAGATTTGCTCAACTTTGTGTCTGAGGCTGAAAGGGGCGGCTTCAATAGCTGTTTGACAAGTGACCATTTCCATCCTTGGTGGCATGACAATGGCTATGGAAATTTTACTTGGGTTTGGATGGCGGCTGCTGCTGAGCATACTAAGAAGATGCACTTTACAACAGGAGTTACATCTGCTGTTTATCGCTACAATCCGGTTATCATTGCTCAAGCATTTGCATCTCTTGATGTACTTTATCCTGGTAGGATAGGCCTTGGTATAGGTTCTGGGGAAGCTATGAATGAAGTTCCAGCAGGTTTTGATTGGCCATCAGCTGATATTAGACTTGCGAGGACTACCGAATCTATTAGAATCATAAGCAGATTATGGAAGCAGGGAAGAACAACTACACCAAAGGGAGAAGATAATAACGAAGATCATGATGGATTTGTAGAATTTAATGGCAAATACTTTAAAGTTAAAAACGCAAAACTATACACACCACCCGCCGGAAAAATACCATTATACATGGCAGCAATTGGAGAACAAGCAATAGAAACTGCTGCAAAATATACTGATGGTTTAATTACGTTGGCAAAACCAGATAAAGCAAATGAAACATTTGAGATATTCGATAAAGCTGCAATTAAGGAAGGAAAAGATCCTGGTTGTTTGGAGAAAATAGCAAAACCAAAAATATCATATTCTGAGGATTATGATAAAGCTCTAAAGTCCACAGAATTTTGGAGATCTTCCCTATTAGAAAACGCATTTAATCTAGACATAAGTGATCCAAGGAAACTCGAGCAAAAGGCAATAGATGAAGTCTCAGATGAAAAGTTAAGACAATCGACACTAATAGTTACGTCAATAGAAGATTGTATCAAGCCATTAGAAGAATACTTCAACGCGGGTTATACAACGCTATATCCTCATAGCACTAGTCCAGATGAAATAAAGTTTATCCAGGATTTCGGCAAAAGAGTATTGCCTTATTTTAATGATCAAAACCCGGTAAATTGAGGTAAGGACGACTTCATTTAGTGTTTCAGAATCAATCCGGAACAGCATATGATTTCATAAATCCTAAAACCATGTTGACTTATCATTGCAACAGTTAATTTACATATTATTAATCAATGACAATAATGGGGAGAAGTAGAAGGAAAACTCAAGACCAAGTACGTTTTAAACGTGCGAAAGATAAGAAGAGCAGGAAGATTATCCCATCAAAGATAAGCAGGTTTGCTAGTGGTTTTGCAATTCCTAATGACGCTAAAAGCAAATGTCCTAAATGCTCGTCGGATATGATACGGCATCCTTCTTTAGTATCAATGCCTTTGAGTTCAGCAGCCGATGTTACGAATAACGTAAGAAAAATAAACATAGAAGATCAGGACGCAAATTTTGTCTTTAAATTCAGCTCTTGCAAAACCTGTGGATATAGCGAGTTCTGTCTCCATAATAAGAAAAGTGGGACCAGAGTCTAGCTTTTACTACAACTATAGACAATGGCCATAACTATCCTAAGAGTTAAGTGAATGAAGTGTATTAATAACGTACGTAGCAGCACTGACAAATAAGGAGCTAATGAAGACCAAAATAAGCTAGGCATATGATTGTATCTGAAGTACAGGCTTGAATGTAGAAGCGACTTTTTAGTCAACTGGGAGGATATTGAACGAGAAATAAATGCTTCTATTAGTCGGTTAATACATACTTGCTCTATCTCTTTTATCGTCCTATTAAAGAATTGTTCTGCTGTGTCAACTAGAACCTTCCAGTAAGCAAGATCATTGGCATTTTCATGTTGAAAACATAACTGATAATTTGAAGGGGTCGCGTCTATCTCTACTGTGTCCACAGGCACTTGCAATCGTAACCATATGGTATATGCTTTATAGATAATCTGATAAATCAAAAGGTAATTCAGAAGAATAAGAATTAGTTACGCTTTGAAGGCACCGCGATTGCCGTGATTTATAGCCCCGATCGAAGTCCCAGCGACAATATCTAAGAACGGTTTAACTGCGAGTATCATGGTCTTTACTCGATCACTGCTTTATTAAAATCCTCTTCATATGCACTAGAAGAAGCAAACGCAGAGATACCTGTCAGACTTGTAGGTACAGGTTGTAGTAAGACCATAATATGCAATTCTGATGCAGAAAGATTAACAGTTGGCTTAAGTAAGCTAACGCGTTCTAAGAATCCAATGTCGGTATCAAAATGCTTTTAATCTTATCTAAAGTATATCTTTCTAATGAAGGCATATATCGTATTGTTTACGGCAGCATTCCTGGTAGCAGCAACAGCAATATCTGTCAATACTATGACTGCTTATGCACGAAGCCCAGAGAATATGATAGGAGGAGGACCCAATATGACAGCGGCTGCAAGCAAGCTAGCTCCTAGTGGAAGTGCAAAAGGCGTAGTGGCACAAGGCGAGAAAATTTTCACAGTTGTTTGTCCAAGAGATTTTCAAAGTATTAAGCAATGCGAAGTCTTTACAGCCCAACCTAGTTAGTAGCAGTCAATGCACTTAACCACAGTAGTTAATTGGCTACATAAAACAATCCTATTTTTTAATTTCTGGGGCTTGGGGCGAATAATATTGGTAATAGTTATTTAGGATCTTAATTCCCGTACTTTTGAACTGTCTTGGATATATCGCTAGTCCGATTCTGTGACTATAACCGTGGTTTAACTTTTTGCCATGTGTTCCTTAGAACCCAACTCTCTCCTGTAATTTCTTCACCAAACGAGAAGCGAAAGTCCATCCAATCTTTGACTGCTCTTTAGGCCTCAGGAGCCATAAAAGTGAAATATTGTTCAGGCTCGTCTGGGTAGACGATCAGTTTAGCTGCCAAAACAGCACCATTCTCATCCTCTATTGGTTTGATATGTTTCCATTTCATGGAATCCCATGCTCCGACCCTTATTCCTGTTGATACGGATAACAATATGATCAGCTTGATTCTTCTATCGGGATACTGGATCAATTTCCTTATCTCATCGACCCTGGGTATCCTATCATTGGAATACTGTTTACTTTCGGGAGATATCGTGCTATATGTCCCAACCTATGTTAATACGATTCATCCTGCAAAATAACTTGATGGCTTTAACGTAGTTTCGAAGAGTGCCTGCTGTTATTTCCTGTCTATCGATTCTTTCTTTCTGGAATTAAACAAATCTAATAATTAGATCTTCGACCTCGTCTTGAGATTTGTCTTTAGCAAAACGAATGAATTCCAGAGATTTTTGTTCGTCAAGACCTTCGAATCTACAGAAATCTAGGAATTTTCCCAACAAGTTTGGATACTGCCTTTGAACCTCTCTTGATTTCAGTGCCATCCTGAATTTCGAATAAGAGGACAAGGTTGTTGGAAAAGGCTCGATGGATCTAGACTGAACAGACATCATAACATTCAACGATGTAGTCCTATAAAACGATACGGCGGGTTCGGTGGGATTAGTTACGATATCGGTGCTAAAAGCAGGTTCCTGCTAATGGTAGAATATGTCCAAGCTTTAAAGGTTTAACTTTGGATATTAGACCAGAACAATAAAATAAGAAGGAAAATGCAATAATAGCTGTTTTGGCTTTAAGAAAGCATATCACATGAACACCAATGAGCAGTACCTTTCTGGACCATTGTTATGGATTGGCATTTCCCTTGGTGTTATCTTCGCTATATTAACTAAACAACAGAACACTTATTTTCAAAATAACCAAAAAAGGACTAACCTTGTCGCAAGGTATCAGTATAAGACCATTTCAAAAAAGTGATTCTGATAAAGTCATAGAATTTATTTCAGATGTCCTTGTTAATGAATTTAAATTTAAGCTCGAACTTGATACTTTGGATTCTGATATATATGCAATTGACGAAAGTTATAACAAGTCTAATGGAAGTTGCTTTTGGGTTGCAGAAACCGTAGTTAATGATGATGATTATTCTAATACCCACCAACAAAAACAAAAAATACTAGGTACTACCGCTGTAAGAAATTTGAAACAGTTTGAATTGACATGTGAACTCAAGCGTATGTATGTACTGCGCGATTTTAGACGATTAGGCTTAGGACAAAAATTGCTTGATACAGCTATAGACTTTGCTAAAGGCATTGGGTATTCAAGGATTGTCTTGGATAGTTCAAAGATGTTATATGCAGCAAGAGCACTATATGAAAAGAATGGTTTTATTGATATTCCTAGATACAATGATAACTATAGAGCAGATGTATTTATGGAAAGAAAGTTGACTTGATAAATTAAATATATAGCAAAAGTTCAGTGAGTGATGATATTTAGTCAGCGATCATCGCAGTTTACCCAAATATCATTACTGTACATTTGAATTGAATCTCCTTTTTTGTATGTCTTAGTATCAAATATCATTTCTGCGATTTTTTCTGCCAGATCAGGAGGCTGAAGCATTTTGGTCCTGTTTTTTTGAGCAACAATATCTAAAATCATACTCTTGCCACATTTTTGTCGCTGCCTCTCCAAGAAATATTGCCAATACTCTAATATTCGCATATTCGATAACCTCAAGTGCTAGGCTTTCTGCTAAGCCTACAAGGCCAAACTTACTTGCACAGTAAGCCAATAAATCACTAAAACCAGCCTTGCCAGCACCTGAATTTACATTTAATATGACTCCTGACCTATTTGAAACCATATATGGATGGACGGCCACTATAAAAAGAAAAGCACCCTTTAATTTGCTGTTTATTGTTTGGTCCCATCTTCCTCAGATGTATCTATTAATTTTCTGGTAAATGCAACTCCAGCATTATTTACAGGAGATTGTGATTCAGATCATTTATTATCACGCTGTTCATCCCCGATATTGCTCATGTGATTTTGTTGCTCTAGGGTGTTAAAGGTGCCGCACTATTGGAAACCCAAATTAAGAAGATTATCGACCCTTCAGATTGTGCTGTGTGTACTCGACCTCTTCCTGCATTGGCCTTTAACTTTTATTCCCAACTCTTTTGCCAAGTCGGTAACAGAGCAACCTTCTATGTCAAGAATTTCTTTTATTATATTCCATAGTAACTCCTTATATTTTGCAATGTCAATTTGGGCAGGGTCTAATGTCCAACTGTTGCCAGTCTTTTTCTTGTTAGAATTATAATATTTTATTAAATCGCCCTCTTTAGCATTAACGGCTCTAGCTATTGTACCAACCCGTGCAGTAACAACATCGTTATCGGGGTGTCTACCAACTTTCTGAGAAATTTTCAATAAACTTGAATCAACCTTACCGCAATCCAAATCTAAGAAGGCTTTTCTTATGTCTGGGAGTGGACCAATCTCATCAACCATAATATTTTTTACTAGTTTGTCGTAAACTATATGATAGAATTCTGGTCTATCATTTTTTTCACCCTCAAAGCCTACATTGTCAAGTATACCGTTTTCAACACCGATGTAGTGTTTCTTTCCTGCCCTAAGCAAGAGTTTATCATATCTATTTTTGATTTCGAGCTCGATATCGTATTTTTGTTTGAATCTTTGTTGAAATTCTTTTAACGAGTTATCACTTACATTATGGAGAAATAACGAATCTGTATTGCCATATATGATTTTCCATACTCTTGATTAGCAATGTATTGCAATTCAGAAAGGATGTATCTACCTGCTGCTGTTACAAGTTCGGCAACCCTTGGATCGTAAAATGAATATTCTCTGCCAAAAACGCCATAGCCGCCGTTAATAAGAATTTTTAATGCATGTTGCTTTGCATTATTACCCAAATCTTTTTGTTTTAGCCTTTCAGCTTTGAACACCCTAAGTTTAGAAGGAAATGCACCAATCCGTTGCTTACATATCCAATCAGTCTTTGGGTTAACAAATTTACAATCTTTAGTAAATTCGTTAGGTATTGTTCTGCTTAACTTTGCATCAGTGTCATTTTGACAACATGAACAATTTATTGTATCGAATGATAAATTATAATTAATGCCTACACTAGGATAGAGACTTTTAGCATCTACTACTACAACGTTCTTATATTTTCCTTTTTTTGGTGTTAAAACTTCTGCGCCTTTGTACGTTCCATTGAACTCTTTTCTCTCAAGAGGTTGACACTGCCCTTGTTCAATTAATAATTGTATATAAAGCGATGGGTCCTAATAAAGCGACAAGTTTGGTATGGGGCCAATGGTTTCCGCTGTGATATCACTTCTAAAAAAGGATTCATTTGTAATAAAGTAAACAAAGCTTTAAA
>Ga0075434_100004541_pt1 | contig 12533 bp, 10 predicted proteins | sample RhiMethybrSRZTD3_FD_75298 | JGI IMG/M metagenome (GOLD analysis project Ga0075434, IMG submission 75298) | Populus rhizosphere microbial communities from Tennessee, USA - Rhizosphere MetaG P. TD hybrid SRZTD3 | ecosystem: Host-associated > Plants > Roots > Rhizosphere > Soil | place: USA... | reverse complement strand
CAGCTGCGGGGACGGGTGGGGCGGGGCGCGGCGGCGAGCCACTGCATCCTCTTGTCCGACATCCCCGAAGCGGCGCCCCGGCTGCAGGCGTTCACCGAGACCAGCGACGGCTTCAAGATCGCCGAGCTCGACCTGCAGGAGCGAGGCATGGGTGAGCTGGCGGGCGCGCGCCAGTCGGGCGGCGTGCCGCTCCGGTATGCGAACTTCGCGACCGATCTGCCGCTGCTCGAGGCCGCCCGGCGCGCGGCGGGCGAGATCATCGCGCGCGACCCGACGCTGGTGGACCGGCAGCATGCTGCGTACCGGGAGCGGATCGTCGCGCGATACGAGCGGGGGTTTGAATTGTTCAGGGTGGGATGAGAACCAATGCGGAATGCGGAATGTCGAATGCGGAATGTCAATTCCGCACTCCGCATTCCGCATTCCGCATTCGGCCGCGTTGACAGTCCTGCGGGCCACCACTAGTCTACCGCCCCTATGCCCTCGTTCCATCGTATCGAGGACCTGCCGCCGCTGGCCGGCCAGACCGTGGTCACGCGCGGTTGGGTCATGACCACGCGCTCGTCGGGCAAGATCGGGTTCGTGATGCTGCGCGACGGCACCGGCTACCTCCAGGTCGTGCTGTCGAAGAAAGAGCTGCCGGAGGCGGCGTGGGAAGCGTTCGGGCGGCTCACCCAGGAGACTTCCGTGGAGGTGACCGGCAGCGTGCGCCCCGACGCGCGCGCGCCGGGCGGCGTCGAGCTGACGGCGGCGGACCTGCGGATGCTCGGCCCCAGTCACGACTTCCCGATCACGCCGAAAGAGCACGGCACCGCGTTCCTGTTCGAGCACCGCCACCTCTGGCTGCGCAGCCGGCGCCAGGTGGCGATCGCGCGGGTGCGTCACGAGGTGGTCCAGGCGATTCGCGACTTCTTCTATGAACGGCATTTCACGCTGGTGGACACCCCGATCCTCACGGGGGCGATCGGCGAGCATGCCGGGACGCTGTTCGCCACCGAGTACTTCGACCTGGGCAACGCCTACCTGGCGCAGACGGGGCAGCTGTACGTCGAAGCCGCGGCGGCGGCACTGGGCAAAGTGTACTGCTTCGGGCCTACCTTCCGGGCCGAGAAATCGAAGACCCGGCGCCACCTGACCGAGTTCTGGATGGTGGAGCCCGAGGTGGCCTGGAACGACTCCGAGGCCAACATGACGCTGCAGGAGGAGTTCGTTTCCTACATCGTCACGCGGGCACTCGAGCGCCGGAAGAGTGAGCTCGCCGAGCTGGAGCGCGATGTGCAACCGCTCGAGGCAGTGCGGCCGCCGTTCCCGCGCATCTCGTACACGGACGCCGTGGCGAAACTGAAGACCCTCGGCAGCGACATCGCATGGGGGCAGGACCTGGGAGGCGAGGCCGAGACGCTGCTCGCCAAGCAGTACGATCGGCCCGTCATGGTGTTCAATTATCCCAAGGCTGTGAAGGCCTTCTATATGAAGGAGAATCCTACCGATCCCCGCACCGTCCTCAACAACGACATGCTCGCTCCCGAGGGGTACGGCGAAATCATCGGGGGCAGCCAGCGCGAGGACGACTACGACAAGCTGCTCGCCCGCATCCGGGCGGAACAGCTGCCGGAAGACGCGTACAGCTGGTACCTGGATCTCCGCAAGTACGGCACGTTCGTACACGCGGGGTTCGGGCTCGGGGTGGAGCGCACGGTGGCGTGGATCTGCGGCATCCCGCACATCCGCGAGGCGATCGCGTTTCCGAGGACGCTGTACAAATTGTGGCCGTGAGAGAAGACGGCAGCGGACTACCCCCGCTTCACCTCATCCCACAACCGGTCCAGCTCCTCCAGCTTCGCGCGTCCCACCTCCACGCCGCGCTCTCGAGCCAGCTGCTCCACCGCCTCGAACCGTCGCGAGAATTTCTCGTTCGCCCGCTCGAGCGCCGCGCGCGGGTCGATCGCCAGTTTGCGCGCGAGGTTGACCACGGCGAAGAGTAGGTCGCCGAGCTCATCTTCAAGCGTTGCACGTTCCCCGTTGCCCGTTGCTCGTTGGACCTCGTCCAGCTCTTCCTTCACTTTCTCGAGTGGTCCTTTCGCATCCGGCCAGTCGAACCCCACGCCGGCAGCGCGTTCCTGGAGTCGATACGCCATTAAGAGCGGGGGCAAGGAGGGCGGCAATCCACGGAGGGTACCGCTCCCCGCTCCCCGCTCCTGTTGCTTCACCCGCTCCCACCCCTGGTGGTCGGGAGTCGGTGAATCTCCGAAGAGGTGGGGATGTCGCCGCCACATCTTTTCCTCGAGCGCGCGCGTCACGCTCTCGGCGTCGAACTCGCGCCGCTCTTCGCCGATCACGATTTGGAACGCGAGGTGCAGCAGCAGGTCGCCCAGCTCGTCGCGCAAAGCGGCGGGCTCGCCGTGGCGCAGCGCCTGATCGAGCTCCAGCGCCTCTTCGACCAGGTAGGGGCGCAGCGTGGCGCGCGTCTGCGCATGGTCCCACGGACAGCGCGCGCGCAGATCGCGGACCAGCACGAGGGCGCGGGCCAGGGCGGCGTCGTTGGCAGGAGTATCCATGATCGGAAAGTAGCCGAGCTTCCGGTCAAAAGGGACTCAACCTCTTTTTCACATTGCATTTAGCGATTGCGGCGCGTAGCTTTCGCGCGCCTGTGAACGTGCCAACGAGCGGGCGCGATGCGCGCGCCTGGGTCGAAGTGAACCTCGCTGCCGTCGTCGAGAACGCCCGCACGCTGGCCCGGGTCGCCGGCACACGGCTCCTCCCGGTGGTGAAGGCGAATGCCTACGGGATGGGAGCCGTCGCCGTCTCCACGGCCCTGGAGGCGGTCGACCCCTGGGGATACGGCGTCGCGACGATCGCGGAAGGGGCCGAGCTGCGGGCGGCCGGGATCGCGCGGCCGGTGCTCGTGTTCATGCCGGCCCGGCCCGATCTGTTCGACGCCTACCAGACGCACCGCTTGACGCCGGCGCTCGATGACCGGGCGAGCATCCACGCCTGGATCGCGCGCGGCGGGCGGGGCGGCGCGTTCCACCTGGAGATCGACACGGGGATGGGTCGCTCGGGCGTGCGCTGGGACGAGATCGAGCCGCTCGCGGACCTGCTCGACACGCCGTACCTCGAAGGCTGCTACACCCATTTTCACTCGGCCGACCGGCGCGACGGCTCGGCCGACGCGCAGCTGGAGCGCTTCCAGGCCGCGGTGGGACGTCTGGCGCGCCGACCGCCGCTCTTGCACGTGGCCAACAGCGCGGCGGCGGTGCGCGGCACGCAGTTCGCGCTGGATCTGATCCGCCCCGGCATCGCGCTGTACGGGGCATCGGTCGGCGCGGGGCCGCCGCTCGGCAAGCCGGTGATCGCGCTGCGCGCGCGCGTGGTGAGCGTGCGGCGCGTGCCGCGCGGCGAGAGCGTCAGCTACCACGCGTCCTGGACCGCGCCGCGCGACACGACCGTGGCCACGCTGGCGATCGGATACGCCGACGGCGTGCAGCGCTTGCTCGGGCTAAAGGGCGAAGCGACGGTGCTGCTGAACGGCGCGCGCTGCCCCGTGGTCGGGCGGGTGACGATGGACTTGACGATGGTCGACGTGGGCGACGGACGCGCCGCGGTGGGGGATGTCGCGACCCTGATCGGTGAGGCGGACGGAGTGGGCAACACATTGGACCAGTTCGCCGCCTGGAGCGGCATGTTGCAACACGAGCTCCTGACCGGGCTCGGTCCCCGCCTGCCGCGCATCTACGATTGAAGCGCGCGGCCATCATCGTGCTGGACGGGCTCGGGATCGGGTCCTGTCCCGACCAGGCGGCTTACGGCGACGCGGGCTCCGACACGCTCGGCAACGTGGCCCGTGGGGTGGGGGGATTGCGGCTGCCGAATCTGGAGCGATTGGGGTTGGGGAAGTGCCGACCGATTCTCGGCCTCACGGCTGGGTTTGACCCCGGGCTCGCGCCCGGGGTCAGTCGGGCGCAAGTGCAGGGTTCTGACCCCGGGCGCAAGCCCGGGGATGGACCAGTGGCGGCCTATGGAGTGGCGCTCCCCAGATCGCAGGGTAAAGACTCGACCACGGGGCACTGGGAGATCTGCGGGGTGATCCTGGAGCGGCCGTTCCGAACGTATCCCAACGGATTTCCAACCTCGTTGCTGGACGAGTTCGCGCGACGCACCGGTCGTGGCTGGTTGGGGAACACGGCGGCGTCGGGCACGCAGATCATCGCCGACCTGGGGGAAGAGCACCAGCGCACCGGGAAGTGGATCGTCTACACCTCGGCCGACTCGGTCTTCCAGGTGGCGGCGCACGAGGAGACGGTTCCCGTGGACGAGCTGTACCGGGCGTGCGCGATTGCGCGCGACCTGCTCGTGGGGGAGCACGCGGTGAGTCGCGTGATCGCGCGGCCGTTCGCGGGGAACCCCGGGGCGTACGAGCGGACGCCCGGCCGCAAGGACTTCTCGATCGAGCCCGTGGGAACCACGCTGCTCGACCGGCTGGCGGCGGCGGGGGTGCCGCGGGTGGGGATCGGCAAGGTGGACGATTTATTCGCCGCGCGGAACATCACGAGCGAGCACACGCCCACCAACGCGGACGCGTATCGCCTGATCGAGCGGGCGCTCGTCGACACGCGGACGAGGGGGGGGTTCATTTTCGTGAATGTGATCGAATTCGACCAGACCTGGGGGCACCGGAACGACATCCCGGGGTTTCATGAGGGATTGAAACAGCTCGATGCCTGGATTCCCCGGCTCGAGGCCCGCATCGAGGGAGACGACCTGATCATTTTGACCGCCGACCACGGGAACGACCCGACCACGCCGTCGACGGACCACTCGCGCGAGGCGGTGCCGATCCTCGCGCTGGGCCCGCGGGTGCGGCCCGCGGCGCTCGGGGAGCGCGCCACGTTCGCGGACATGGGTGCGACCGTCGCCGAGTACTTCGGCGTGGCGCCGCTCGCCGCGGGGACGTCGTTCCTCTCTGGAATCTGGGCGTGAGCGCGGACCTGGTGCGCCGCGCGCGCGACGTGCAGAAGAACGCTTACTGCCCGTACAGCAAGTTCCGCGTCGGTGCGGCGCTTGAGGCGGCGGACGGCCGCGTGTTCGTAGGGGCGAACGTCGAGAGCGCCTCCTACGGGCTCACGATCTGCGCGGAGCGGATGGCGATCGGCGCCGCCGTGGCGGACGGGGCACGGGGGTTCAGCCGCATCGTCGTGGCGACGGACGTGGACCCGCCGGCGTCGCCCTGCGGGGCGTGCCGCCAGCTGCTGGCCGAGTTCGGGCTCGACCTCCAGGTGATCGCCGTAGGGCCGAAGACCGAGCGGCGCTGGGTGCTGCGCGACCTGCTGCCCGACGCGTTCGCGAAAGCGACGCTCGCCAAGTGACCCGACGCCGGCTCGCGCTCGTCGGCGCCCTCCTGCTCGTCGCGGCCTGCGTGGAGCGGATCACGGCGCTGGGCCACTGCCCGGGAGACTTCTGTCCCTCGGGCCAGATTACCATCGTCGACACGCTGCTCACCACCAACATCGCCCGGGACTCGTCCTACCGCGGCTACGTGCTCGCCTACCAGTCCCCGCTCATGCTGGCGGCGAACCTCCCCGGGGCGACGGACACGCTGGACGGCCGGCCGATCTTCCGGATGAACCCTGTCGGGTCGCGCCTGCGGATCTCGACCGCCGACACCTCGACCGGTCTGATCCTCGGCGCCGACTCCGCCCGGCTGCAGGTGTACTTCGTGCGGCGTGATAGCGCGACGCGCAATCTCCGGTTGCAGCTCTACCGGTTGCCGATCACGATCGACACGAGCACGACCTTCGCGGATCTCACGGGGCCGTTCACCGATTCGCTCGTCCGGACCATCAACATCGATACGCTCCTGGCGCAGCCGGGCCGCAAGGACACGGTGACGGGGGACAGTGCGGTGGTGGACACGGTGAACCACCGCCTGGTGCTGTCGCTCAAGCTCGACACGGCGGCGGCGCGCTACGTCGGGACCGATTCCGGCCGCGTGGCGTACGGCATTCGCATCGCCGCCGACACGCTCGCGAGCGTCGCGTTGGGCAAGGGCTCCTTCGGGCCGGTGCTGCAGTGGCATCTGCGCGTGGACTCCTTGGGAATGCCCGTGGCGCGGAATCCGGGCAACCTGGCCGCGGCGTTCGCGAGCTTCGTGTTCGCGCCGCCACCCGCCCCGATCGACTCTACGCTAGCCGTGGGAGGCGTGCCGTCGGCGCGTAGCCTGCTGCGGGTCACGTTGCCAAAAGTCATCAGGGATTCGGGACAGATCATCCGCGGCACCCTGATCCTGGTGCCGGCCGTCGCGGCTCGCGGGGCGCCGGCCGACTCGTTCATGATCGAGGCGCGCACGGTGTTCGCCGACTTCGGCGGGAAGTCCCCGGTCGACCTGCGATTCGGCGACACCACCGTGATCCATGTCGGTTCGACCGACACCGTGAAGATCGAGGTGACGAATCTGTTGCAGACCTGGGCCGCCGACTCGACTCGCCCGACCGTGCTGGTGTTGCGGCCCGAGCGGGAAGCCCAGGAGTTCGGCGAGATCCGCTTCTATCCGTCCGTGGCCGCCGCGTTCCGCCCGACGTTACAGGTCACGTTCGTGCGGCGCTTCCCGTTCGGGGTGCCATGACGCTCCGGATCGGCGGGATCATGGCGGTCCTCCTCGTGGGCCCGGCCCTGACGGGTCGGGCCATGGTCGCCGCCCAAGACTCCCAATTCGGGATTCGCGGGCTCGGCACGCCGGGACGGTGGGAGTCGGTGCGGTCGCGCTCCACCGGTGGTGCGTTCGGTCCGTTCGACCCGTTGTCGCCGCTCATGGAAGCGCCGCTCGCCGACATCGGCCAGCTCACGGCGACGGCAGCCGGAGGCACGTCGCATCGCGACGTGCAGGAGGGCGGCACGACCACGGCGCTCCGCACCACCCGATTCCCCGTGATGGGGGTGGCGGGCCCGGTGGCCCCGCGCCTCGCGGTCGCGGCCGGGTTCACGACCTATCTCGACAAGTCGTGGGACGTGGCGTTCCGCGACTCGTTCCTACTGCGGGGCGTGATGCAGCGCTACATCGACGAGCTCACGAGCGACGGGAGCGTGACGGACGTGCGCTTCGCGGCGGCGGGCCGGTTGTCGCGCCGCATCGCCATCGGCGCCGGGCTCCACGTGCTCGCGGGCTCGACCCGCATGACGGCCGAGCGGCGGTTCGACGACTCGACGTTCCACCCGGTGCAGCAGTCGGCCGAGGTGCGCTACGACGGGTTCGGCGTGTCGGGGAGCGTGCTCATCGGCGTCGCCCCAGGCTTGAGCCTCGCCGGCTGGGCCCGGAGCGACAACCGGCTGCGCGCCAAGGTGGCCGATACGACCAGCGCGATCACCGACCTGCCGCGCATGGTAGGCGGCGGCGTGCTGTTCGCCCCCAGCCCCAGCGTCCGGTTCGCCGCGTCGGCGGCGTGGCGCTCCTGGGGGAGGGCCGGCCAGGGCGCGTTCGACACGTGGACCTGGTCCGCGGGGGCGGAGTTCGGCTCCCGCCGCATGCCGATCCGCCTGGGCGCGCGCCGCGGGCAGATGCCGTTCGGTCCGGGGACCGAGGCGCCCACCGAGACCGCGGGGTCGCTGGGAACGGGTCGCGCGTTCGCGCAGGGCCGGGCGCTCATCGACCTGGGCCTCGAGCGACTGGAGCGCCGCGGGGGCGGGCTCACCGAGCGCGTGTGGACCGTGCTGGTGGGGCTCACCGTGCGGCCGTGAACGTCTACTTCCACACCTTCGGCTGTAAGGCCAACCAGTACGACACGGCGCGGGTGCGTCAGGCGTTCGCGGACCAGGGCGCCGTCGTGGTGGACGACCCGACCGTGGCGGATCTCGCGGTGGTGAATTCCTGCACCGTGACGCACGAGAGCGAGGCGAAGCTGGGGCGGCTGGTGCGCCGGCTCGCGCGCCAGCGCGGCCGCCTCGAGACGGTGGTCATGGGTTGCGCCGCCGCCCGGGATAACGGCGCGATCGCGAAGCTTCCCAGCGTGCGCGCGGTGGTGGGCGGGGCGGAGCCGGGGCAGGTGCTCGAGGCCGCAGGGTTCACATCGCTGCTCTCCGCAGCCTCACCCCCTCTCCCCCTCTCCGCGGTGCGGAGAGGGGGGACGACTGGCCGATTCCGGGGCCTATTGAAGATTCAAGATGGCTGCGACGAGCACTGCACCTTCTGCGCGACCACCATTGCCCGGGGGGCGAACCGGTCGCGGGGGATTCCGGAGCTGGTGGCGGAGGCACGGGGGCTCGGGGAGCATCATGCGGAGATTGTGCTGACGGGGATCCATATCGGGACGTATGGGCAAGACCGGGAGCGGGGAGCGGGGAGCGGTACCCTCCGCTCGCTGGGTGACCTCCTCGAAGCCCTGATCTCAGCCGTCCCCCAGGTTCGTTTTCGTCTGTCGTCTATCGAAGCCACGGAAGTGGACGACACCATCGCCCGGCTGCTGATCGAAGCCCCCGCGCACCTCGCTGCGCACCTGCACGCTCCCCTCCAATCGGGCTCGAATCGCATCCTCAAGCGGATGGGACGCCACTGGTACACCGCCGAGTCGTACCGCGCCCGGCTCGAGTGGCTGGCGGAGCGGCTCCCCGTGTTCGGGCTGGGGGCGGACATCATCGCGGGATTCCCTGGCGAGACGGACGCCGATCACTGCGCGACGCTCGCGCTGGTGGACGCGCTGCCGTTCACGTATCTGCACGTCTTCCCCTATAGCGAGCGCCCCGGCGCGGCCGCGGGGCGATTGGGCGAACAAGTGTCCCCCGGCGCGGTCCGCGACCGCGCCCGCGAGCTGCGCGCGTGCGGCGAGGCGAAGGCCCGCGCCCACCGCGCGCGCCGGGCGGGGCAGCGCGCCGACGGCGTGGTGTGCGGCCGCGGCGAGGGGAAGCTGGAGGTGCTGACGGAAGACTACCTTTCGGTCTATCTTCCCACGGACCAATGGAACGGTCGCCCCCGCTTCGAGGTGACGGTTCGCTGACCATGCCGCGCATCTACGTCGAGACCTACGGCTGCCAGATGAACGTCTCGGACTCCGAGCTGATGCTCGGCGTGCTGGGGCGCGAGGGGTACGAGCGGACCGACGATCCCGCGCAAGCCGACGTCGTGCTGGTGAACACCTGTGCCGTGCGCGACCACGCGGAGCAAAAGGTGCTGTCGCGCCTGGGTGAGCTGAAGCGCCTCAAGCGCGCCGGTGGTGTGCTGGGGGTGGTGGGGTGCATGGCGCAGCGGCTCGGGCCCCGGCTGCTCGAGCGGGTGCCACAGGTCGATCTGGTGGTCGGCCCCGACGGCTACCGCGGGCTGGCCGAGCTGATCGCGCGGGCGCGGGCCGGCGAGCGGACCACGGACGTCGTGTTCAAGCGGTGGGAGCACTACGAGGAGATCCCGCCGGTGCGGGGCGATGCCGTATCGGCGTTCGTGACCGTGCAGCGGGGCTGCGATTATCGGTGCACCTTCTGCATCGTTCCGATGACGCGGGGGCCGGAGCGGAGCCGCAGGTTGGCGGACGTGGTGCGCGAGGTGACGGACCTCGCCTCGGGCGGCACCACCGAGGTGACGCTCCTTGGCCAGACGGTCAACAGTTACCACGACGGCACGCACGATTTCGCGGACCTGCTGCGCGCGGTGGGGAGCATCGCGGGCGTGCGGCGGCTGCGGTTCACCTCGCCCTACCCCACGGACTTCAGCGAGCGCGTCGTGGCGGCCATGGCGGAGACGCCCGCGGTGTGCGAGCACGTGCACCTCCCGGTGCAGAGCGGCTCGTCGCGCGTGCTCAAACGGATGCTGCGACGCTACGATCGGGACCGCTATCTCGGGGTGGTCACGGCGCTGCGGACCGCCGTTCCCGGGATCGCCCTCACGACGGACATCATCGTCGGATTCCCGGGCGAGACCGAAGCCGATTTCCAGGAGACGCTGTCGCTGGTCGAGCTGGTGGGCTTCGACGACGCATACACGTTCAAGTACTCGCCGCGCGAGGGGACGCCCGCGACCCGGCTCAAGGATGCGGTGCCCGACGCGGTGGCGGGTGAGCGGCTGGAGCGCCTGGTCGCCGTGGTGCGGGGCGTCGCGCGCCGCCGCAATGTCGCCCTGGTCGGCAGCACGCACGAAGTGCTGGTCGAGGGGCGCGCCAAGCGGGGCGGGCTGCTGCAGGGTCGCACCCGGACCAACAAGGTGGCGCTCGTCGCCGGGCCCGACGCCTGGATCGGCGGGTACCGCGACGTGCGCTTTACGGGCACCACCGGCTCCACCTTCACGGCCGTGTCGCTCGGGCAAGGGCAGGAGCTCGCCGTCGTGGGGTGACGAACGTGACGTTCGAGGTGCTGCAGCGGGAGTACGCGAAGCTGCGTCCCCAGCTGCCCCGGTTCTGCGGCTGCGACACGTGTCGTGGCGACGTGCTCGTGTTCGCGCTCAATCGCCTCTCGCCCAACTACGTGTCGACGCCCCAGGGCGAAGTGTTGGTGGAGCTGCGACTCGACAGCGACCAGGAGAAGGCCAAGCTGGACGTGGCGCTGCTCGAAGGGTTTCGCAAGGTGGGGCTGGCGCCGCGCTGCGGGGCGAAGCCGGTGCAGCTGATGTAATCCGCTAGGCGGCGCGCGATGCGGCCGCCGATTCTCTTTCTCACCATAGCATTCGGGGTCGGGCTGTGGGCGGGGCTCGACCCCTTCGTGTTTCCGGGTAGGGCGTTGCCGGGTGGGGCGTTGTGGGTCGTGGCGTTGCCGGTTGTCGCACTGGCGGGGTGGCTCGCGCGACGTGCGCCGCTCGGCGCTGCGCTCGGGATCATGGGCGTAGCGGGAATGCTGTGGGGCGCGGCGGCGGTTCGGGAGCGGGACGTCACGTGCACGGGGATCTGGGAACGGGAAACGGGAAAGGGGAAACGGGAAACGGTTGGTGTTGCCGCCCGGTTGCTCGATCCGGTCTCAGGGCAAGGCGGCGTGGTGGATGCCGAAGTACTCCCCGGGACGTGCGGCGGGTCGCTGCGCCTGCGTTGGCCCGAGGGCCATGCCGCTCGCGGCGGGACGACGTGGGTGGTGGCGGGGAAGTGGAGCGGCGTTCACCGCGGGGGCGGCGCCGGCCTGCTGGTGGTGCGGCGGATGCACGCGCTCGATGTGGTGCCGCACGGGCGGGGCGCGCTGCGCGATGCGCTGACGGCGCGGAGCAGCGAGTTGTTCGGCGCGCGTGCGGCGATAGTGAACGCTCTGGTATTCGCTCCCAACGCGAGACTCGATTCCGACGTGCGCGAGCGCTATGTGCGCTCGGGCCTGGCGCATCTGCTTTCCATCTCGGGGCTGCACGTCGGCTTCATCGCCGCCTGGCTCACCCTCATCTTGAGCAAGCTGCACCTCGCGGCGCGCGCGCGCTTCGCCGCGACGGCCGTCTTGCTGCTCGGCTATCTTTGGCTGCTCGGCTTCCCGGCTCCCGCCGTGCGCGCGGGAGCGATGCTGGTGCTCGCGGACGTCGCGCGGCTGCGCGAGCGCTTGGTCGCGCCCCGCGGCGTGGTGGCGCTCGCCGCCCTCGGTGTACTGGTGCAGGACGCCTGGGCGCTGCACTCCGTGGGCGCCTGGCTCTCGGTGGCGGGCGTGGGTGCGGTGGTGTGGGCGGACCGTGCGTTCGCCCGCGCGTCTCGTCTCGTGCGGCTCGCCGCGCCCGCGCTCGCCGCCACGCTCGTCACCGCGCCGATCAGTGCGTTCGCGTTCGGCACCGTGGCGCCGATCGGCGTGCTGGCGAATCTCATCGCCATCCCGCTCGCCGGTGTTGCGGTGCCGGGTCTCGTCCTGGCGCTGGGGCTGTCGTGGCTCGGATCGGGGCTGGCCCACCTGATCGCCGCCGGCGCGGGGCTGGGGTTGGCGCTGCTCGATCTCGTCGCGCAGGGCGCGGCCCGCGTGCCGGGCGGCCACGTGGTGATGGTCGCGGGCTGGACGGCAGCGGTGGTGTGGACCGCGGTGGCGGCGGCCGCGTGGTGGCTGTGGAACTCGCCGCGCCGGCCGTGGTTGATCGCCGCCCGCGTGGCGTTTGTGACCACGGTTCTCGTCGCGACGTCGTTTCGCGACGTCCTCTCCCTCGACGATTGTGTTTGCTTGACGGTACATTTTCTCGATGTAGGGCAGGGTGACGCGGCGGCCCTGCGGACGCCACACGGCCGCTGGATCGTAATCGACGGCGGCCCGCGCACGCCGCAGGGCGACGCGGGGCGGCGAGTGGTGGTCCCCTTCTTGCGTGGCCAGGGTGTGGGTCGGGTGGCCGTGGTCGTAGCGACCCATGGGGATGCCGATCATCTGGGCGGGCTGCCGGCGGTGGTCGAGGCGTTCGACCCGGAGCTCGTGCTCGAGCCGGGAGAGCCGCTGGGCCGGCCGCTGTATCTCGAGTTTCTCGCGGGCGTCGAGGCGTCGGGCGCGCGCTGGCGAGCGGCGCGCACCGGGGACCGGGTGGAGGTGGACGGGGTGGTGCTCGAGGTGTTGAGCCCCGACTCGATGTGGCTGCGGTTGCCGCTCGATGTGAACGAGCACGGCGTGGTGCTGCGGGTGCGGTA
>Ga0075434_100004539_pt1 | contig 12535 bp, 15 predicted proteins | sample RhiMethybrSRZTD3_FD_75298 | JGI IMG/M metagenome (GOLD analysis project Ga0075434, IMG submission 75298) | Populus rhizosphere microbial communities from Tennessee, USA - Rhizosphere MetaG P. TD hybrid SRZTD3 | ecosystem: Host-associated > Plants > Roots > Rhizosphere > Soil | place: USA... | reverse complement strand
AGGAACAAGACGAAGAAGACGACCAGCCGCGCCGGTGACTCGATGATCGAGTGAAGATCGAGGCTCATGCCCGACGTCACGAAGAAGACCGGGATAAAGAAGCCGTAGCCTACCGCGTCGAGCTTGCCCTCCAGGGCATGCACGTCGCCCGGGGCCCAGCGGCGCAGAACCACACCGGCGAGGAAGGCCCCGAGCACTACGTCGAGCCCGAAATACGCGGCAATCACCAGGAGAACGAAAAGCAGGAAAATCGTCCAGCGAAGTGTGGTCTGCGATGTCGCGTGCTCACCCTCGGCGACGATCCTCCTGACCTTCCCATAGCGCACCAGACGTGGAATGAATGTCATCAACAGGGCGAGCCCCGCGATGACGACAAGAGAGAGCAAGCCGAGGAACGCGCCGCTCGCGCTGAGGAAGACCGCGATGGCCACGATGGGCAAGAACTCCCCAACCGCCCCAGCGGCCATGATGAAGCCACCGAACCGACCGTCCAGCATCTGGTTGTCCCGCAGGATGGGCAATAAGGTGCCCAGCGCGGTCGTGGTCAGGCCGATCGCGATCGGCACGAACGCGCGGACGAAGCCCACCGACGCCAAGGCGCCGGTCACAACGATCGCGACCAGCGCCGTCACCAGCCAAGACTTGATTGCCAACCGTCCGGCCCGCTCGCGGAACAGCCCGAGCTCGAGTTCGTAGCCGGCCAGCAGGAAGAGGAACCCGAGGCCCAAGTTCGATACCAGCGCGAGGCCCTCCGGATCGGCCCACCCCAAGACCTGCGGCCCGATCAGGATCCCGCCCACGATGAAAATCACCACCTGAGGCACCCGCCGGGAGAGCAGGCCCGACACAATCGGGGCCAGCGCCGCGAGCAGACTGACAATGGCGAGGTCGATCAGGGTCTGCTGAAGGCTCAAAGTGGGCCACCTTCTGACTCGACCAAAATGCCAGCTCCTCAATCACATGATTCGGACGATGTGGTCGGCGGGAACCGCAGCTACTCAGCTGCTCTCAACCCTTATGTGCCCGACGACAGATCTCCGCCCGGTCTGCGTCCTGAGCGGCTCACCGGCGAGATAGGCCTCGATGAGCTCAGCGATCAACTCCGGATCGCTGTAGTTGAGGGCATGCGCGCCAGGGACGGTAACTATGTCGAGGTGAGGCATGACTGCCAGGCGGGGGGCATTGGCAATCCGAACAAGTGGATCACGCAAACCGGCAACCACCAGCGTCGGAGCAACGAGATGCGGAAGACGTTCCAGCGTCGGATAGCGAGTCATCGCCCTGAACAACGACAGGCTTCGAAGTGCCCCGAACCTGAGGTAGTCACGAGTTGCGATCGGCAACATCGATGGCGGTTCACGCAACCCGTCCATAGCCATCTGCCCAACAGCCTTGCCCAGTGGTTGGTTGTTAGGGCCGCCCGCCGGAGAGACCAGGACCGCACGGTCGATTCGATCAGGGAAGGTGGTCGCAACCTCAACGATGATCGGGCAGCCGAGGGAGTTGCCGACCAGTATGGGCCGCTCCACCCCGACGGCGTCGCAGTACGCCATCAGCGCCCTCGCAAGCCCGGGTAGGTCGAGTCCCCCCTCAGGCCTGATGCTGCGACCCATCCCGGGCAGATCGGGTACGAACGTACGGAAGCGCGGGGCAAGAAGAGCCGCCGTCGGCTCCAGATAGGTGCCCGAGATTCCAAATCCGTGGACATGCACCATCGCATCCGCAGCATCGCCAGCATCAAGGGAGAAACGATGGAACATCGGCGAACCGTTAACGATGACCCAACCTGGTTCCAGCGGAGGTACGGGCTTCCGAGACATGATCAGGATCGCCTTTCGTTCTCGTCGAGGATGCGGCCAGTCGTCTGTGATCGTTTCGATAAGTGTTGGTTTACCCCAAGGTCAAGACCAACAGACAAATAGGTTCGCCTGATTTCACGGACGGCAAGGTCTGACACTCGGCTGAGTGGACCACCCGCAGGTCGATGAAGATGATCGTTAAGGCCCACTACGGCTCGAACGGGGTGAACCTGACGTTCGCTAACCCCCAGATGGTGACCGCGCCACCGCTGATAAGCAAAACCCGGGCGAAGACCGCTGAGGCGGTTCTCCCCTACGCTGACGTCCTGGCTCATGGCTCCTGCTCCCTCTGGTTTCAAGAGCGCCTAACGGCGATCACGGCGCTCGTCTGGACGATCCTGGCGTCGGCCTTGGTTCTCGCGGACCGGACGCCTCGCCGAGGAGTTTAGCGATGCGCTCGCCGACGAGCCTCACCCGCAGCGGGTACGGGAGATGGCCCGTCGTCCACCAGTTTCTTGACGTATCAGCCGCGCGAAATTGTGCGCTGACGCCTACTCCGCAGGACAACGCGGCGTCGAGCTCGGCGTCGCTCCTTGCGCCAGCCGAGCTCGTCCGTGGGTGAATTTCATGCATAACACTGCGTGTTCAAGGCGCTCGATCGGCGTGCAGCGGCCTGCTGGGACGCGGTGAGAGCCTCGGCCCGCAAGGCGCGTGCACGTTCCACCAGAGCCTCAGCAGGGGCGAGGAAATCCGTCGGGAGCGAGAGTTCAACCAATGCGGTTCGCAACCATGTGAGACGAATGCATCCTCGGCCGGCGGGCCCATCCGAATCGCCAGGAAGGCCGAGGCCAGGGGCGCTGAGGACACCGCGTAATGGATGTGGCAACGCTTGCAGTCAACGATCTCGGCAAACCCAGCGCCGGGCACGAGAAGCCGCCCCACGGCTTCTCTCCTGACCCGTGTGCCCGTGGCGGCGTGCCTGCCGTTCAGTGGTGGCAGGTACAGATAGCGGCCGTCCTGGTGGCTGTAGATGGCGCAACCAGCGGATTACGGTCACCCTGAGCGCAATCGCAACGCTTCTCCCACAACAGACGCACCCGCGGGTCATGCTTGAGAATCAGGTCTAGGACGCTCATACCCGGTCTCCCCGGTTGAGTCGTTGCGCTGCCGCTTTGGCTCGGGCGTCGGCCGCGGACGCGTCGTAGCGCTCCAGCATGACGTCCGAGGACCAACCGGCCAACCGTTTCAGGTCGCGTTCCTGCCCGCCGGCCATCAGGAAGTCGTGGGCGAAGGTGTGGCGGAACTGATGCGGCCAGACGTGGTTGATGCCAGCAATCCGCGCTCTGACGTTCAGCCGCTCCCGAGCACCATCCGGTGACAGCGCACCTCGCTGTGTGAGGAAGAGCGCGTCGAGGTGAGCCCAGCGGTGCTGCGACCTCGCCCGTACGTACCGGTCGAGCGCGCGAGCAGTGCGTGCGCCGAAGTAGACCGGCCGGACTTTGCTGCCTTTGCCCTTGACGATCGCCATGCCTTGATCCAGGTCGAGCTGGTCGATGCGGAGCCCACAAGCTTCACTGACACGCAGCCCGCAGTCCAACAGCAACCTCAGCAACGCTTCGTCGCGACGATCGTTGAACTCCTTGCCGGCGCAGGCCCTGAGGAGCGCGGTGAGGTCGGTGTCGTTGATGATGGGCACCGGCTTCATCTCCAACGTGGGCGGCGACAAGGTGACCATCGGGTTGCTTAAGAGTTCGTCTTCGTCCACAAGCCACACACAGAACCGGAACAGGCCGCGGTACCGGATCTTGACGGTGCCGGGCTCGTGGGTGTCGCTTAACACCGCCAACCATTCGCGGATGGCTGCTCGGTTCAGTTCGTCAAGCGTGGCCTCGCGGCCCTCAGATTCGAGCCACCTTGAGAAGAAGGTCACCGCCTGCCCGTATAGCCGCAGGGTGTTCGGGCTGCGTCCTTCGGCGCGGAGATGACGCAGGAAACTCCGCTGCAGGTCTTGCAGGTGTGCGGTCACAGTGTGTTAAGTTATCAGGAGAGTAAGCGCTGTGCCACACCGCAACACTCAGGCAAGTCCCTCTTTTTCCTTTGTTTCATTGGTCATTCGGCTTGGTTGGACTCTCGCCGGCTCGCCGGGCATCTTGGGATAGTCGGGTGGATACGGCATCTCAGCACCGCCATATTTGCCAGTGCCAAGCTCCCGCTCATCGCGCGCGTACATCTCGAGCGCGCCTTCAAGGCTTCGCGACTCCATCTCGTAGAAGGATCGCCAGGCATCGCCAACGTCCGCGAATCGGGCGGGCATCGAGGAGATCGTGAAGTCATCAGGAACAACGTCGCTCAGTTCGTCCCAGGTCAGTGGCGCCGAAACGACAGCCTTCGGCGTCGGCCGGATGGAGTAGGCGGAGGCGATGGTACGGTCGCGAGCCATCTGGTTGAAGTCGACGAAGATGCGCGTTCCGCGCTCTTCTTTCCACCAGTTCACTGTGACGTGGTCGGGCATCCTACGGGAGAGCTCGCGGCCCAGCGCGATCACGGCATGCCGGGCTTCGACGAAGCCGTACACCGGCTTGATCGGAACGAACACGTGAACGCCGCGACCGCCGCTGGTTTTGGGAAAACCGACAAGATCAGCATCGGCCAGCACGCCGCGCAGCTCGTGCGCGGCACGTACGGCATCGGAGAAATCCGTGCCCGGTTGCGGATCGAGATCAATGCGCAGCTGGTCGACCTTCTCGGTGTTCGCCTTGGTCACGGGCCAGGGATGGTAGCGGAGCGTGCCGAGATTCGCCATCCAGGCGATGGTTGCCAACTCGGTCGCACAAACCTCGTCGGCAGTGCGGCCGGACGGAAAGGTGATGGTCACCGTCTCGACCCAGTCGGGCATGCCCTTGGATGGTGCACGCTTTTGATAGAACGCCTCGCCGTGCGAGTCGCTCCGCGTGCTCAGCTTGACGTCCGGCCGGTAGCCGCCCGGCCAACGCTCCATGGTGACTGGCCGGTCTTTGAGTGCAGGGTAGATGCCATCACCGACAGCGACGACATAGGACACAACGTCGAGCTTGGTCAGCCCGACCTCCGGAAAGTAGATCTTGTCCGGACTGGTCACCCTTACGGTGCGGTTACCCACTTCGAGCTCGACCGCTGGCACCGGCATGGCGTCAGCATAAGTGAGTACTGTCGGGAACAGGCAGACTGTGCCGGCGGTTGACTGATGTGCCGATGCACACAGCTCAGAAAGAGCAAACATGACCAACACGCAAAACAATCCGGCCGCTCAGGTTGGCCCAGCCGCTAAGGTAGGCCGGGTCATCAAGTCCGAGGCCGAGTGGCGCGCGCAATTGACTCCGCAGGAATATCACGTCCTCCGCGAGGCAGGCACCGAGCGGCCTTTCACCGGCGAGTACACCGACACCAAGACCGAGGGCGTCTACCGCTGCAGAGCCTGTGGTGCGGAGCTGTTCCGAAGTGATCAGAAGTTCGAGTCACACTGCGGCTGGCCGTCCTTCTTTGCGCCATTGGCTGAGGACCGGGTGCGCTATATCGAGGACGGTTCCCTTTTCATGAAGCGAGTCGAGGTTCGCTGCGCGACCTGTGATTCACATCTGGGTCACGTCTTCGCCGGGGAGGGCTATGACACCCCGACCGATCTGCGGTATTGCATCAACTCGGTATCGCTCTCCCTGGAGCCCGCTCGTTCGTGAGGGACCGGCTTTCACCACAGGGCAAGGATCTTGTTCAGCTCACGTCGCCGACCGGTGTAGAAGGGAACTTCTTCGCGGGTATGGCGACGTGCTGCAGCCGCCCGCAAGGCTCGCATGAGGTCGACGATGCGATGCAGTTCGTCGGCCTCGAACGCGAGCATCCATTCGTAATCACCTAGCGCAAAAGAGGCGACGGTGTTGGCGCGTACGTCGGGGTAGGGCCGGGCCATCATGCCGTGCTCGGCGAGCATCGCACGCCGCTCCTCCTCGGGCAGCAGATACCACTCGTACGAGCGCACGAACGGATAGACGCTGAGGTACGCCTTGGGCTCCTCGTCTTGCATGAACGCGGGCACGTGGCCCTTGTTGAACTCCGCAGGACGATGCAGCGCAAGTTGTGACCAGACCGGCACGAGATGGACGCCGAGGTCGGAGCGACGCAGGGCGTGATACGCGTCTTGTAGCGTGTCCGAGTCCGGCGCGTGCCACCAGACCATCAGGTCGGCATCGGCACGCAGACCAGCGACGTCGTACCAGCCACGGATCACCAGGTCGTCGTCCCGGGTTGCGCGGTCGATCGCGCGTAGGGCTGCATCGGCGGTCTCCAACGGTGGATCGTCGACCTGTCCAACTTTCCTGAACACCGACCACATGGTGTAGCGAATCGTCGAGTTGATGTCGCGCGCCTTCATTTCCCGCTCTCCTTGAGTTGATCCTCACTCTTGGCGCTGTCATCACGGACGAGCCCGAAATCAGCCGCAATGACTTCAACCGCAAGCCGCGCCGAACCCAGGCAAGCCGCGATTCCCACTCCGTCCAACGCTGCACCCGCCACTGCCAACCCTGGCCTGCCCGCGACCTCGGAGCGCAGCTGCGCGACAAGATCTCGATGTCCGACCTGATACTGCGGCAATGCACCACCCCAGCGGTTCACGACACCGTGGACGAGTGTCGCCATCTCCCATCCCGGGATGGTCAAGGCCTCGCCGAAGGTGCGATCGATGAGATCTCGATCACTGAATTGGAGACTCGTAGGATCACCGTGCCGTCCGATACTCGCCCGGACGATCTCCACCCCGGAGCCCCACAGGCGACGGGCCTGGGAGGCGACCCACGGCCACTTGATCGAGGAGTAGGTCAGCGCCTTGATAGTTGGCAGTTCGCCGGGTGGCACCAGAAGTCCTGAGGCCTCCGATCGCACTCCCCGCACCACCAGCGTGATGACGGCCACGGACGCGTACGGCAGGCGAGCGAACTCCTGCGCCGAGTCCACCAGGCCAGAGAGAAGTCGCCCGGTCGCCGTGGCTGGTGCTGTGAGCAAGACTCCATCACTCATGATCATCTCTGGTGTGCCGGCGCCTCCGATGGTGAGCTGATATCCCCCAGCCAGGTGATCAAGCGCCCGAACGGCCGCACCCGGCCGCAACACCACGCCACGCCGACCAAGATCATCAACCAGTGCGTCGACCATCATCGACACTCCGCCGCGCAGCCCAGCGAACACCGGACCGTCCCGCCCCTCCTGGGCTACCGCTTGGGCGTGCCGCAGCAGTGAGCCACCACTCTTGGCACGCACGAACAGTTCATGGCTCACCGCAGCAAAGGAGAGACGGCGTGCGTATCCGGCGTAGACGCCTCCCAGTAGCGGCTCCAGCAGGCGATCCGTTACCTCTGTGCCAAACCGTTCCTCGACATAGCGTCCGATAGCTACGTCATGATCAAAGGCGGGCGCGGCGCGTTCTGGCTCCGAGGCCGCAGTCCGCCAGCCGTCGGCTGACAGCAGACCGGCCAGTTGGAGAACATCTGTCGGTATGCCGAGTACCGAGGCCGGCATCGCGTGCAGGTGACCGCCCACCAGCAGTTGGGGTTTGCTCTCGGTTGGGTGCACAACGCGAGAGCCCAGCGCGAGGTCGTTGATCAGCTGAAGACCCTCCGGGCGACGCGCCAGGATCGACTCCGCGCCGCCATCTAGCCGTACGCCCTTGATTGCAGCCGGAGCTAGCTTGCCGCCCCATCTGTTGCCGGCCTCGAGCACGATGACGTCTATACCTTGCATGGCGAGCAGGCGGGCGGCGGCGAGCCCGGTGATTCCCCCGCCGACGACAGCAACGCTGGTCATCGGCCGGCCGCCGCAGATGGCGCCAACTGTGCACGCGCCTCACGACGCAGCTCAGAACCCTCGGTGTGGACGAGCTCGACGATCCTGGACAGGACTGCCGGGTCGGCATCGGGGGGGACTCCATGCCCCAGGTTGAAAATATGGCCGGGCGCCACAGCGCCCGACGCAATCACTTCGCGTACCCGCTCGGACACCACCGGCCAGGAAGCCGACAGCAGCGCAGGATCGAGGTTGCCCTGGAGGGCATAGCGATGGCCGACGCGACGACTAGCCTCAGCGAGTGGCAGGCGCCAATCCACACCGATGACCTCTGCGCCGGCGGCGCCCATCAGGCCGAGGAACTCAGAGGTGCCAACGCCGAAGTGAATGCGCGGCACTCCGGTATCAGCCATCGCCTGCAACACTCGGGCCGAGTAGGGCTGGGCATATCGACGGTAGTCCTCGGCACTGAGGCTGCCGGCCCAGGAGTCGAACAGCTGGACTACAGCGGCGCCGGCCGCCACCTGTGCCGTCAGGAACACAGTGGACAGATCGGCCAACTGAGTACACATCGCATGCCACAAGGACGGCTCGCTGATCATTAACGCCCTTGTCGCGGCGTAGTCGCGGCTCGCGCCACCCTCAACCAGATAGCTGGCGAGCGTAAAAGGCGCGCCGGCAAATCCGATCAGCGGAACCTTACCGAGCTGGTTAGTGATCAATCCGACGGCTTCAGTGACATACCACAACCTGCCCGGGTCGAGCGGCTGGAGCTGCTCCAGGTCGGCTGCCGTCCGGACGGGGCGAGCAATCACTGGGCCGCGGCCAGAGACTATGTCCAGCTCAACACCGGCCGCTTTCAGCGGCACCATGATGTCGGAGTAGAGGACTGCAGCGTCGACGCCATAGCGCCGTACTGGCTGAAGGGTGATCTCGGACACTAGCTCCGGACGCATGCAGCTCTCGAGCATGCCGACGCCTCGCCGGCTCGCTCGATACTCGGGCAGCGAACGCCCCGCCTGCCGCATGAACCACACCGGTACCCGATCGTTCGGGTGATTCTTGCGGCACGCGGACACGAGCAGAGGTTCATCGGGAGCCTGAGCAAGCACTCGTGAATCTTTTCATGGGACAGCAAAGTCGGCGCGTCGAATGAGCGGCCTATGGCGGAGTGAATACGCTCGTCGGATGACAGCGAAAAGCGACGCGGCTGGCGGAAGCGGCGAGGGCGCCCCCGACGCATTCCGTCGGGCTGTTGAGGAGTTGATGTCAGCGCCTTGGCGCTCGGAGTTGCACGTCGAGGAACTCCCTGCGCCACAGCGGATCGCACCGTACTCCGCGGCGATCACGGCTGACGTGCTCGTAAACGATGAAGAGCTGGGCAGCGGTCGGTTCGTCCTCCTCCACGACCCGGCCGGAAACACCGCGTGGCAGGGTACATTTCGCTGCGTCACCTTCGCGCGCGCCGATATTGATCCCGAGATGGTGACAGACCCATTGCTTCCAAGAGTGGGCTGGTCGTGGCTGATCGAAGCACTCGACAACAATGCCGCCGATTACGATGCGCCGAGCGGAACGGTGACCTCGGTGTCCAGTGACTCCTTCGGGGGAATGGCGTCCGAGCCGTCACGGGCGGAGATCGAGATCCGCGCCTCGTGGACTCCGCAGCTCGTGGATGGCACCGGGTTGGCCCCGCATCTGGCTGGCTGGGCTGAACTACTCTGTACGCTAGCGGGTCTGCCACCGCTGCCCGCCGGGGTGGTGATGATGCCTTCTCGGCGTAAACCGCCGAGCCGAAGTTCCCGGAGACATTGACCGAAGTACCGCTCACCGCACCTGACCTCGATCAGGAAGCGGAGTTGCTCACCGCGCCTACCGAGGGTGTGCCACCGGTCGTCACGACCGAGGAAGCCTTGCGCAAGGCCATTGCCGCGCTTCGGGGCGGAAGTGGCCCCGTCGCTGCGGACGCTGAACGGGCGCACGGCTTCCGTTACAGTCAGCGCGCCTATCTCATTCAGCTGCGCCGTGCCGGATCGGGAACCCACTTGGTGGATCCCATCGCGTTCGGTCAGCCGGCCGACCTCTCCATGCTCGGTGATGCAGTGTCGGACACAGAGTGGGTCATCCATGCGGCGAGTCAGGACCTGGCCTGTCTGTACGAGGTCGGGCTCGTCCCGACACGGCTGTTCGACACCGAGTTGGCTGCCCGACTACTCGGTTATCCCAGAGTGGCCCTGGGCACCATGATCGAGGAGCTGCTCGGAGTCCGGCTGCTCAAGGAGCACTCTGCATCGGACTGGTCGCGCAGGCCGTTGCCCGAAGAATGGCTGATCTACGCAGCCTTGGACGTCGAACTGCTGATCGAACTGCGCGATCGACTCGCCACCCGACTGGTCGAAGCCGGCAAGTGGCCGTGGGCTGAGCAGGAGTTTGCGGCTTTGGTGGCGAGTGCCGGGATCGCCCCGGAGCCGCGGCGTGATCCGTGGCGGCGGACCTCGGGCATCCATCACATACACAGCCGCCGCGGGCTGGCGTACGTCGCACAGCTCTGGTACGCCCGTGATGCCATCGCACAGCAGCTGGACCGGGCGCCGAGCAAGATCCTGCCTGATGTCGCGATCACCGAGCTCGCCGCACACAAACATCCGGATCGCAGCACGCTGCGCCAGATCCCGGCGTTCTCACGTCGACAGGCACGGCGGGTCGAGGCCAGCTGGCTGGAAGCCATCGACGTCGTGGCGCGGATGCCAGAGAGTGCTCTTCCGCCGATGCACATTCCCAATGACGGGCCACCGCAGTCACGACTGTGGCCAGCCAAGAACCCCGGTGCGGCGTCGCGACTTGCCGCGGTGCGCGGCGCGCTGCAGGCCATCGCCGAACGATACGAGCTGCCGCTCGAGAACCTCATCACACCCGATCACCTACGCCGCTTGGCCTGGCGGCCGCCGTCTCCTGTGACCGAGGAATCCGTCGATCAGGCGCTGGCCGCGCTCGGTGCTCGGCCATGGCAACGGGAGCTCACTGTTGCGACCATCACTCCCCTGCTCGCCTCGCCGCGGGCCCCTTGATCATCACGGCTCTCTGCAGATCTCGATACGACTGACCCAACATGCTGATGCCCTGCTCGATCGTGCCTACGGGACTAGCGGCATAACCCAGTACCAGACCGGTCCGGTGTGGCTTTTGGCAGTGCCAAGACAGTGGTTGCACCCACAGGCTGCGATGCGGCTGCGCCCGGAGCATTGGGCGGCCATCGGATACCTTGCCTTACTGGTCACCGCTGTCGCCTTTGTGTGCTGGTACACCAGCGTTGCAATCATCGGACCGGGCCGTGCGGGGTTGCTGACCGGTGTCGCACCGCTCGCCGCCGCGCTCGCGGGCGCCTTCACCATCGGCCAGCTTCCGACAGCACCCGTCTGGTTGGGCATCGGCGTCGTCTGTGCAGGTCTGGTAGTTGGCTTGGGACCTCAATCTCGTTCCGCAGTCCGGGTCGCAGGAGGGAGGCGAGATGAGGAAGCCAGGCGCCTCAGCCCTGCAGCGCCCGTGATTGTTACTGATGAGTAATATGCGGGTATGCCTCGCGAACTTCGAGATGTGGTCTTTGTCGACGGGGTGCGTACCCCCTTCGGCAAGGCCGGTTCCATGTATGCCGAGACGAGGGCGGATGACCTCGTCGTCGACTGCATACGAGAGCTCTTGAGGCGCCATCCGGAGGTGCCACCGGAACGCATCGACGATGTGGCTATCGCCGCAACCACCCAGACCGGCGACCAAGGCCTGACCATTGGGCGGTCAGCGGCGTTGCTTGCAGGGCTACCGCGATCGGTACCGGGCTTCGCGATCGACCGGATGTGCGCCGGGGCGATGACTGCGGTAACCACGACAGCCTCGGGAATCGCGTTCGGCGCTTATGACATCGCCATCGCGGGAGGCGTGGAGCACATGGGCCGGCATCCCATGGGTGAAGGCATCGACCCGAATCCCAGGATCATGACCGAGAAGCTGGTCGACCAGTCCGCACTGATCATGGGCTCCACAGCGGAGAATCTTCATGATCGTTTCCCGGCGATCACCAAGGACCGCGCCGATGCCTTCGCGGTGCTCAGTCAGCAGCGCGTACAGAGTGCCTATGACGCCGGGGTGATCCAGGAGTCGCTGGTCGCCGTCGCGACGCCGAGCTCGGAGCTTGGGTGGGGGCTGGCGGTTGCGGACGAGCAGCCACGACCAGGTACCACCGTGGAGGCGCTGGCTGCACTGCGGACCCCTTTCCGGCCGCACGGGCGCGTCACGGCGGGCAACGCTGCAGGCCTCAACGATGGCGCTACCGCCTGCCTGCTGGCAGCTGAGTCCGTGGCCGCCGAGTTGGGTCTTCCGGTGGCGATGAGACTTGTCTCCTTCGCGTTTGCCGGCGTGGATCCCGAGGTCATGGGAGTCGGGCCGATTCCTGCGACGGAGAAGGCGCTGGCTAAGGCCGGGCTCTCGATCAACGACATCGGTGCCATTGAGATCAACGAAGCTTTCGCCGTGCAGGTGCTCGCTTTCTGTGATCATTTTGGACTCGCCGCAAATGATCAGCGGATCAATCCGTACGGTGGCGCGATCGCACTCGGCCACCCGCTCGCGAGCTCCGGCGTTCGACTGATGATCCACCTGGCGCGGGCTTTCCGGGAGCATCCGGAAGTCCGGTATGGGATCACCACCATGTGCGTCGGGCTCGGCATGGGCGGCACAGTCATCTGGGAGAACCCCGAGGGCGCGCAGTGAGAGCCGTGGAACTCGCCCAGTTGATCGCCGAAGCATCGGCCAGGAGCGACGGCGAGGTGGTGACCCGGGCATTGAGTCGAGACATCACACTGCCCCACTCAGCGGGAACGGCGGTGCTGATCACGCTGGACAACGGCCGTGGTCCCACTCGACCGAATACC
>Ga0075434_100004538_pt1 | contig 12536 bp, 9 predicted proteins | sample RhiMethybrSRZTD3_FD_75298 | JGI IMG/M metagenome (GOLD analysis project Ga0075434, IMG submission 75298) | Populus rhizosphere microbial communities from Tennessee, USA - Rhizosphere MetaG P. TD hybrid SRZTD3 | ecosystem: Host-associated > Plants > Roots > Rhizosphere > Soil | place: USA... | reverse complement strand
CGCGCCCCCCGCGCCCCCCGCTCGCCCCTGCACATCCATAAGTTCGGCGGCGCGTCGCTCGCCAACGCGGCCGGGATAGCGCACGCCGCGCAGATCGTCCTGGGACACCGCCCTGCCCCGCAGGTCGTCGTCGTATCGGCGATGAGCGGCGTGACCGACGCTCTGCTCGATTGCGCCGCGCGGGCGTCGCGGGGCGAAGCCGCGCAGGTTCGCTCCGCCGCCAAGACGCTCCGCGCCCGGCACGCCGAGGCCGTCCGTGCCCTGGTGCCCCGAGGCGCCCGGCTCGACGAGCTCGTCGGGATCATCGACGCCGCGTTCGCCGAGCTGGAGCAGCTCGCGGGCGGGCTCGGCGTCCTGCGTGAGATCACTCCCCGCACGATCGACTACCTGGTGGCGCGGGGCGAGCGGCTCTCGGCGCAGGTGTTCGCCGCCGCGCTCGAAGCGGCCGGCTGCCCCGCCGTCTACGTGGACGCGACGGAAGTGGTCCAGACCGACGGCACCTTCGGCAACGCCTCCCCCGATTTGGGCGGCACGGTGCGCCGCGCGCGTCGCGCGCTGGGACCGGTGCTGGCGCGCGGCGCGGTCCCCGTGGTCCCGGGGTTTCTCGGCGCCGCCCCGGACGGCCAGGTCGCCACCTTGGGGCGCGGCGGCTCCGATCTCACCGCGACGCTGCTCGCGCGCGTATTGGGCGCGCGCGACGTGTCGCTCTGGAAAGACGTCCCGGGCCTGCTCACCGCGGATCCCCGGATCGTGCCCGACGCGCGCGTCGTGCCGCAGGTCCACCTGCGCGAAGCGGCGGAGCTCGCGTATTACGGCGCCAAGGTGCTGCACCCGCGCTCGCTCGTCCCCGTGATGAAGCAGAACGTCGCGATTCGGATCCGCCCGTTTGCCGAGCCTGCATCCCTCGGCACCGAGATCTCGCGGCGCCGCACCCTCGAGCAGTATCCCGTGAAAGCGCTCTCGGCCATTCCGAAGCAGGCGCTGCTAACGGTCACGGGCAGCGGCATGCTGGGCGTCCCGGGCATCGCGGCCCGGACGTTCGCGGCGGTGCACCACGAAGGGATCTCGGTGTCGCTCATCACCCAGGCCTCGTCCGAGCACTCGATCTGTTTCAGCGTCCCAGAGGAAAGCGCGCAGCGCGCGCGCCGCAGCCTGGAGCAGACGTTCCAGCGGGAGATCGCGCGGCAGGAAATCGACGGCGTGGAGGCGCGCGCCGGTCTCGCGACGCTCGTGGTGGTGGGGCTCGGCATGGCGGAGACACCGGGCATCGCCGCCCGCGTCTTCTCCGCCCTGGCCGAGGCCGGGATCAACGTGATCGCCACGGCCCAGGGGTCGTCGGAGCTCAACCTGTCGCTCGTGGTGGACGGCAAGGAAGCGCCGCGCGCCCAGCGCGTGGTGCATGCGGCGTTTCAGCTCTCGAAGATCGGCGGCGGCGCGGTGGCGCACCCCGAGCGCAGCGATGTGGTGCTGCTCGGTTTCGGGCAGATCGGGCGGGCGCTCGCTCCCATGATCGCGAAGGTGAAACGGGAGGCGCTCACGCTCCGCATCGTGGGCCTGATCGACTCGAGCGGCTTCGTGTTCGACGCGGACGGCTTTTCGCCGCGCCGCCTCGCGGCGTTAGGGGCGGCGAAAGCCAAGGGCGCCCCGCTCGTCAAGGCGACCGGTGGGCGGCGGGCGAGCGCCGCCGAAGCAGTCGCGTTCGTGGCTCGGCATGCCCTCAGCAATCCCATCCTGGTGGACCTGACGGCCGACGAGACGACCGACACACTCACGACGGCGCTGGGCGCCGGGATGCATGTGGTGCTCGCCAACAAGCGCCCCGTCACCACCGACAAGCGCCAGTACGACGCGCTCCGCGCCGCCGCCCAGGCGCACGGCCGCCGCCTGCTGCTCGAGGCGACCGTGGGCGCCGGACTGCCGATCATCGATACCTACCAGAAGCTCGTGGAGTCGGGCGACCGGGTGTCGAAGATCGAGGGCTGTCCGTCGGGGACGCTAGGCTACCTGTTCGGGGAGCTGGGCCGCGGCGCCACGTTCTCGCAGGCTTTGGAGGGCGCGATCGCCAAGGGCTATCCCGAGCCCGACCCGCGCGAGGACCTGTCCGGCATGGACGTGGCGCGCAAGGCGCTGATCCTCGGACGGCTGCTCGGCTTTCCCGGCGAGCTCGACGACATCGCGGTCGAGTCGCTGGTTCCGGACGGCGCCGGGCGGCTCAAGCTCGATCGGTTCCTCGCGTCGCTCGAGCAGTTCGACGCGGCATGGGCAAAGCGCGTGGCGGCCGCTCGGACACGCGGCGGGGTGCTGCGCTACCGCGCGATCGTCACGCGAAAGAGCATCCGCGTCGGCCTCGTCGTGGTCGACGCGTCGAGTCCGATGGCTTCACTCAACGGGACGGATAACCAGTTTATCTTCACGACCATGCGCTACAAGAAGAACCCGCTGGTGATCACCGGGCCCGGCGCGGGCCCCGCGGTCACGGCGGGAGGCATCCTGAACGATGTGCTGAAGCTCGCCGGCGCATGAAGCCCGCCCCTCGTCTCACCTGGCAGGTGTGCGCGAGCTGCGGCAGCGAGATTCCCGAGACCGATCCTCACCCACGATGCCCGCGTTGCCGCGGGCTGCTGGAGCTGCGTCATGAGCCCCCGGCCCAGGGCGGGAACGCGCTCCGGGCCACATTCGACGCGCGTTGGGGCGTGCGGCGCGGCGTGCTCGCTTCGGGTGTGTGGCGCTACGCCGAGGCGGTCCTCCCCACGGCGGGCGAGCACATCCTCTCCTATCCCGAGGGCAACACCCCACTGCTCGCCAGTGCGGCGGTGAGGCGGTGGGCGGGCGCGCCGGACCTGTGGCTCAAGCACGAAGGCCACAACCCCACCGGCTCGTTCAAGGACCGCGGCATGACCGTGGGCGTGACGCAGGCGCGGCGCGTCCGAGCCCGCGCGGTCGCGTGCGCGTCCACCGGCAACACGGCGGCTGCGCTGGCCGCCTACGCCGCGCTCGCCGAGCTACCGGCGCTGGTCCTCGTGCCGAAAGGTCAAGTGGCGCTCGGCAAGCTGGCGCAGGCGCTCGCGTACGGGGCCCGGACGCTGCTGGTGCGGGGCAACTTCGACGACTGCCTCGAGCTCGCCGACCAGGCGAGCGAGCGCCTGGGCGTCTATCTCCTCAATTCGGTGAATCCGTTCCGGCTCGAGGGCCAGAAGACCATCGTGCTGGAGCTGCTGCAACAGCTCAGCTGGGAGTCCCCCGACTGGATCGTGGTGCCCGCGGGCAACCTCGGTAACACGGCGGCGTTCGGGAAGGCGCTGGAGGAAGCGCGAGCGTGGGGCCTGATCGACCACACGCCGCGCCTCGCCGCCGTCCAGGCCCAGGGCGCCGCACCGTTCGCGCAGAGCTTCCGTGAAGGCTTCGCCCAGCGACACCGGGTGGAGCCGCACACCGTGGCATCGGCCATCAACATCGGCAACCCGGTCTCATACGAGCGCGCCGTGCGCGCCATCCGTGACACGAACGGGGTCGTCACTACCGTGAGCGATGATGAGATTCTCGAGGCCAAGGCAGTCGTCGACGCGGCGGGGATTGGGTGCGAGCCGGCGAGCGCCGCGGCGCTTGCCGGGACAGAGCGGCTGATCCGCGAAGGAGTGATCCGCCCGCGCGACCGCGTGGTTGCGGTGCTCACGGGACACGTGCTGAAGGATCCGGAGACGGTGACGCGCTATCATCAGGAGCTCGAGCCGCGGCCGGCCCGCGCTAACCGGCCGACCGAGATCGAGGCGCGTCTTGCGGACGTGGAGCGGGCAATGGGCGGCTGAGGCCGCCCGTCAGTAGTCGGCGAGGTACGCCTCGTCCCAGGCGACGTCGAATTCACCCCGACAGCGAGTGCACTCGAGGCGGCGCGGACGGCCGCGCAGTGCCGCGCGCTCCCGACAGCTTGGACACACGCCGTACTGGGGACCCCATTCGGCCGGCAGCTCGCCGGCCCCGGCGGGGCGCGGCACGACGGACCACCGCGTGGGTGGCCGCGAGACGACCTGAACGAGGTAGTGGGGGACCTTGAGGGGTCTGTGGTTGACGTCGAGGATAGCTTCGAGCGAGGCGAGCCGCGCTACGCGGTACCAAGCCCCCCGCCGCAGCGCGCAGTTGACGTCCACCTGGAGACGACCCCATTGCATTCCGGGCACGGCCGAAAATACGTCGGGTGGGCTCCCGGCGAGCGTGATCCAGGCTACACCCGCTTCGGCAACTTGCCTCAGGGATCCGCGTGGTGCCCCATCATCATGTCCGCCATCATCTCGGCGCTGCCGGCGCGGATCGTGGCCGCCAGGTCCTGCTGGTACAGCGAGTCCCGCGTATCGACCGCGGGCCACACCGCCCCGTGGTCGGGCACGAACAATCCGGCCACGGCCCCCATGCCGCCGTCGCGGATGTGCCGCCCGGTCGGGTTCTCATACACGGCCGTCAGCCGGTAGCGGTGCGCAGGGACGACGTGCACCCCGAGGCGACGCCAGCTGTAGAAGCGGGCCAGCGGGAACGTGATGACGCGCCCGGCCGCGTCGGTGACCGGGGTGCCGCGCCACACGACGGTGCCGGTCGTCATGTCCTTCAGCTCGAGGCTGACGCCGTAATCGTGCATGTGGCCTCCCAGGCCCAGGATGGTGCCCGGGATCGCAGGACTGCTTTCCCAGAATCGCTCCGTGTGGCCGGGAGGGAGATCGAACGCCTTACTGCCCGTGGGCGGGCGACCGAGCGGGAACTGGACGTCGATGGCCCAAGGATAGGTGCGGTACAGCGGCCAGGGGCGGCCGCCGGGAACGTAGCGCAGCACGAGCCGCACGTGTACGCGGCGATAGGCCACGCCCGAGCGGTTGGCGAGCATCGCGCCGGCGATGAGCCGTTGACCGCGTGCGAGCGGGAGTCCGAACAGCAGGCGCGGGATCGTGATCACCGGGGTCTCCCGGCTCATCGCGAGCAGGTGCAGACCGATGGGGAGGAAGAGCTCGCGGTGGTCCGGATCGCTGAGGTTGAAATGATGCAGCATTTCGTGCGGCAAGAGGTGCCCCGACCCGTCCACCACCTCCACGCGGGAGCTATGGAGCGACGCATCCACCGGGACGAGGACCTGACACAGCGGCAACCCGACCATGGTTTCGCCGCCCGAGCCTGCGGCCGGCACGTCCACCGCGGGCAGCTGGATCACGAGCTCATGCGCGCCGGAGTCCACCACGACCGTGGCATCGGGCAGCGTTTCGGGACCGGGCCCGCGGCGCCCGGCGAGCAGCGCGACGAGGAAGAGAACGGCCCGCATGCCGGCTGCTCCAAGAGTTGAAGTGAGGACAACTTACCGGCTGCTTGGCGTTTTCGCGATGCTGGGGTGGAGGCGACGGCGGGTGGCGGCGCCGCGGGGAGTGGCCACGAGCCCACAATCCTGATCTTCGTTCCTCATAACTGAGCGAAGACGGGGGCACGGGTCACTCCCCGCGAGCCGACCACTCCTAACGCAAGGGGAGTGCCACGGGCGGCAGCGGATGTCGCAGTGACCGCAAGGGGGGGTGCGGCAGATTCCCCGCAGCCATGTCGCGAGGGTGCGACACAAATAGGACAAACGGTGGCGGGAGCGTGTAGGAATCGAACCTACCGAGGTCCAAAAGGACCCCAGCTGGTTTTGAAGACCAGTCGGACCACCAGGCCCGATCCGCCCCCAGCGTGACCTCGATCACTTGCCTCCCGGTCCCGTTACACCCATTGTGGACAGTCATGATCGCCGCGCTGGGCACCATCCTCGTCGTCGACGACGACGCCGTACTGCGAAGCTCGCTGGAAAGCGTGCTCGGCGACCTCGGATACCGCGTTTTGAGCACCGGCAGCCCGGATGTGGCCTACGAGCTGCTGGGGACGGAGTCGGCCCTCGCGGTCCTCTTGGACGTCCGCCTGCCCACGATGTCCGGACTGTCCCTCTACCTCGCCATGACCCACCGCTGGCCGCGACTGCGCGGTCGCGTCGCGCTGATGACGGCGGACGCGGACGCGCCCGACGTGCGTACCTGGGCGGAACGGAATCCCTGCACCGTTATTCGCAAGCCGTTCAGCTTCCGAGACATCACGGGCTGGCTGGACGCCGTGGCACGCCCGCTCGACGACGCCGCGACGGCGGGGTAGCCCCTAGCGGGCCTGGACGATCGTCACCGATACCGTTGCGCCGGCAATCGTCAAGTCTGCCTGACCCACCCCCTCCGGTCTGAACGTCACCGTCGCTGCGCCGCCGTCCGATTCAACGCTGACTACCCTCAAGAGTGTCGACTTCAGGTTGAACCGAGTGCGCACGTTCTGGATCAAGCGTGCGAGATTCGGCATCGGTACGGTGTTGTCGTATGCGTCCTGCGCGGACACGCGGACCACAAAGGTACGCCCGACCTGCACGGTCATAGTGCCGGCGTCCACCCGCGCCCCATCCCGCTCGAGGATCACCCCGGTGGCTGGCCCCGGCTCTACCGAGAGCGCCGCCTGGCGCTGCAGCGAATCTACTGTTGCGGTCACGAGGGCCGGGCCGGCGTGGTTGCCAAGGGTCACGTCGACGCGGGCGAGGCCGGCCGAGTCGGTGACGACGCTCTCAGTCTCGACGTCGGCGTTGACCGCTCGGAACGCTACGACTTTCCCGACCAAGGACCTGCCGAGGTTGGAGCGCACCTGAAACACCAGCGGCTCGCTCAGCCGGGTCCGCGCAGTGCCCCGTTGTCCCGTGCCGGAGACGAAGCCCGTGGTGGCGGGCGCCACCATCTCCGTCCGAACCACGTCCACCGACCCGACCGGCTGGCCCCGCACGCGAATCGTGAGCTTCCCTCCGCGCCGGACCGCGGCCCGCTCGACGGCGAACGCGGCCCGCCCGAGCGAGTCGGTGGAGCGGTTCTCGGTCGCGATTCCCATGTCAGGGCCGTCCGGTCGCAGCGAGACCGCCTCGTCGGTCACGGCGTTCCCCAAGGAATCCCGTACCGTCACCAGCAGCGAGATGGGTCCGCGCTCGCCGGCCCGCAGCTCCACGCGACCCGGCTGTACCGCGGCGACGACCGGCCCCGCGGGGCCGACCACCACCTCGAGCGGCGGTGTTCCCGGGATCGACGCGCCCGAGCCGGTGACGATCTCGAACGTGTACGTCGCGGGAACTCGACCGACCGGGAAGCGGAACACCGCGAAGCCGCTCGCATCGGTGACGGCCCGCGCGTCCTGCGGCGGCCCGCCGGGAATGCCCGAGCTGCCGCGCAGCACCAGCGGCACGCCCGCCTGCGGGACATCACCCCGCCTCACCTGCACGCGCGCCAGTGCATCGCCTCCAACGGTGACGGCCAGCCGGGCGGGCAGCGGTGTGGCGGCGAGGGGGAGCGTGGCCGGAGCTCGGTGCTCCGCCGACGTCGCGCATCCGCCGATACTGTTGAGCACATCCGAGTCGGCGCCGAAGTCGCGCAGATCCGCCCAATCCCGTGGCGTGGGTCGAAAGGCGACGCAGTTGCGCCGGATCAGGTCCGCGACCTCACGCCGGGAGATCAGCGGGTTGGAAAGCAGTCGGATCACGTCCGTCTTCCGCAGCGGCTGCGACCCCTGTGTGGTCGCCCGACACGGCAGACCGCTCACGAGGAAAGCAAGCAAGGCGACGCCGCGCGTCACGGTCGGGTGCAGGCCGAGCGTTCGAACCGTCGCTCGACGCCGTCGACATCGGTGTAGAGCGCCCGGTCCCGGGCCGTGCGGGCGGAATCGAGCGGCGTCCCAGTTCCCTTCCGCACGCTGTTGTAGGTCGTCCAACGCTCTTCGACCAGGACGAGCCCGCGCCCCAGCTCGGGGCACTGCATCTGGCGGCTGGCGAACATTCGCGCACGCAGGTCGAACGCGGCGATCGCGAGGGCGAGCGTGTCTGCGACCCGGTCCAACCGCTCGAGCGGGGTCGCCGCGGCCGTGAGCGAGCGCGCAGGTGCCGCGACGGACGCGGGACTCGCGGGCGGTTCTACGGCCGAGTAGAGCCGGACCAGCCCGGCGACGGCCAGGATGGCCACCGCGGCGTACGCGGCCCCGCGGGCGATGCGCCCGATCCGCGCGGCGGACGGCCAGCGCCTTGTGTGCTCATCGGCACCACCGAACTGGTCGGGCAGAAAGACCCACGGTTGCAACGACGTCGACGCGCGCCGCAGCGCGGGGGGGGAACCGGGCGCCGCGGTGACCGCGGCAACGGGAAGGGGGACGGGCGGCACGAGCGCCGTCTCCTCGGTACGGTAGTTGTCCCAGCGCAGGCGTGTGGGCTTGCTCCCGTCGGGTCGGAAGGATGCCGGATCGACCAGCTCATAGAACGGCAGGCACTCTTGCGCCCAGCCGCTACCCGCGGATCGACGCAACACCCCGCCCACGGTCGTGTCGCCCGAGCCCACCACCACAGCCACCTGCCACGGTTGGACGAAAAATGCCCTGTGCGCGTCCGCCTCTTCCGGCGACAGCGCGGCCTCTCCACCGCCCCCTCGGTACCAGCCGACCAGCAGATCGCCGGATTTCCGTAACACGTCCTGCGCCACTACCCATCCCTGCACCAGCACCGTCTTGGCGTCGTCGTCCGGGCTCCCGGGGAGGCGTATGGTCGACTCGACGACGACATACGGCGCCCCGGTTTCTGGGGAGTCGACCACATCTCCGGTCAACAGCCCGAAGCACGCGGCGCCCGTCGCCGCGCAGTGATCGTGCACGGCGGCCAACGCGTGTTGAGTGATGAAAACGGGGAAGAGCTCGGTGTCCCGCTCTGCCGCGCCCTCGATCGGCTTCCAGAGGATGGAAGCCGCAATCGGCATCGGTCGCTCGTCGGAGCCGGCCTCGGCGGGCTCAGCCCCGCCAGGGATGCGGAACCGCGCCACCCTGCCCTGCACTTCTTTCTTCACTCGCTTCCACATGCGGCTACCCGACGACCAGATCTTCAGTGTTGAAATACGCCTCTTCGGTCACCGCGTCAACCGGCCCGATGCGAACGCCTGCATCATCCGATACCAGAACTCCAGGGCGTCGTAGAAGCTCTGCACGCCGATCCGCTCATCGCGGCCGTGCGCCCGCACGTCGTTCTGCTCTTCAAACACCGCCGAGACGCCGTAGGTGGGGATCCCGGCGTTGCGGAGTGAAAGCCCATCGGTCGCGCCCGCTTCCATGACCGGCACGATCGGGATCCCGGGGAACTGCTCGGCGACCAACTGCTCGATCGGGCTCATGATCGCGGGCGTGAGCGGGGAGGGTGGGCTCGGCGTCGGCGTGTTGGTCGCGCGCAGCGTGATGCGGTCGTCGGCCACGAGGCGCCGCAGGCTCGCTTCGACCTCCGAGGCAGGCTCCCCCGGCAGGATGCGGCAGTTGACCGTGAGCCGGGCGGCCTGGGGCAACGCGTTCTCGGCGTGCCCCGCCCCCATCATGGTGGCGACGCAGGTCGTGCGCAGCTTGGAGTTGTAAAATGGAACGGCCGAGAGATGCGCGACGGCCGCGCTGTCCGGCGGATCCTTCAGGACACCACGCATGTCGTCGGCAAGGGACCCGCTCTCGAGCGCAGCCGAGCGCTCGAAGAACGTCCGGGACACCTCGTTCAGCTTGACTGGGAACTGATACTGAGCGAGGCGCTCCAGCACCGGTGCCAGCCGGTAAATGGGATTGTCCGCCGGCCGCGGAAGGGAGCTGTGCCCGCCCTTGTCGGTGGCTTCGAGCACCCAGGTCGCATAGACTTTTTCGCTCGCCTGTACCGAGAACATGACGCGGCGCCCGTCGCGCAACACCCCGCCGCCTGCGTCGGTGTTCAACGCGAACTCCGCGTCGATCACGTCGCGATGTTTCGCCACGACCCACGCGATACAGCTGCCCGCGGTCTCTTCGTCGCCGTTGAGCATCAGGATCAGGTCGCGCCCCGGCTTGAACCCGGCCTGCTTGAGCCGAATGAAGTCGGCGACGAGCATCGCGGCTCCGGCCTTGTTGTCGGTGGTGCCGCGCCCGTAGAAGTAGCCGTCTTTCTCGAGGAAGGTGAACGGATCGACGGACCAGTCCGCCCGCCGTGCGGGCACCACATCCAGGTGCGCGAAGACGATGATCGGACGCCCCCCCCCGCCAGCCCCCGTGCCGCGGTAGCGCGCCACGAGGTTGCCGTGCTTCGCATCGGGGCCGAGCAGCACGCGCACGTCGGCCGCGGGGAATCCGGCGGCGAGGAGCCGTCGCGCCATGGCGCGGGCGGCGCGCGGCGTGTTGCCCAACGAGTCGGTGGTATTGATCTCGATCAGCTCGCGAAAGATGTCGCGCGCGAGCTGGCTGTCGGCGGGCGTGCGCCGCGATTGCGCGGCCCCCGGGCCGGGGACCGCGGCCGCCGACACGAGAAGCGCCCACCATAGGACCCGCGGTGCATTCATCTGACCCTCGCGATCGCATCGATCTCCACTCGAACCGCCTTGGGCAACGCCGCGGCCTCTATCGTGGAGCGTGCCGGCTTGTGCGTCGGGAAATACTTCGCGTACACCTCGTTCATCGCCGAAAAATCTGCCATGTCGACGAGATAGACAGTCGTCTTCACGACCAGGTCGAATCCGGACCCCGCGGCTTTGAGGATCGCCCCCAGGTTCTTGAGCATCTGATCGGCTTGCTCGGCCGTGGTCTGGCCCACGATGCCGCCGGTTTTGGGATCGAGCGCAATCTGCCCGGCCGTATACACCATCCCCTCGACCACCACCGCCTGGCTGTAGGGGCCGATGGCTTTGGGGGCGCCTTCCGTCACGACGATTCCCAGGGGCTTCGCTGCCATTAGAAGAGTCCCTCGATCGTTCCGTCCGGGTGCACGCGGATCCTTTCGGCCGCGGGCGTCTTCGACAACCCCGGCATCGTCATGATGTCGCCCGCCAGCGCCACGACGAACCCAGCGCCCGCCGAGGGAAGAATGTCCCGGACTTGAAGCGTGAACCCGCTCGGTGCACCCAGCTTGGTGGGGTCGTCCGAGAACGAGTATTGCGTCTTCGCCATGCACACCGGCGTCTCGGCCAGCCCCATCGCGGGCAGCTGCTCGAGCGCCCGCTCCGCGACGGGGGCAAAGGCCACGGCCCCGGCCCCGTAGATCTCCTTCGCGATCGTCTCGATCTTCTCCCGGATCGGCCGTTTCTCATCGTACAGGGGCGTGAACTTCGCCGTGCGGGCCTCCAGGAGCTGGAGCACCGCTTCGGCCACCGCCACACCGCCCTCTCCACCCTTCTCCCACACCTCGCACAGCTCGACGCCCACACCCTCCGCGGCGCACTCGGCCCGCACCGCGTCGAGCTCGGCTTCGCTGTCCGTGATGAACCGATTCAGGGCCACGACCACCGGGACGCCGAATTTCTTCACGTTGCGGATGTGCCGGCGCACGTTCGCCGCGCCACGCTTCACGGCGTCGACGTCGGCTTTACCGAGCGCATCCTTCTTGACGCCGCCGTGCATCTTGAGCGCCCGCACCGTGGCGACCACGATCGCCGCCTCCGGGTTCAGGCCCGCCATGCGGCACTTGATGTCGAAGAACTTTTCGGCGCCCAAGTCGGCGCCGAATCCCGCCTCGGTGAGGACCACGTCGCACAGCGTGAGGGCGAGCCTGGTCGCCACCACGGAGTTGCAGCCGTGGGCGATGTTCCCGAACGGCCCGCAGTGGATGAACGCCGGTCCGCCTTCGAGCGTCTGCACCAGGTTGGGATTGATCGCGTCCTTGAGCAATAGCGTCATGGCCCCCTGGGCCTTCAGGTCGCTCGCGCGCACCGGCTTCTTGTCGGACGTGAGCCCCACGATGATGCGCGCGAGGCGCTGCTCCAGGTCCTCGACCCCGGTCGCCAGCGCCATGATGGCCATGATCTCCGAGCCCGGAATGATCACGAACCGCTCCTCCCGGGCGGGGCCGGCGTTCAGCCCTCCGAGTCCCACGATGATGCTGCGCAGGGCGCGGTCGTTCATGTCGATGGTGCGCGGCCAGGTGATGCGACGCGTGTCGAGACCGAGCGCGTTGCCGTGATGCAGATGCGCATCCAGCATCGCCGACAGCAGGTTGTGGGCGCTCGCGATCGCGTGGAAGTCGCCCGTGAAGTGCAGGTTGATGTCTTCCATCGGGACGACTTGGGCGTACCCGCCGCCGGCGGCTCCACCCTTCACCCCGAAGACCGGTCCGAGCGACGGCTCCCGGATGCAGAGCGCGGCGTTCTGCCCGATCTTTCGGAGCGCCTGCGTCACCCCGACGGTCACCGTGGACTTTCCCTCGCCCGCGGGCGTCGGGTTGATCCCGGTGACCAGTACCAGCCGTCCTTTGGGCTTGCGGCGCGCTACGGCGGAGAGCCGCACCTTCGCCTTGTACTTGCCGTACAGCTCGATCTCCTCGTCGTCGAGCCCCAGCTCGGCGGCGACGTCCGCGACCGGACGCAGCTCGGCCGCCTGCGCGATGGCGATGTCGGTGGGCACCTTGGCCGTCGTGGTCACGGATGCTCCCGGCTAGAGGGTCGTGGCGAGCCGCGCTCCGAAGAGCCGGCGCGCGTTGTCCGTGGTGCGTTGGC
>Ga0075434_100004535_pt1 | contig 12541 bp, 7 predicted proteins | sample RhiMethybrSRZTD3_FD_75298 | JGI IMG/M metagenome (GOLD analysis project Ga0075434, IMG submission 75298) | Populus rhizosphere microbial communities from Tennessee, USA - Rhizosphere MetaG P. TD hybrid SRZTD3 | ecosystem: Host-associated > Plants > Roots > Rhizosphere > Soil | place: USA... | reverse complement strand
GCGGCGATCAACGCGCCCTACGTGGATTACGTGGTGCGCGGCCAGGGAGAAACGACGCTCCTCGAGCTGGTGGCGGCCGTGCCTGACGCGGGGCCGCCGTCTCCCGACTCCTCCGCCCGCGACGGCTCGGCGGTGGCCTCTATTGCCGGCATCACCTGGAAGGACCGCGGCGAGGTGCGCCACAATCCGGACCGTTCCTTCCAGCCGGCGGATCGCTTTCCACCTCTCCCCTACGAACGCGTGGCCGCGGACATGGACCGCTACTTGCGCCCAAGCTTCATGGGGACGCGCACCGCCGTCCACCAGGCCGCCATCGGCTGCCGCTATCACTGCACGTTCTGCGGCGTCGTCTCGATGTTCAACGGCCAGACCCGGCTGGACGCTCCGGCCCGGCTTGAAGCCGCGGTCACCACGTTGCGGGACCGCTGGGGAGCCACGGCGGCGCAGTTCTACGACAACAATTTCTTCGACCGCGAGGAGACGAGCGTCCCCATTCTGGAAGTGCTGGCCCGCATCGCAATGCCCTGGTGGTGCTACGCCCGGGCGGACACGCTCGCCGAATTCGCGCCGGCGACCTGGGACCTGATTCGTCGCAGCCGCCTGAAGATGGCCTACATCGGCGCCGAGGCGGCAAGCGACGACGTGCTGCGCTCGATGAAAAAGGGCAGCCGCGTCTCGCACACCTTCGAAGCCGTCCGCCTCTGCCGTGCCCACGGTGTAACGCCCGAGCTCTCTTTCGTGCTCGGCGGTCCCGAAGATCCCGAGGGCGAGATCGAAAAGACTTTCGAACTGATCAAGGGTTTGAAGGCCGTGCATCCCGAATGCGAGGTCATCCTCTACTTCTATAGCCCGACGCCGCAGCGCGATCCGGCGGCGGCCACCACGAAAACCGCGGTTCGGATTCCCACTCTGGCAACCTATGGTCCCGAAGGGCCGCCCCTGCCGACCACGCCCGAAGAGTGGACCGCGCCGCGCTGGATTCGCTACGTCTGCCACCAGGACGCGCCCTGGCTCACACCGCGAATCCGCCAGCGGATCAAGGACTTCTCCACCGTTCTCGGCTGCCGCTTCCCCACCGTGCAGGATTATCGAACTCCGGCCTGGGGAAAGGCGCTGCTGCGCGGGCTGGCGGGCCGGCGGTATGAGACAGGGCGGTATGACGATCCGTGGGAATTGCGGTTGGCGAGGCGGGTGATTCCATTGCGGGAGCCGGCGCGGGAGAGCGTGTAGAAGACACGATACCGATGCCAGCCAATGTAGAGACGCCCCCGGGGAACCCCGTGGGGCGTCTCCGACGGAGGCAGGACGTCCAAGATTACGTGGAAGATCTGAAGACCAACGAACGTACGGCCCCGGCATTTTAATCCCGGGCGAGGACGATACCTTCCAGGTTTGAAAACCGAATACAATCCGGTCCAGAACGTCCCAGAAACGGGGATTGCCGATCCTTCGCAGGAGACGCCCCACGGGGTAGCTGGCGCTACCCTGCGGGCGTCTCTACATTGGCTGCGGTCAGCCTCCAGATAATTTCACGACATCTCTGCCTGTGGCCACAACCAATCGCTGACCATCTTCTCCACCGGTAACGCGTACCTGTCACGTTTCAGCCGCCAGCGCGCCAGCGCCCGGGCCGGGCGTGTCCAGGGTGCGCCGCGGTTCCAGGCGAGGCGCTGGTAGAACTTGAAGCGCTCGATTCGGCGGTGTCTTTCGGAGCTGACCCAGGGGCCGGCGGAGCCGATGAAATCGAAGCGGGCCCATTCGTCGAGAGTGCGCGGCAGAATATAGCCGTCGCGGACGGCGTCGTCGGTCAGCGCGGAGCCGGGATAGGGCTTGAAGTAGAAAATCGGCGTTTCGAAGCCGGGCGAGAGCGAGCGTAGGCGCTTCGCCACGTCGAGCGAGGCCTGGACGCTTTCGTCGTCTTCTCCAGGGAAGCCGACGATGAAGGGAAAGATCACGTTCACGCCGTGACGCAGGCACTTCTCGGCGCTCTCGAAAACCTGCTCCAACTTGATGTCCTTCTTGATGCGGTCGATCGTCTCCTGCGAGCCGGACTCGACGCCGATGATCACTCGCCGCAGCCCGGAGCGCCGGCACTTCGCCATCGCCTCCTCGGAGAGGCGCGCTCCCTGGTCCGCCCGCATCGTCGCCGCCCAGGTGATTGGGAGCTGGCGTCGCAGGAGCTCGTCGGCCACGGCTTCGACCCGCGGCGCGTAGGTGAAATACGTCTCGTCCTGGAACGAAAGATCGTCGAAGCCGTACCGGCGCCACAAGTCTTCGATCTCGCGCCCCATGCGCTCCGGCGCCAATCCGATCCACTTGCGGTTGTAAACGAAAGGATCGGCGCAGAAGGCGCAGCGGAAGGCGCAACCCTGGGAGGAAATGTAATCGAGCTGGCGCTTCCCCTTGAGCTCGTAATAGCGCTCGACGGGCAGCAGGCGGTAGTCGTGCGGGCGCAAGGCATTGAGATCGACGAGCGGACGCGGAGGGCTCTGCCGCACGGCGCCGTCGGCGGTGCGAACCGTGCAGCCGGCGCATCTGGCGCTCCCGGCGAGACTCGCGATCGGCTCGCCCGCCGCCAAGCGATCGCAGATCTCATGGAAGGTGACCTCGCCCTGGGCTTGGACGGTGATGTCCACGCTCGGCTCCGCGAGGCACTCGGGCCCGAACATCGACGGGTGCCAGCCGCCCCAGATCACGGGCAGGTCCGGCCGGTACGCCTTGGCCGCCTGCGAGATCGCCACCGCGTCCGCGATCGGCGCGCCGGTCAGCACCGTCACGCCCAAGCAAAGAGCGCCGTCGAGCGCCTCGCGGACGGCCGCGGCCGGATCGGCTTCGAGGCGGCCGTCCACGATCCGCACTTCGTAGCGGTTGGGATCAAGATGCGAGCCCACGGCAAGGAGAGAAAGCGGCATCGTGTAGAACACCGCCCGCGGATTGTAAAGCACGACGAGTTGGCGCTTCATGCGCTTCTTTCCCGAAGAGACAAGGAGCAGACACAGCGCCGGCAAATTGGATCCCTCGCCGTGTCGAGACCTCGACGCCACGAAACTGCCGCCGGGGAGTTGAGGACAGCGCCCAGGCTCCCCGCCTGACGCAGATTTCCCATAGCTGGCTGGAAGAAACAGGGCCGCACCGTTCCATCCGCTTCGACGACGGCGGAGACCCAGGGGGCGTTGCACTCGACGGGGACGAAATCGCCGTCGCCGAGCAGAGCGGCGAAGTGGCGCAGCAGCCGGCGTTCGAGCTTCTCTGGAGTCTCGGCGATGAAGCCGTTGGCAAAGTCGGCGGCGTGCTCTTGGACCAAAGCGTTCAGCTCCGCGGCGAGAAGGGGAAGGTCCTCGCGGCGGAGCGCCACCTCGGCCGCGCGCCTATCGTCCCAGCCGCCGGGACGGTTGAAGGCTTCACTGGTCACGTCGGCGGCGAGGAAGCTCAAGCGGTCGAGACCAAGCTCGTGCGCCGCGGCCACGGTGGCCCGTAAAACGTGGAAGTTAGCGCGCTGAACCGTGCAGCGGCCGGACACGGCGATTCCGGGTCCCGCGGAGCGCACCGCGGCAACTCCTTCCGCAAGGCGATCGAACGCACGGGGCACGTTACGAATGAGATCGTGAACTTCGCGGGGCCCGTCGAGGCTGACGACGACGTCGTCACAATAGCGAACCAGCGACGCGGCGTCGCGGGCAAGAAGCAAACCTGTGGTGAGAATCGTGATGCCAATTCCCGCGTCGTCGAGGAGCGCGCAGAGATCCCAAAGATGACTGTGGAGCAGCGCTTCGCCGCCGGAGAGCACAACGCGCTGGACGCCGAAACTTCGCCACTCCGCAAGCCAGCGCTCCACCTCGGCCGCCGAAATCTCTTCCCGGCCCCGAGCGCGCCAGATGTCGCACATCAAACAACGGCAGTTGCAGCGGCTGTGGGGATAGAGAATGAGGATGGGCAGCCGGGTCACCGGATCTTCGCGGGGCAGCGCCGAGCCGAAAGGTACCTCGACCGTCTCCGGCCGCGGATTGGGAGCCAGGACCGTCATTGCCGCTCCAGCTCCAGCAAGTAATGATCCGCGAGCCACGGCAAAGGCGACACGGTCTCCAGCCGGCGTTCCCACCTGGCGAGGGCCGCGAGCAGCCGAGGATGTCGCGCTGCCCAAGGCTCCCACTCCGTGGGTGGCAACAACGCGCCGACCGCGCTCAACCGCAACGGGTGAAACGCGGGAGAGAAGACACGCCGCAGGGCCGTGGGAGAAGGATAGCGGACGGTGATGCCGCGCCATTGAACGCCCCCGCGACGCAGCCGGCGAAAAGCCTTTCCAAGCTCGCCTCTGAGCAGAAACCCGGCCCACTCCCACGGAACGAAAGGTCCCATCACGCAAAGCAGAACCATACCGCCCGGGCGCACCAGATCACCAAGAGTCCGCCCCAAGCCGGCCAGGTCCGCCACGCAGTTCAGCCCGCCGAAGTTGCTGAAGGCACCGTCGAAAGGTCCGGAGAGCGAAGCGAGATTCTCGATCGCCAGCGGCTGCGTCTCGATCCAATCTGTCAAACCGGCTGCCGCTACTTTGGTCCAAGCCCGTTCGATCATCTCTTCCGAAGCGTCCGTCGCGACAACTCGAACGCCCCGGAGGCCGAGGTGGACGGCGTCCTCTCCCGTACCGCAGGCCAGCTCGAGAACGCGATCACCTGCGGCGAAGCGCACGTCCAGCCGGCGATGAGCTGCTTCTCGCAGGAGAACTCCGAGATGCGACGAAGTGAATCGCAAATCATAGTCGGCTGCCAGCGAATCGAACCCGGCTGAAGCGTTCTTGCTTTTCTCCCTCTTCTCCCGGTCGGAGGGAGTGCGGTGGGAGAAGAGGGTCGGGGTGATGAGGGGCTCGGCGGCGTCGCGCCGGACTGGCTTCAAGGTGACCTTAGGATCGACGCTATTCACGCCTCCACCTCCCCTGCCAACATCACCATCGCCTCGCGAGCCGCCAACGCCTCGGCCCGCTGCGCCGCCGCGAGCGCCGGATCCACTGCACGATGCGCCGCCACCTCGCCGCGCAGCCAGCGGTCCGCCTGCTTGTAATAGGCCCGCGATCGCCGGCCGCGGATTGCATAGTCCCGGTCCGTCGCGTTTTCCCAGGCCTTGGTCGCGACTACACGGCTGGCGGCGTCCTCGAAATAGCCGGTGTTCTTGATCGGATAGGCGACGGTGGTGAAGAAGACGTCCGGATTCGCCTTCTTCACGTGCTCGACGGTGGCCTCCATGTCCTCCAGGGTTTCTCCCTCGTAGCCCCACATGAGGAACATGCCGACCTGGATTCCGTGGCGCTGCGCGGCGCGGGTGGCCCACTGCACCTGCTCCGCCGTGACACCGCGCTCCATCGCGTCGAGGATGCGCTGGCTGCCGCTTTCCGAGCCGATCCAGATGCGATAGCAGCCCAGCTCCGCCAGGGTTTCCAGCACCTCGTCCTTCATCATGCGATCGGCGCGGGAAATGGTTTCGAAAGGAAGATGCAGGCCGCGCCGATTCAGCTCAGCCGCGTAATCAAAGAGCCAGCGGTGATTGATGGTGAAGACATCATCCGCGTACCAAACCTGGTCGGGCGTCCAGCGGTCGCGGATCTGCTCCAGCTCGCCGGCCACGTCGGCGACGCTGCGGCGACGGTGAGTGAAGCCGAAGACGGCGTGAGAGCACCAGCGGCACTTGTAGGGGCAGCCGCGGGCGGTGATCAGATTGACGCTGCCCATGCCGTGGTGCGTGCGCCAGACGTCGACGTAGCGCTGCTGATCGATTTGCTCGCGGTCAGGCCACGGAAGGGAATCGAGATCGGCGATCTGCGTCCGTTCCGGGTTGTGAACGACGGCGCCCGCCTCGTTCCGAAAGACGGTGCCTGTGACGCCATGGAGCCTGTGCGGCCCGTGCTTCGCGAGGGCCGGCAGGAGCTCGGCCATCGTCTCCTCGCCCTCTCCGGTCACCACGACGCCGGCACCGTGGGCCAGATATTCCTCCGGGTAATTCGCCGACTCCGGGCCGCCCAACACGACCGTCCAGCCGTGATCCCGGGCGAAGGCGGCGATGTCCAGCACGGGCCGCCTTGTCATCAGGTTGGTGTAGATCCCGATCACTCCGGGTCGCTCAGCGAGCCGGGCGAACAGCTCCTCACGGGTGGCGAACGTAGTGTCGAACATCTCGACGTCGAAGCCCTGCTGACGCAGGTAAGAGGAGAGATAAAGCAGTCCCAGCGTCGGGTAGGGCTTCATGATCTCCCGCTCCTTCTCGTCCTCGGACAGGAAGTAGCCGTGAGTGAGCAGGAGGTCCGACATAGCCGTTTTTAGTCCTAGATATTAGTTCCAGGTTTGCGAGAGGTCCGGTGCGGGGAGGTCGATGTAGGTCCGGTGCACGGCCGTGGGCACGTCGCTCCGCGACTCCGGCTCCAGGCGCTCCAACCCGCGCCATTCGTCGTTCAGCTCGTCCATCTCCGTCTTCAGATTTTCTTCACCAGAGCGCAGCCTGAGGCGCAAATCGAGATCGCGGTGTACGAGCTGCCGCAGCTTGCGATAGAAAGGCGTCTGGTAGGTTCCCTGGAACATCATGGCGAGATCGTTGCTGTCCTGCCAGTGGGTTTTTTCCCCCAGCTCGGTCTGCACCATGTCGAAGAAACGGGTGCCGGGCAGGGGATAGGAAACGCTGACGCCGACGTCGTCCGGCAGGACTTCGCGCACCAGCTCGACGGTGGCGAGAATATCCTCGAAGGTCTCGCCGGGATAACCAAACTGAAGGAACCAGCAGGCGCGGATGCCGGCTTGCTGAAGAAGCCGGGTGGCGTCCACGATCTGGCCGACGCGGGTCCCCTTGTCCATGGCGTCGAGGACTTTCTGGCTGCCACTTTCGGCGCCCAGCCAGACTTCGACGCAGCCGGCGCGGGCGAGACCGTCCACGGCGACAGGCGTCATCAGGTCGGCGCGCGACTGAATGGTGAACGGAATCACCGCGTCGCGGGCCGCCACCTCGAGAGCCAGCTCGGCGACCCACTTCGGCTGCAGGCCAAAGATGTCGTCCGCGAACCAGACGTGATCGGGCTTGAGCGTACGTTTGACCAGCGCCATTTCCTCAGCGACGTTGGCCGGCGAGCGCATGGCGTAGCGCCGGCCCCAGATGGGTTTCGCGCACCAGTTGCAATGAAACGGGCAGCCGCGCGTCGTCACGAGGTTGAGGCTGAAGCGGCCGTGCGCCTGCGTCCAGGCGGTGCGGTAGCGTTCGACGTCGAGGAGGTCCCAGGCCGGAAACGGGAATGCGTCGGGCTGGCGCTCAGGCTCGCGGGGCGGCGTCCGCCTCACGCCGCCGTCCGATAAGACGTCGGGAAAGACGAGCCCGGCCACGGCTTCGACCGACCGCGCCGAGCGCCCGGTCAGCACGTCCAGCAGCTCGCGGAGCGTATGGTCGGCCTCGCCGCCCAGGCCGTATTCGACGCCGGCCTCGAAGTATGGCTGCGGATGATCGGTCAGGTCCGAGCCGGCGGCGAGCACGGTGATCCCACGCTCGCGGGCCAGCCGGCTCATGCGACAGGCCGCCTCCCGCGCGTGGCCGAGGCACATCTTGGTGAGGAAGTTGAAGCTGTCCTCGTAAATGGCGACGAAGCGCGGCCGGTGGCAGTCGAGCGCCGCGGCAAGCTCCTCCTCCCCCGCCGCCAGCATGGCGTCGAACAGCGCCACCTCGTAGCCGTTCTGCCGCAGCATGGCGGCGGCGTAGAGCGTCGCCAGCGGCGCGTAGGGGCGCATCTTCTCCATCTGCTTGGGATCGTTCCGTAGGAAGAACGAGTGGGCGAGCAGGACATCAGCCACGCCGGATCAGCTCCAGGGCGAAAAACGTTCCCAAAGAGCGGAGGCCAGGCAGCCTGGAGGCCACTCGCTCCCAGCCCATCCTGTGATCTCTGGAGTCGTCCACGGAACGAAATATACCTTGTCCGCTCCAACCCGAGACCAAGAAATCCGGAGCGAAAATGCGGGCGAGCTCGCGCGGCGCCCACAGCCGGTGCGGCACCTCGACGCCCGCGATACGCACCGCGAGAGACCGGCCCTTGCGCCGGCGGTTGAGGACATGCAGAAAGAGGATTCCTCCGGGCCGCACGAGCCGCTTCGCGGCAGCGGCGAAACCGGCGAGGTCCGGTGCGGCGTTGAGGCCGGCGAAGGTGGAGATCAGACCGTCGAAAGGGCCGTCCAATCCGGCCTCGTCCAGCCGGTTGAAGTCGGCGACAATCGTGTGCACCGACGGTGCTTTCACCGCCAGGCGGGCCAGCATTTCCGGCGAAAGGTCGCAGGCGGTCACGGCCACACCGCGACCTAGGAGATGAAGCACGTCGAGGCCCGTGCCGGCGGTGACGTCCAACACCCGCGAGCCGGGAGGAAAAAGGGCATCGAGCCGCTCCCACAACCGCTCTCGCACCCAGGAGGACGGCGCCACCGCCGCGTCGTAATCAACGGCGATGGCGTCGTAGGCGGCCCTGGCTGGAGAGATGGGAGAGGCGGTCATTGGCAAGGATGATGTCAGGATGCGTTTGGAAAATTCCGTCGTGACGTCCACCCCGCCCGGGCATAAATGCCGGGGCTATTTAAGGGCGCCGGATGAATCCGGCTTGAAAGCCCCCTTCAGGGGGCGCAGCTTCTAGCCCTGGCATTTATGCCCGGGCGGAGGCGAGGGAACGCGAGGACTGCGCACTTTCCAGAACCTCTCAGCGATCTCACGGGCTCGGCGCGGCGCCGTCGACCGCGCGCAGCACGACTTGGGGCGAACGGTTGAAAGGCAGCCGCCCCGAGAGGCACTCGACCGCGACGTGGTAGCTACCTGCACCGGGCGCCACGAAGTCCGCCTCGTAAAGTCCTTCCCCTACAGAACGGGCCTTCAACCGCGACTGCCAGGATCCTGAAGATAGGAAGGCCATCACCTGGACGTCCGAGAGACCGTCGACCGGCTGGTGAGTCATCGGATCGGTAATCCGGAAACGCAAATGCGCCGCCCGTCCGGCGATCACCGTGCGGCTCTCGATCTGCGGCGCGACCTCGAACGGACGCTCACGCAGCCGCTTCGCCGCGAGCACCGGATCGGCGGCCACCGTCACGTCGAAGCAGTGCACGGTGCGCGGCGTATCGAGGAAAAACGCCAGGCGATAGCGGCCGGGGGCGGGCATGCGGGCAACCGTCTCATAGCTTCCCGGCGACCGCTCCTTCAGGCTGCGGTCGACGACCAGCACGGCGCGCGGGTGTCCGCCGTAATCCTGAAAGCTCCCCATCGGCGCCGCCATGCCTTCGCGGTAGTAATAGATGGCGCCGTCAGCGGCGTTGGCAATCAACATTCCTCCGGGCTCGGGAGATCGCACGATGGAGTCCGCCGGCGTCGGCAGATCGCCGGCGCGGCCGGACAAGCCCGGCGGATGCTCGCCGCCGGGAAAGTCGGCGACCGAGAGCGCGTGACCCTCGTCGCCAAGGCCGGCGAGCGTGATCATCAGCACGCTGTCGCTCTCGCGCTGGCGCACATAGGCCAGGGTGTCGGAGAAGACGACCTGGTCCGGAACGCCGGGAGCCTCGCCGCTTTGCACGATGCGGTTGGCCGCCACGTCGAGCACGTGGACGCGCCGGGCCATCGGATTGGGTACGACGCCGAAGCGGCCGCCGGGAGCGAAACGGAGGGCGCCGAGACCCGGCTCGGCGGCTACCGTGGCCCGCACGGCCAGGCGATCGGGATCGACGGCGAAGATCTTCCCCGCCTCGCCGGCCACGACGTAGGCGGCGTGGGCGAGCGGCGACCAGACGACCGAGGTGGGAGCGGCGGGCAGGGGCACCTCGCCGAGCTTGGCAAGCCGCGCGGTGTCGATCACGGTCAAGATCGCCGCCCGACCGTCGGCGACGAACAGAAGGCGGCCGTCGGCGGAAAGCGCGAGATCGCGGCGAGTGTCCTCGGGCCTGGTGGCGGCGCCGGTTGCGATCCGTCCCAGAACCTTGAGGCTCGCGGTGTCGATCGCAGCGACGCTTCCGGGGCCATTGCCGCCGGCTACGGCCACCCAGAGCCGGCCGCCGTCGGGTTCCAGAACGAGCCGGCCGGGGCGCGGACCGGCGTCGATTTCGGCGGCGACCTTCCAGTCTGCCGTGTCGACGGCGGCCACCTTGCCCGCCGCCGGTTGCGAGACGTAGAGGAGTGCGCGGTCGGCCGACAGCGCCCAATCCTCGCCCGGGCTTTCGAGCTTTACCTGGGCGAGAAGCTTGCTGCCGCCAAAACCAGAGAGAGGATCGATCACCGAGACCGAGGCGTCGTCGTTGAGCGCCAGCACGCGGTAGGCGTTCAAGTCGACGGCAGGCCGGCGGAAGAAGCTGCCGCCGAGGAGCTGCTCCACCGCCTCGGTGCAGGTGCCGGCGGCGCTCGCCGCCGCGCCATCCAACCAAGCGGCGGGAGAAGCGCCGGCGAGCGGGGTGCCGGTCGCCTGGTCGGAGAGCCGGAAGCGGATCACCGCCTCCTGTCCTTCTTTGAGCTCAGGCACGACCGCAAGCTCGATGGCGATCCCTTTTTCGATCGCGCGCACGCCGGCAGGGGCGATCTCCCCGGCCCAGCCCGTGAGGGGGCCGGGGAGAACGAGGACGGCGAAAAGCGGCAGGAGGGCGCGCGGCGTCACCGGCCTCCGCCCTCCCCTATCGAGCTGGCGTTGGGCGGCGCAACAGCTTCCGCCTTGTTGCAGCTCTGCACTCGGAAGATGCCCCAGAGGCCGAGATCGAACTGGTCCGCCGGATAGGTGCGGAACAGATAGTCGCCGCTGACGGCGTTGGAGCCGCCCGCCTTGTCGATGACGATGTCGAAGTGATTGCCGGGGCCATGGCCGCTGCGCGACCCCTGCCAGATGCTGAGCGAGTCTCCCCGCGGGCTGCCGTACGAGGCGAGAAAGCTTGCCCCGGGGAGGGCGACGCAGCCCCGCTGATTCGAGATGATCGACGAAGCGTAGAGGTTGGTCTGGGTGGTTTGCGGCGCGCAGCCGAGGAGACCGGTGCTCTCGTACGGCGTTTCGGTCCACACGTGGCCGTAGAGCTCGAAGACCTCGTTGGTGATGACGCCTCCCGGATGCACGAGACGGAACCGTACCGGCTCGCCGGCGCAAGCGGTGAGCAGCGGCACATGGCCCTGGTTGCAGGGCACCGAGCTGCCGCTGGGGCATGCGCCCTTGACCAGGGCCGTCGAACAGCACTGCGCGGTGTTGGAGAGAAGGCACGACACGTCGCCCGCCGTGGTGCAGGCGATGCCGCTGAAGTTGGGCTGCATCGTCTTGAAGTTGACCGCGTTGAGCGCGGCGGCGCCGAGGGTGCCGGCCGGAGTCGGCGGATCCGCCATGCCGTCCTGGGTGGCGACCACGAACTCGTGGAAGGCCGGACCGGACGCCGGCTGTACATGCGCCTCCGCACCGTCCGCCGCCTGCCAGCCGGTCGCGCCTTCGGGCTCGATCACCAGCGCACCGAAGAGGCCATGTTGGTAGTGGTTGACGATGTCGGACGGCAGGAGATTCGAGGCGCCGAGCTCGATCGGGATGTAGGGATCCAGGGGATTGCGCACGTCGACGTTGCCGGCGTACCAGGTGTAGGTCACGCTCTTGCCGATAACCGCGGTCTGCGCAGGATTGGCGCCGACGTTGAAGCCGTCGCTGGTCGAAGCGTCAAAGGTGGGGAGCTGCGGATGCAGACCCACCGACGACGAGGTATTCGACGGCAGGCAGGGGCTCGCCGCGGCTTTCGAAGCACAGGTCAAGCCGAAGGTCGGCGGGTTGGTCTGCGGCGGCGGCGGCAGGTTGGGCGCCGAAGCGCCCGCCGGCAGGCTGGAGCTGGCGAGGAAGTTGTAAAGCGTCACCGAGACGCAGTCGCCGGCGTTGGCGCGCAGCACCAGCGGCTCGATCTTGTCGGGATGCTTGGGCGTGCAGGAGGAGCTCGGCGGGCCGGGCGGGCAGTTGAGGTCTTCCAGCTTGAAGTAGAGGATGGCGTTGGGATCGCTGGTGCCGCCCTGCAGGGAGGTGTAGGTGAGACTTCCCGGTAGCGCCACCACCGTATAGCTGCGGTTCTGGTGCGGCGGCACTGGTTTCGCGGGGCAGACCGGCAGCGACGCGGCATGTGCCGGATCCTGGTTCTGGGGCAGCGGGCGCAGGTCGTCGCGGCGGTTGCCGTAAGCGCGCAGGAGCGACCAGTTGCCCCCCGCCTGCTCGATCGCCGCGGCGCCCGCCATCAGCAGGTAGTCGGCCTGCTTTCCCGTTCCCACGGTGGGTGTCGAAACCCAGGACGGGAGGCGGAAGATCTGCTCGAAGTGCTCCGAGATTCCCATCACCTGGCTGCCGCGCCACCCTGAGTCGACCCACCCGGGCTGCGACAGCCAGTGCACACCGTGAATGGCGAGGTTGTGCGGGTTGATCTGGCCGGTGACCAGCGTGCGCACCTGCACGTCGTCGCCGGCGTAGGAGCGCAGGAGAGGCGTGAACGGATCTCCCGGCAGAACGTCCTTGGTCAGCGGCGGATACGGGCCCGTCGCCGGGAGCCACGGCCGCGGCTGC
>Ga0075434_100004534_pt1 | contig 12541 bp, 12 predicted proteins | sample RhiMethybrSRZTD3_FD_75298 | JGI IMG/M metagenome (GOLD analysis project Ga0075434, IMG submission 75298) | Populus rhizosphere microbial communities from Tennessee, USA - Rhizosphere MetaG P. TD hybrid SRZTD3 | ecosystem: Host-associated > Plants > Roots > Rhizosphere > Soil | place: USA... | reverse complement strand
GACGCTCTCGGTGCACCGGTCTTGTCGTTACGCCCCAGCTCTCGATAATCCGGGCGAAGAAGTGTCCACTGCCCACGTAGGCAAAACTAGTCGATGTTGCGGCTCGAACGTGGTTGCCGGTCGTGACGGAGCGGAATCACGAGCATCGTGCCACCAAGGCTCACCTCCGCTATAGTCGCGCGTATACCCCGCTGATCGTCCGAGTGATTTGGTCCCATGAGTATCGCTCGAGGCCGAGTTCTCTGATCCGTTTCTCGGTCACGTCCCGATTGAGATACATGTTGCTCCGCAGGTACCACTCGATGGCCCGAGCGAGGTCTGGGGGGCTTTCCGGCTCGCAGAGCACACCCGTGACGCCGGGGATGATATCTCGATCGAAGGCCCCGACCCGTGTCGCGATAACCGGGACACCGAACCGGTACGCCAGGGACAGCGGTCCGCTCTGATAGATCGCACGGTAGGGCAGCACCAATGCGTCCGCGGCCCTGAAGAGAACCGGGATATCTCTGTCGGGGATATAGCCGTCCGCCACCGTGACCCGCGAGCACAGAGGCTCGTGCGCTAGTTGGGACTTCAAGGCCGTCCAGAATGGCTGGGATCCCACCTTGGCTCTCCCGGCAATGACCAGGCGGCAATTTGGCTTCTGCGAATCCAGGAGGCTCATGGCGTCTACGAGAATGTCCAGCCCCTTGTAGGGGGCGATCAGGCCGAAGAAGAGAAGGATCTTTTCGTCCTCCCCGAGACCGAGATGCGCCCGCGCCTCATTCCTCGAGAGTGTCGTGTCTGGAACATGCGTGTTGAGCCCGTACGGAATGACGGTGATCTTTGTCGGATCAACGCCGAAGTCGCCCACGAGCTCGGTCTTCGATGGCTCTGTGTGCACGAAGATATGGTCGAACAGTGCATACATCGCCCGCAACATCATGCGGTTCAGCCACGTGTCGGCGCCATCCCGTCTGTGTGCGTTCACGTTGTGAGCGGTAAAGACCAGCTTCTTGCCACTCAAGCGGTAGAAGATGTTCAGGACCGTGCGATCGAACCATTCGAGCTTGTTGAACCAGAGTACATGAAAGATTTTCGATTCCGTCCGTCGCGTGTACGAGACCAGCTTCCAGTAGTAGCGGAGGACCCTGGCGACCTTGACGCGAAGAGGTGCACGAGGATCTTGGCTGCCACGCAAGTTCAGATATGAGATCTCCGGGCGCTTCAGCCCTTGCTCCGTCTCCATCGCGTCATTCGCGACGAATTCGACGAGGATGGCGGCGTCGGCCAAGGCCGCGGCGAGCGGAATCGCATAATGCGGATCATGCCCGCCCGTCAGCAGCGACACCCTCATTCTATTCCCCGCCTATTCTCACGAGTCGGCCGCATGGACAGAAGCACGTAAAACCGGTAGTACTGCAGCTTCACGAACTCTTCAGCCACGCCCTGGATACCGTGCCAGGAATCGCTCCAGCGTTCCGGGGTCACCCGCCCGAAAACGGGATCGCAGCGCACCTGAACTCCGCGTCCGGCGAGAATTGTTCGATAGATCAGCAAAGAGCGCTGGCTGCGGAAGCCCCCGGTGACGACGATGAGCGACTTGATGTTCTCGCGCAGCAGGTACTGCCGGATCTGAAAGGCGGCATTCAGACTGATGGGTTCCACCTCGCTGACCGGAAGCAGGTCCCATGCAACCATGCGCGCATGACGAGCCATCACTTCGGCGGTCGCCTGCGAGATGTAGTTCGGCATCCCGGAATCTTTCCAGGACTGCACGGGAACGAGGGCCCGGGGAGCAATCCGGTCTTTCTGCAGCGCTGCGGCTCGCTCGAACAGCAGGTAATTCGGATCGAAGTTCTCGATGAGGATCAGGTCGCTCGGGGCGACGTCCTGCGCGCAAACCAGGCTGCGCGCAATGGCGTTCGTCCAGATTCGGTTCGTCGAGGCCAGCGTAAGGGTCGCCAAGACGAGTACCCCGAGCCTGAGCTTCCAGGTGGTCTTGACGCACTGCTTTGTGTAGAAGAGATGTCGCCGCCAGCTCGTCATTCGCGCGCTTCACGTGCCTGACGCCCCGGTGTCGCTCGGCGAAGTCAGCTCGATACGGTAGATCAGCTGGTCGGCGCGGATCTCTGCCCGGGCGATCCGGGCTCGTTCTCCGCCTTGTCCCTGGATGCGCCACCGCTCGCCGTCGTGAACAAAAGTCATCCGGCTTCGCTGCCTCCACCGTGCTCCACCTCGACCGGAAGGCAATCCAGCATCTCCCCACCTCGCCAACGCGCGACAGGCGCGATCAAGGAGCATACGATAGGCCTGTGAGGGGGAGAATGGCACGCGAAGGGCGCCAGCCTCCGCCCTGACTGCGGGCGCCGTGTCGTGGAGCGCGTCGGTCAGTACCGACGAGCGAGAGCCGGACGAGGTCTGCCCGTAGGAGACGTTCTTGCCAAAGCGGAAGTAGCCCGAATCGGAGGAGAGACCGCCGGCCAGGGTCATCGTCACGCGGTGCTCCGAGCAACGATAGTAGTCGACCAGCGCGCGCGATCAATGACGGCTCCCTCAGGCGATATGATCCCTGGCGACCCCCACGGTGAAGATCGAATATACGGTTTGACGGGGAGTACGGCAACTCGATCACGACAGAGGAAGAGTGACATGAACGTAGTTCCCGATCCGCTTTCCGGAAACTGTGAAAAATTTGCATTGCAAGTTTCTTCCGACGTTGATGAGCGAGCACGAGAACGAAGAGTAATCGCAGTCGTGCCATGGGAACCGTGAAGAAATCGAAGGAGACGAGATCTAGGACATTGGCGCGCCACGCTGAAGCCGCGGAAGGGGTTGTATACTACATCGAATACAAAGACTACGTCGACCTCACGTAGGACCAGCGGGAAGGGAACTACGCCATGAGATTTGGATTCCTGCTCACCCTCGCCATCGCTTCGATTACCTGCGCCTTCGTGACCATAGCGGCAGCGGCCGACCTGGCCCAGGTGTCACCGTCGAATCAACGCCCAGTGAACCCCCCCAAACCGACGACGCCGACAGCGGCTCCGGCTCCACCTCCGGCACCGGCTTCACCTCCGGCTGCACCTGCAGCGCCGACCGCGGCGCTGATCAACACTGGGCCGGGCGGCGATTACACGATTGGCATCGACGACCTTCTACACGTCATCGTCTGGGAGAACAAGGAGCTCGAGCAGGACGTCGTAGTCCGGCCCGACGGCAAGATCTCGTTCCCACTGGTTGGAGAGCTCTATGTCCGTGGCTTGACCGTGCCCAGAGTTGAAGTGCTCTTGAAAGAGCGGCTGAGCGCGGCGGTCAGGAATCCAAACGTCTCGGTCATCGTCAAGGAGATTCGGAGCTTCCGCGTCTATCTGGTGGGCAAGGTGGCGAGGCCGGGAGTCTATCCGCTCAAGGCCGGCACACCGCTGCTCCAGGCGATCACCCTGTCCGGCGGCACGATCGATGGGGCGGACCTGCCGGCCGCCTACATCATCCGTGCCGACAAGAAGATCCCGGTGGATCTCCGTCGTCTAATCCAGGACGGCGATCTCAGCAAGAACATCAAGCTCGAGACCGAGGACACGATCGTTGTGCCGGAAATCACGATAGGAAGCAACCCTCAGGAGGTTCTCGAGCGTCGCATCTACCTGCTGGGCAAGGTCGCAAAGCCCGGCGTCTACACGCTCAAGAGCGATGTGCCGTTGATCCATGCCCTTTTTCTCGCGGGCGGAGTCGTCGACGGTGCCGATCTCGCCTCCGCCTTCATCATGCGCAAAAACAAGAAAATTCCCGTCGACCTCTGGCGCCTCATCCAGAAGGGCGATGCCAGCCAAAACCTGATGATCACGCACGAGGACACGATCGTCGTGCCGTCGGGTGGCGACATGCAGAACGCCGTCTACGTCATGGGCGAGGTCAACAAGCCCGGGCTCTATCCGCAGCCTGAGGCGCTGACCCTGTTGAAGCTGGTCACTCTGGCTGGTGGCTTCACCAAATTCGCCGCGCCAAGCCGCGCCACGCTGATCCGCAAGGACGGCGACAAAAAGACGCTGCTCAAGGTGGACCTCAAGGACATCATGAACGACCCCAAGGTCAACGAAGACATCACGCTCAAGGCCGGTGACGTCCTCATCGTTCCGGAGCGAATGTTCTGACGGTGCGCTCCACGCCGGCCGCCGCTTACGTCTTCTGGGCCTGCCTGCTCCTCGTGGGCTACACGTACCTCGTGTGACAGAGGTCGGGATTTAATGAAAAAAGCGCTCATCACGGGTATCACGGGTCAGGACGGCTCATACCTCTCGGAGTTGCTGTTGCAGAAAGGATATGAAGTCCACGGTCTCGTGCGGCCGGTCGCGACACCCACGACGACACGGATCGATCATCTCCTGCGCGATCCCGAGATCCACGACGTGCGTTTGTTCCTTCACCATGCCGACTTATCCGAGTCGGGGCCGCTGCCCCGACTTCTCGCTCGGATCGAGCCCGACGAGATCTACAACCTCGCGGCGCAGAGTCACGTGCGCACGAGCTTCGACCTCCCGGCCTACACCGGCGATGTCACGGGCCTCGGTGCCGCGCGCCTGCTCGATGCCGTGCGGGAAACTCGGCTACCGGCGCGCTTCTACCAGGCCAGCAGCTCCGAGATGTACGGCAAGGTTCGGGAGATTCCGCAGCGGGAAACCACGCCTTTCTACCCGCGTAGCCCCTACGCCGCCGCCAAAGCCTATGCCTACTGGATGGCGGTCAACTATCGCGAGGCCTACGGCCTCCACATTTCCAATGGAATCCTCTTCAACCACGAGTCGCCACGGCGCGGCGAAAACTTCGTGACACGAAAGATCACCTGCGGGGTCGCCGCCATCAAAGCCGGACGCCAGCACAAGCTCATGCTCGGGAACCTCGAGGCTCGACGCGACTGGGGCTACGCCAAGGAATACGTCGAGGCGATGTGGATCATGCTCCAGCAGGATCAGCCCGATGACTACGTCGTCGCAACGGGCGAAGCCCATTCCGTCCGAGACTTCGTCAGCGCCGCGTTTACCGTCGCCGAGCTCGACTGGCAGAGTCATGTCGAGATCGATCCCCGCTACTATCGCTCGACCGAGGTCGACTTTCTCGTCGGCGACGCCGAGAAGGCCAGGACCCGGCTCGGTTGGGTTCCGAAGACCAGCTTCAAGGAGCTCGTGCACCTGATGGTCGATGCCGATGTCCGTCTCCTCGGCGAGCGCAGGAACTGATCATGCACTGGGCCAGTACGCGCGTGCTGGTCACCGGGGGCGCCGGTTTTCTCGGCACGGCGCTCGTCGATACGCTGCGCGCCCGCGGCTGCCGTGACATTGCGATCCCTCGTTCGCGCGAATACGATCTGCGCGAGTCCGACGCGGTCGTGCGTCTCTACGAGACAGCGCGCCCACAGGTTGTCATCCACCTGGCCGCGACGGTCGGTGGCATCGGCGCGAATCGCGGGAACCCCGGGCGCTTCTTCTATGACAACGCCGTCATGGGCATCCAGCTCATGGAGCACGCCCGCCGCAGCGGCGTTGAGAAGTTCGTCGCCCTCGGGACCGTGTGCGCCTACCCCAAGTTCACACCTGTGCCCTTTAAAGAGGACGATCTCTGGAACGGGTACCCGGAAGAAACCAATGCCCCCTATGGCCTGGCAAAGAAGATGCTGCTGGTCCAGTGCCAGGCTTACCGGGCCCAGTACGGGTTCAACGCGATTTTCCTACTGCCAGTGAATCTGTACGGCCCCCGGGACAACTTCGATCTCCAGAGCTCTCACGTCATTCCGGCGATGATCCGCAAGTTCCTCGCCGCGAAGGAGCACGGGGCGGCGACCGTCGTGCTTTGGGGCGACGGGTCGCCCACACGGGAGTTCCTCCACGTCGAGGACGCCGCGGAAGCGATCGCGCTCGCGACCGAGCGCTACGACGGGCCCGAGCCCGTCAATGTCGGCAGCGGCCAGGAAATCTCGATCCGTGAGCTCGCCGAGCTCATTTCGTCTGAGGTGGGTTTCCGCGGCGAGATCGTATGGGACACGAGCCAGCCAAATGGCCAGCCACGACGCCAGCTGGACGTGAGCCGCGCTGAGTCGCTCTTCGAGTTCCGGGCCAGGCGTCCGTTCCGCGATGGCGTGCGACAGACCATCGACTGGTTCCTGAAGCACCGCGTTGAGCTTGCCGCTACGGGGCTGAGTACCGCGGAACGGCGGGAGTGAGCGCCGAGTGGCCGCCATCGATGCCGCGTTGCTCGTCGAGCATCTGACGCGACTCGGCCGCAGCGAGCCAGCACCCAAGCCCATCGATGGGCCCACACAGAATGCGGTGGACCGCGTAATCCGCGCAGTGCTGTCAGGTGGCGTCGAAGGCCGCCAATGAGCAATTCGCGCCTACTGACCACGCGCGACGACGAGCCCATCGGTAGAGAGGTCACCGGTCTCGCCGCCGACGCCATCCGGCGAGTCACGCTGCGCCCGCGGCACGGCTGGCAAGCGCTCGACCTGCACGAACTGTGGCAATACCGCGAGCTCTTGTGGATCTTGGCCCTGCGCGATGTCAAGGTCCGTTACAAACAGACCGTGCTGGGTATTGCCTGGGCCATCATTCAGCCGTTCTGCACCATGGTCGTCTTCACGATCATCGCCGGGCTGGGCAACCTCTCCACCGATAACACACCCAAGCCGCTGTTCTACTTCTGCGGCCTGCTGCCCTGGCAACTGTTCGCCAACTCGCTCAACAACGCCGGTAACAGCCTGGTCGCCAACCAGTACTTGATTACCAAGGTCTACTTCCCTCGACTGGTGATTCCCATCGCGTCGGTCATCACCGGCTTGATCGACTTCGCCATCGCCCAGGCCATGCTCCTGTTGATGATGGCCTGGTATGGTTACCCCGTCGGACCTCAGATTCTGCTGCTGCCGGCGTTCGTCGCCCTAGCGTTCGTGACTTCGCTGGGGGTGGGGCTGTGGCTGTCGGCCCTCAACGTCGAGTTCCGAGACGTCCGGGCTGTGATCCCCTTCCTGACTCAGTTCTGGCTGTTCAGCACCCCCATCCTTTACTCATCCACCGCCGTCACGATTCCCTGGAAGCGTGTGCTTCTGGGGCTCAACCCAATGAGCGGAGTGGTCGAAGGGTTTCGCTGGGCTATGTTAGGAAAACCCGCCCCCGGGCCGATGCTCGTCGTCTCCGTCGCAACCGTCCTGGTGATCTTGGTTAGCGGGCTCTTCTATTTCCGTCGAATGGAGCGAACCTTTGCCGACCGCGTATAACGCATGAGCGACGTCGCTATCCGCGTCGAGGGTCTGGGCAAGCAGTACCAGATCGGCGCCAATCGCAAGCCGTACAAGACGATCCGCGAGTCGATCACGGACATCGCCCTGAACCCGCTGCGACGGTTGCGCGCCGGGTTCTCAGCCGACGCTCCAAACGGCGAACACGCCTTCTGGGCCCTGAAGGACGTCGGCTTCGAGGTGAACCGTGGCGAAGTGGTCGGTATCATCGGCCGCAACGGCGCCGGCAAGAGCACGCTGCTCAAGATCCTCTCCCGCATCACCGAGCCGACTGAGGGCGAGGTCGAGATCGCGGGCCGCGTCGGCAGCTTGCTGGAAGTGGGCACCGGCTTCCACCCTGAGCTGACTGGCCGGGAGAACATCTATCTGAATGGTGCCATCCTTGGCATGAAGCGGAGCGAGATCCATCGCCGGTTCGACGAGATCGTCGCCTTCTCCGAGATCGAAAGATTCCTGGAGACCCCGGTCAAGCACTACTCGAGCGGAATGTACACCCGCCTGGCGTTCGCCGTGGCGGCGCACCTGGAGCCTGAAATTCTGATCGTGGACGAGGTCCTCGCCGTCGGGGACGCGGCTTTTCAGAAGAAGTGCCTGGGCAAGATGGGCGATGTGGCGCGGCACGGACGGACGGTGTTGCTCGTAAGTCACAACATGGCTGCCATCGAGAACCTTTGTCCGACATCGATCCTACTGAGCGGGGGGCGGATCGCAAACCAAGGTTGCACTCGGAACGTCATCCGTTCCTACCTACAGACGCTCGGTAGCTTTGCAGCGGAAACTCGTATCGCGAGTCGAACGGATCGAACGGGGACCGGTGAAGTCCGGCTCACGAGCTTCCATCTAGAAGACACGGACGGCCGCCCTCTCACTGCGGTCACCAGTGGGATGGATGTCGTGTTCGTGTTCGGCTTCGAGTGCCGTCGGGAGCGGAAGGTGTGGAAGGTTGACCCTGGACTTTCGCTGGGTACGAACGACGGATACACGCTGACTGTCTTCTACAGCTCATACACTGGATCCACGCTGGATGCCGTCGGACGAGGTACATTTCGGTGCCGGATTGACAGATTCCCTCTCTCCGCAGGGCGATACACAGTCGGGGCGCGATTGGTCGCGGGTGGCGAAGAGGCCGACTGGCTACGCGGTCCCATCAGCTTGATAGACGTCGAGAGCGGCGACTTCTATGGCACCGGCCACAAGGGCTTCGAAGGATCTACTCCACTCCTAATAGATGGAGTTTGGGAGGTTAGCCAGGGGTCATGAGTTGAGGACTCTGAGCCTATTGCGGAAGGCGTTAGACCCAGCGGCATGGACTCGGCGGATATCCAAAATTCGTTCGGAGACGCGGACGACGAAGCGGCTTGGAGAAGTCCAAGCTCTCCTGGACCAGTGGCGGCGCGGTGACCCGGTTGACTTCCTTGCCTATCGTGATACCAAGCTCGCAGAAATCCTGGCGTACGCGCAAAAGCACTGCCCATACTACGCGGGCCTCTTCGCCAACCGGGGTCTGTCGTCGCGCAATCAGACTGGGTTCGCCAAGCTTCCTTTGTTGGACAAGCCGACCATCCGACAGCATCGGGCCGGACTGGTCTCGAACGAGTTGGGCTCGATGCGCCATGGTCGCATGAACACTGGCGGCAGTACTGGGGAGCCCCTCGAGTTCATCGTGTGCCGCGGGGTAGGGCTGGTCGATTCGCTTCATCAGGAATTTCTCTACCGAAAAGCAGGCTATGAACCTGGAGATGTCATTGTGGCTCTCGATGGGTCTTCGGTGCCCGAGAGTCTGCGAGCGCAGCATGTCTACTGGATCGCTACGGGCCCCGAGGATGTCCCATATGGCCGGCTGTCTTACTCTTCCCTATATCTCACGCCTGAGACGATGCCCTATTACATAGAACACATCATTGCGACACGACCGGCGTTTCTGCGGGGATATCCCTCGTTCCTGAGTCAACTCGCCGACTTTCTCTTGGAGCACAAGATTACGCTGCCCTTCGCCGTCAAGGCCGTGGAATTGACTTCCGAAAATACATACGAAGCGCAGGTGACGCGCATCGCCGCGGCGTTCAAGACTCAGGTCATCTTTCAGTATGGGCACTCGGAGGTCTGCGTGTTTGCCTATACCGACGATGACACCTACGAATACACCTGTTCGCCGCTGTATGGCTTGACTGAAGTGTTGGATACCGAAGGCCACCCGGTGGCCCCGGGTGACGCCGGCGAGATCGTGGCCACCGGCTTCCACAACTTTGCGATGCCATTCATCCGCTTCCGAACAGGAGACGTCGCAGTCTTTAGCGGCGATGATAACGGCATTGTGAGGCTGAAGCGGATCGTCGGCCGGACCCAGGACTACATTTACACTAAACGGGGCGACCGGCTGGCGTTGACCGCGCTCATCTTCGGCCAGCATTACCGCGCATTCAACCACATCGTGAAGTGGCAGCTCTACCAAACCGTGCCCGGCGAGGTGACCGTACGAATAGTCAAGGGCACGCGATTCTCTACCGCAGACGAGGACGAGATCCGGTCGAAGTTTTGGGACATCGCCGAGGTCGCAGTTCACTTCGAATTCCTAGACGCCATTCCGCTGACCAGGTCCGGTAAGTTCATGTTCCTGGTCCAGAAGATCTCCGACTAGAGCCGTGGTATGTCGTGCCGCCGAAACCGTGTGCACAGCCTTCTATAGGAAGATAAGACCACGCCGGTGACTTCGACGCACCCTCCTGGGACCAACTGCCAACGCACCTTATCCGTTCGACCTCGGCGTTGGCACCGCGCAATATCGAGCCAGCCGTCTCGATGAAGCTACTGATCGTGGACACCTATTACCCGTCATTTCTGCACGGCTTCTATGCGGCGCATCCTGAGCTTCAAAGCCGCCACTATGCGGAGCAATGGCGGATTCTTATGGATCAGTGCTTCGGCACCGCCGATTTCTATTCGGATAGTCTCCGATCGGTCGGCTTCGATGCGCACGAAGTCGTTGTAAATTGCGATCCCCTGCAACGCCGCTGGGCACGCGAACACGCCTTGCCCTTGTGGGCGGCCTACCCACTGTATCGTCGGTCTGGCCGGGTCAAGGCGTGGCAGATGGCCGTCCTGAAGGCGCAGGTAGAGAAGCTCAGACCGGACGTCCTCTATGTCCAGGATCTGAACTGGATGGAAACGCCTCTGCTTCAAGCCGTCACAAAAAAGGGGCGGCTCATCGTCGGACAGACCGCCTACGTTATCCGCCAGGATATGAACTGGGAGCCCTACGATCTGATCGTGTCTTCCTTTCCGCACTATGTTGAAAACTTCCGCGAGATGGGGATGAAATCCGAATACCTGCGTTTCGCCTTCGAGCCGCGGGTGCAAAAATTATTAGGCGATGTGCAGCCCCGGCGCGACGTCGCCTTCGTCGGAGGCTATTCCCCTAATCACGCAAACGGGAACCGACTGCTCGAGCACGTCGCCGCCAAGACGACTGTCGACTTCTGGGGTTATGGCGCCGAATCCTTGCCGGCGAATTCGTTTGTCCGTCGATCCTGTCGAGGCGAAGCTTGGGGTCTTCAGATGTACGGGGTTCTCGCTGAATCCCGAATCAGCCTGAACCGCCACATTGATGTGGCCGGTCGGTTCGCCAACAACATGCGCCTCTTCGAGGCAACGGGCGTCGGGACGCTCCTCTTGACGGATCAGAAAGACAACCTGCACCAGCTCTTCGAAGTCGGCAAGGAGGTCATCGCCTATAACACGCCACAGGAATGCGCCGAACTGATTGCCTACTACCTGGATCACGAGGACGAGCGCCGCGCTGTGGCGCGTGCCGGCCAAGCGCGCACGCTACGCGACCACACGTACCAGCTTCGAATGAAGGAGTTAGCCCAAATTGTACGCGAGCATCAGGCGTAGTCCCCTGGTCCGAGTACTGAAACGCTGGCTTGGACGGGATGTCTACGCCGGTTCGAATACGCCGACCTCGTCCGGCTTCGAAATCCTCTTCGGCCACGTCCAGCCTGAGCTCCTGCGGGGATGGCAGGACCCGCTCGTCGCCGAGCGTCAGGAAGCGGCCTTCGCTCCCCTCCTGCAACAGATGCGCGAGGGACACCCCAGGCGAGATTTTATCGCGCTGGCCGAAGCCATCGGGCTGACCGGCGCCGAAGACCCGTTGATCGTGGAAGTTGGTTGCGGAAGTGCCTGGAACGCTGAAGTCCTGACCAGGCTCTGGAATCACTCGTTCCGATATATCGGCGTGGACTACTCGGCGACCATGATCGCTCTAGCGAAGCGCCGTGATCCTCGGCGGCCCTGTGTGGTGGGGGACGCCATGGCCTTGCCGCTTCGTGATCGTAGCTGCGACATCCTGCTGTCGGGGACAGTACTGATGCACCTGCTCGGGTACCAAACGGCCATTCAAGAAAGCTGCCGCGTGGCGCGGCGATGGTGCGTCTTCCATACGGTACCAGTTGTCACGAAGCGGCCCACAACTACACTGAGGAAGCTCGCCTACGGCCAGGCGGTCGTCGAAGTCGTCTTTAACGCTCACGAATTCCCTGCTCTCCTGCGTAAGCATGGTCTGCGAGTGCACGGCGTGGTAGAAAGCATCCCCCATGGGTATTTGAATGAGGTTTTGCGCGAGCCTATTACGGCAAGGACCTACATATGCGAGATAGATTGAGCGGCGTTGCCTTCGATCGGCTGCTGTCGGGTCTGGACTGCGGTCCTGTCCTGATCGACATAGGCGCGTCAGGCGCGCCGCCTTCGATTTGGCGGCCGATCGCACCGCACTCGGTCTATGTGGGCTTCGATCCTGATTTACGAGATATGCAGCAGACAACCGGCCAGTCATACTCTCGATCGGTCATCATCAACGAGGCGGTGGCAGCCGACACGGGTCGCACCCACGCCCATTTTTATTTCACCAAGTCTCCGCCCTGCTCCAGCACGCTCAGGCCGGACGCTCCTTCGCTCGCCGAGTATCTGTTCGCCGAGCTCTTTGTCGTGGAACGGGAGGCCGACGTCCCCGCGACGACCCTCGATGCTGTACTCGACCGCCTTGGGTTACCCGGCATCGATTGGCTGAAGACAGACTCCCAGGGCATAGACCTACGCCTCTTCGAAAGCCTGAAGCCCGATCGGCGGGCGAAGGTCCTTGCGCTGGACTTGGAACCCGGCCTGATCGACGCTTATCTAGGGGAAGATCTCTTCGTCGATGCACACAAGCAGCTTCTGAGGACTGGGTTCTGGCTTTCCAATCTTGAGGTTATGGGCACGGTCAAGATGAGGCAC
>Ga0075434_100004532_pt1 | contig 12543 bp, 10 predicted proteins | sample RhiMethybrSRZTD3_FD_75298 | JGI IMG/M metagenome (GOLD analysis project Ga0075434, IMG submission 75298) | Populus rhizosphere microbial communities from Tennessee, USA - Rhizosphere MetaG P. TD hybrid SRZTD3 | ecosystem: Host-associated > Plants > Roots > Rhizosphere > Soil | place: USA... | reverse complement strand
CGGATCGACCGTGTGCGTGAGCTCGAGGATGCGGTCGGCGAGCGTCGACTTGCCGTGGTCGATGTGCGCGATGATCGAGAAGTTGCGGATCTCTTCCAAGGTATTCCTGAGGCGGCTTCGCCGACTCTCGAGACTGTAGGTACCGGCGAAGCCGGAAATTTCTATTCAACTATCGCAGGCGTTTGAGCTGACCCCGCACGAGGGCTGAGACCTCACGGGCCTCGTCGATCCGGAGCGCCGAGGCGGCGAGCGCGTAGGCCGCGGTCCCGGCCGCGCCGGCCCCGATGATCACGAGCAGCTGGGCGCCGTTCGAGTCCGAGAGCGCGCTATCGAGCAGCTCGCGCACGCCGAGTGCCGCCAGCGCCAGCATGCTCGCAGCGACCACGATCCGCGCCCCCACGGTGAGCGTGCGGCGGGCGTCCATCCCGCCGATCAGCCGGCGCAGCACCGCGACGAGGGCGAGTGTGGTGACGAGCGAGACGATCGCGGTCGAAAGCGGGATGCCGCCGATCCCGATCGGCTTGTAGAGCAGTGCGTCCAGGCCCGCGTTCACCCCCAGGTTCGCGAGCGCGATCAGCGTCGGCGTCCACGGCCGCTGGAGGCTGAAGAACGTCCTGATCAGCAGCAGGTTGATGCCCGCGAACGGGAGCGAGAACGCGAAGTAGAAGAGCGCCTGCGAGACCAGGTCGGCCTGCGCCGCGTCGAACTCGCCGCGCTGATAGACGACCTGGGTGATGGGGTCGCTCAGTACCAGGAGCGCGGCCGTGGTGGGCACGAGCAGGAAGAGCATCTGGCGCATGCCGTGGGAGAGCGTCGATCGCAGCCCTTCGCGGTCACCGCGCGCGACGAGGCGCGAGAGCGTCGGGAAGATCACCGTCGCGAGCGCGACCGCGAACACGCCCTGCGGCAGCATGTAGATCCGGAACGCCTTGTCGATCGCGGCGGGCGCCTGATCGGAGATCAGGGTCCCGAAGATGCTGTCCACCGACAAGTTGAAGTTGATCAGGCCGAGCCCGAGCGTCACGGGCAGCATCAGCTTCATCACCCGCATCACGCGCGGGTCGCGCCAGTCGAACGACCGCACGATCCGGAAGCCCGTCCGGCGCAGCCACGGCAGCGGCAGGAGCAACTGGACGACGGTGCCGATCAGCACGCCGATCGCGTACGCGTAGATGCGGTCCTGCCCGTGGAAGGCCGGAGTCAGGAAGACGAGCGTCAGGATGATCGCGAGGTTCCACGCGAGCGGCGCGAGCGCGGGCACCGCGAACTCGTCGAAGCTGTTCAAGACGCCTACCACGAGCCCCGAGAAGCCGAGCAGCAGCACGATCGGGAACAGGATCTGCGACAGGCGCACAGTGAGATCGGTCAGGTTCTGGTCGAACCCCGGCGCGAACAACGGCATCAGCACCGGCGCCACGAGGATGAACAACGCGGTCAGCGAGCCGAGCACGACCGCGATCACGAACACGAGCGCGGACGCGACCCTGAAGGCCTCCGCGCGCCCCTTCTTCTCGAGCTGCTCGGTGAAGACCGGCACGAACGCCGCCTGCAGCGCGGCGTCGGCGAACAGGCTGCGCACCAGGTTGGGCACCTGGAACGCGATCGTGAACGCGCTCATCGGCCCCTTGATCCCGAAGTAGCTCGCGGCCACGATCTCGCGCACGAGGCCGGCGATCCGCGACAGCCCGGTCGCGAGCGCAAAGAAGGCCGTCGAGAGCGCCAGCCGCCCCGGCTCGCGTGGCCCGGCGGCGGGAGCGGCGATGCTGTCGCCCGGCTCCTCTGAGCCCGGCTCGAGCGGCTCGAACACGCCCGGCCCTCCTTCGGTCACGGTCGAACGCTCACGGCTGCGGACGTCGTCGGCCATGAGGAAGTGACGGTCTATACTAGGCGGCCGCCGTGGTCGGGCCCTCCCATGGGCCCAGGGATCGCGGCGTATTCCGTATGGCGAACATCCCCTCGCAAGAAAAGCGCATCTACCGGTCAGAGCGCGAGCGCCTCGAGAACCGCAGGCGCACCTCGACCGTGAAAACACACTTCCGCCGCCTGCAGGCAGCTGTCCAGGCCGGAGAGGGCGAGACGATCGACCGCGAGCACCGCGCGCTCGTGTCGGTGATCGACAAGGCCGCCGAGCACGGCGCCCTTCACCGCAACAACGCCGCCCGCAAGAAGGCGCGCGCCGCCCGGATCCGCTCCGGCAGCTAGGCCGCCCGAGCCAATATCAGCGTCAGCCTGGTGGGGGCGTCCACGTTCTCGCCGCCGCGCACGGCGTAGTCCAGCTCGGCCAGCTCCTCCATCGTGCGCTCGAGGCGCTGCGCGTCGGCACGGCCCGCGCGCGCGGCGATCTGATTGGCGATGAAAGGAGGCACGCGCAGCGCCGAGGCGATCTCCTGCTTGGAGGCGCCGGCCTCGAGCATCGCGGCGGCGCGCCGTGCCTGACGCAGCTGCCGCAGCATCGCGAACACGATGTGCATCATCTCCGCGCCCCGGTCCCTGAGGTCCTCCCCCAAGAGCAGCGCACGCTCCCGGTCGCCGTCGATGACGGCGTCGGCGAGCTCATATGCGCGCGCCTCGATGTCGGACATCGTGACCCCCTCCACCGTCTCGCGCTCGACGCGACCCTCCTCGGGCGCGTATATCGCGAGCTTTTCGAGCTCGCGCATCAGGCGTCGCTGGCGAACGTTTCGGTTCTCGTCTGTGCCGACTCGCTCGACGAGCGCCTGGGCAGCGTCGGGAGTGATCGTCAGGCCGAGCTCCTCGCCTTGTTGCACTGTCCATGCCGGGTACTTCGAGGGGGTCGGCGCATCGCAGACCTGTACCTCGCCGCCGATCGCGGTGACCGCCTTCGCAAGCGCCTCCGGAGCCGGCCCCTTCGGGGCGTCTCCCCTGCGTCGCACGACCTTCCCGGACGCCAGCATCAGCACGACGGTGTCGGGCGGGAGTGACTTCAGCGCTTCGACCGCCTGCTTGACGTCCTTCTCCTTCCACCGCTCGACACCGTCCGCGAGCACGTACCGGCGCCCCGTCGCGAGCGTCAGGGCGCCCGTCGCCTCCGAGAACGCGTCCGCCGTGAGCGCTTCCCCAGCCAGGACCTCGAGGCCCGTGGACGGGCCCTCCTCGAGCGCTCGCGAACGCAGACGCCGACGCCACGAGTCGAGCTTCGCCTCGTCGTCGCCGTGCACGAGGTATGCGGGCTTGAGATCGGCCATCGCCGCGAGTGTAGATACTGGGCCGCATGCGCCCGATCCAGGTCCTGCTGGCGCGGCTCGGGAACATCGCGGCGCGGCCGCGGCGGATCGCCACGCTCGTCACGCGCCTGCACGCGCGGCTCTTGAGGCTCAGCCGGGGGCGATTGCGACGCTCCCTGTTCCTGGCCGGAGGTCAGCCCGTGCTCGTGCTCACGACCCGCGGGCGGCGGACGGGGCGGCTGCGGTCTACGCCTGTGGCCTACTTCCGGGACGGCGAGCGTCTCGTGATCAGCGCCGCCAACGCCGGCCTCGACCAGCCACCGGCGTGGTGGCTGAACCTCCAGGCGGATCCACGCGCGGAGGTCGAGGTCGGCGGGAGTCGCACGAGCGTCGTCGCACACCGGGCCGAAGGCGAGGAGGCGGAGCGGCTGTTCGCGCGCTTCGCCGCGCAGAACGCCGGCGCCGAGACCACGCGCGCGTTCACGGCCCGCGAGATCCCGGTGATCGTGCTCGAGCCGACAGGCCCTCCGGCTCGAGAGTGATCGCCACGTCGCCGTCGCGGTCGGTTCGGAAGACCGCCGGCACCGAGGAGCGGAGCGCGGTGACGGTCGACGGCGCCGGATGTCCGTAGGGGTTGCCGGCGCCGACCTCGATCACGGCCGCGCGGGGGCGCAGGCGATCGAGCAGGCCGCGCAGCCCCTCGTCGGCACTGCCGTGGTGGGCCACTTTCAATACCTCGACCGGCGGCAGCGAGAGCGCCGACGTCACGTCGCTCTCGGCGTCCGCCGGCATGAAGAAGTCCACCGCCCGGTAGGACAGGATGAGCACGATCGCCCGTTGATTCGGATCCTCGCCGGGGTCGGGCGCGGCATCGCGCGGCGGACTGAGGACGCGCACGCGCAGCTCGGCGAGGTCGATCGCCTGTCCCGCCGCGGCCTGCACGACGCGCGTGCCTCGTGCGCGGGCGGCGGCCGCGACGCGCGCGTGAGTCGGATCGCGCGTCCCCGCGGCCCCGTCCAGCAGCAGGCGGACCGGGAGCGAGCGGACCACGGCCTCGATGCCGCCCTCGTGATCACGCTGCCCGTGCGTCAGCACCACCATGTCCAGGGCGCGCACCCCGCGGGCGCGAAGCTTCTCGACCACGTTGCCCTCCGGCGGGCCGCCGTCGATCAGCACGGTCGCGCCCGGAGCCTGGAAGAGCGTTGCGTCGCCCTGCCCGACGTCGAGGAAAGTCGCGGTGAAACTCGTGGGCGCGGCCGGGACGTGGCGCCGGGCGATCGCCACCCCAGCGATCCCCACCAGCACCGCAAGGGCGGCGGCGCCGACGCGTGCACGGCGCACCAGGATCGACGCGCAGACGGCGCCGATCAGCGCGTACGCGCCCGCCAGCGCAGGCGCCGACCCCAGCTGGATGTTCCAGACCGCGCCCGGCGCGTCCGCGCTCCAGTGCGCGATGCTCGCCACGTAGCCCAGCAGATAGGCGTCGGTCGCGTTCAGGACCGTCGCCGGCACCGCCGACACCTGGGCCACAGCGGACGCCAGCATCCCGATCCACATGATCGGCGCGATCGCGGGCAGGGCGACGATGTTGGCCGCAAGGCTGATGAGCGAGACGCGGCCGAAGTGCAACGACATCAGCGGCGCCGTCGCGAGCGTGGCGGCGATCGTGAGCGCGGTCCCGGCGGCCAGCGGCTCGGGCAGAGGCGCAAGCACCCGCATCAACGTCGGGACCAGAAGGAAGATGCCGACGACCGCGGCGAAGCTGAGCTGCCAGCCCACGTCCTGCCAGGCGCGGGGGTCTATCAGGAGCGTCACGGCCGCCGCGAGCAGGAGTGAGTACCACCGCGAAGCCGGTCGCCCCGCAAGCGCGGCCACCGTGCCCGCCGCGCCCATGACGCCGGCCCGCATGATCGACGGACCGGCGCCCGTGAGCGGCACGTACAGGGCGATCAGCCCGAGCACGCCCGCCAGCCGTGCCCGCCGCCCGAGGCCCGCCAGCCCGAGCAGCGGCCATGCGAGCACAGCCAGCAACGTCACGTTCTGACCGGAGACCGCCAGTACATGAGCGAGTCCCGAGCGCTTGAAGTCCTCGCTCGTGCGGCCTGCGATGTCCTCGTCCTCGCCCAGCACCATCCCGCGGGCGAGTGCCGCGAGGGGAGGGTCCAAGCCGGCGGAGACGCCCGCCTCCGCCCGCCGCCTGACCGAGTCGATCGCCCCCGCGAAACCGCCGCGGCTGGCGCCCGTCGCGCGTACGAAGCGCGCCCGCAGGATTGCGTGGACGCCCGCGCGCCGCAGGTAGCCGGCGTAGTCGAACGAGTCCCCGGGGCGGCGGCGCGGAAGCTCGAGCCTGCCCGTGGCGATCAGCTCGTCGCCGATCGCGGCGTGCCCGAAGCGCACGCGGCCCGGAATCCGAAGCTGCAACAGGTCGCGCATCGGGCCCCGTCCGCCGACCGCGCTCACACGGAGGCGGAGTCGGCGCACCCCGAAGCTGGCACGCTCGCGCCGCACGACGTACCCCCGCACGGTCACGTCCCGGCCGGCCAGCGGTGCGAGCGCCGAGCGGTCGATCGCCGCGATCCGTGCCGCGCCGGCAGCCGCGCCCGCGGGCACGAGCAGAAGCGCCGCGAGCCAGGTGGCCGAGCGCCCCCCGCACAGGACGAGGAGTGCGATAGCGGCGGCCGCGCCCGCCGCGAGCGCGGGCAACGGCGCCGAAATCGCGAGCCCGGCGGTGAACGCGGCGAGCGCGATGTGAAGCGGGTGCCGGGCGAGCGTCGCGGCTACATCTAGATGCCGACCTTGTCCTTCAGCGCCGCGAATTTCTTGGGCCCGATTCCGGTGATCTGCTTGAGGTCGTCCACCGAGCGAAAGCCGCCGTGCTGCTTGCGGAACTCGAGGATCTTCTGGGCGGTGGCCGGGCCCACCCCCTCGAGTGAGTCGAGCTGCTCCGGCGTGGCGGTGTTGAGGCTGACGGGGCCGCTCGGGCCGCCGCCGGACGCTGGGGCGCCGGTTGCGGCCGTGGCTGCGCCCCTCCGCGGAACCACCACCTGCTGGCCGTCCGCGATCTTTGCGGCCAGGTTGACGCCCTGCAGGTCCGCGCCGGGAGACGGCCCGCCGGCGCGCCTGACCGCCTGGTCGAGGCGGGCCGACGGTGGCAGCCGGTACACGCCGGGGCGTCTCACCGCACCGGTCACGTGCACGAACGCCTGGCCGCCGCCCGCGCTCCTGATCCGCACCGGCGGGGACGGCCTGGCGGAGGCGCCGGCGCCACGGGCCTCGTCCTTCAGGTAGCGCGCGCCGATCAGCGCCACGGCGACCACCGCCAGAGCGCACAGAAAGAGGTGTTGACGCGGCACCACGTCCATCAGCACGCGAGGCTAAGTGGGTATGCGTGCCGGGTCAGTAAGCGCGCGTGCCGAATCGGCGGCGAATGGGTTACGAGCTAGTGCTCGTCGTCGTAGCCGGCGAGCTCAGGTGCCAGCTGCTCGTCGTACAGCTCCACCATCGACACCGGCGGAGACGCGGCCGACACGTAGACCAGCGGATCGGGACCCTCGTTCTTGATGCCGTGCTCGGCTCCGGGCGGGATGAACACCAGATCGCCCTCCGCGACCCGCTCTGTGTCACCGGCCACCCAGATGTGGCCGCTGCCGCGAACGATCACGTAGACCTGCTCCGAGTCCGGGTGCGAATGGGGCCGCTGCTCGGCTCCGGGCGGCACGTCGACCCATGTCACAGTCAGGTTCCTGGAGCCGAGATCGCCGGCATCCATGAGGAAATGGGAGCGGAGCCGGCCGCGCTCTTCGACGGCCGCTTCTGACAGACGACGGACCCGCACGGGCCGGATTCTAGCCAGCGGCCGGGCTAACGAATAACGAAGTTCACGAGCCTGTCGGGCACGACGATCTCGCGCACGACCTGCTTGCCGTCGAGATGGCGTTGAACGTTGGGCCGCTCGAAGGCAGTGCGCTTGATCTCGTCGTCGGCGGTGCCCGCCGGCACCTCGATGCTGTCCCGTACCTTCCCGTTGACCTGCACGACCAGCTTGACCATGTCGCGGCGCAGGATGCTCTCGTCCGCTTCCGGCCACGGCTCCTCCCATACGCGCTTCCCGGTAACCCGGTCGTACACCTCCGCGCTCAGGTGCGGAGCGAACGGAAACAGCAGTGAGGCGACCGTCGCGGTCGCGAAGGAGCGCGCTCGCTCGTCGACGTCGCCCAGGCGGTAGATCTCGTTCACCAGCTTGTTCAGCGAGGCGAGCGCGGTGTTGAAGTGGAACCGCACGATGTCGCGCGTGACCGCCGCGATCGTTTCGTTCGCGAACCGCACGAGTCCGCGCGCGTCGCCCTCGAGATCAGCCGGGTAGCCCCCGAGGGGTTCCACCTCGAGTCGCCAAATCCGGCTCAGAAAGCGATGCACGCCGATGATGCCGCTGTCGGACCAATCGGCGTCCTGGTCGGGCGGACCGAGCGAGAGGATGTAGCACCGCGCCGTGTCGGCGCCGTAGCGCTCGACGTAGGAGGACGGGCTGATCACGTTCCCCTTCGACTTGGACATCTTCGCGCCCTCGTAGGTGATCATCCCCTGCGTGAAGAGCCGCGCGAACGGCTCCTGGACGCCGAGATGGCCCATGTCCGCGAGCGCCTTCGTGAAGAAGCGCGCGTACATGAGGTGCAGGATCGCGTGCTCCACGCCACCGATGTACTGGTCGACGGGCATCCAGTAGTCCACGATGCGGCGGTCGAAGGCGGCCTCGTCGTTGTGGGGGTCGCAGTAGCGCAGGAAGTACCAGGACGAGTCCACGAACGTGTCCATCGTGTCGGTCTCCCGCCGCGCCGGGCCACCGCAGCGCGGGCAGGTGGTGTTGACGAACTCCTCGCTCGAGGCGAGCGGGGACTTTCCCTTGGGCGCGTAGTCCTCGATGTCGGGCAGCAGCACGGGCAGCTGGTCCTCGGGCACCGGCACGAGCCCATGCTCCTCGCAGTAGATCATCGGGATCGGGGCGCCCCAGTAGCGCTGGCGAGAGACGAGCCAGTCCCGCAGGCGATAGTTCACGGCGGGGTGGCCGAGGCTGCGCTCCGCGAGCCACGCCGTGATCGCCTTGATGGCCTCGGGCGAGGACATGCCGTCGAAGCCGTCCGAGTTGACCAGTCGTTCGTCTCCCGAGTGCGCGACGAACGCCTCGCCCTCGGGCACATCGCCATCGACCGGTTCCACCACCCGCCGGATCTCGAGCCCGAACCTCTGGGCGAACTCGAAGTCGCGCTCGTCGTGGGCCGGCACGGCCATGATCGCACCGGTGCCGTAGTCCATCAGCACGTAGTCCGAGACCCACACCGGGATCCGCTCGTCGTTGACCGGATTGATCACGGTGCGGCCGGTGAAGACGCCGGTCTTTTCACGGTCGGTCTCGGCGCGCTCCTCGATCGATTCGGCGAGCGCCTTCTGCACGTAGTCGAGCACCTCCGACTCGTGCTCGCTGCCCTGCACGAGCCGCTCCAGGTCCGGATGCTCCGGCGCCAGCACGAAAAAGGTGGCGCCGAAGAGCGTGTCCGGCCGGGTCGTGAACACGGGGAAATCGATCGGCGGCTCGCAACCACCAACTGCGTCCTCGCCTACCGGCTCGGGGCACTTGAAGATCACCTCGGCCCCCTCGGACCGCCCGATCCAATTGCGCTGCATCGTGATGACGTGCTCGGGCCAGTCGAGCTCGGCCATGTCGGCCAACAGGCGCTCCGCGTAGTCGGTGATCTTGAAGAACCACTGCTCGAGCATCTTGGCCACGACCGGCGTGCCGCAGCGCTCGCAGCGGCCGTCCACGACCTGCTCGTTGGCGAGCACGGTCTGGTCCTTCGGGCACCACTTGACGGGCGCCCGCTTGCGGTAGGCGAGGCCGCGCTCGTACAGCTGCAGAAAGATCCACTGCGTCCAGTGGTAGTAGGACGGCTCGTGCGTGCCGAACTCGCGGCGCCAATCGATCGAGATCCCCCACGACTTGAACTGGCGGCGGAACTCCTCGATCGACTTGTTCGTCGAGACGGCAGGATGCTCGCCGGTCTTGATCGCGTGGTTCTCGGCCGGCAGGCCGAACGCGTCGTAGCCCATCGGGTGTAGCACCCGCATCCCGCTGCGACGCCGGAAATGGGCCAGCACGTCCCCCATCGAGTAGTTCTTGAGGTGGCCCATGTGCGGCTCGCCGGAGGGGTAGGGCAGCATCTCCAGCACGTAGCTCTTCGGCGCGTCCGCGTCGTAGCCGGGCTCACCGGGGTTGGGCACCTGCCAGGTTCCCTCCCGATCCCAGAGCCCCTGCCACTTCCGCTCGATCGCGTGGGGGTCGTAGCGGCTCTCGTTCATGAGGTTCATTTAAACGATTCGTATATTCGCCGACAGGGCGGCCGCGGGCGACGAGCGGCAGCGCTTCGGGCCGTTTCAGTGAGTGAGGCCCGCACGGGCACGGATGCCCATGGATTCCACGAGCCATCCCACAGCCGACGCGGCCCGCCGGCATCGCCGGCGCCGTCGCCGCTCCCGCCGCCACGCGCGCCGTCCCAAGACGGCCGTCTACAAGGGCAGCTTCGGGCCGGAGCAGGCGGAGCGCTTGCTCTTCAGGGCGGGCTTCGGCCCCAAGCCGGGCGAGGCCGAGAAGCTCGCGAAGAAGGGCCTGGTGCGCGCGGTGCACTCGCTCACGCGGCCGCCCAAGGACCGCCTGATCGGCCCCGCCCCGCACGACAGCGACGGTCATCCGCTCGCCCCGATCGACGCGTGGGGACACGACCACCTCTGGTGGCTGGATCGCATGGTCCGCTCCAACCGGCCGCTGATCGAGCGGATGACGCTCGTATGGCACGACTGGTTTGCGACCTCCAACGACGGCGTCGGCTCCCAGCGGCTGATGATCCGGCAGAACCAGCTCTTCCGCAAGAGCGCGCTCGGGTCCTTCGCGAAGCTGCTCCAGGCAGTCACGCGCGACCCCGCGATGCTGATCTGGCTGTCCGGTGTCGACAACACCAAGGATGCGCCGAACGAGAACTACGGCCGCGAGATGATGGAGCTGTTCACGCTCGGCGCGGGACGCGGCTACGGCGAGAACGACGTGCGCGAGCAGGCCCGCGCGCTCACCGGCTTTCGCTACGAGTGGGACGACAACATCGGCCCGCACAACTTCCACTTCGACCCCACCTACCACGACAAGGGGGTCAAGCGGATCCTCGGCAAGCGCGGCCGGTTCGACTGGCGCGACTCGTGCCGCCTGTGCCTCACGCACCGGGACCACCCGTCGTTCTTCGTGCAGAAGCTCTGGTCCTACTTCATCCCCACGCGGCCGGGCAAGCACACGCAGCGCCAGCTCGAGCGCATGTACGTACAGGGCAACTACGCCGTGCGGCCGCTGGTGGAGGCGATCCTCCTTCACCCGGACCTGTACAAGGGCCCGCGCATGGTGAAGCCGCCGGCCGTCTACGTAGCGGGCCTGCTGCGGGGCATGCGCCGCGGCATCGACACCGACGCCTGGACGTGGATCGGGCACCTGATGGGCCAGCAGCTCTTCTATCCGCCGAACGTGGCCGGCTGGGACGACACCCGATGGCTCGACAGCGGCACGTTCCGCGGTCGATGGTACGCCGCCGTCGAGGCCGTCAAGGAGCAACGGATCGACACCGACATGCCGTACACCCCCGACGACCCGAAGTCGGCGGTCGAGCGCGCCCTCGCGTTCTGGGGAGGCCCGACGATCAGCTCGCAGACCCGCGCCGGCCTCATGGCATTCGCGCAGCGCGTGGAGGCGGCGGCCACCACCAACGGGCGCCGGAAGAGCTACCCGATCCTCCGCCAGAACGCGCTCCGCGTGCTGGTGGCCACGTCCCCCGATCTTCAGACCTGCTGACGATGGCCCACTGCGCCTGCAACGACTTCTCGCGAACGCCCACGCCGGCCGGCGCAGGTCTCGACCGGCGGCAGTTCCTGGTGCGCAGCGCCGGCCTCGCGGTGAGTGTGTACGGCGCCGCGCAGCTCGACCTGGCCGCATTCCACGAAGGAGTCGCCAAGGCCGCGGCCGGCCCGGCCAACCCCGTGCTGGTGTCGGTTTTCCTGCCGGGCGGGGTCGACTCGCTGTCGCTGCTGGCACCGGTGGGCGACCCGAAGTACCGAGAGCTTCGTCCCAAGCTCGCCCTGGGCGACTCCGACGGCACCCCGTTCGCGGAGGATGGTCGCCTACGGTGGCACCCCTCGGCGAGCGGCCTGTCCCAGCTCCACGGCGAGGGCAAGGTGACCGTGATCCCGGCGATCGGCTACGAGCACCCGGACCAGTCGCACTTCAACTCGCGGCACTTCTGGGAGGTGGGCGCGCTCGACCGGCGGCTCGTGACCGGATGGCTCGGGCGCTTCATCGACAAGGTCGGTCAGGCCGACAACCCGCTGCAGGGCCTGGCGCTCGACAGCGAGCTGTCGCCGGCGCTCGCGACCGCCCGCATGCCGGTGTCGGCCGTGAACGGGCCGGGCGACTACGACTTCTGGGCGCCGGGGGTGTGGGGAGACGTGGAAAGCTGGATGCTCGAGGCGATGCCCTCGATCGCCGCCTCGCACTCGGGCTCGCGCGACGCCGGCATGCACGAGGCCTCCCGGATCACCGTGCAGTCGGCGAAGCTGCGACAGCAGCTGCTCCCGTTCTCGGGCCGCGACCTTGCGAGCCCGGTGGCGTACCCGACCGACGACTCGGCCTTCTCCAACCGGCTCGCCTCGCTGTCGGCGATGCTCGGCGCCGGGCTGCCGTTGCGCTGCGTCTCGCTGAGCGCGCCCGGCGACTACGACACCCACGACAACCAGCCGGACGACCTCGCGCAGGGGCTGAAGACGACCTGCGACGCGCTGCTCGCGTTTCAGCGCGACCTCGAGGCCCGCGGACTTGCCGACCGGGTCCTGATGCACGTCTGGTCCGAGTTCGGCCGCCGTGGCGAGGAGAACGGCTCCGCGGGCACCGACCACGGCGCCGCCGGAGCGGGTTTCCTGATCGGGACGCGCGCGAGCGGCCGCATGGTGGGCGAGTTCCCGGGCCTCGCGAACCTCGACGACGACGGCAACCTCCGCGCGACCGCCGACTTCCGGGGCATCTACTGCGCGCTGCTCGAGCAGTGGTTCGGCTTCGACGCGGGCGCCGTGGTCCCGGAGGCAAAGCGGTTCCCGCGGCCCGGCCTTTTGAAATGACTGCTCGAATGACGACGCGGCTCGGCGTCGCGTTCGCCCTCGCGGGGCTTGCGGCGGCCGGCGGCGCGTACGCGCGCACGGGTGGGTCGTCGCGCGCTCCGGCGAGGCTCCTGGTGCAGGGCACGGAGTACCACCTGCAGCTGTCGCGCGCCGGAGTCCGGCG
>Ga0075434_100004531_pt1 | contig 12544 bp, 12 predicted proteins | sample RhiMethybrSRZTD3_FD_75298 | JGI IMG/M metagenome (GOLD analysis project Ga0075434, IMG submission 75298) | Populus rhizosphere microbial communities from Tennessee, USA - Rhizosphere MetaG P. TD hybrid SRZTD3 | ecosystem: Host-associated > Plants > Roots > Rhizosphere > Soil | place: USA... | reverse complement strand
TCGGCGGCGCCGGCGTGGGCAAGACCGTGCTCATCCAGGAGCTGATCAACAACATCGCCAAGCAGCACGGCGGCATCTCGTGCTTCGCCGGCGTGGGTGAGCGCACGCGCGAGGGCAACGACCTCTACCACGAGATGAAGGAGTCGGGCGTTCTGGAGAAGACCGCGCTGATCTTCGGCCAGATGACCGAGCCGCCCGGCTCGCGGCTGCGTGTCGCGCTGACGGCGCTGACGGCCGCCGAGTATTTCCGCGACGAGGAAGGACAGGACGTGCTGCTCTTCATCGACAACATCTTCCGGTTCACGCAGGCCGGCTCGGAAGTCTCCGCGCTGCTCGGCCGCATGCCGTCGGCGGTGGGGTACCAGCCGACGCTCGGCACCGAGATGGGCCAGCTCCAGGAGCGCATCACATCCACCAAGAAGGGCTCCATCACCTCGGTGCAGGCGATCTACGTCCCGGCTGACGACATCACCGACCCGGCACCGGCCACGGCCTTCGCGCACCTGGACGCCACCACCGTGCTCTCGCGGCAGATCGCCGAGCTGGGCATCTACCCGGCGGTCGACCCGCTCGCCTCCACCTCGCGCATCCTCGACCCGAACATCATCGGCCAGGAGCACTACGCGACGGCGCGCGCCGTGCAGTCGATCCTGCAGCGCTACCGCGATCTGCAGGACATCATCGCGATCCTGGGCATGGAAGAGCTCTCGGACGAGGACAAGCTGGCGGTGTCCCGCGCGCGCAAGATCCAGCGCTTCCTCTCGCAGCCGTTCTTCGTGGCCGAGCAGTTCACCGGCTCACCCGGACGCTACGTGAAGATTGCCGACACCGTGAAGTCCTTCAAGGAGATCGTCGAGGGCAAGCACGACGATCTGCCCGAGCAGGCCTTCTACATGGTGGGCGACATCGGCGAGGCCATGGACAAGGCCAAGAAACTCCGCGAGGTCCAGTAGGTGGCCGACCGGCTCACGCTCGAGCTGGCCACGCCCAGCCGGCTGGTCGTCACCGCCGAGGTGGACGAGGTCGTCATTCCCGGCAGTCAGGGCTACTTCGGCGTGCTGCCGGGGCACGCGCCGCTGCTGGCCACGCTCGGCATCGGCGAGGTGACGTACCGCGTCGGCCGCGATGAATTCCATGTGGCCGCGTCGGGCGGGTTCGCCGAGGTCCGCAATGACAAAGTGATCATCCTGGCCGACACGGCGGAGACGCCGGCCGACATCGACCGCGCCCGCGCCGAACGCGCCCGCGACCGTGCCGAGGCCCGGCTGGCCGGTCGCGGCGCCACCCAGGAGGAGATCGACTACACGCGGGCCATGTGCGCGCTGGCTCGCGCGCTCATACGCATCCAGATCGCTAGTCGCGGCCGGTAGTCCCGCAGAACTGCCGCCGGCCGGGAACCGTAGATACGGCTGCCGTGTTCATGGTCCCACCCCCCCAACTCAGGAGGCCGTATGAAGCGATTCCTCAGCCTGCTCGCCGTCGTCGGTGTCGCCGCACTCGCGCTCACGTCACCCGGCACGGCCGGCCCCGACAAGATCCAGTACCCGGCCAACTGGAAGGACCACGTGCAGTACCTGACGGTCGATCGCTACGACATCAAGCAGCACCGCGAGCTCTACGCCAGCACCCAGGCCGCGGTCGACGCCATGAAGGCCGGCAAGCCGCTGCCCGACGGGACCGTGCTCACGCTGGTGCAGTACAAGGCGGTGGTGGATGCCGCCGGCATGCCCGTGAAGGACGCCAAGGGCCGCTTCACGAAGGGTGACCTCGTGGCCTACACGGTCATGGAGAAGAAGGCCGGCTACGGCACGGAGTATCCGCCCGAGCTACGCAACGGCGACTGGGAGTACGCGGTGTTCAATCCCGAAGGCAAGCTGAACGACAAGGCCAACTACAAGGCGTGCTTCGAGTGCCACAAGCCGCACGAAAAGATGGACTACGTCATCTCGCTCGCCGCGGTGCGCGGTGTCGGCACCGCCACCATGACCGCGCCGAAGCCCGATGTGGCGATCGCCAACTTCGCGTTCGGCCCCGCCAAGCACATGGCCACCGTCGGGCAGCCGGTGACGTGGGTGAACAACGATGAATCGCCGCACCAGATCACCGTCGTGAGCACGAAGGAGCGCTCGCCCATCATCACCAAGGGCCAGAGCGCCGTCCTGCCGTTCAACACGGCGGGCACCTACGAGTACATCTGCGGGCTGCACCCGAACATGAAGGGAAGCGTCGAGGTCAAGTAGCGCGACTGCCCCGCGGAGCGGGCACGCTGCCCGCTCCGCGCAGCACTCCCTCCGGGTGTCGTCCGGCTAAGTCGGTGTTCCGCAGGGGCCGCACGCGTGGCGTGCGCCTTGCTCCCAGCAACGCCCATGCTGACCATCCTGATCGCCGATGACGAACCGCACGTGGTGGAGCTGGTGCGCGTCACGCTGGAAGACGATCGCGTACGCGTCGTGGAGGCATCCGATGGCGCCGCCGCGCTCGCGCTGGCCGACGACCTCGATCCCGAGCTGATCTTCCTCGACGTCAACCTGCCGGACATGAGCGGGCTCGACGTGTGCCGGCGTCTGCGCAAGCGCCCGCGCACGGCATGCGCGCACATCGTCATGCTGACCGCCGCCGCCCAGCAGGACGACATCGCGCGCGGGCTGGCCGCGGGCGCCACGCACTACCTCACCAAGCCCTTCTCGCCGGTGCGACTGCTCTCGCTCGTCGAGCGGTTGCTGCCGCGTGCCGCATGGCTGCCCGAGTAGCCGCCGAGCTGCAGTCGTTGCGGTACGCCGAGGACGTGCGGCGCCTCTACCATCAGCTGCGCCGCTCGATCTGCCAGTCGCTCCTCGGTCTCGCCAACGCGCTCGAGGCGAAGGACCCGTACACGCGCGGGCACTCCGAGCGCGTCGGCGCGTGGAGCGGGCGGCTGGCCACGGCGCTGGGCCTGCCGCCGGAAGAGGTCGAGACGATCACCCAGGCCGGGCTGCTGCACGACATCGGCAAGATCGGCGTGCCCGAGGCGGTGCTGCGCAAGCGCGGCGGGCTGACACCGGACGAGTGGACCCTCATGCGCCAGCATCCGGTCATCGGCGCCCAGATCGTCGCGCCGTTCGAGTTCTTCGGCGGGGGCGCGCTCGTCATCCGCCATCATCACGAGCGCTGGAACGGCACCGGGTATCCGGACGGGCTCACCACGGCGGCCATCCCGCTCGGCGCGCGCGTGGTCGCCGTCGCCGATGTCTTCGACGCGCTCACGTCCGATCGTCCGTATCGCGCCGCACTCTCGCGCGACGCGGCGCTCGCCTATCTGGCCGCCGAGGCGGGCCACACGCTCGACGATGCGGTGGTCGCCGCGCTGCTCGGCCTCGTGCGCGGCGATGACGCGGCCTGAGCGGCCCGCGCGATGCGAGCGCTCGAATACGCCTCGGCCCCCCTGCGCTCGCGCCTGCTCGAAGCCACGCCGCTGCTGGCCCTGGCGGCCCTGGCTGCGGCCTGGGGCCTGGCCGCGTTGACGCTGCCCGCGCCGGCCGCGCGCGGGATTGGCCTCGCCGCCGCACACGGCGGCCTGCTCGGCACCGCGCTCGCGTGGACGGCCGCGGACGGCGCGCGCGAGCGCTGGGCCCCGCTCGAAGCCGCGCTCGTGCTCGGCGTCGCGACGCTGTTCGCTCATCTCGTGCCCGGCGGTGTCGTGGCCTATGCGGCGGTGCCGGCGTGGCTCGTCTGGCGCCGCGCGGACTGGCGGCGATGCGGAGCCGAGCACGCACGCGCGATGCTCACCGGCGCGCTGTTCGGGCTGCTCCTGGGCCTGCACCTGCTCGTCAACGCCTCGCTGACGCTGGGCTTTCACGTCCGGCCCGGACGGCCGGCGGACCTGCTCGCCTGGCTCGCCTACGATCTGGGTGCGAACGTCCTCGCCGCCGAGGCGTTCTTTCGCGCGGGTCTGTTCGCGCGGGTGCATCGCCGGTGGCCCTTCGCCGTGGCGGCCGCAGTGTCGACGGCGGCCTCGGTGACGCGGTATCTCCTCGATCCGCTTCTGCCGCACACGCCCGAGATTCTCGCCGGGGCCGCGTTCTATCTGGCGCTTCTCGGCGTGGGGAACTGCTGGCTGCTGGCGCGCCACGGCAGCCTCGCCGGGCCGGTCGCCGCCGGCCTGCTGTTCTTCGCCGCCTACCGTCTGCTGGTGCGCTGACGTGGCCGTTGTCATCGCGCTGACGCTCGCTGGCATCACGGCGCTGATCGCCGTCTCGGAGGCGGGCGTCGCCTCGCTGTGGCGCCACGCCTATCACGTGCCCGTCGTCCTCGCGGCGCTGCGCTGGGGCGGCGGCGGCACGCTGGCCGCTCTGGCCGCGATCCTGTTCTACACGCCGTTCGTGCTGCCCGCCCTCGAGCGCGCCGGGCCGTCGCGGGCCGTGCTCGAAGCGCTGGTCACGCTGGCGCTGCTGCTGGGCGTCGGCGTCTCGAGCGGGGCGCTCGCCGCTGGCGGCCGTCGCCAGCGTGCGCGGTACGAGGCGCTCGTGGCGATCCAGCGCGCGGTGGACGGCGACGCGCCGCTCGACATCGTGCTGGTCCGGCTCCGCGCGTGCCTCGAAGCGCGGCTGGGCGGCCTCATCGGGATCGCGGTGCGCGACGGCGACCGCCTGGCGCTGGCCGGCGCTGCGGCGCTGGCGCCAGGTTCTCCCGTGGCCCAGGTGCTCGGCTCGGGCGCGCCGCTCTACGTCAGCGACCTCGGCGGCGGCGCCCGGCCGCGCCGGTGCTTCGTGGCACCGCTCGCCGGGCGCGGCGGGATCACCGGCGCGCTCGCCCTCGAGCGCCGCGGAGACATCGGTGCCGACGAGCGTCGCGCGCTGCTGGCGCTGGCCACCCACCTCGGCCTCGCGCTCGAGAACGCGCGTCTCGCGGCGCGCCAGCGCCGCTTCGCCGAGGAGCTGGCCGAGAAGGTGACGGCCGCCACGCGCCACATCGTCGAGATGGACCGCATGAAGTCGGACTTCGTGGCCATCGCCTCGCACGAGCTGCGAACCCCGCTGACCGCCCTGCAGGGCTTCAGCGAGCTGCTGGCCACCCGGCGCTTCGCGCCGTCCGACCTCGCGCGGGTCGGCACCATCATGCACGCCGAGACCGAGCGCCTCGGGCGCATCGTCGCCGACTTCCTCGATCTCGCGCGCCTCGAGCGCGGGCTGGCTCCGCCGCTGCGGCGCACCCGCGTCGACGCGGGCGTGGTGGTGAGCGAGGCAGTGGAGGTGCTCCGGCGCGCGCGCACGACGCACGCGCTGGAGCTGTTCTGCGACGCGCCGCTGCCGCCGGTGGACGCCGATCCCGACGCGCTCGACCGGGTCGTGAAGAATCTCGTCGGCAACGCCGTGAAGTACTCGCCGGCCGGGAGCCGCGTGCGCGTGGCGGCCCGTCCGCACGCGGCCTCGCCCGCGGTCGAGATCACCGTCGAGGACGAGGGCCCGGGCATCGCCGAGGCCGACCTGGTGCGCGTCTTCGAGCCGTACTACCGCGCGCCGGGCGGCGCGCGCGTCGCCGCCGGGGCGGGTCTGGGCCTCGCGGTCGTGAAGTCGCTGGTGGACGCGCACGGCGGCACGATTCGCGCGGAGAACGTCGCGCCGCACGGCACGCGAATGACGCTGATTCTGCCCGCCCTTTCTTGACACTCCGCGTCGCGGGCGTGTAGGCTTGGTCGCTATGTCTCGACGCGAAGAGATCGCCCAGCGCATGGCCGACGCCGTCGTGAAGCGGCTGACCACGCGGAAGGTCATCGAGGTGCGCGGTGACGAGAAAGTGCTGCGCGCGGCCATCAGTCACGTGGTGGCCGACAACATCGCCGCCGAGGAGCGCCTCGACGCCGACGCCCGCAAGCTGCTGCTCGATCACGCCAAGATGATCAAGGACTCCGCGGCGGATTATCGAGCCCTGCTCGGCAAGGTGAAGGAGAAGCTGGCCCGCGAGAGGGGATTCATCCTCTGATGCGGATGAGCCGCGAGCGCATCTTCCACCTGGCGGACCTGATCATGAAGGAGCTCGGCAACGCGGAGGGGGTGCACGTGAAGGCGCCCGACGAGGTGCGGCCCGAGCTCATCCGCGCGCTCACCGAGGAGTCCAAGCTCGAGGAGTCGGTCGACAGCGAGGTGCGCAAGACGCTGTCCTCCTACTCGCGCCCGATGCCCGAGGGCAGCCGCGAGTGGGAAGTGCTCTACGACAAGACCCGCGAGGAAGTGTACCGCAAGAGGTTCCGGCTGTGAGCCGGCTGGCCGTCGGGATCACCGGCGCCAGCGGCTCGATCTACGGCATCCGGCTCCTGGAAGTTCTGCGCACCACCACCGACGTCGAGCTGCATCTGGTCATCTCGGCGGCCGGCAAGCGCACGCTGGTCGAGGAGACCGACTACACGGTGGCGGAGGTCGAGGCGCTCGCCCACCATCACTACGACGTGAAAGACATCGGCGCCACGCTCGCCTCCGGCTCGTTCCGTACGGCGGGCATGGTCATCGCGCCCTGCTCCATCAAGACGGCGGGCGCCATCGCCGCCTGCTACTCCGACGGGCTCATCGCGCGCGCGGCCGACGTCACGCTCAAGGAAGGCCGGCCGCTGATCCTCATGGTGCGCGAGACGCCGCTGCATCTGGGCCACCTGCGCGTGCTGACGGCGCTGGCCGAGATGGGCGCGGTGGTGCTGCCGCCGGTGCCGGCCTTCTATCACCGGCCCAAGGCGCTGGACGACATCGTCAATCACACGGTGGCGCGCGTGCTCGACCGGCTGTCGTTGCCGCACACACTGGCCGCGGAATGGCCGGGCACGACCCCCCGGCGGGCGAGACGCAACGATGCGTGACCTGTCCGTCGTGATTCCCGTCTACAACGAGGAGGAGAACCTCCCGCCGCTCTGGGAAGAGCTGCGCTCGGTGCTGGAGCCGCTGCGCCTGTCGTTCGAGGTCGTGTTCGTCGACGACGGCAGCCGCGATCGCAGCGCCGAGATCATTCGCGGCTTCCGCGAGCGCGACCCGCGCGTGCGGCTGGTGCGGCTGAAGGCCAACGCGGGCGAGACCGCCGCCACCGACGCCGGCTTCAAGGCCGCCGGCGGCCGCTTCGTTGTCACCATGGACGCCGACCTGCAGAACGATCCGCACGACATCCCGGCGATGCTGGTCCATCTGGAGCAGTGGGACGCCGTCACCGGCTGGCGCGTCGAGCGCGGCGACGGCGACTCCATCGTACGGCGCGCGTCCTCGCGTATCGCCAACCGCGTGCGCAACGCGCTCAGCGAGGAGACGATCCAGGACAGCGGCTGCACGTTCCGCGCGTTCCGGCGCGAGTGTCTGCGCGGGCTCGTGCTCTACCGCGGCTTCCACCGGTTCATTCCCACGCTGCTGAAGATGCGTGGCTACCGCGTGCTCGAAGTGCCGGTGAAGAACCGGCCGCGCCGCTTCGGCCAATCGAAGTACGGCGTCATGAACCGCGTGTTCGTCGCCACTGCCGACTTGCTGGTGGTCCGCTGGATGAAGAACCGCTTCCTGCGCTACGAGGTCGCCGAGGATCTCGGCGGCGAGCCCGGCCGCGAGTAACCCCGCATGAACGTCCTGCTGGTGGGCCTCGGTCGCTGGGGCGAGAAACACCTGCGCGTGCTGACCCAGCTCGGCGTCACCGTCTGGGTGGCCGACGTCTCCGCGGCGCGCCGGGCCTGGGCCGTGGGACAGGGCGTCGACGCCGCGCGCGCCGTCGCCGATTTCAACGAGGCGCTGCCGCACGTCGACGCAGTCGACGTCGTCACCCCGGCCGACAGTCACCGTGCCGTGGCCGAGGCGTGTCTGGCGGCGGGCCGCCATTGCTTCATCGAAAAGCCGCTGACCGTCGCCCTCGCCGACGCCCGCGCCGTCGCCGCGCTGGCTGAACAGACCGGACGCGTGGTGCAGGTGGGCCACATCTTCCGGTTCCATCCGGTCACGGCGGCACTCACGGCTGCGCTGGCGGCCGAGCGGCTCGGTCCCGTGCGCTACGCGACGGGGCGATTCTCCGGTTTCAAGCGACCGCGCACCGACGTGGGCGTCACGCACACCGATGCCATTCACTACTTCGACCTCTTCGCGCACCTGTTCGGCCGCGAAGCGTCCGCCGTCTCCGCGCTGCAGCGAGATTTCCTCGGCCGCGGCCTCGACGACATGTCGGTCACGACGGTCACGTACGGCGGCGTGCCCGTGATCGTGGAGGCCAACTACTTCGTGCCCGGCACGCATCGCGAATGCGTGATCGTCGGCGAGCGCGGCGCCCTCGTCGCCGACTATGGCGCCTCGACCGTCACGCTCCACGCCGGCGAGCACCGCGACAAGGGCGGCGCGTGGGAAGCGGTCGACACGGGCAAGGAGGAGCTCGCCGCCCGCGGGGAGGAGCCGCTGCGGCTCGAGCTCGAAGCGTTTCTCGGCGCCTGCCAGGGTCGCAGCCCGAACCCGGTACCTGTCGAGGCCGGCATTCACGCGCTGGAGGTGGTGGAGGCGGCTGCCCGCTCTGCTCGCCTGCAGCGCGCGGTGAGCATCGCCGAGCTTCGCTGAGCCGGACCGGGCGATGCGCCCGCGCCCGCCCTCCTATATAAGTCGCGCCCCGCCCGCCCCCCGTCCACTGCCGGTCCATATTTGATCACGCGACGCGTTGCACGATCGACCGAGCCCCCTAGCGGTTGAGCGATTCCAGGCACTTAGCGCATCAAGCAAGACAGGACTGGCCGTGGCACCACCGTTGCAATATTTGCCGCGCCATGGCTTCGCGAGCAATCACTACAACGTGCGTTTTCTTGACACCTCTCGGTGGTTTAGCCAGACTCGCGAGGTGTCATCGCCGGTATCGTTTCACGCTCTGGTCTCCCACCGGGCCAGCGCTCATGCCTCCTCGGTGGATGCGCCTGATCGCCGACTCTGAAGCCCCGCGCTTCGACGCGTGAGCATCTCGGCGCGCTGCTCCTCATGCTGAGTACGGCGGCGTGCGCCGTTGCCCAGGATCCCCGCACGATGGTCATCGACCAGCTGCTCGCCCAGGCTCGCGAGCACGGCAGCGTGCAGGTGATCGTGACGCTCCGCGTTCCGGCGGGCGCCTCCCCTGACGCCATCGAGGCCGTGAAGCGCGCCGCGCTGTCCGACATGGCCGGCCATCCGCACCGTGTCGTTCGCAATCTGGGTCGGCTTCCCCAGCTGGTGGTCGACGCCTCCGAGGGAGCGCTGCGCGCGCTCGCAGCGTCGCCGCACGTCGAGCGTATAGACCCCTCGGTACCGAGCCCGCCGCTGCGGTGATCCCGACATGACGTCGCGTCCGGCCTCGCTCATCTCACTGACCACGCTCTTGCTGGTGGCCCTGCTCGTCAGCCGCGCGAGCACGCAGGAGCCGGCGTCACCGGCCGACACGCTGATGCAGCGGGCGGTGGACCAGGGCACCGTTCGCGTCATCGTGCGCCTGGGCGCGCCGTTCACCCCTGAAGGTCACATGGCGTCCCCCGCGCACGTGCACGGTCAGCGCGTACATATCGCCGCCGCGCAGACGACCGTGCGGGGCGGCTTGCGCGGCGTGGGGCACCGTGTCGTCCGCGAGTTCCATGGCCGGCTGCCCCTCATGGCCATCGAGGCGAGCCCCGATGCGCTGCGGATGCTGCGCGCGATGCGCGGCACGGTAAGCGAGATTCACGAGGACCGTCCGCAGCCCCCCAGCCTCGCGCAGACCGTGCCGCTGCTGGGCGTGCCGACCGTCTGGAACGCGGGCTTCGATGGGACCGACCAGATCGTCGCGATCCTGGACACGGGCGTGCAGGCGAACCATCCATTCTTCGCGGCTGGCGGCGGCAAGGTCATCGCCGAGGCGTGCTTTTCGAGCAATATCCCCGGACTGCTGACCACGAGTCTCTGCCCCGGCCAGGTGGAGGAATCTCACGCGGCCGGATCCGCCGCACCGTGCGCCATCGACGGCTGCGAGCATGGCACGCACGTGGCCGGCATCGCGGCGGGCGATGGCCGCGGCGTGGCCGGCGCTCCGCCCGGCGGCGTGGCGCGCGGCGCCAAGATCATCGCGATCCAGGTCTTCTCGCAGGTCAACGATCCGTCCGCGTGCGGCGGCGTGTTCTTCACGCCGTGCCCGCTGAGCTACACGAGCGACCAGATCGCCGCGCTGGAGTGGGTCGACTCTCAACGGCTCGCGTTCGGGACCCGGCGGATTGCGTCAGCCAACATGAGCCTCGGCGGTGATGTCGAGGTCGGGCCGTGCCCCACGGACCCGCTCGCGCCCGTTATCGCGCAGCTCCGGGCCCCCAACGCCGGCGACGCGACCGATGCGGGAGTCCTGACCGTCATCGCGGCCGGAAACGACGGATTCACGGACGCGCTGAGCAATCCGGCCTGCAATCCCGGCGCGATTGCCGTGGCGTCCACGAACAAGGAAGGCAGTAGCGTCTCGAGCTTCTCCAACATCGGCAGCCATGTGGTCTTTCCCAACCTCGTGCTCGCTCCCGGCGGCGACTTCAGCGCGGCCGTGTTCTCCTCGCTGCCGCCTCAGTTCGGATTCGGATCGTTCGGGGGGCTCATCGGCACGTCGATGGCGACCCCGCACGTGGCCGGCGCCATCGCGGTGCTTCGCCAGGCCAGTCCGACCCTCGACGTCTCGAGCATGCTCACCCTGCTGAAGTCCACGGGCACCGCCGTCCACGATGGCCGCCCTCCGTGCCCCGACTGTGCGTCCACGGGCGCCACCATTCCACGGGTCAACGTCCTCGCCGCCGCCGCGCAGCTCTTGCCACCCAACCTCGTGGTCCAGACTTTGACCGCGCCGCCGTCGGCGGTCCCCGGGGCCAACATCAGCGTCTCGGTGAGCCTTCGCAACGCCGGCATCGGCGCGGCATCGGCCCCGAACTTCGCAAACCTCTATCTGTCGGCGAACTCCAGCGTGCCGGCTGGCCCCGCACTGCGCACGGTGACGTTCTCGCAGGTGAACGGCGGCTTCACGAGCAGCGCCATGTCGGCGAGCGTCCAGATCCCGGCCGGGACGGCGGCGGGCGCGTACTTCATCGTGGCCGTGGCCGATCCCGGCACCGAGGCGGAGACCAGCTCGAGCGACAACACGAAAGCCGTGCCGATCAACATCGTGCTGCCGGACCTGATGGTCAGCTCCGTCGTGGCGACGCCGGCGATCATCGCGCCGGGCGCGAACATCAGCGTGAGCCACACGATCAAGAACATCGCCGGCGGACCGGCCGGCGCGCCGGCCTCGACGTCCAGGCTGTTCCTGTCGGACGACGCCGTGTTCGGCGGTGACGTCGATCTGGGCCCGGTCAGCGTACCGGCGATTGCGCCCCTCGGCTCCGTGACCGTCGCCAGGACGGTCCAGATCCCGCCGGGCACGCTTCCGGGCCGCTACTGGATCTTCGCCCAGGCCAACAACGCCGGCGCCTTCGCCGAGGCACCCGCGGGCAACAACATCGGCGTGACCGCGACGCCGGTGGCGGTAGGCCCGGACCTCGTGGTCACCATGGCCACGCCGACGCCGCTTGCCATTGCGCCCGGGCGCAACGTGTCGGTGACCACCACGGTCAGGAATCAGGGCGGGCAAGGCGCGGGCGCGTTCGACGTGGGCCTGTACCTGTCCACGAACGCGACGTTCGAGAACGGGACCGATCAGCTGCTGACGTCCCGCCGTGTGACCTCAGGGCTCGCGGCCGGGACCGTGTCGACGGCGCCGATGATCGCGCCGATCCCGTCGAACCTGATCGCGGGCGCGTACTTCCTGATTGTCCGGGCGGACACCGGCGATGAGGTCGCCGAAGCCAACGAGGCCAACAACGTGCTCGCGACGCCCGCCATTCAAGTGGTGCGCGCCGACCTCGCCGTTCAGTCGGTCACGGCGCCCGCCGCGGCGGCGCCGGGTCAGAACGTGAGCGTGACCCACGTGGTGAAGAACCTCGCGTTGTCACCCGGCGGCGCGCCGGCCACGACGAGCCGCCTGTATCTCTCCACGGATCCGGCGCTGGACGTACCGGGCGACACGGTGCTCGGCGACGTCGCCGTGCCGGTGCTCGCGGCCGGCGGGACGGCAACCGTCACCAAGGTGGTGCCGATCCCGCCGGGGACGCCGCCGGGCCAGTACTGGATCATCGCGCAGGCGAACGTCACAAGCACGGTGCAGGAGGCCGACGCGGCATCGCTGACGAACAACATGAAGGCGACGGCAATCCCGGTGATCGTGGGCCCGGACCTCGTGATGACGGCCGCCACGCCGACGCCGCTCGCGACGGCGCCCGGGTTCAATGTCTCGGTCACGACGACCGTGAAGAACCAGGGCGGGCAGGCAGCGGCGGCGTTCGACGTCAGCCTGTACCTCTCCACCGATGCCACGTTCGACGGCGCCGATCAATGGCTCGCGACACGGCGAGTCCTGTCGGGGCTGGCCCCGGGCGCGATGTCGACGGCGGCCATGGTCGTCGCGATCCCGTCGGGCCTTTCGGCCGGAACCTACTTCGTGATCGCGCGAGCCGATTCGAGCGGCGAGATCGACGAAGCCAACGAGCTGAACAACGTGCGGTCGAGCGCGG
>Ga0075434_100004530_pt1 | contig 12544 bp, 10 predicted proteins | sample RhiMethybrSRZTD3_FD_75298 | JGI IMG/M metagenome (GOLD analysis project Ga0075434, IMG submission 75298) | Populus rhizosphere microbial communities from Tennessee, USA - Rhizosphere MetaG P. TD hybrid SRZTD3 | ecosystem: Host-associated > Plants > Roots > Rhizosphere > Soil | place: USA... | reverse complement strand
TTCTCGCCGCACATCCCCATGTGCATGTCGTTGTACGGATCCCACAGGCCGTCGTGGATCATCAGATCCTTGAGCTCCACGTTGCCCATGCGCGCGCCGGTCCGCGCAGAGTGCGTGAAGTACGGGGCGTTGGACATCGACTCCATGCCGCCCGCGACGACGACGTCGGCCTCGCCGAGCGCGATGACGCGGGCGCCCTCGATGACCGACTCGAGCCCCGAGCCGCAAACCTTGTTGACCGTCACACAGGGAACAGTCTTCGGAATCCCGGCGTACAGCGACGCCTGGCGGGCTGGCGCCTGCCCGACCCCACCCTGCAGCACCTCGCCCATGAAGACGGTCTTCACGTCCTCGGGCTTGACGCCGGCGCGCTGCAGCGCCGCCTGGATGGCGGTGGCCCCCAGCCTCGGCGCGGGCACCGACGCGAGCGACCCGAGGAACGCGCCGATCGGCGTCCGGGCTGCTCCGACGATCACCACCTTCTTTCCCTGGGACGGCATGTGCTGCTCCTCTCGCGGGGGTCGGAGAGATTCATAACCGATCCGCGGCTGTCAAGCAGGTCGGCGTGTGCCGTGGCGCGTGCTGTTGCGAGTCTGGTCCTGCTCCCCTGACGCACGCGCTGTTGTGTGCCGCACTGCTGTCGAGCACGCCGGACGTCGGCGGCGTTCCGCAGGATCCACATTTCGGCCCAGCCGCCCATTTCGCGTTCGGGATCGAGTTCTGATTGCCCGTGCGGGGCGGGCGCACTAACCTGCGCCGCCCGATGAGCCATGCAGGGGACCTGAGCGCGGCGGAGTTCGACGCCATCCTGGACCGCCGCGGGGGGCCGGCAGTCGTCGTTCACGGCGGCGCCGGGACGCGCGCGGACCACGATCCGGCGCCTTACCTGGCGGGGACGCGCGCGGCGGCGGAAGCAGGGCTGCGCGTCCTGCTGCAAGGCGGGAGTGCACTCGACGCGGCGCAAGCGGCAGCGGTGGTCCTGGAGGACGATCCGTCGTTCAACGCCGGAACCGGGGCGTGCCTGACTGCCGCCGGCGACGTGGAGCTCGACGCGAGCTGCATGGACGGGGCGACGTTGCGCGCGGGCGCCGTCGCCTGCGTCAAGACGATGAAGAACCCCATCCTCGCCGCGCGCCGTGTCTGCGACGACACACCGCACGTCCTCTTGTGCGGAGCAGGGGCCGATGCGTTCGCCCGCGAGTGCGGCATCCCCGAGTATCGCAACGAGCTGCTCGTCACGCCGCGGCAGCGGGCGCGGTGGCAGGAGCTGCACGCCCTCGCCCAGAAGCAGGGCGGCGACCAGGTGCGCGCGGGAAAGATCGGCACCATCGGCGCCGTGGCCGTCGACGCTCGAGGGCATGTCGCCGCGTGCACCTCGACGGGCGGCACGCCGTACAAGCGCCCCGGCCGCGTCGGAGACACGCCCATCATCGGCGCGGGTACCTACGCCGACGACCACGAGGCGGCGGCCTCGAGCACGGGGCTGGGCGAGGCGATCCTCAAGGTGACCCTGGCCCGGGCTGCGTGCGTCCGCGTGCGCGACGGCCTCTCGCCGCGCGCGGCGGCGATCGCCGCGGTGGGGCTCCTCAAGGAACGCGCTCACGGCGACGGAGGAATCATCGTCGCGGGCCCGGACGGGCGGCTCGGCTGGGCCTACAACACGGCCAGGATGTCGCGCGCGCTCCTCCGCGCAGGGATGGACCGCGCGCTCGCGGCGGTCTGAACCTCAGAATCCCGTGATGCGCCGGAGCGCGTGCTCCTTGGTGTCGACCACGTAGGCGCTGCCGTCCGGCGCGACGGCGATTCCGCGCGGCGAGCCGAAACCCGCCTGATTGCCGCTGCCGTCCGCGGTACCGCCGCGCAGGCCGCCGGCCAGCGTGTCCACGATGCCGTTGCGCAGGGCGCGAATGCGCGCGCTGGCGCTGTCGGCGAGGAGGATCTGCCCGTCGGAGGGGCGCACCGCGACGGCAACGTTGTGGTACATCGTCGCGCTCCACGCGGGGCCGTCCTCCCAACCTTCGACGAAGAGTTGCCCGGCCACTTGCGACGTGGTGTGCGGGACGGTCCCAGTGGCCTTCCGCAGCCAACCGGTGTCGGGCTCGATGAAGAGCGCGTCGCCACCCGGCGTGACCGCGACGGCCATCGGGTACTGCAAGGTCGAGAGCGTCCCCGCGTTGTTGTCCAGACCGAGCGCGCCCGATCCGACCCAGGTGCTCACCAGCCCCTGAGGCGTCACCTCGCGGAGGCGGAGGTTCCACGAATCGGCGACCAGGAGATTCCCGTTCGCCTCGAGCGCGACACCCATCGGCTGCGCGAATTTCGCCGCGCTTCCTTGCCCGTCGGCGAAGCCCTGTCCGTCCGGGCCGGAGAGGTCGCCCGCGAGCTGCGATACCGTGCCGTTCCGGATGACGCGGATCCGGTTGTTGCCCGTATCCGAAACGTAGATGGTGCCGTCCGGCGCGACGGCCAATCCGCGCGGAGCGTTGAAGCTCGCCGCAGAGCACGGCCCGTCGTCGTTGCCGCTGTCCGTCGATCCGGCGACCGGCGAGACCTTTCCCGTCGGGTCGACCCGCACGATCCGGTTGCCGTCGACGACGATCGCGCTGCCGTCGGGCGCGGCGGCCACCGCAGCGGGCGCGGTGAGATTGCGCGTCACGGTGCTGACGCGAACCCCTCCGCGGAAGGCCGGTATCGGCGCGCCGGAGGGGATGTTCAGCGACTTCACGTCCGCGGGCAGCGTCCCGTCGCCGCCGAATCTGGAGAAGAGGTTCGCGACGAGTTGCTGCACGACGGGATCCCAGCGGCCCGCTCCAGCGAGCGTGCGCGAGAACCCGATGCTGCCGGCCGCGAAGACGCGCGCGCCGCTCGGCGCGGTGTACAGCGTCGTCTCCGCCTGGTCGAAAGTGCCGAAGTACGACTGCACGAGCCCGTTCGCGACGGTGTCTACGCCCGAGGGCTCGGCGCCGTTGTCGAAGCGCTGGTCGCTCTCGTTCTGGTAGAGGCCGGCGACGGTGGTGGCGTCCGTCACGCCGGTTCCCGACCAGATCCAGGCGGATGGATCCGCCACCTGCAGAGGTGCAGCGGCCCAGATCCAGTCGCCGTACATCGAGCCCGACATCGCGTTCTCGGGCCTGCCCACCGTCGCGTCTCGCCACAAGCAGGTCGCGCGCGAAGCATCCGTGCCGCGCATCGGATCGCGATTGCAGTACTCCTTGTAGCCGAGCAGCTGGCGCCGCGCGGCGTCGGAGAAGCGGACCTGCCAGTACGCGTCGTTGGCGGCGAAGAAGGCTGCGTTCGCGCCCGCCCTGATCGCAGCCTCGGCCGAGTTGCGCATCCCCCGCGTCCAGTACTCGCTGTGCCCCTGGATGACGAGCATGCGGCGGTGCGCGACGAGATTGGGATCGACGTCGAGATCGGTGTCGCTGACGTACGCGACGTCGTATCCCTGGCCCTCGATGAAGGTGACGAAGTCGCGGTCCTTGGCGAGGAACTCGCCGGTCCCGAGGCTGTTCTGGTAGGGGCGATCGAACGAGACCGCGAAGGCATGCGCGGGAGCCGAGGTCGCGCCCGGGGGCTTCCAGCGGATCTGGTTCACGTACAGGCTGGTCCCGCCCCACGTATTGTACGCTTGGTACGTGTTGGTCGAGACCGAATAGAGGATCGGAGCGGATGGCGTCGCTTCGCGGACGACCAGCGGAATCAACGTATCGCCTTCCGGCGCGGTGAGCTTGACCAGGTAGATGCCTGTCAGCGCGTCGGGCGGAATGAACAGCGCAACCGCGATCGGCCATGGAGCGCTCACCGCCCCGGTGGCGGGATCCACCACGTTGGGCGGCTGCGCCACGATCGGCACCGGTCCACCGGAGGTCAGCAGCCTGCCGAGCGCGCCGCCGTAATACCCCATCCGCCAGAGCTGCCAGCGCGCGCTGGTCGCCCTGCCCGCGAAGGCGGCGCGGATCCAGACCTGGTCTCCGGGAAGGTAGCTGGTCCGGTCGGAGTACCCGGCTAGGTCCGGGTTGTAGTTCGCGCAGTGCCAGCTGCGCTGGCCGGTTCGCTGGTTCTCGGCGGCGATCGGCGACGACCGCAGCGGGAAGAACGACGCCTCCGGCCCGCCGTCCGGGGAACCGCCGTCCGACGGACCTCCGTCGGCGCCCCCGTCCGGTGGGGGAATTCCACCGTCGGAATCGCCGAGGCCACCGCCGTCCTGCGCCGCGATCGGCGGCGGAGAGGCCGCGCCGCTGCAAGCCGCGATCAACGCGGCAAAGCACGCGACGGCGACGAGCCTCGACATGGGGCGCCCCCTCGCGTGCGAGTGGGAGCAAAGGACGCGCCCGCCGTTCTGTCGGGTTCGCGACATCGCGGGTGGGTGCAGCGGAAGCGGAATTCACAAGGAAGGAACGCGCGTCGTCCCAAGCGGGGCACAGACGGGAAACGATCGTTCTTACTCTGGCGAGGTCTTCCGACGTCAGGCGCGGAGTCGCCGCAAGAGCGCTCGCACCAGCGATTGCATCGCCGCAGCCGAGGCTGCGCCCACTCGCCGCCCATGCCCGGGCAGCACCCAGCGGAAGCGATACGCGGTGAGCTTTTCGAGCGACCGGACCTGCTCCTCCCACGAGTACCAGCACACGCCGCGACCCATCGCGAGCGTGCCGTCGTCGTCGGCCCAGAGATGGTCGCCGGTGAACAGGTACTCGCCGTCCACCAGCAACGCGCAGCTTCCGCGCGTGTGCCCCGGAACCGGGATCGCGAGCAGGCCCGTGCCGAGCTCGACCGGATCGTCTCCCGCCAGCTGGATCTCGACTTCGCGCGTTGCGCGGGAGACGTCCGCCTGGTGCAGCACGCGGTCGCAGCCGAATCGGGCGCGAAGCCGCGCGTGATCGGCGACGTCGTCGCGGTGGGTCAGGAAGTTCAGCCGCACGCCGCCCATCGATTCGATGCGGTCGAGCAACGGCCGCGCGCCGCGCGGCGAATCGACCAGGACGTTGCCGGCCGGCCGCCGCACCAGATAGCTCGTCGCCCCATAGGACGACTCGGCGCGCAGCCCGCAGTCGTAGACCGGCCCGTCCACCTGCTCCGGAAAAGTGGCCAGCGCCTCCTGGACCTCGCGGCCTCTTGCCCCGCCGATCGACGCCGTCGGACACGCGACCAGCGCCTGCAGCGCACGCCGCTTCTCGGCCGCCGACTCGGGCTGCCGCATCACGTAGGAGAGGCCGCGGGCCTCGCCGTAGATCTCGGGCGCCATCTGCCTGCAGGTGTCGCAATCGATACACGTCTCGTCGACGTACAGGGGGCCCGGAGCATTCTCGGGCAGCCTCAAGTTGAGCCGCGCCACCGGGTTGGTGTAACCAGCGGCCCCGCATGGCTCAACCGCAGCTCGATCGGAAGCTCCTCAAGCGGCTCCTGCACCAGGTCGGCCGTGCGATCGAGGAGTTCGCTCTCATCGAGCACGGCGACCGCATCCTCGTCGGCGTCTCCGGCGGGAAGGATTCGTTCACCCTGCTCTACCTGCTGCAGCGGCTGCGAGAGCGCGCGCCCGTCCGCTTCGAGGTGGTCGCCTGCAACCTCGACCAGGGGCATCCCGGGTTTCCGGCCGGCGCGCTCGAGGAGTACCTGCGTGCTCAGGGGTGCGAAGTCCGGATGCTGCGCGAGGACACGTACTCGGTCGTGAAACGGCTGACGCCGGAGGGCGCGACGGCGTGCGCGGTCTGCTCGCGGCTGCGGCGCGGCATCCTCTACAGCGCCGCCATCGAGATGGGATGCACCAAGATCGCGCTCGGCCATCACCGCGACGACCTGGTCGAGTCGCTGCTCCTGTCGATGATCTTCGCGGGCAAGATGCGCTCGATGCCGCCGAAGCTCCGGTCGGACGACGGACGGAACACGGTCATCCGGCCGCTGTGCTTCGCTTCCGAGGCGGACGTCGCCGCTTTCGCCAGCAGTGCTGGATTTCCGGTCATCCCCTGCGACCTCTGCGGCTCGCAGGAGAACCTCCAGCGCAAGCGCGTGAAGCGGCTGCTGTCCGACCTCGAGCGCGACCATCCGGGCGTGCGCGCGTCGCTGTTCGCCTCGATGGGGAACGTGCTCCCGCAGCACCTGCTCGATGCCCGGCTGTACCCGCGCGAGCCCCAAGCCGGCGCCGACCCCTGGATCGACGGAGAGTGCGACGACGAGCCCGGCAGGCGCGGAACTGACAGCGCCGTGGCGCTCTTCGGACGGTAAGGTTGACAGTCTACGGCTGCCCGCGCTGCCGAGGCACCGCCCAACACGCCGGAATTCCGTGATCGGCGTCACTGGCTTGCGGCTTGCACAAAGGAATCGGCATTCCCACCGCGGTGGCGACGAGGGAGGCCGAGATGCAGACCTGCGACAGATGCCAGCGCGAGAAGGTGATCGACGTCGTCATCGACGACTCGATGGAAGTCTGCGGCCACACCTTCACCACGCAGATGCCTGCCACTCGCTGCCTCGCCTGCCAGCAGGTGGTCATCCACGGCGAGCATGTTCGCCGGTTCGAGCGCCGCGTCGCGGCGGAGATCGCCAAGGCCGGGCTGCGCACCGCGGACGCGTTCCGCTTCTTGCGCACGACGCTGGGTCTGTCCGAGGCCTCGTTCGCGGAGTTGCTCGACGTCCCCGCCGAGTACGTCGGCTACTGGGAAACGGCAAAATGGCCGATCGACCCGCGCGCTCTGGCGGTGCTCGGCGGCCTGGTGCTCGGCGCAGTCGAGGGGAAGCACTCCGCGCTCGATTCCCTGGGTGTGCTGCGCGTGCCGCGCAAGCTGGCGCGCAAGGTCCGGCTGCACCTCGACGGCGCGCTCCAGCAGGCCGGCAAGCTGCTCCAGTTCGGCAGCCCCGTCTTCACGCAGCCCGCCGTCGCTTGAGGACGACTCAGGCGATCTGCCCGCCCCCGAGCACGGTCTCGCCCCGGTAGAACACTGCCGACTGGCCCGGCGCAACGCCGATGGCAGGCTCCGCGAGCGTGACGCTCACCGAGTCGCCTTCCGGCTCGATCCTCGCAGCCAGCGGGCGTCCGCGGTGGCGGATCTGGACCTCGCAGGGTGCTCCGGGCTCCGGCACCTCGCCGACCCACGACGCGCCGCGGGTCCGGAACGAGCTGCGGGCGACCTGCGCGCGCGACCCCACGACGACGCGCTGCCGCTCGGCGTCGAGCCCGGCGACATAGAGCGGGAGCTTGTGCGCAACCCCCAGGCCCCGGCGCTGGCCGACGGTGAAGCGGTGCACGCCCTCGTGCTCGCCGACCGCGTGCCCTTCCATGTCGACGATCTCGCCACGCGCCGGCGGAATTCCATGTGCTTCGAGGAAATCCGCGACCGGCCGGCCGGCGACGAAGCAGACCTCCATGCTCTCCGGCTTGTCGGCGTTGGGCAGCCCGCGCTGCCGCGCGATCTCGCGCACCTGCGGCTTCGTCAGATCGCCCAGCGGAAAACGGACCAGGGAGAGCTCGTCCTGCGTCAGACCGTGAAGAAAGTAGCTCTGGTCCTTGGCGTCGTCGCGCGCGCGGAGCAGTCGATACGAGCCGTCCGGGGCACGATCGACCCGCGCGTAATGTCCTGTGACCAGCTCGTCCGCGCCGAGCCGGCGCGCCCGGTCGAGGAGCCACTCGAACTTGACGTGGTCGTTGCACCGCACGCACGGATTCGGAGTCTCGCCGCGCGCGTAGGCGGCGACGAAATCGTCGATCACTTCGCTGCGGAAGCGCTCCTGCGCGTCGTAGACGTAGAAGCGGATGCCGAGCGCTGCCGCCGCGCGGCGCGCATCGTAGAGATCGTCCGGCGCGCAGCAGGACCGGCCGGAGCGCAGCGCGTGCTCGTCCGTCGAATAGAGGCGCAGCGACACGCCGAGGACGGCGTCGCCTCCCCGGCGGTCGGCCGTGATCGCGGCCGCGACGGACGAATCCACCCCACCGGACATGGCGATTACCGAAGGCATGGGTGGAAGGTACTACGACGTGCCGCCTTCGGGGCCTGGCTGGGCGAACAGCGGCACGGGAGCGACGTCCTGCTTGGGCGCCTGGTTCTTCGCGGGAATCCAGAACGCCACCTTCGCGCCGGAGTAGTGGTGGGCCCCCTCCGGCTGCGACTTGGGCGGGCTCTCCAGCCAGACGTGCCCGCCGTGCGCCTCCACGATCTGCTTGGCCACCGGGAGTCCGAGCCCGGCGCCGGGCGCGCGCTCCTCCCCTACCCGGTCGGCATGGAAGAACGGCTCGAAGACGCGCTCCGCCTCGCCCGGCAGGAAGCCCTCGCCCTGGTCGTAGACCTCGAAGAGCAGGCGCGTCGGATCGCTCGTGACGCGCATGAGGATGTCGCTGCCGTGCGGGCTGAACTTGATGGCGTTGTCGATGAGGTTCGACACGGCCTGGCGCAGCTTGCGCACGTCGCCGAAGCCCTTCTGCTGGGTCTCGACGCGGACCTCGAGATGGACGCGTCGGCTCCTCGCCTTGCTGCGCTCGTCCTCGAACACGGGGGCGACCAGCGCCTCGACGTCGAAGTCCTCGCGGTGGATCGCCTGCCCACCGCCCTCGAGCGTCGCGAAGTCGACCAGGTTGTCGATGGTCCTCGAGAGACGCTCCGAGGCGGTCGCGATTGACTCGAGGATCTTCTGCTGCTGGTCCGTGAGCGGGCCGGCCTTCCCGCCGCGCAGGATCTTCAGGTACCCGACGATGGGCGTCAGCGGGGTCGCCATCTCGTGCGACAGGTTCTGCATGAACTCGTTCTTGCTGCGTGCCGCCGCGCGCAGGCGCGTGTTCGCCGCGGTCAGCTCGCGGACCGTCGCCTCCAGCCGTTCCACGAGCGACTGGCTGTACTCGCGCAGGTAGCGCCGCTCCTCCGGGCCGCGCACCTTCTCGCGCTTCCCCTTGAGGAAGGCGCGGAGTTGCTGCGGGAACTTCTCCACGTCGATGGGCTTCTCGATGTAACCGTCGCACCCGATGGAAAGCGACAGTCCGCGATCGCCGTGGCTCGTGAGCACCACGATGGGGCAGCCGTCGAGCCCTTTGTACGAGCGCAGCCGCGTCGCGGTCTCGTACCCGTCGATGCCGGGGAGCTGGATGTCGCAGAGGATGAGGTCCGGGTGCGAGGCGATGGCGAGGTCGATGCCGGCGATGCCGTCCGATGCCTCGAGGACGTCGAACCCACGCGGCTCCAAGACGCTGCGCACCAAGGCGCGGCTCTCCGGGTTGTCCTCGATGTAAAGGATTCGCGGAGTGGGAGGCAGCGCTGGATCGGCCATCGATGAGCGTCCCAAAGACGGTCGCGCTGCGCGGCCGGAGCACAGATCTTCAGGAGTGGATTCTACATCCCCTGGAGCCTTCCTGGAAGACGTTCGGCCACCCGTACGGTCGCTGGCGTCCTGCCCTTGGACGGCGTTGGCCTGCCCGTTCGTCCACATGTTGTCCACAGGGGCGCCCGTTCCGACTGCGGCAATCTGGCCGCTCGGGTTCGGATCTGGACGTCTTCGCTCCCGCCTCATGGCTGCCCGACCCATCCTCCTGGAGATTGGACACTTTTGTACGGCAGATGCTTCATGCCGCAATGCGAAATAGACGCGCTTTCGCTCGAAGCGTCGTCCCGAGGGAGCGGCCCAGCGTCACCCCTGTGGATTTCCTGTGGATCGTGCGCGGGCGATCTCCGACGCAAGGCGTAGCAGGGTATCCCGCTTGTTCAGATCCGGATCGTCCAGTACTCGATCGAGCAACAACGTAAGAATTTCTCCCACCCGCCGGCCCGGGGGAATTCCGAGCGCCTCCATGACCTCGTTTCCGCCGATCGCGAGGTCGGTCACCTTGAGTGCGCTCGCGCGGCGAAGCTCTGCCTCGAACCTACGCTCCACCTCCTCCTGATTCGCCAGCCCCTCGGCGACGAGGCGGCCGCGTGCGCGTAGATCGGCGCGCCGCAATTGCCAGAGCAACGGGAGGGCGGAGGGACCGATGCGCGCGATCGTCCGGCGCACCGTCGCGTCGTTCCACTCGGATTGGTAGTACCAGTTGTGCTCGCGGACGAGCAGAGCGACCGCCTCGACGTCGCGGTGCGGGTAGCGCAGGCGCAGCAGGATCGCGCGAGCCATCTCCTCGCCCACGAACTCGTGCTTGTAGAAGGTGTGCTCCCCGCGCGGCTGCGGCGGTTGCGCGGTGCGGGGCTTGCCGACGTCGTGCAGCAACGCCGCGAGCCGCACGCTCAGGTCGGCCGGCGCGAAGTCGACGACTCGCAGCGTGTGCCGGAACACGTCGTACGCGTGGTACTGGTTCTGCTCGAACCCGACTCCTTCGAGCAGCTCGGGAACGATGCGGGCGAGCAGCCCCGTCCGGCGCAGGAGGCGCAAGCCGCGGCTGGGCGGATCGCCGCGGACGAGCAGCTTGCTCAGCTCGTCGCGGACGCGCTCCCACGCCACCTTGGCGAAGACGTCCAACGCTCGAGGAATCGCGCGCTCCGTCCGGCGGTCGAGCGCGAGCCGCAGCGTACTGGCGAACCGCACCGCCCGGAGCGGCCGGAGCCCGTCTTCTCGGAACCGGTCGAGCGGCTCGCCGACGGCGCGCAACAGGCGGCGCCGCAGATCGCCGGCGCCCCCGAAGGGATCGCGCAGCTCGCCGGCGATCGGATCCCAGGCCATCGCGTTGACGGTGAAGTCGCGCCGCGCCAGATCGCCGTCGATGTCGCCCAGGAACGTCACCGAGCTGGGGCGCCGCCCGTCCAGATAGGGACCCTCGCCCCGGAACGTCGTGACCTCGACCTCGTGCTCCTCGTCCGCCAACACGGTGACCGTGCCGTGCGCGATGCCGGTCGGCGCCGTCCGCGGAAACAGCCGCTGCACGTCGTCGGGGAGCGCATCGGTCGCGACGTCGAAGTCCTGCGGCGGCGTCAGCCTCGCGCCCTGCGCGATGCGGAGCAGGTCCCGCACCGCGCCGCCGGCGAGCCACGCCTGCTTCCCGGAGCGACGCAGGGCGCGCAGCACCTCCAGAACGGCGGGCGGGACCAGCCGCGGATCCGGCAGGGTCGTGGCGTCAGCGGCAGCCATCGCCGCCGCGTCTAGCACACAACCCGCCGGAGACCGAAAAGGCCGTCGCCGATCCGCGGCGACGGCCAGAGTCGCGCTCCGCGCGGAGAAGGCGCAAAGCCGCACCGTGCGGTGCGGCAGCGCCTATCTGCGCTGCTGCGCCTCGACCTTCCTGCGCAGATCGTCTTCCTGCTGGCGGATCTTGCCGGTCGGATCGACCGGCGCGAAGTCGGCCGTCTCGTAGACCTGCCGGATCTCCACCTCGGTCCCGCCGTCGAAGGGAGCCCGCTTGAGCCATTCGATCGCCTCTTCCCTCGACTTGACCTGCCAGAGCCAGAAGCCGGCGATCAGCTCCTTGGTCTCCGCGAACGGCCCGTCGGTCACCGTGCGCTTCTTCCCCTCGAACCGTACGCGGACGCCCTTCGAGCTCGGCTGCAGCCCTTCCCCGGCCAGCATGACGCCGGCCTTGACCAGCTCCTCGTTGAACTTGCCCATCTTCTCGAGAATCTCGGCGCTGGGGAGCTTGCCCGCCTCGGAATCCCTGTCCGCCTTGACGATCACCATGAAGCGCATGTCGTTCTCCTCGTTCGGCCTTGTCGCGGCCTCTGCTATCACGACGAACGGCGCCGCGGCGGATCGACATCGCTTCCAACCCAGCGGGACGACGCAGAACTTGCGAGACGGGGCCAGCTCGTCTGCCTCGCCGCAGATCCACGTACATCGGCACCGTGCGCCGGAAAGCGGATCGCCGGCGGCTCGTTCTCTAGGATGACCGCATGGCCCAGTGGATCAGCTGCCCGCAATGCGGATTGAAGCACGGAGCGCGAGACGACGGCCTGTGCCCGCGCTGCATGAACGCGGTCGGCTCCGCTCCCGCGCCGGCTTCCACCGCGGTCGACGCGGCGCCGGCGCAATCACCGGCGTCCGACCTGGTCACGACCGGATCGCGCATCGCGGGTGCGGTGCTGATCGTCAACGGTGTATTCGTCGCCCTCGAAGCGCTGATCGCGAAACAGATGAACGGCACCGCGAGCCCGGGCGCCGGCATCGTCGTCGACTTCATCGTCGGCATCGCGCTTTTGCGGGGCAGTCCGAAAGCCCGGCACCTCGCCCTGCTGCGGATTGCACTGGGAGCCCTCGTCTGGGGCGGAATGCTGGCCGCGCAGGGCGAGTACTTCGCGTGCGTGCTCCAGCTCATCTTCTCCGGGTCGCTTGCGCTCCTCATGGCAGGTCGCCCCGGAAAGGGTCGCCTCGCCACCGCGGTGGCGATGGCGGCCGCGTGCTTCTTGGTGGAAACGACGGGTCTGGTCCTGCTGGCGAGGGGGAACCAACTCGACAACCGGTCGCAGCCGGCTCAGGCCCAGCGCGAAACACCCGAGTAGCCGCCCGCGCGAACGCATCCGTGGCCAGATCGACTTCGTCGCGGGTCGGGGGCGCATGGGATTGGCGGTGGGCGCGCAGTTCTTCACGCACGTGGACGAAATCGGCGACCTGGTGACCACGACGCGCGCACCAGCGGGAATCGTGCCGTTCTTTT
>Ga0075434_100004529_pt1 | contig 12546 bp, 16 predicted proteins | sample RhiMethybrSRZTD3_FD_75298 | JGI IMG/M metagenome (GOLD analysis project Ga0075434, IMG submission 75298) | Populus rhizosphere microbial communities from Tennessee, USA - Rhizosphere MetaG P. TD hybrid SRZTD3 | ecosystem: Host-associated > Plants > Roots > Rhizosphere > Soil | place: USA... | reverse complement strand
GCTCAATGTCGTGGACATCGCCGCCGCGGCGGAGGCGGCGCACGCGGCCGGCGCACTCCTCGTCGTGGACAACACGTTCGCGACTCCCTATCTGCAGCGGCCGCTGGAGCTCGGTGCCGACGTCGTCGTCCACTCGACGACGAAGTACCTCGGCGGCCACTCCGACGTCGTCGGCGGGTTCGCGGCGACGAACGACCCGACCGTGGCCGAACGCCTGCGCTTCCTCCAGAAGTCGCTCGGCGCCGTGCCGGGGCCGTTCGACAGCTGGCTCGTGTTGCGCGGGATCAAGACACTCGCGCTGCGGATGCGGCAGCACTGCCTGAACGCGATGGAGGTCGCCGCGGTACTCGAGCGGCACCCGCGCGTCGAGCGCGTCTTCTACCCGGGCCTCCCGTCGCACCCCGGCCACACGATCGCGGCGCGCCAGATGCGTGACTTCGGCGGCATGGTCTCGTTTCTCGCCGAGTCGCCGGAGGAGGCCGAAGCGATCGCCGGCCGGACGCAACTCTTCCGGCTGGCGGAGTCGCTCGGCGGCGTCGAGAGCCTGATCGAGGTGCCGGCGCGCATGACTCACGCCGCCACGGCCGACGCGCCGTTCGCCGCGCCGCCGAACCTCATCCGCCTCTCGGTCGGGATCGAGTCGGCCCAGGATCTGATGAACGACCTCGAAAACGCGCTCGTGCCTGCTGCCGCGCGGGCATGAGCGGCGGGGCGGTCGTCTTCGTCGAGATCCCGTCGGGGTCGCGCAACAAGTACGAGTGGGACGAGGTGCTCGGCGGGCTGGTGCTCGACCGGCGGCTCTTCACCGCAATGACGTATCCCGCCGACTACGGCTTCGTCGAGGGGACGCTCGCCGAGGACGGCGACCCGCTCGACGCGCTCGTGCTCGTGTCCGACCCCACCTTTCCTGGGTGCCGGATCCGAGTCCGCGCGATCGGGGTCTTCCACATGACTGACGAGAAGGGCCCCGACGAAAAGCTCCTCTGCGTGCCGGTCGGCGCCGCCGAGTTCGAGCGCGTCGCGGACATCCACGACGTCCAGAACGAGCTGCGCGACGAGATCGAGCACTTCTTCCAGCGCTACAAGGACCTCGAGCCGTCGAAGAAGACCGAGACGCGCGGCTGGGGGAACCGGGACGAGGCGGAGAAGATCCTCGCCGCGGCGCGCGAGCGCGCCTAGACCGCCTCAGATTGTCTGCGGGCGCACCGGCGGAATGATCGCGCCGATGATCCAGAACAGGGGGATGAAGATCCCGAGGATGAACATGACCCAGTGCCCCTTGCGGAGGCAGCTGACGCCGAGCACGATCAGCAGGACCAGATACAGGATCAAACCGCCGCCAATTCCCCACCACATGCGGCAACCATAGAGCGGGGCCCTCAACGGGACATCACCCCCAAGGGATGATCGACGCCGCTTAGGATCCTTGCGGATGTCCCCGGAGCCGATCGACCTCCACCACCTCGGCCGCGAACGGATCATCGCGAGCTACGTGCTCGACACCGACGACGGGCCTGCGCTCTTCGACTGCGGCCCCTCGACGACGATCGACGCGCTGAAGGCGGGGCTCGCCGACCGCGGTCTCGCGCTGACCGAAGTCCGGCACCTGCTGCTCAGCCACATCCACCTCGACCACGCCGGCGCGGCCGGGATGCTCGTCCGCGAGCACCCGGCGCTGCAGGTGCATGTCTCGGCGATCGGCGCACCGCACCTCGTCGACCCGACCCGGCTGGAGAGGAGCGCGCGCCGGCTCTACGGCGATACCTTCGACTCGCTCTGGGGCGAGCTCGCGCCCGTGCCGCAGGAGAACATTCACACGGTCGGAGACCGCGTGCTCGGCCTCGACTGCTTCCCCGCGCCGGGCCACGCCTCCCATCACGTCTGCTACCTCGATCCCGACGGGACCCTCTACGCCGGTGACGCGTGCGGCGTGCGCGTGCTGCCCGGGCGCTTCGTCATGCCGCCGACGCCTCCGCCCGAGGTCGACGTCGAGGCGTGGGAGGACACGCTCGACGAGATCGAGCGCCGCGCTCCCGAGCGGCTCGCGCTGATCCACTTCGGCGTCGCCGAGGACGTCGGACGTCACCTCACCGAGCTGCGGCTCAACCTGCTCGACTGGGCCGAGTCGGTCGAGGGAGGTGCCACGGAGGAGGAGTTCGTCGAGTACGCGCACGCCCAGCTCACCGACTCGCGCGAGGACGCACCGACCTACGACTTCGCGATGCCGCTCTGGCAGTCCTACCGAGGCCTCAAGCGCTGGGCCGAGAAGCGGGCCGAGCGCTTGCCGAGCGAGACGTAACGCGTCAGCATCTGGGGATGCGCGGTCCGCTTCGCCTCCCCGCGTTCCGGCTGCTCTTCGCCGCGCGCGCGATCTCGTACGTCGGGACGTACCTCGCGCCGATCGCGGTGGCCTTCGCGGTCCTCGATCTCGGCGGCGGGCCCACTGCGCTCGGATTGAGCTTCGCCGCCTGGACGCTAGCGCAGGTCGCGATGCTCGCCTTCGGCGGCGTGGTCGGCGACCGGGTGCCGCGGCGCGTGGTCATGGTCGGCTCCGACGTCGCCAGCGCCTTCGTCCGCACGGCGATGGGCGCGCTCCTCATCTCCGGCCACGCCGAGGTCTGGCACCTGATCGCGCTCCAGGCGTGCGGCGGTGCGGCGGTCGCCTTCTACTCGCCGGCGTCGTACGGCCTCACGCGGGAGGTTGTGCCGGAGGACGAGCTCCAGCAGGCGAACGGGCTGCTGGCGATCGCCCGCTACGCGGCGTTCCCGCTCGGTGGGGCGATCGGCGGCTCGATCGTCGTCCTCGTCGGCACCGGAGCGGCGCTGCTCGTGGACGCGGGGACGTACGCGACGAGCGCCTTGCTCCTCTCGCGCATCGATGTCGTGTCGATCGCAAAGGCCGGGGCGGGTTTCCTGCGCGAGCTCCGCGAGGGGTGGAGCGCCTTCGTGGAGCAGACCTGGGTCTGGGTGCTCGTCCTCTGGATCTCGTTCTACTTCCTCATCACGTATGCGCCGTTCTTCGTGCTCGGGCCATACATCGCGAAGCACTCCATGGACGGCGCGCGCTCGTGGACGTTCGTCGTCGTGGGTGAGGGGGTTGGCGCGCTACTCGGCGGCACGGCGGGACTGCGCTGGCGGCCGCGACGCCCCATGGTGACGGCCGGCTTCCTCCTGATGGTCACGGCAGTGCAGAACCTCATCCTCGCGTTCCACCCCGAGACGGTCCTGCTGACCATTGCCGCCGCGGGCTCCGGCTTCGCATTCGCGCTCGGCTCGGTGATCTGGGACACAACGCTGCAGCGGTCGATCCCGCCGGAGAAGCTCGCGCGCGTCGCGTCGTACGGCTGGATGGGCGCGATGGTCTTCCTTCCCGCCGGGTATGCGCTGGCGGGGCCGGTCTCGATGGTGATCGGGATCAAGACGACCCTCGTGCTCGCCGCCTGCTGGGTCGTCGTGAGCACGCTCTTCGTCGTCCGACTCCGCGCCGTGCGCGAGGTCGGGTTCGACGACGAGACCGACGCAGTGCCGGTGGCTGCTCAGTAGGCTCGGCGCTCGTGCCGCCCGTGCCTGTCCCGCCCGAGGTCGACGCGTTCCTCGCCCGGCCGAACCCGGCGGTCGTCGCGACGGTGAGCCCGACCGGCGAGCCCCATACCGCCGCCACCTGGTACGACTGGGAGGGCGGCCGCGTCCTCCTCAACATGGACGAAGGCCGCCTGCGCCTGCGCTACATGCGCCAGAACCCGGCCGTCGCCCTCACCGTCCTCGGCGAGGACACCTGGTACGCGCAGATCACGCTGCTCGGCCGCGTCGTCTCGATCGAAGACGACCCGGATCTCGCCGGCATCGACCGGCTCTCCATCCGCTACTACGGCAAGCCGTTCCACAGCAGGGACGCGCGCCGCGTCACTGCGTGGATGGAGCCGGACCGCTGGACGAGCTGGCCTCTTCCTCGCTGAGCTCCTCGGTCTCCACCACCCAAAGCGGCCCGTCGCCGCACTCGAGCCGCCGGGCGCCCTCGACCTCGGTCAGCGAGGTGGCGAGCACGCGCACCGGCTCGCCGTCGAGCTCGAGCAGCGCACCGCGTGTTCCGCCGGCCGACATCGCATAGAGCCAGGCCCAGGCGAGTCGGTGCACCTCGGCCGCCGGGCGGGAGAGGTCGAGCCAGACGTCTTCCTCAGCGAAGAAGGACTCGTAGCTGCCGCCCTCCTCCTGCGGCGTCCCCTCGTCGCCCGCCGCCAGCCCTTCGAGCGCCTCGGCGAGCGCCTCGCCGACGATCTGGCCGAGCTCCGGATAGAACGTGTCCGGCGGCTGCAGCTCGCCGACGAGATACCGCCGCTGCGCGAGGATCGGCCCCGTGTCGAGGTCGGCGTCCATCCGATGGAACGTGATCCCGATCTCCTCGTCACCGTCCCGAATCGCCCACGCGACCGGCAGCGGCCCGCGATGCCTCGGCAGCAGCGACGGGTGGCCGTTGAGCCACCCGAGCCGCGGCACCGAGAGGGCGTCGGGCGGGATCTTCCACGGGAAGCCCATGCAGACGACGAGGTCGGGCTCGACCGAGGCAAGCAGGGGCGCGATCGAGCTCCGGCGGGCGGGCAGGAGAACGTCGAGCTCGGGGGCAGCGCTCATCACGAGCTCGCCGATGTCGGGGAGATTGCCGTAGCGGCCGTCGTGGTCGCGCATCGACATGAGCGCGACCGGCTCGTGCCCCGCGGCGCGGACGACGGCGTCGAAGCCGGCGAGCACCGGCGCGATGCGAGTGACGATGACGACCCGCCAGCTCATTCGTCGCGCAGGATGCGCCCGCCGGAGGACTGCGCGCGCGCCTTGACCACGATCTCGTCCACGTTCACGTGCCAGGGCCGGGTGAGCGCGAAGAGAATGCACTCGGCGATGTCCTCCGGCTGCATCGCCTCGACGCCTCGATACACCGCGGCGGCCTTCTCCTCGTCGCCCTTGAAGCGGACGAGCGAGAAGTCGGTCTCGACGAGCCCCGGGTCGACCGTCGTGAGCCGGATCGGCCGGCCGAGCAAGTCTTCGCGAAGCGCGTAGGTGAAGCCCCGCTCGGCGAACTTCGACGTCACGTAGAGCGCACCGTTCTCGTACGCCTGGCGGCCCGCGACCGAGCCCAAGTTGACGATGTGACCCCAGTCGGCGAAGTGCGGCAGGCAGAGCCTCGTCATCCGGATCAGCCCGGCGACGTTGACGGCGAGGACGGGCGCCTCGTCCTCCTCGCTCGACTCGTCGAACGGCGCGCGACCCAGCGCGAGGCCGGCGTTGTTGACGAGGATGTCAAGGCCGCCCAGACGCTCGGTCACCTCCGCGACGAAGCGCTCACAGCTCGCGGCGTCGGTCACGTCCAGCTCGAGCGCAACCTCGGTCTCGAGCCGTTCGACCCGCCGTGCGCCGCCCGCGACGCGCACGCCGGCGGCTGCGAGCGCGGCCGCGGTCGCCTTGCCGATGCCCGACGAGGCGCCGGTGACGATGGCCCGCTTGCCGCTCAGATCGAGCGCAGTCACGGCAGATGACTCTAAGGGCGCTACTCGTGCCCGGGCGCCAGCACCGGCCGGCCAGCCGCGCGGAGCGCCTCGTACTCGGCCAGGGTCAGCGACACTGTGAAGCGGCACGCAGGTGCGCCACACTCGCACGTGAAATCCCAGGAGTCCGCGCCGGGCTCGACGCCCTCGAAGCGGCGGGCCGCCTCGTGCACGTGAGCATTGACCTCGAGCAGGAGGTCACGCTCAACAGACTCTTGCTTCTCGTCACGACCAGTCACGGCTTCACTGCGCGGCTCCCTCAAACCACGCCGTGACAGCGTAGAACGGATTCGCCGACGCTGGCAACCAAGTACGCGCTGCCACAGTCCAGCGCTTACGGATGCGCCGCGCGCCACGCCCGGCCGGCCGCGAGTCGCTCCGGTGCCGTCGGATGGCTGAAGAGGAGGACGTAGACGAGCCGAGGCGGCTCGAGGTCCGAGAGGTTGCGCCGCGCCAGCTCCAGGTGGGCGCGCGCAAACGCCGCCGGTTGCTCCGTAAGGTCGAGCGAGCACCGGTCGGCGGAGCGTTCGAAGCGGCGCGAGAGCCACGCGCCCGGAGCCAGAGCAACGAGCTCGAGGGCGAGGAGCAGCAGCAGCGCCTCCGGCAACGTGCGCGGATCTCCGACCCGGGTCCCCAGCACCGCCCAGAGGACCAGTACGGCACCAGCGGCCCCGGCCATGGCGAGCAGCGTGAACTTCGCGACGTGCCCCTCGCGGCGATGCCCGAGCTCGTGTGCCACGACGACCTGCACAGCCGCCGGGTCGGCCGCCTCCAGCAACGTGTCGAAGACGACGACGCGACGCGTGCGGCCGATGCCGGACACGTAGGCGTTGACCTTCGTCGTGCGGCGGCTCGCGTCGGCCACGAGCACCTCTCGCACCGGGACACCGGCTCGCTGCGAGAGCAACCGAAGGCTCCCCGCGAGGCCCTCGTCGTCGAGCGGCCGGAAGCGGTTGAAGAGCGGCTCGAGGACGACGGGCGCGACGAACGAGAGCAGGAGAACGGCCAGCGCAAGGGCCGCGCCGGCCGGCAACGCCCACCACCCCGGCAGCGCTTGCGCCAGTGCGACGGCCGCCGCCCACGCCCCCGCTCCCAGCACGAGCGACACGGCGAGGCCCTTGGCGCGATCGCCCAGCCAGCCGCCGACACCCTGCGTGGAGAAGCCCCACTGCCGTTCGCGCCACCAGCCGCGCCAGAATGCGAGCGGCGCCCGGATGACGCTCGAGAACGCTGTCACCAGGGCCGCGTACGCCGCTGCGGCGGCCACCGGCGAGAGCGAGGTCAGTGGGGAGAAGAGCCAGTCTCCGAGCGAGCTCCACGCCAGCGCCGCTAGCAGGCCCGCGGCGAGCGCCACGTCCACCAGGAGGGCGAGATAGAGCGGCCGGTGGTAGGCACGGGCCCGTGCCCGCTCGTCCGCTGTGTACTCGTCGTTCATGCGGAACGAGCGTACGTGCGTAACCGTCCCCCGGACTTTGCCGTTTTCAAAGCCGAACCGGAAACGAACCCCCACTCAATCGGGAGGAGGGTGAAGATGCTTCTCATTTTGCTTGCGATCTTGGCGCTGATCCTGTTCGGTGTCGGCTTTGTCGTCCACTGGCTGTTCATCATCGCCGCGATCGTCGCGCTGATCTGGCTGATCAGCCTGTTCACCGGCGGCTTCGGCCGCAGCGGCGCACGGTTGTAGGCCCCAAGCGCCTCACGAATGAGTCGGGCGGCCCATTGCGGGCCGCCCGTTCCTATGCGACCGTCAGCGGGTGTCGCGGACCGCGATCCTCCTGTGGATACTCGCCCTGCTCGCCCTCGAGATCCAGCACCTGAAGTGGATCTGGTGGGAGTATTGGGACTGCCGCCACTGCTCCGCGAAGCACAAGGACTGCTCGTGCGGCGCGACCGCCCGCTGGGTCATGTTCCTTTAACTCGGTCTTAGACGGCTCTCACTCCATTCTCAGATCCGTCGCTTAGGTTTGCGTCCGGCTTGAAGCGGCTCCTCTTAGTCGGCCTCGGAGCCGTCTTTCTCCTCGGCCTGCTGCTCGGGTCTGCCGAGATCCCGGGCCACCGACACGAGGCGCACGCAGCCGCTCCGCGGGGGATCCACAAGATCCGCCACGTCGTGATCGTCATGCAGGAGAACCGCTCGTTCGACTCCTACTTCGGCACGTATCCCGGCGCCGACGGGATCCCGATGAAGGACGGCGTACCGACCGTCTGTAACCCCGACCCGAAGACGCACGTGTGCGTCAAGCCGTTCCACGACACCTCCGATCGCAACGCAGGCGGCCCGCACGACACGATCGACGCGGTCCGCGACATCGATCACGGCAAGATGGACGGCTTCCAGCGGCAGGCACGCAAGGGGCGCTTCCTCGCGTGTCACAACACGGACAACCCGGGCTGCTCGCTGACGCCCTCCGCGCCAGACGTGATGGGCTACCACGACTGGCACGAGATCCCGAACTACTGGGACTACGCGCGCAACTTCGTGCTGCAGGACCACATGTTCGAGGCGGACAACTCGTGGAGCCTGCCGGCGCACCTCTCCCTCGTGTCCGGCTGGACGGCGCGCTGCTCGAAGCACGGCGACCCGATGAGCTGCAAGTCCGCCCTCAGGGCGCCGTTCGGCGCCACCGGGCACGGCAAGAAGCTCGACTATCCGTGGACCGACCTGACCTGGCTCCTGCACCGCTACCACGTGAGCTGGCGCTACTACGTCGCGAACGGCAGCCAGCCCGATTGCGCGGACAGCAAGATGTTCTGCCGGCACGTACCACAGGGCGCGTCGACTCCTGGCATCTGGAACCCGCTGCCGCGCTTCGACACGGTGCAACAGGACCATCAGCTCGGCAACATCGAGCCGCTCGGCAACTTTTACCGGGCGGCGCGCAAAGGCACGCTCGCCGCGGTCACGTGGATCACTCCGTCCCAGTCAGTGAGCGAGCACCCACCCGCGCTCGTGACGGCCGGCCAGACCTGGGTCACCCGCCTGATCAACACGATCATGCAGAGCCCCGACTGGAAGTCGACCGCGATCTTCCTCGCCTGGGACGACTGGGGCGGCTTCTACGACCACGTCAAGCCCCCGCGGGTGGACGGCGAGGGGTACGGGATCCGGGTGCCCGCGCTCGTCATCAGCCCGTATGCGAGACAGGGCTTCGTCGACCACCAGGTCCTCAGCTCCGATGCCTACCTCAAGTTCGTCGAGGACGACTTCCTGCACGGCCATCGACTGAATCCACGCACCGACGGCCGGCCGGACTCGCGACCGGACGTGCGCGAGAACGTCAAGATCCTCGGAAACATGGCCCACGACTTCGACTTCGACCAGAAGGCGCGGCCGCCACTGCTACTCCCGCTCCACCCGCCGTTCAGCTGAGACTCATTCCACGTGTCGCCCCGTTCTTGCTCGCCCTCGGCGTGCTGGCGGGTTGCGGCTCCTCGTCGGGCGTGCACTGCCCTGCTTCGCACCGCGGCATCCACAAGATCTGCCATGTCGTCGTGATCATGGAGGAGAACCGCTCCTTCGACTCCTTCTTCGGCACCTACCCGCGCGCCGACGGGATCCCGATGAAGAACGGGCTGCCGACGGTGTGCGTGCCGAACGGCGTCGGCCAGTGCGTGCGCCCGTTCCTCGCACCGAGCGGCGCGGTGGACTCTGGCGGCGCGCACGGCCCGCTCGCCGGCAAGTTGGACGTCGACGGCGGCCGCATGGACGGCTTCATCCGCGTCACCGACCACGCGCTCATCCGCGACTGCCGCCGCCATCGGCACGGCTCGGCCTGCGCCCATCTCCGCCGCCCGAACGTCATGAGCTACCACGACGGTGGACAGATCCCGAACTACTGGGCGTACGCGCGGAACTTCGTCCTCCAGGACCGCATGTTCGAGCCGAACTGGGGCTGGAGCCTGCCGGCGCACCTCTGGCTCGTCTCCGGCTGGTCCGCGCAGTGCCGCAACCCGTACAAGGCGAGCACCTGCACCAGCAATCTCGACACGGAGAACGGAGGGCCGGCCGCACCGCTGCGGCGCTATCCGCACGGGCCGCTCTACGGCTGGACCGACCTCACCTACCTCCTCCACAAGCACCGCGTCGCCTGGGCGTCGTTCGCGGAGAAAGGCGCAGCGCCCGACTGCCTCGCGGGCCCGATCAGGTGCTACACGCGCCTCAAGGGATCGCGGACGCCGAGGATGTGGAACCCGCTTCCGGACTTCACCGACGTCCGCCAGGATCACGAGCGCCCCCTCTCGCAGGAACCGCTCTCCGACTTCTACTCCGCGGCGGCGGACGGCAGCCTGCCCAACGTGTCCTGGGTCACGCCCGACTGGGCCGACAGCAACCATCCCGGCGCGCCAATCGGCGAGGGGCAGGCGTGGGTTACGAAGCTCGTGAACGCCGTGATGCGGGGTCCGGACTGGAAGAGCACGGCGATCTTCCTAGCCTGGGACGACTGGGGAGGCTTCTACGACCACGTCGCTCCGCCGGTCGTCGACCGCAACGGCTACGGGCTGCGCGTGCCGGGGCTCGTGATCAGCCCCTACGCACGGCGGGGCTTCGTCGACCACCAGACGCTGAGCTTCGACGCGTACCTCAAGTTCATCGAGGACGACTTCCTCGGCGGCCGACGCATCGACCCGCAGACAGACGGGCGGCCGGACCGTCGTCCCGACGTCCGCGAGAAGGCGCAGATCCTCGGCGACCTCAGGAGGGACTTCGACTTTCGCCAGCCGCCGCGGCGCCCGATCCTCCTACCGGTCCACTCCACCTAACAGCCCGCTCCAGCGTTCCTCGACGCGCCTCGTCTTCCAAACCGTGAGCGAGCACAGCCAGGTCGCGGCGAAGAGCCCGACGACGAGGTAGCCGAGGCGACCGAGGTCGAGGGTCGCGAGGAGCGTCCAGAAGCCTCCGTGCAGCTCGAGCTTCGCGGCGAGCACCTGCAGGAGCTCGATCGCCCCGACGAGCCAGGCGACGGCGACCGAGAGGCTCGTCACGCTGATGTTGTAGTAGACCTTGCGTACCGGGCTCGAGAACGCCCAGCCGTACGCGTGGCTCATGAAGGCCCCGTCGGCGGTGTCCATCAGGCTCATCCCGGCGGCGAAGATCAGCGGCAGCGAGATCACCGCGAGGAACGGGACCTGGTGCGTCGCGACGCCGGCGGCGAGTGCGAGCAGCCCGATCTCGGTGGCCGTGTCGAAGCCGAGCCCGAACAGCACGCCGAGTGGATACATCTTCCAGGTCGCGTCGATCCGGCTTCCGACCCGCTTGAGCAGGAAGCGGGCGAGGAAGCCCTGGTTGGCCAACGCGCGCTCGAGGCTCTCTTCGTCGTACTGGCCGCGCCGCATGCTCCGGAAGACGCCGACGATCTCGAGCAGCACGAGCAGGTTGAGCGCTCCGATCAAGAGCAGGAACGTGCCCGAGACGGAGGCGCCGATCGTCGAACCGTATGCCTGCAGCGTCGGGATGCTGGAGTGCACCGTGCCTGCGGCGACGGCCAACCCGGCCGTGAGGGCGAAGACGATCGTCGAGTGCCCCAACGAGAAGAAGAATCCTGTGCCCAGCGGGCGCTTCCCGTCCTGCAGCAGCTTTCGAGTCGTGTTGTCGATCGCCGCGATGTGGTCGGCGTCGAACGCGTGCCGCAGCCCGAACGTGTACGCGAGCGCGGCTAGGCCCGCCAGCGCCGGATAGTGAGGGGAGTAGTAGAGGAACAAACCGAAGCCGAGCACGTGCAGGAGGACGACTCCGCCGGAGAAGCCGCCGAGCCGCGTCCACTCGGCGCGCGTCATGCCGGCGCTCCGGCTACCGACATCCTCGCGGCGCGCCGCTCGGCGTAGACGGCGAGCCAGATCGAGCCCTCGAAGAGCGCCCACATCGGCAGCAGCTCGAGCAGCGTCGTCACAGGATCGGGGCCGGGCAGTGCGAGCGCCAACACCGCGACGACGAAGTAGCCTTTCCGCCGGTTCCGGCGCAGGCCAGCCGACGAGAGCACGCCGAGGTTGACAAGCGCTAGCACCACCAGCGGCGTCTCGAAGACGCAGACGACGCCGAGCAGCACCGAGACGACGAACGAGTAGTAGCTGCTCGCCCGGATCAGGATCTTGAAGTGCGTCGTGTCGTAGTTGGTGAGCCAGTGCACGGAACGCGGCAGCAGGACCCCGTAGCCGAAGGCGAGGCCCCCCGCTCCCAGCACGAGGCCGAAGATGGCGAGGAGGAGGATCCGGCGCTCGGCCGCAGGGTCGAGCGCCGGAGCCAGGAAAGACCACAGCTGCGAGAGGATCACCGGCAACGCGAAGAGGATCCCGGCGTACAGGCTCACCGCGATCGAGACCGAGAACGGCTCGGTCACGCCGAACGCCGCCAGGTGGCGGTGCTCGGGCGGCAACGGACGCGCGAGCCACTCCAGGATGTGGTCGTGGAAGGCGAACGCGACAGCAGTCGCCACCCCGACTGCCGCGAGCGCCATGAGGATCCGCCCTCGCAGCTCCTCGAGGTGCTCGACGAGCGTCGCTTCCTCTTCGTGAGGGAGCCGGCGCGGTCGCATCAGTCGGTCTTCTCGGTCTCGGTCGTCTCGGGCAGGGCCTGGTGCGTGACGGAGTCCTTGAACTCACGCATCCCGCTTCCGAGCGAGCGTCCGATCTCCGGCAGCCGCTTGGCGCCGAAGAGGCAGAGCGCGATCAGGAGCAGTAGCGCGAGGTGCGTGGGACTGGTCAAGCCGATCATTCGTGTTCCTCCTTGATCGAGATGTCGGTGACGGCCGCGCCCGCGACGGCGACGTGGCGCCGCAGCGGCCGGTCGTCGAGCCAGAGCGTGTACTCGCCGGCGGGCAGCGAGTCGAACACGGCTCCGTAGAGCGAGCGGCCGGCGACCGGCCGCTCGTGGACCTGCTTGTGGGAGCGCTCTTCGTCCCGCCCGGCAGGGCTGATCTCGATCTCCACGCCGTGCAGGTCTGCGCCGGTGTGGAGGACGAGGGCCCCGGCCCCCGGCCCGAGATCGAGCATCACGTGCTCGGGCCGGGGGTCC
>Ga0075434_100004527_pt1 | contig 12547 bp, 9 predicted proteins | sample RhiMethybrSRZTD3_FD_75298 | JGI IMG/M metagenome (GOLD analysis project Ga0075434, IMG submission 75298) | Populus rhizosphere microbial communities from Tennessee, USA - Rhizosphere MetaG P. TD hybrid SRZTD3 | ecosystem: Host-associated > Plants > Roots > Rhizosphere > Soil | place: USA... | reverse complement strand
TCCAGACCCGAGCAATCTGCATACTGGGGCCGTGGCCGCGCTTCGCCGGACGCCGATTCTCGTCCCCGTCCTCGCCGCATTGGCCGCTCTCGCCGTCGCTGTGGGGGCGTTCGTCGTCCTGCGCGGAGGCAGCGACGAGATCGGACAGCCGCACGCGACCTATCGCGACTCGCTGACCAAGCCCGCGGCGGCGACGGCGCCGAAGGCCAAGCCGGGCTCCGATCAGGCGAAGATCGACGCCGAGGCGCGCGCACTCGGCCTCGGGCCCGGACATCCGCGGGCCGTCGAGCCGGAGGCCGGCGTGGCGGCCAGCGATGCCTCCAGCGGTCCCACCCCCGAGCAGCTCGCCGCCCGCGGGGCCGAGAACGGGCCCAGTGCGCCGACCGCGAGCGACCTCCAGCAGGAGCTCCGGCAGCTCAAGCGCTCGGTGGGCATCAGCGGACACCCACGCGTGACCGGCGCGGGCCTGGCCGCGGTGCCTTCATCCGTCCCCGCAGCGATCCGCTCGATCGTCGACGCCGCCAACAAGATCGCGCTGCTGCCGTACCGCTACGGCGGCGGCCACGGGAGCTTCCGCGACAACGCCTACGACTGCTCGGCATCGGTGTCCTACGCGCTCGCGGCCGCAGGCCTGGTGAACGAGCCGCTCGACTCGACCGCCTTCATGCACTGGGGCGCGCCCGGGCGCGGCAAGTACGTGACCGTCTACGCCAACGCGGGCCACGCGTTCATGTTCGTCGACGGCCTTCGCTTCGACACGGGCAACCTCGGCGGCGGCACGCGCTGGACGGCGGAGTCGCGCAACGTCGGCGGATTCGTCGCAAGACATCCACCGGGCCTCTAGGTCAAGCGGTGCGCCTGAGCGCGGCGGCCACCGCATCCCAGACCCTGCGGTGCACGGCGACGTTCGCCTCGCGGTCGGTGCGCACCTCGATCAGCGAAACCCCGCCGTCCTCGAGTCCGGCGTCGACTGCCGCCCGCAGTGCGGCGGGGTCGTCGGCGCGCACGTAGTCGCAGTCGTACAGTGCCGCCGCGCGCGCGAAATCGAGCCCGTGGGGCGTGGCCACGTGCTCCTCGAAGGCGTCCCGCTCGCGCGCGACGGGGAGGAAGTGGAAGATCCCGCCGCCATCGTTGTTGAGGAGCACGATGGTCAGCGCGAGGCCGAGGCGGCCGGCGCTGGCGAGCGCGCCGATGTCGTAGGCGAACGCGACGTCGCCGGCGAGCAGGACCACGGGGCCGGTGCCCGCCGCGGCCGCGCCGAGCGCGCCCGCGACGGTGCCGTCGATGCCGTTGGCGCCGCGGTGGCCGAGCGCGCGCGGCGGCGCCTCGCGCACGGGCCAGAACGTCTCGACGTCGCGCACCGGCATCGAGGAGGCGACGAAGCAGGTCGCGGTCGACGGCAGGCGGACGCCGAGCTCGGCCGCCACCCGGGGCTCGGAGAGCCCGTCGCCGAGTGCCTCGGCAATGGCGCCGGCGGCAGTGCGGTCGGCCTCGTGCCAGGACAGCAGCCACGGGTTCTTGGCCGGGTCGCCGCCGCCTGCTCCGGAGTAGAACGTCGTCGGCAGTCGCCCGAGCTTCATGCCCGGGACTGTGCCGCGGCTCTGTCCGAGGGCCTCCAGCGTGGCCGCCGGGTCGGCGACGAGCACGGTGCCGACGACCGCGTCCGGGTCCTGCCACGCCTCCTCGGGGTCGAGCCGGATCTGCAGCGCCTCGGGGTGGCGCGCAAGCCACTGGCGCAATGGCTTGGACGTTGGCAGGTCGCCCACGCGCAGGACGAGATCGGGCGCGTGCGCGGAGGCGAAGCCCTCGTCGCGCAGGAGGGCGTCGTAGTGGGCGATCGCCGCCGGGCCGCGACGCGCCCCCGAGAGGGGGTCGGCGAGCAGCGCGTAGCCGGTGCGCTGTGCGAAGCGGGCGATCGCGCCCGGCAGCTCCGGGTGGCGCTCGTCGCGGCCGGCGACGACGACGCCGTTGCGCCGCTCGCCGAGCTCGGCGTCCAGCGCCTCCAGCGTGGCCTCGGCCGGGAGCCGCGCGGTGAGCGGCCGGGTCACCCACGGCCTCCCGCCGGCGCGGCCCGAGTCGTCCTCGGGCAGGCTCTCGCCCTCGTCGAGCACCAACGGCTCGCGCAGTGGGAAGTTCAGGTGGACCGGACCGCGGCGGCCCGTCGCCGCCGTCCAGAAGGCGCGGCAGGCGAGGCTGCGGATCCAGCGCAGCCGGGCGGGCGTCGCTTCGTGGGTTCCGACCTCGACGAACCACTTGGTGGCGTCGCCGTAGAGCTTGAGCTGGTCGATGGTCTGGCCGGCGCCGACGTCGCGCAGCTCGGGCGGGCGGTCGGCCGTGAGCACGAGCAGCGGCAGGCGCGCCTCGCGTGCCTCGTAGACGGCGGGAGCGAGCTCCGCGGCGGCGGTGCCCGAGGTGCAGGCGACGGCCACGGGCAGCCCGCCCGCCTTGGCCAGGCCGAGGGCGAAGAAGCCGGCCACGCGCTCGTCGAGATGGCTGTGGCAACGCAGGCGCCCGTCGCGCACCAGCGCGAGCACGACCGGCGTGGACCGCGACCCGGGCGCCGTGCACGCTGCGCGCATCCCGCAGCGCGCGAGCTCGTCCACAAACGCCCGCAGCAGGATGTAGGTGTCGCGCGTCACGGGGCGCGAGACGGTACCGGCTCGCCCGAGTAGGGTCGCATGCCGATGCGGCTGTGATCGCTGCACTGCACGGGTTCACGCTCACGGGGCGGTCATGGGAGCCGGTGCTCGGGCGCCTCTCCGACCCCGATCCGGTCGCCCTCGACCTGCGCGGCCACGGCGCCGCCCGCGACGCCCGGCCGATCGACTTTCCCTCGGTGGTGCGCGACGTGGTCGACGTCGCGCCGGCGGGCACCACGCTGTGCGGGTACTCGCTGGGCGGCCGGGTGGCGCTGCGGGCCGCGCTCGATCACCCCGGCCGCTTCGGCCGCCTCGTGCTCATCGGCGCCTCGCCCGGCATCGCCGACGCGGCGCAGCGGGCGACGCGGCGCGCCGCCGACGACGCCCTCGCCGCCCGCCTCGACGGCATGACGATCGAGGCGTTCGCGCGCGAGTGGGGGGCGCTGCAGGTCTTCGCGACCCAGCCCGCCGATGTGCGCGCATTCGCGCATGCCGACCGGCTGCGCAACGACCCGCGCGCGCTGGCCGCCGCCCTGCGCGGCCTCGGCGCCGGCGTGATGGAGCCGATGTGGGACCGGCTGTACGCGCTCGACCTGCCGGTGACGCTGGCGGCGGGCGAGCGCGACCAGAAGTACGTGGACATTGCCCGCGCGATGGCCGAGCGCGTCCCGGGGTCCGAGGTCGTCGTGGTGGAGGGGGCGGGCCACGCCGCCCACCTCGAGGCGCCGGAGGTCGTCGCGGCGCTGCTCAGGCCCTGACGCCCAGCCCCGGACCGTGCGGCGCGAAGCCGACCTGCTCGACTCCCTCGAACAGCCGGAGGGTGGCCAGGCCACACGCCGGCGTCGGCTGCAGGGCGGCGGCGGCGTGGAGGCCGGCGGCGATGCCGACCGGGCCGTCGTAGGTCGAGGCCACGTACACGAACGACCCCGCCGCCCGCGCCGCCTCCGCGGCCGCAACGAGCCCGCTGATGCCGCCGCAGGACGCGATCTTCAGGCACACGCCATCGGCGGCGCCCGACCCGACCGCGCCCGGCTCCCAGGACGTCTCGTCCATGACCACCGGCACCGTGACGCGCTCCTTGAGCGCCCGCAGCGCGTCGATCCCGTGGACCGGCTCCTCGACGAGCTCCAGACCGATGCCGGCGAGCGAGTGAAGCGCGGCGACGGCTTCGTCGACCGTCCAGGCGCCATTGGCGTCGGCGCGCAGGGCGATGCCGGGCGCGACCGCCCGGACCGCCGCCAGGCGTCCTGCGTCGTCCCCCACCCCGACCTTGACCTTCAGGCATTCGAAGCCGTCGCGCGCCGCCGCGCCGGCCTCGGCCGCCGCGCCGGCCCGGTCGATCGCGGCGATCGATGCGCTCACCGGGACCGCCGCGCCGGCACCCGGGCCCAGCAGCGCCGCGACGGGACGCCCGGTCTGCTTGCCCTCGAGATCCCACAGCGCGAGGTCTACCGCCGCCACCGCCTGCGGCAACCCGGCCTCCAGCCAACAGGCGTCCACGAGCTCCTCGCGGTCGCCGTGCGTCGCGTCCTCGAGCAGCGGCCGGCAGCCCTCGAGCCCCGAGCGCACCGCGTCCAGCGAGACCCCGTCGTAGGGCTCCAGCGGCGCCGCCTCGCCGAGGCCGACGACCTCGCCCTCCTCGATGCGCAGCTCCAGCACGGCGCGGTCGCGCAGCTCGCCGTACGACGTCCGCAGCGGCGTCCGGAAGGCAAAGCGCCGCTCGGTGACCGAGACGTTCACCCGCCAGGGGAAGGCCCGGCCAGCAGCCCGCCGGCGAGCAGCACGCAGAACGTCAGCTGCAACAGCCCGGTATGGGCGAGGGCCTGGTTGAGCGAGGGCCCGTCCGTGCGCGTGCGAACCGTCTGGATCACCGGGAAGGCCAGCGGCAGCGCGGCCAGGGGCAGCAGCAGTGTCGGCCCCAGCGAGCCCGCCATCCACGGCACCAGGGCAAGCGGAAACGCAGCGAGCACGCATACCGTGTACAGGGTGCGGGCGCGGTCGCGCCCGAGCCGCACCGCCAGCGTGCGCTTGCCCGCGCGGCGATCGGTGTCGACGTCGCGGATGTTGTTGACGAGCAGGATCGACGCCGCCAGCAGCCCCACCGGCACCGCGAGGACGAACGCCTCCCAGATCAGGTGCTCCGTCTGCACGAAGTAGGAGCCGGTAACCGCGACGATGCCGAAGAACAGGAACACGAAGACCTCGCCCAGGCCCTCGTAGCCGTAGGGGCGCGGCCCGCCGGTGTAGAGGACGCCGGCCAGGATCGAGGCGGCGCCCACGAGCAGCAGCCCGGGCCCTGCTATCGCCACCAGGTAGCAGCCCACGAGCACGGCCACGCCGAAGGACACGTACGTGGCCACGAGCACCTGGCGCGGCGGCACGAGTCCGCCCGCGGTCACCCGCACGGGCCCGAGGCGGTCCTCGGCATCGGCGCCGCGGCGCGCGTCGGAGTAGTCGTTTGACAGATTTGTCCCGACCTGGATGAAGATCGCCCCGATGAGCGTGGCGGCGAACGTCAGCGCGTGGAAGACGTCGTCGGCGGCGGCCAGCGCGGTGCCGACGAGGACCGGCGCCACGGCGGCGGGGAGCGTCCGCGGCCGGGCCGCCATCAGCCAGATCCGGACCGAGCCGCCCATCGGGTGCGCTAGGGCCGCCGCGGGAACTTCGCGAAGTCGGGCGTGCGCTTGGCCTTGTAGGCCTCGCGGCCTTCCTGCGCCTCCTCGGTGGCGTAGAACAGGAGGTTGGCGTCGTGCGCGAGTTGCTGGAGCCCGGTGAGCCCGTCCTCGGTCGCATTGAAGCTGGCCTTGAGCAGCCGCAGCGCGAACGGCGACATGGCGAGCATCTCGCGACACCAAGACACCGTCTCGTGCTCCAGTCGCTCGAGCGGGACCACCGCGTTGACGAGCCCCATCGCGAGCGCCTCCAGCGCCGTGTACTGGCGGCACAGGAACCAGATCTCCTTGGCCTTCTTCGGCCCCACGAGCTCGGCGAGGATGCCGGCGCCGAACCCGCCGTCGAACGAGCCGACCTTGGGGCCGACCTGCCCGAAGCGCGCGTTGTCGGCGGCGATGGTCAGGTCGCATACGACGTGCAGCACGTGCCCGCCGCCGATCGCGTAGCCGGCGACCATGGCGACGACCGGCTTGGGGAGGCGGCGGATCTGGACGTGCAGGTCGGTTACGTGGAAGCGCCCTACCCCGGACCCGGGCTCGGTCTCGTAGCCGGAGTCGCCGCGTACGCGCTGGTCGCCGCCCGAGCAGAACGCGTCCGGCCCCTCCCCGGTCAGGATGATCACGCCCACGCCGGTGTCCTCGCGGGCGTGCTCGAAGGCCTCGGAGAGCTCGATGATGGTCTGGGGCCGAAAGGCGTTGCGCACCTCCGGCCGGGCGATCGTCAACTTCGCGATGCCGTCGCCCGAGGTCTCGTAGCGGATGTCTTCGAATTCGCCTGCGGGCTGCCAGTCGACGGACACGGGCGCGCAGACTAGTACCCCCTCCCGGATCCACGCTGGACCGTGACCGCCGCTGACACCTCGCCTGACGCCACCCGGGGTCGCCGAAATAGGTCACCTATTCCGGCTGACCCCGTGCGTCGCCATGCTCGGTCAGCGACGCTCACGGCCTGAGCGTGGTTCCGGTCGGAGGTAGAGAATTCCCTGCGTGCAGGCGTGGATCGACAGCGCGGCCGCTCGCCGGCCCGACCATCCGGCCGTCATCGCGGCCGGCGAGACGCTGACCTGGGCCCAGCTCGCAGGGCGCGCCGCGGCCGCGACGGCGGCGCTGCAAGCCGGCGGGGTGGGGGAGGGCGACCGGGTGGCGATCGCCCTGCCGACCGGCGCCGCGTTCGTGGCCGCCCTGCACGGGTGCCTGCGGATGGGCGCGGCCGCGGTCCCGGTCGACCTGCGCCTGGCCGAGGCCGAGCGGGCCGCGGTGAGCGCGGGCGCGTACCTCGTCGACGCGCCGCTCGACGCCCGCGCCGCCGCCGGCCCGTCCGCCTCGCTCGCCGACGACGCGCCCGCCATGGTCATCCATACCTCCGGCACCACCGGGGCCCCGCGGCCGGTCGCGCTCACCCATGGCAACTGGGTCGGTCACGCCTGGGCCTCGGCCGCCGCCCTCGGGCATCCGACCGAGGAGCGCTGGCTGTGCTGCCTGCCGCTCTCGCACGTCGGCGGCCTGGGCATCCTCGTGCGCGCCGCCATCCATGCCACCACGGTCGTCCTGCACGAGCGCTTCGACGCCGGCCACGTCGCCACGGCGTTGCACGAGGGCGTCACCGGCGTCTCGCTCGTCCCGACGATGCTCAAGCGACTGCTCGACGCGGGACCGCAACGCCCCGCGCTCCTGCGCTGCGCGCTGATCGGCGGCGGGCCGGTGGCACCCGAGCAGCTCGGGCGCGCCCGCGCCGCCGGGATCCCCGTCGCCCAGACCTATGGCCTGACCGAGGCGTGCTCGCAGGTCACCGCGGAGGAGCCCGGCGAGGCCGGCGGCACTGCCGGGCGCGCGCTCCCGGGTACCGAGGTCGGCCTGGACGCCGGCGGCGAGATCCTCGTCCGGGGCCCGACGGTCGCACCGGCCTCGCGCGATGCCGACGGGTTTCTCCACACGGGCGACCTCGGGGTGCTCGACGGCCGGGGCCGGCTGACCGTCGTCGGGCGCCGCAGCGAGACCATCGTCACCGGGGGCGACAACGTCGCGCCGGCCGAGGTCGAGGGCGTGCTGGAGGCCCACCCGGCGGTCGTCGAGGCGGCTGTGTTCGGGCGCCCCGACCCGGAGTGGGGCGAGCGCGTCGTGGCCGCGGTCGTGCTCCGCCCCGACGCCGGTGTGACGCCTGAGGACCTGCGCACCCACGCGGCCGCTCGGCTGGCCGGCTTCAAGGTGCCGAAGGAGATCGAGCCCCGCTCCGCGCTGCCCCGCACCGCCAGCGGGAAGCTGCGCCGCGCCGAGCTGCGCTGACGGTAAGCCGGCCCGGACGCGTGGGCCCGGACGATGTGCGCGATAGCCTGGCCCGCGCGTGACCGACCGAGCCGAATACCGGCAGGACAGCCGCGACCGCTGGTCGCGCGCCGCCGCCGGCTGGGCGCAGCAGGCCGACAGGCTGCAGGCCGCGGTGATGCCCGTCTCGGCCTGGATGGTGGAGGCCATCCGTCCGCAGCCCGGCCAGACGGTGCTCGAGCTGGCGGCCGGGCCGGGCATCACCGGGTTGCTCGCCGCCGAGCTGGTGCAGCCGGCCGGCCGGCTGATCTCGACCGACTTCGCCGAGCCGATGCTCGAGGTGGCGCGCCAGCGCGCGGCCCGACTCGGCACCGACAACGTCGAGTTCCGGGTTGTCGACGCGGAGTCGATCGACCTCGAGACCGCGAGCGTGGATGCTGTCCTGTGCCGCTGGGGGTACATGCTCGTGGCCGATCCCGGGGCAGCCTTCAGCGAGACGCGACGCGTCCTGCGTCCGGGCGGCCGCGTCGCGCTCTCCGCCTGGGACGGGCCCGAGCACAACGCGTGGGCGGCAGCGCCGATGATCGCGCTCGTCCAGCGCGGCCTCGTGCCGGCGCCCGACCCCGACGAGCCCGGCATGTTCGCCTTTGCCAAGCCGGGCAGGATCGAGAACCTGCTGGCGGACGCCGGCTTCCTCGACGTGGAGGTCGACACCGTCGACGTCGAGATGAGCTACGACGACTTCGACGACTTCCTCGGCGTCACCAACGCCTGCTCGCGGCCCGTCGCCGATGCGCTCGAGGGGCTGGACGCGGATGTCCGCGCCGAGGTGGAGGCGGCTATGGGCGACGGCCTCGCCGATTTCCGCGCGCAGGACGGCAGCATCCGGGTGCCCGGGCGGACCCTCGTTGCCGCGGCGAGCGCGTGAAGCCCCTCCGCTAGCCTGATCCGCCCCATGCTCTACGACGACGACGCCGATCTCTCCCTGCTGGACGGGAAGACCGTGGCCATCATCGGCTTCGGCTCCCAGGGCCATGCGCACGCCCTCAACCTGAAGGACTCCGGCGTCGACGTCGTCGTCGGGCTGCGCCCCGACTCGGCCTCCAAGGCAAAAGCCGAAGCCGACGGCCTGACCGTGTTGCCGGTGCCCGATACCGCCTCGCGCGGGGACATCGTGATGATCCTTGTGCCGGACGAGAAGCACGGCGAGGTGTGGGAGAGCGAGATCCGCGACGGCATCGCCGCGGGCAACCTGCTCATGTTCGGCCACGGCTTCTCGATCCACTACGAGACCGTCACGCCTCCGCCCGATGTCGACATCGCGATGGTCGCGCCCAAGGGCCCGGGCCACCTCGTGCGCCGGCAGTTCCTCGAGGGCAATGGCGTGCCGTGCCTGCTCGCCGTCCACCAGGACGCGACCGGCAGCGCCCGCGAGGTCGCCCTCGCCTACGCCAAGGGCATCGGCGGGACACGGGCGGGCGTGATCGAGACCAGCTTCAAGGATGAGACCGAGACCGACCTGTTCGGCGAGCAATCGGTCCTGTGCGGCGGCGTGACCGAGCTCGTGCGGGCCGGCTACGAGACGCTGGTCGACGCCGGCTACGACCCAAAGCTCGCGTACTTCGAGTGCCTCCACGAGCTCAAGCTCATCGTCGACCTCATGTACGAGAAGGGCATCACCGGGATGCGCTACTCCATTTCCAACACCGCGGAATATGGCGATCTCACGAGAGGCAAGCGCGTCATCGGCGAGCCGACCCGTGCGGCCATGAAGCAGATCCTCGCCGACATCCAGTCCGGCGAGTTCGCACGCGAGTGGATCGCCGAGAACCGGGCGGGGCAGGAGAACTTCAAGCGCATGCGCGCGGAGCAGGCCGACCACCAGGTCGAGCGCGAGGGCAAGGAGCTGCGCTCGATGATGGACTGGATCGAGACCGACTTCTGACGGCGCTACACTCGCCAGAGCCGTCGCGACTGGCGTCTAGTCGGGGTCGGGCTTCGCCCGACCACCCTGACTTGAGGTGGAGATCACCACCGGGGAACGACGGCTAGTCGGGGTCGGGCTTTGCCCGACCACCCTTCTGCCGCACGCCTGGGCACTCCCGTCGAAAGCGACCGAGGACTGCACGCCATGCCCGACGCCAATCCCTTCACCAAGCAGTACCTGATGACCGCCGGCCCGACGCCGCTGCCGCCGCGCGTGTCGCAGGTGATGGCCGAGCCCGTCCTGTACCACCGGGCGCCCGCCGGAGTGGAGCTGTATACGCGTGTGCTGCGCCGGCTCCCAGCGGTGTTCCAGACCGCCAACGACGTGCAGCTGTTCACGTCGAGCGGCTCAGGCGCCATGGAGTCCGCCGTCGCCAACCTCGTTCGCCCCGGGGACCGCGTCCTCGCGTGCGCGGCGGGGAAGTTCGGCGAGCGCTGGATCGAGATGGGGGAGGCCTACGGCGCCGACGTCGTCCGCTACGAGCCCGGCTGGGGCACCCGCCTGGACGCGGCCGAGGTCGACCGCCTGCTCGACGCCAATCCCGGCGTCGACGTGGTCTTCGCCACGCAGTCCGAGACGTCGACGGGAGTCGTGCACGATGTCCGCGCCCTCTCCCAGGTCGCCGAGGCCCACAACGCCCTCTTGGTCGTCGACGCCATCTCGGGCCTGGGCGCGGCCGAGCTGCGCCAGGACGAGTGGGGCATCGACGTGGTCGCCGGCGGATCGCAGAAGGCGTTGATGTGCCCGCCCGGCATGGGGTTCCTCTCCGCCTCCCAGCGCGCGCTCGATTTCGCGGCGCAGCGGCCGGGTGGCCGCTACTACTTCGACTGGGCCCGCACCGTCAGCGCCCAGCGCAAGGACCCGCCCAACTCGCCCTTCACCCCGCCGGTGACGCTGCTGGCCGCGCTCGACATCGCGCTCGAGCTGATCGAGGAGGAGGGCCTCGAGAACGTGCTCGCCCGCCACGACGTGCTCGCTCGCGCCACGCGCGCGGGCGTGGCCGCGCTCGGCCTCCAGCTGTTCGGCGATCCCGACGAGCGCTCCACCGTCGTGACGGCCATCGCGGTGCCCGAGGACGTCGACGGCGCCAAGCTCGTGAAGCTCCTGCGCGACCGTTACGGGATCACCGCCAACGGCGGCCAGAACCAGCTCAGCGGCCGCATCCTGCGCATCGCGCACACCGGCTACTTCGGCGCCTTCGACATCCTCACGACCCTGTCGGGGCTGGAGATGGCACTGGTCGAGCTCGGCCATCCGGTCGAACAGGGCGCCGGGGTCGGCGCGGGCCAGCGCGTGTTCGTGGACGCCGGCGTCCCGGTCGCCTAAGTGGCTGCTCGCGTTCTCGTCAAGGAGAAGATCGGCGATCCGGGCGTCAGGCGCTTGCGCGAGGCCGGGCTCGAGGTCGACCTCGGGCTCGACTGGGAGGACGGGCAGCTCGCCGAGCGCATCGGCGAGTACGAGGGCATCCTCATCCGCTCGGCGACCAAGCTCACCGCCGACCTCATCGAGCGCGCCGACCGCCTGCGCGTGATCGGCCGCGCCGGCGTGGGCGTCGACAACGTCGACGTCCCCGCCGCGACCAAGCGCGGCATCGTCGTCGCCAACGCGCCCCAGTCCAACGTGGTCACGGCGGCCGAGCACACGATGGCGCTGCTGCTGGCGCTCGCCCGCAACATCCCCCAGGCCGACGCGTCCCTCCACGCCGGCCGCTGGGACCGCTCGAAGTACAGCGGGGTCGAGCTCTACGACAAGACGCTCGGCATCCTCGGCTTCGGGCGGATCGGGCAGCTGGTGGCCGAGCGCGCGCGGGGGTTCGGGATGCGCGTCGTCGCGTACGACCCCTACGTGGGCGCCGAGCGCTACCGCGAGCTCGGCGTCGAGCGGGCTGAGAGCTCGGACGAGCTCTACGCGCGGGCCGACTTCATCACGATCCACCTGCCCAAGACGCCCGAGACCGAGGGCTGGCTCGACGCCGAGGCGTTCAGCAAGATGCGCGACGGGGTGCGCATCCTCAACGTGGCCCGCGGCCCGCTCGTGGTCGACGCCGACCTGCAGGCCGCGCTCGACAGCGGCAAGGTCGCGGGCGCCGCGCTCGACGTCTTCCGCAGCGAGCCGATCACCGAGCACCCGCTCTTCCACTATCCGAACGTGATCGTCACGCCCCACCTGGGCGCCTCGACGACGGAGGCCACCGACAGGGCCGGCGAGCAGGCCGCCGAGCAGGTCGTCGCCGCGCTGACGGGCGGCGTCGTCTCGACCGCGGTGAACATCCCGGCCATCCCGCCCGAGGACTGGGAGGCGGTCGGCCCCTACCTGCCGCTGTGCGAGCAGCTGGGCCGCATCGCCGCGGCGCTGGCCGCAGACCCGGTTTCGCCCGCAGCCGTCCGGGCTGCCTCGGCGGGCGAGCGGGTCAGTCGTCCGGCTGGCTCCATCGACCGCGTCGAAGTCGAGTACCTGGGCCGCATCGCCGAGCGCGACGACCGACTGCTGACCATCGCGGTGCTCAACGGCGTCTTGGTCGGCAAGACCGAGGAGGAGGTCAACTACGTCAATGCGCCCGCGTTGGCCGAGGAGCGCGGGATCGCGGTGGCCGAGACCAAGGAGCCGGTGGCGCGCGACTACACCGACCTCATCCGCGTCACCGTCGAGGGCGGCGGCGTGCGCGAGCGTGTGGTGGGCACGAACTTCGGCCGCCGCAACCGCCCGCACGTGCTCGAGGCGTGGGGCCAGCGTTTCAACGTCCAGCTCGACCCGCACATGGTGCTGTTCCGGTACGCCGACGTCCCGGGGATGGTGGGCCGGGTCGGCACGGCGTTCGGCGAGGCCGGCATCAACATCCGCTCGGCCGCCGTCGGGTACCGCCCGGAAGATGGCGACGGCGGCGAGGCGGTGATGGTCCTCACCACCGACGCCGCCGTGCCGCCGGCGGTGGTCGAGCGGATCGTCGCCTGCGACGGCTTCCTGGACGGGCGCACGGTCTCGCTCCA
>Ga0075434_100004526_pt1 | contig 12548 bp, 14 predicted proteins | sample RhiMethybrSRZTD3_FD_75298 | JGI IMG/M metagenome (GOLD analysis project Ga0075434, IMG submission 75298) | Populus rhizosphere microbial communities from Tennessee, USA - Rhizosphere MetaG P. TD hybrid SRZTD3 | ecosystem: Host-associated > Plants > Roots > Rhizosphere > Soil | place: USA... | reverse complement strand
TGGTCATAGCGACCTTGCCGGCCGATAGATTTATATATGTTGGAAAGTCGCTGATTTCTGGCCAATCTCTGCTGAAGCAGGGAAGAAATTTTGCCACCAGAATTGCCACCGGAATAGTCAGAATGAGGACGCCTACAGGCGGATTCACTCGGAAGATGATTTGCAAACAACCCAACAAGATCGGACACAAGCGGAAAAGGGCGGAAACAGACGAACGGCTCTCGGAGGTTTACAAAACCGCTGCTCTACCACTGAGCTAACCCGGCATTGCGAAACCATTTACACGTTACAATGCAAATTGCTACCCGAATGGCACCGCGGCGCGCACGGGGTCCCGCGGCGGCAGCTTTCGGCAAAGGAGCTATCAGGGCGACCGCGTAGCTGGCTTCTTCTCGCGCGCGAGTTTCTGCGCCTCAGCTATCTGAGCCGGGGTCATGCGCCGTGCGATCAGGTCGCGAAAAGCTGCCGCACCTTCTTTGCCTTGGGCTGCGGACAAGTCAAACCACATGTAGGAGGTGACGCGGTCTTGCGGCACGCCAAGACCGTTGTCGTAAAAGACCCCCAGCGTGTACTGCGCTCTGGCATCGCCCTGTTCGGCTAGTGGACGAATAATCCGCACAGCGGTCGCGTAGTCGCGTTTCTTAACCGCAGCATCAGCATCCTCCAATGGCCCCGCGGCCACGATGTCAACGAAGCAGAATATCAAAATGGTGCAGAGCGCATGCTGGAGCGTCATTTTCATGCTCAGATTTTAGTTCATACAGCGGGTCCTGAAAATGTTTGTGCTCCGGTTTGGGCAGGCCGTCCACACGTGACCATCCGGACAATCTTTCGTCATGAGCTTTGAATCATTGCTACGCCGATGAGCAGGAGCGCGACGCCGCCCCAACGCACGCTGGAGATCTCACGAATGGGCAAGCGAAACAAGCCATAGCGGTCCACGAAAAGCGATGCAATTTGCTGGCCGGCGACAGTGAGGCAGCCTCTCGAAAGTCGCAGGCTAAGCCGCTTCCCAAAGGCGCTAATGCGCCTCAGCACTGTCGGTAAGTTGAGAAGTCTCAAGGAAAACGCGCCAATGGTCCATAGCGGACAAGTATTCACTAGGAGTGCCGCGGTTGCGGCCTATTGGAACGTCACGGTCGCGAGTGCGCGGTTGACCTTGTCCGGCGACCATAAGGTCACCGGCCCGGGCGCTGCCCCCGACCTGGCGATATTGGTGCCTTGACCGGAGCGGTTCAGGATTTGCGCGCCCGCCGTGTTCGACACGCGCACGGCACCTTTGACCAAGAACACGCCGAGGGCCTGATCGTCGATCGGCCCGCCCCAGAATTCCGTCCCTCGCACGCCGATGGTCGCAAAAGGCGTTGTCATCGTGACGTCGGACCGCGCCAGTTTGGACACCTGGCCGGAGAGAAACCGGAAGGCGCCGCTCACTCTGAACCCGATCCTTCCGCGTCTCGCAGCAGGGTTAAAGACGAATCTATCGAGCGTCAGTGTCGTCTTCTCGCCGAGTGTCAGCCGCGTACTATCTTTGAAGGTGACTTCCAACCGTGCCGCTGCCCCGGTCGATACAATCTCGTTGAGAAAGACGGACGCATTGAGGCCAAGCGCCCGTGTGGCGCCGCCATGCACTGCGCTGGCCTCTCCCTGTATTCGGCTGACCGTGCCGATGGCCTCCTGACCCGCGACCTGACCGCCGGCGAAGACACAAAGAAGAGCAACCGCTATTGCGACCAGCCGATACAACATGCGCCTAACGTCCTATGCAATCGGACCAATTCTGGCACAACGCGAGCGCACGCCCAATGCTGGGAACGCCGCTTGGCCGAAGCGGTCCACGTCCTACCGTCATCGCACAACGCATGGATAGGAAGAAGCCTCGCACCGAAGTGCGAGGCTTCTGAGAATAGCGCGGCTGTTACGAGCCGCCCTTGGCTACATGCGAGTGATATCGCGGTCTTTCGTCTCGGGCAGGAAGATGAGGCCGATGACAAAGCTCATCGCCGCCACGACGATCGGGTACCAAAGCCCGGAGTAGATGTTCCCGGTCGCGGCCACAATCGCGAACACGGTCGCAGGGAGAAACCCGCCGAACCAGCCGTTACCAATGTGATACGGTAGCGACAATCCGCTGTAGCGGATGCGGGTCGGGAACAATTCCACAAGCCAGGCGGCGATAGGCGCGTACACCAGCGTGACGTAGATCACGAGAAGTGTCAGCAACAGCACGGTCATCGCGTAGTTGATGTCCGCGGGGTTGGCGGAAGCCGGGTAGCCGTGACTCGTGATCGCCTGACCAAGGACCTGCGCGAAGTTTGGCGTATCGGTGGGGATCGTCTGCTCGCCTACCTTGACGCTGGCCTTCGTGCCCTTTGGCGTTTCCACATTTTCATAATTCACCGACCGGGCAACCAACGCCGACTTGGCGATGTCGCAGGACGTGGTGAACTTCGCGGTGCCCACCGGATTGAACTGGAACGAGCATTCAGATGGGTCTGCGATGACGGTGACAGGAGCACTCGCCAGCGCTGCTTCCAGTTTCGGATTAGCGAAGTGAGTGATTCCCTGGAAAATAGGGAAGTAGGTGACTACGCCCAGCGCAAAACCCGCAAGGATGATCGGCTTGCGGCCGATCTTGTCCGACAGCCAGCCGAAGAGGATAAAGAAGGGAGTGCCGAGTGCTAGGGCGATCGCGATCATGATTTGTGCATTGACCCCCGGCACTTTCAGTGTCTGTGTTAGAAAAAACAGCGCATAGAATTGTCCACCGTACCAGATCACTGCCTCGCCGGCTGTGGCGCCAAACAAGGCAAGGATCGCGATCTTGAGGTTCGACCACTGTCCGAACGCTTCGGACAATGGGCGCTTGGAGCCTTTGCCTTCGGCTTTCATGCGTTGGAACACCGGCGATTCGTTCAGACGAAGCCGGATCCAGATTGAGACGACAAGAAGAACAGCAGACAGCAGGAATGGAATTCGCCAGGCAGCCCAGAATACTTCAGGTTTTCCAACGAATGCCGGCTCGCCGACCGACGAGCGGATACCGAGCACGAGCAGCAACGCCATAAACAGGCCGAGCGTTGCGGTCGTCTGAATCCACGACGTATAGAGGCCGCGCTTGTTGCGGGGAGCGTGTTCGCATACGTAGATCGCCGCCCCGCCATATTCACCGCCGAGTGCGAGTCCTTGCGCGAGGCGCAGGCAAATCAGAATGACAGGCGCGATGATGCCGGCAGTGGCGTAGGACGGCAGCAATCCGATGAAGAACGTGCCAACGCCCATGAGCGTCATTGTGATGATGAACGTATACTTGCGGCCGACGATGTCGCCGAGCCGTCCGAAAAAGAGCGCGCCAAAAGGGCGAACGGCGAAGCCGGCGGCGAACGCAAGCAACGTGAAGATGAAAGCCGCCGTCGGATTGACCCCGGAAAAGAATTGCGCCGCGAGAATCGGCGCCAGCGTTCCGTAGATATAAAAATCGTACCACTCGAAAACGGTGCCGAGTGACGAGGCGAAAATGACCATCCGTTCCTCGGACGTCATTGCGCCTTCGCGGTATTGACTCGCAGTCATTGCTGTCATGGGCGTTTGTCCCTGTTTGTCAATTGTTGGCTTTCTTGTTGGAAACGGCTTTTCGGAGATGCGAACAAAAGGCTGTCCCGCAGCAGAAATACGCCGCGAGTCCATAGGCGTCTGTCCGCCTGAGGTCTTAGGCCAAAGGGCGCAAACGCCGCTGGTAAGCAATTGGATGAAAAGAAAAATCGCGAGCGGCGCACAACGTATTTGTCGCGCGCATTCGAACGCTAGTCACAGGAAGGTTGTGAGATCTTCCAGCAGGGTGATCAGCCAGGAAGCAGCATGAAGCACGGCAAATCGCTGCGGGAGTTTTTCGCGGCGATAGATTTCGTTGAGCAGTTTTAGGGCGCGCTTGTAGCCTGGGTGCTGCTTTGAAGCTTCGCTCAGCCGATGCAGCCGCGCAACCAGATCCGCACGCTGCGCTTCAAGGTCGTCATAGCGCTGGCGAAAAGTCTTCCGCGACGCTTGCGATATCTTTGCTCGCGAAATTGAGGGGCGATGAATCACGACTGTTAACTCTGTTGAAGGAGGCTTTCTCGGCGGAACACAGAAAGTGGGTACGAGGCTATAATTCCAGTGACCAGATTAATATTACCCCGCGATTGAGGGGTTAATCCCTGGACCTTGGTATAAAATACGACCGAATTCGTGGCGCAACTGGAGCGCGATCCATGCGCGGCCGTATTGCAGGCGCAATATTGATCGGGGCAGTCAGTGCCGCGGCGGCACATGCGGCGGACATTTCCTCCGGCCTCGGCGTCGGCGGTAATCTGTATTCCCCACTCGTCGCGCGGATCGAGCCCGTGATCGTCTATGATTCCGAGCCGGGGGTTATCGTTCGTACGTATTGGTATCCCCCCTGGCGAAATCGTCATTACTTTCCACGCACCGGGAAGCGGCCAAAAATAGGTCGCCGCGAAATCCTGCCCAAGCACCGTATGTCAAAGCCGGAAGAATATTTTCGCTTCTGGTCGGCGTCATCATTTCCTGACTCCCCGGGCAGGAATGCGATGCCGCCGGCATCCGATTCCGAGCAGCAATAGCCTTAGCACTTTTGATGGGGATCAGGCGTCACGCAAATGTCGGCTGACCACGTACAGGCCGAGCGCAGCCGCATTCGACACGTTCAAACTTTTGATCTCGCCCGGCAGGTCGATGCGCGCAACGTGATCACAGGTTGATCTCGTCAATTGCCGCAAGCCCTTGCCTTCAGCGCCAAGCACCAGAGCAAGCGGCGTGCGCAATGTGAGATCGGCAAGATCAGCCTCACCGGTGCTGTCGAGTCCAACAAGCAAGAATCCCTGGGCGCGCAGCTCTTCCATGCCACGCGCGAGATTCTGCACCAGCACAAGCGGCACGAGCTCGAGGGCACCTGATGCGGATTTCGCGAGGACGCCGGTTGCTTCGGGACTATGGCGAGCGGTCGTTACGATTGCCCTGACCGCAAATGCCGCGGCCGATCGGAGAATGGCTCCCACATTGTGAGGATCGGTTATCTGGTCGAGGACCAGGACAATGCCTCCGGGCTCGAGTTCATCGATCGAGGGGACGGGCAGGGGATCGGCCTCCGCCAGCAGACCCTGATGCACGGCATCGGGACCGAGCCGGGCATCGATCTCGTCCGGCCGGACCAGTTCGGGCTTGAGGGGTAACGGAACGCCATCATCGGCAAGCCGGCGCAATGCATTTTCCGTGGCCAACAGACGGCGGATGCGGCGGGCAGGATTTTCAAGCGCGGCCTTGACGGTATGCCAGCCGTACAGCAGGGCCGGACCATGAGGATCGGGAGCGTTGCGGAACCGGGTCCGCGGCGGCGGACGCTTGCGGCGGTCCCGCGGTGGTCGCGAGTTCGACTGCCATCGTTTTCGGGCCATCGACGTTATTCCCACGCGTCCAGCGACTTTGCAAACCGCAGGAGACCTTTCCATTGACTCTGCGCAGGTCCATCCCCATAAAACCGGCACATCCCGACCAGCCGGCAGGCACAGCCGATTGTCTTTTCGCGATCAATACGGTGCGGCGGGTTCGGGGGAGTGTCCCGAGCGGCAAAGGGGGCGGACTGTAAATCCGCTGGCTATGCCTTCGCAGGTTCGAGTCCTGCCTCCCCCACCACTTTCGAAAATTATCTAGCTGAAATTATTTTGTATTTCGCTCTGATCCCCGCACCCTTTGCTCAGGTGCGGCGGAATTTGTTTCAGGTACGAAAGCAAAACGTCCATTCAAGCGCGCTCTTTCGTGCCGATCGGCCAACGCCGGCAATATCAGTCAACCTCGGCCTCGGTCCAGATCGGGAAGCCGGCTGTTTTCTTTGCGCATGGGTGAAAAAATTCCCGCCGTTTGTTGGGGGCTGTTCGGCGTGCTGGTTGCGTTCGGCGCTCTGTATTTCGTCGCGAGTTGTATGACCCCATTTGGGAAAATGTAACCGTTACGGCTTTTAAAGCTGCGTCGGGCCAGCGGAGTGTGCGACTAGTTTGGACGCTCAATCATAACTGATACGCTGAACGATCGTGAATGGCCCATGTCCGCTTTGGCCCTTAGCAGACATTGCGCCAATGTCCGCTCTTGGCCCATTGCAGAATGGGCTCTTGCACTGCGCATGTCCGCTTTTGACCCCAAGTGGACATTCGTTGCTGCTCAAGTTCTCCGCTTACTCAGCCCCTTTCCGAGTGTCGGTTTGAATGGCTACGATGGCCTACTCCAAGCCTCGAGGGGGAAGGCGGTGAGACGGCGCGACTTCATCAAAGTAACTGCAGGTTCGGCTGTGTTGTGGCCGCTTGCGGCCCGTGCGCAACAGCGCATGCCGCGTATCGGCGTCATCATGAATCAATCGCCAGGCGACGGAGAAACACAGACGCGAAGCAAGGCCTTCCTGCAGGAATTGCAACAGCTTGGTTGGTCGGACGGACGGAATGTTCAGGTCGAATTTCGGTGGGATGCAAACACTGCCGAAGGGGCACGTAAAGCGGCGGCCGAGCTGGTTGCGCTCGCGCCCGACGTTATTTTGGCTTCCGGAGTTACGGGTGTGACGGCGTTGCAGACGACACGTCACATCCCAATTGTGTTTGCGATTGTTCCTGATCCGGTGGGCGCCGGGTTCGTCGAGAGTTTGGCGCGACCGGGTGGCAACGTCACCGGTTTTATGCAGTTTGAGTACAGTCTGAGCGGAAAATGGGTGGAGTTGCTCAAAGAGATCGCGCCGAGCGTTACGCGTGCAGCGGTTCTTCGCGACGCCAACATTTCTGCAGGGATTGGCCAGTTTGCGGTTATCCAAGCCGTAGCGCCGTCGATTGGTGTGGATGTAAGTCCGATCAACGTACAAGACCGCGCCGAGATTGAGCGCCGGTTGGCCTCGTTCGCGCAGCTCTCAGGCGGCGGCATAATTCTCACGGCGAGCCCATGGGCAACGATTCATCGCGAACTGGTCGCCACGCTGGCTGCGCGGTATAAGCTCCCCTCAGTTTCTAGTCTTCGCTCCTTCGTTACGAGCGGTGGCCTTGTCTCGTATGGGGCTAACCTTGAAACTCTCTATCAGCGCGCTGCGGGTTACGTAGACCGAATACTGAAGGGAGAGAAACCGGCCGATTTGCCAGTACAGGCGCCGACAAAGTACGAGCTGGTGATCAATCTTAAAACTGCTCAAGCCCTTGGCCTCAGAATTCCGCCGTCCGTGCTCGCCCGCGCCGATGAGGTGATCGAATGAGACGCACCCTGATCTTCATGGCAGTGATAGCCGCTGTGCTATTGAAGCAAATGCCATACCTTCATGCGCAGCATAGTTCGCCCCCGGCGGGACTGAGCGAAAAAGAAAAAGCTAAGCTGCAGGAGAAGCGGGCCTTTGAGAAAGATACTGACGAGGCCTACAAATCCACGCTTCGTAAAATTCCGGACGTCAAACAAAAGGTCGATCCTTGGGGCAGTATGCGCACGGCTCCTCAAAAATAGCTCTCGCGATGTCCGCTTTTGGCCCAAAGCGGACATCTGTTTTTGCACTGCATCTGTCCGCTTTCGGGGGTAAAGCGGACAAGTACGAGCGCTGTGGAATTAGCCCGCTGCATGTCGGCACTGTCACAGGATCAAGCCGCGCCACTGTGGCGGCCACCGTTCTATTTCGACCTTGCCCGCATAAATCTCGACAGCACAACGCCCGCAATGATGGCGCCCGCGATCACCAGAATCGTCGTGAGATCAATGTTCATCGACTATCCCTCTTCGCGCTAGAGTCGTGCAAGGTTAGGCATTATTCGCGATCCTCGTCAGGACGCCAGATGAGGTGCAATTGACCAACATTGTCTCCTTCCCATGCGAACATTTCTCTGTCACACAAGACACACTTAGCGGGCCGCGATTCCCTGGAGGGACCTTTGGTTTCGATCACCTCGTAGATGGCGCCGCAGTCGCACGTGACTCTGAGGTTGGCCATGGGCGCAAACACCCGTTCGGCTGCGCCATTAGCATATCACAATGACTGTCAGGCCGCGTGTTTCGCTTTCGCCAGCAGGTGCGCGAGGGCCCTTTTCCCTTCTTTGGCCGCCACTGCCATGCTTTCAAAAAAGACGGGCGAAGACTCAATCGGCCCCCACCGACCAGCACGGTAAATTTCCCATTTCCATGCTTTCGGTAGGTTCCCTCGCAACTTCCCGACGACCGAGAAGTCAGTCGGGTCAAATCCTTCTTCTCTCATGTACCTATAAATGGTGATGGTCGTTTAATTTTCAAACTCCCGCTAATGCGAAGTGTGCGAGTAGTAGTGGCGGCAGCCGGGGATTGGAATGTCTGCTTCTGGCACTTAGCAGACATTTCAACTGAGCCGCTGAATGTCCGCTTTCGGGGGCAAAGCGGACATGACGATTGGAATAGATCGGGCCGATGTCCGCTATTGGCCCATAGCAGACATGGGCTGTTGCGCTGCAAATGTCCGCTTTCGGGGGTAAAGCGGGCGGACGTAGGCTTCACGCAGCCTTGGAGCTGCTTGGGGCTTTAGACTCTGATCGCACGGCCTCTGCCTCCTTTTTTTCACTTACCGAAGGTGCTAGTGGCGGCGGTGTCAGCGCACTGGTTGCTGCGAAGATTTGTTGCTGGCAGGAAAGTCCGTCAGCCATGATCCGCTCGAACGTTCCACGGGCCCAATCCTGATACGCCTGAATCAGGCCGACGATTGACTCGGTTCCACACATACGCTCTGCGGCTTTGCACGCTGAAAGAGCTCCCATATGGCGTCGCTCGAACCAGCCATTCGTAAACGCCTGCATGTTGTCCAGAATCCTTTCCTGGCTCTCCCAAAACCTGCGAGCATTTTCTTTAGACGAGGCCAAAATTTCGGGAGGCGGCAGAAATGCTTTCTGCATCGAGTACCATTGCTCAACAAAATCCGTGGTTTTCATCGTCTATTCTCCCGTGAGTTACTGAATTATTTCGAGCTACGTCGGTTCGCCGCGGTGTTTCACGCGGGGTGCTCAGCAGGTGCGAATAAGCAGTAAATTTAACTTTGCGTACGATGGTAATCTTACGTCTGGCGGCCGCGCGAAGTCGGCTGTTGTCAATAGACGATTCACTCTATCCACAACACGGAACTAGTCGCGACGTTCGCTTATGGCCCATAGCGGACATGGGCTAGTGCACCGCAAATGTCCGCTTTCGGGGGTAAGGCGGACATCGTTTCTGCAGCGCAGAATGTCTGCTTTTGGCCATCCAAAGCGGACTCGATGCTGGCGTCAAAGGTCAACGTTTCTTAATTCCTGCCCTCTCGATCACTTGCGACCATTTGGCTACATCGTTTGTAATGCGGTCGTGCAAAGCTTCGGGTGACATGGCGCGCGCATCCATGCCGGCCGCTTGTGAGAACTTCTGTACCTCGGGTGATTTCAGTGCTTCCAGCAGAGCATTGTTGAGCTTGGTGACAATTTCGCGGGGCGTCCCTTTTGGAACGGCAAGCCCATTCCAACTTGTCACTTCATAACCAGTCAGGCCGTTTTCGCTGACGGTTGGAACCTGGGGCAGGTTGCTCGCGCGCTCATGTCCAGTCGTAGCCAGGACAGTCATTTGCCCATTTGTGATTTGTGATTGGAATCCAGCAAAATACTCAAAAGCAACGTCGACGTCGCCACGTAAAACAGCGTTGGCTAAATCCGGTGTCGTCTTGTATGGAACGATGGTCACATCAATCCCGGCCATATTTCGAAACAACTCCGCGGAAAGATTTTGCCCGCTGCCGGCGTTGATCGTGCCGAAGTTCAGCGCACCGGGACGGGCCTTGGCGACAGCAATCACATCGTTGATCGTTTTGTAAGACGCGCCGGCTTTGGTCGTGATCACGAGCCCGTAGGACGCTGTCGTCGAAATCGGAATGAAATCCGTCTCAATGTTGTAGGGCAGGGACTTAAAAAGTGCCTTGGCGACCGTGAGGCCGCCGCCAAGCATGACGAGGGTGTATCCGTCGGCCGGAGCGTCCCGTGCCGCCTGCATGCCGACAATACCACCGGCGCCAGGCCGATTTTCTATAAAGAATTGCTGACCGAAACGTTTGCTGAGGTCATCCGCTACAAGACGCATGGTGACGTCGGCAATTCCACCCACACCATAAGGCACAATGATGCGCACGGGCTTTGATGGGTAAGTATCAGCCCTGACTAGCGTAGACGGCGTCGAAACAAACAATGCCAGTAACGCACCGAAGAGAATCGACGTGGCGCGTCTCATGAAGTGATCAGCTGCGGGACGGATGAACGAGTGCATATTGTTCAGCTTCCAGCGAGATATGACAGACGCGGACAATAGGAGGGGACTAAGTCGCGAACAATACGCCTCTCGCGTATTGAAATGCCGTAGCCCTTTACGGTCACGGCCCCATGCTCTACGGAGGACGGTCGCTGCCGACTTTCGAAGCGGCGTCTGATTAATGCCAGCCGGCCCATGCCAACAACCACGATCGATATCCATCCGCACGTCATCGCGAATGACGCCGCCCGCTATCCTCTGGCGCCATTGGGAGGACACCAATCGGAGTGGTCACGCGCACGGCCGGTCACCCTGGAGAAGTTGATCGCAGCTATGGACGAGGCGGGCGTGCAGAAAGCTGCAATAGTGCAAGCCTCGACCTGTTACGGCCACGACAATTCATATGTGGCTGATGCTGTGGCGGCGTGCCCGGACCGCTTCACGGGCGTGTTTTCCGTCGACGTGCTGGCGTCCGACGCGCCCCAACGTATGCGTGACTGGAGTACCCGTGGCCTCACCGGTATGCGACTTTTCACTTTCGGCAGCACGATGTCCGATCAGGCGAACTGGCTGGATGATCCGAGGACTTATTCGGCCTGGACATGCGCAAGCGAGCTGGGGCTTTCCATTTGTCTGCAAATGTCGGCCCAAGCAATTCCACAGGTGAGGCGCATGGCGGAGCGTTTTCCGAACGTGCGCATTATTCTCGACCACTGCGCGCGGCCCGACCTTGCTGACGGGCCGCCTTACAATGCGGCAGCCAATCTGTTCGGCTTGGCATCGTACGCTAATGTCTACCTCAAGCTCACGCCGCGGATTTTTGCCGAGTCCCGCCGTGGTAAGGCCACGCCTGAGACTTTTTTCCCACGTCTCGTCTCTGCGTTCGGCGCATCTCGGCTGGCATGGGGTTCAAACTATCCTTCCAGCGAGGGCACGTTGTCTCAGCTCTTGGCAACCGCACGAAAATCGCTGACCTGTTTGGCAACCAGCGATAAGGACTGGATCTTTTCCAGGACTGCCCAGGCCCTTTATCCGGTTCTAGTGATTGAGGAAAACAGGCATGAGCACCATGCCTGACAAATACAAGTTGTACACGCTGCTCGGAGATTACCCGAACACAACGGCGCTCAAGAAAGGGGAAGTGACGTCCGACCTAATCGATCTTGCATTCGCCAATGTGAAAGTTTCCAACACGGCATTTAAACCGCTGGTACGTGAAGCAAGGTTTGATCTAGGTGAATTGGCGATCGTCACTTATCTGCAGGCGAAAGCCTACGGCAAGCCCTATGTGCTCATTCCAGCGACTGTGCTCGGGCGCGGACAGCACCACACCATCGCTTACAACCCGGAACGTGGGCGCTTGCGTGCGTCCGACCTCATGGGCAAGCGCGTCGGTGTGCGCGCGTATTCCCAGACGACAGGCGTCTGGGTGCGCGGTTTTCTCGAGGACGATTACAAAATCGATCCGACCAAAATTCACTGGGTCACGTTCGAAGATCCGCATCTCGCCGAATTCAAGGATCCCGACTTCGTCATGCGCGCGCCCGAAGGCAAAACCATGGTCCAGATGCTTATCGACGGCGAAATCGATGCGGCCATCGTCGGCGATAAAATGCCCGACCCGGCTCTAGCGCCCCTGATTGACGATGCCGATAGCGCGGCGCGCAAATGGGCAGAAACGCATGGCGGCATCCCGATCAACCACATGATGGTCATTCGAAGCACGATCGTAAGCTCCCGCCCTGATGTGGTGAAAGAGATCTACCGTACATTGCGCGAGTCCAGGCGAGCGGTGGCGCCGCCGGCGGACGGCAGTGTTTTTGATCCATGGCGCTTTGGAGTAGAGCCGAATCGCCGGTCGATTGAGATCATCATTGATTACAGCTTCCGCCAGAAGCTGATTTCGCGCATGTTTTCGGTCGATGAACTATTCGACGATGCGCGCGCGCTGATCTGAGCAATGTCCGCTTTTGGCCCATAGCAGACATCGCTAGTTGCACCGCACATGTCCGCTTTCGGGGGTAAAGCAGACATGACTTTTCACGGGCCGCATGACGGAACTAATTGACGCATGGAAAAGATGTGATCGCTATTGATTAGCTTCGCTCAAGTGAAATAAGTATTCACGCCGCTGAACGAGGGGCTGGGATCTTGCGCAAGTCATTGCTATTTGCAGCTATTTTCATTGCGTTCTCGTCCCTATCCGGCAACGCCAACGCATCCGGCCACATCTATCTGTTGAAGGGATTGGCGAACGT
>Ga0075434_100004523_pt1 | contig 12551 bp, 13 predicted proteins | sample RhiMethybrSRZTD3_FD_75298 | JGI IMG/M metagenome (GOLD analysis project Ga0075434, IMG submission 75298) | Populus rhizosphere microbial communities from Tennessee, USA - Rhizosphere MetaG P. TD hybrid SRZTD3 | ecosystem: Host-associated > Plants > Roots > Rhizosphere > Soil | place: USA... | reverse complement strand
ACGGGTACCGATGACGCTTCACACCACAACCGGGACGTACCGATGATCCCTAAGTCCGCGCTTGGCGCCCTGACGCTGTTGGCTGCCCTCTTCACAAGCGTCGTCGCACACGCCGCCGAGCTGTTAATGTTCGACGATCCTGGCTGCGTGTGGTGCCGGCGCTGGAACGCGGAAATTGCCCCCTCTTACCCCAAGACCCGCGAGGGACAGCAGGCGCCGCTCCGGCGTGTGCCCATCCGCGACCAGGCTCGCGCGGGCGTTGCACTTGCCCGCCCCATCAACATCACGCCCACATTCGTGCTGGTCGAGAACGGCCAAGAGGTCGGCCGCATCGACGGCTATGCCGGCAAGGATTTCTTCTATCCGATGCTCGCAGAGCTGCTGCGGCGCATCCTTCCGCCCCATCAGCGGCTTGGGCCGCCGGCGCCGCGGTCAGCCTCGTGCGCCGCGATGGCGTGTGCCCCTGCCCCACGCACGCATACATTTGCGGGGCAAAGTTCACGCGCATGCTCCTAAATGACGCGTGCACTGACAGCAATCGTCACAGCACGCACAAACGACACGAGCCGCAGCCTACGCGGGGGCCGGGCCCCATCTCCCGACGCGACGTTCGCACCGCAAATTCAGAGCTCAAGTCCGACCGCAAGGCCGAGCCGGAAATGGTGCGAGGGCTCGCTCTCACGATCAGGACCCGTCTTCATCCATCAACGCCAAGATCCAGCAACGCCTATTGCCACCAGCATGCCGGCGTGGGCGCTTGGAGGGTCGCCTTAGGTTCGCCGCGGCCACAATGGTCCACTCCCGCGTCGCGCGCGTCGCAGCTGCCCCGCGAGCGCACGCCGGCGCCCCCGAGCGCGCTCACGCTCGTTCGCGGGGCTTAAGAAGAACCGATCGGCAGACGGCTGGATGTCCAGCAAATTCGCCGCGCGTCTCACCACTTGCCGGTGTTAGACATCGACACCCACGGCTCTCGCTTGGCCAGCGCCTCGCCCTTTTGCAGCAACTCGATCGAGACGTTGTCGGGTGAGCGGATGAATGCCATGCGCCCGTCGCGAGGCGGCCTGTTGATGGTAACGCCGGCCTTCATCAACCGGTCGCAGACCGCGTAAATGTCGTCCACCTCATAGGCCAAGTGGCCAAAATTCCGGCCCTCGCCGTATTTTTCAGGATCCCAGTTGAAGGTGAGCTCCAAAAGCGGCGCCCGCTCGGCAGCAGCCCGGCCCTGGTCGTCCGGCGCCGCCAGGAACACCAGCGTGTAGCGTCCCGCCTCGCTCTCCACCCGGCGCACCTCCTCCATCCCGAGTTTGGTGCAATAGAAGTCGAGGCTCTGCTTGATGTCGGTGACGCGCACCATCGTGTGCAGATAGCGAAGAGACACGTCCCACCTCCTGCTCATTGATGCAATCTTGAGCCCGCACTGCGACCCCCACCTGGGGCTGTGCAAGCTACCAGCGATCCTGTGAGACTGCGCCTGGGTCGACCGACGCGCAAGACCGGCAAGCAAGAACGGCCCCGCCGAGATCGGTATGCCAAGAGCGCACGCTGAGATGCGAGCGCTGCAGCAACTCCGATGGCGCCGAAGGCAGAAACGCCACACGGGGGGTCGATTTTTGCCACGACGAGAGATCGTCACAAGTGTGCCGCACTTCCGCCATCGGGACCTCCAACGCTGCCGAGACGAGGACGCCTCCGGCTGTGTGAGACCACGGTGAGAGCAAGGTCAACAACCCACGAATCGCCGATGCCAAGGCTGCACTCATTCTAAATCGCAAGCTCTTATCCACGTGAACTCAAGCTTATCCACCTGAAATTCACAAGTTTAGATACTCCACAGGTTGGTTCTGGCGTGGAAACAGATGAGTGCATCCAGAACCCGAAGGTTCCTCAGTATCTTGACCAGTATTGCTGCACCCTGGAGGGGACAATCGCACTAGTTTTTCCTCACTCGGACTAAAATTTACTGGCGCTGTCGGCAGACGTTGGATATAGCGAACAGGTGCCGTCGGGGCGGCACGATCTCGAGAGGGCAACAGTTCGAGATCAGCATCAACCGGCGGTGGGAAGTGACTGACGGGAGTAGTGCAACGTAGAGCGGGGGGTTCCAGTATGGTGCAGGAGAAAGAAAAATTTTCTCCAGACTATGCGGATATCAAGGGTAAGGAAAGCGAGGTCGAGCCGGGTGGTGATCCCGGTGTAGAAGTCTTCGAGGTCGCAGGATCGATCAAGTGGTTCGACGTCTCGAAGGGATATGGGTTTATTGTGCCTGACAATGGGCTTGCCGACGTGCTGCTGCACGTCACCTGTCTCAGGGCCGGAGGCTATCAGACTGCCTATGAGGGTGCGAGGGTCCACTGCCAGGTTCTCAAACGACCCAGAGGTCTTCAGGCCTTTCGCGTGCTTAGTATGGACGAGAGCACCGCGATTCACCCATCGCAGTTGCCGCAACGCACGCACGTGCAAGTCACGGCAGAAAGCGATTGGGAGCGGGCCAGGGTCAAGTGGTTCAATCGGGTCCGCGGATTTGGATTTCTGACACGTGGCGAAGGCACTCCGGATATCTTCGTGCATATGGAGACGCTGCGCCGGTTCGGGTTCACCGAACTGCGCCCCGATCAGATCGTCCAGGTCCGTTGGGGCATGGGGAGCAAAGGCTGCATGGCAGCCGAGCTGCGGCCGGACGGCGTGCCACCGGGCTTGCCACCCAGGCATTGAGCCGAAGAATAGCCGACGAGCCTCAGGCCGGGTCACTCGCGCAGTGGCCTGGCTTTTTGCTGTGCTCGCGTTGGCGAGCCTCCTTCATCCGGCCTATGCAATGCGGCGCGAAACCCTGAAGCTCGTGACGGCGCACGGAACGCACGTGATCGACGTCGAGATCGCAGACACCCCGCAGGAGAAGGCGCAAGGCCTGATGTTCCGGACCCACCTCGACGACAACCGCGGGATGCTGTTCGCCTACGACACGCCCCAGGAAATTACCATGTGGATGCGCAATACCTACATTCCGCTCGACATGGTGTTCATCCGCGCCGACGGCACCGTGCATCGCATCGAGGCGCTGACCGAGCCACTCTCGGAGGATATCATCGCCTCACGCGGTGATGTCACGGCATGCCTTGAGCTTGCCGGCGGCGCTGCCGAGCGACTGGGATTGAAACCGGGCGATCGCGTCGAGCACCAGTTCTTCTCATCCCCCAAAGGTCCCAAGCGCTGAACCCTCAGGCGCTCGCAGCGCAACGGGATCGACACCCGCCGCCTATGGCGCTCACCGCGGCAATGCTGAACTCGCACAGCAAAAGATTATTTCGCGCCCGCTGCCTTTCGATCATCAACACATCGCGCCGATGGGCGGCTTACCATCGCCATCAACGCAAGCTGCGGACCACGGACTGGCCAACCTCACGGCTCGCCGGGTTGCCCAGCCCCGTTCGCCCAGATCGTCAATCCGGTAGTTCGAGGCGGTCGCGTTTTGGAGCTTTCTTGCGGCGCGGCTTCGGTGGATCCGGCTGGCGCTCGCGGCGCACGCCTGGAAAGATGATAATCTCAGCGCCCGACGTCTCGGCGCGGTCGCGCGGCTCAGTGCGCGCGTTCCGCGAACGGAAGTCAAGTATCATAGCCATTGCGTCCCTCTGGCCGGGCGATGCGCGCCCCGGCCTCCCCATCGCATGACGCGCACGCAACTGCGTGGCGAATCACCCTATTTGACTGCCACAGGAGTTAACGGATTGTTAACGTGCCGGAGAAGCACGGGCGGTCATCGCGCCAGCCAATCCTCGAGGAAGTGCCGGCCCTGCCGGTCCTCCACCGAGACGATCCAAATGTCAGGATCGAAATCGATCTGTCGCTCGAGGTAGGCATCAGCCTCCGCTTCCGTGGCAGGCTGGCGCTCAAGGCAGGCGTGCCAGCGGCGATCCTCGCGCGCCTCCTTGAGACCTGCCGGCGCCGGGCCAAACAGCGCCGCCGTGCCATCGAGCCGGCAGACTTTGATATAGATCGCACCAGCGTCCGTATCGCCACGCCGCACCAGCACCGCCGCCACCCCCTCGTGCTGACAACGCCGCAGGTAGGCCTTCACCCAAATTTCTGACTTGAGACGCATGCCTCGCGCACCCTCACTTCCTCTGCGCAATCTGTTGGCTCATCGCACAACGCTGACAGATCTGCCCGGCGAATCGTTAGTTCGATCAGCCGCCGAATGTCCTCAAGCATGGCCGCGCGCGCTGCAGCGGCCGTCGCCAGCGTCGGCGTACAGGGCCTTAGCAAATTGACGCAAATCCTGCTCTGAAGAGGTCACGATTTGCGGGAACGTGTCGAACGACACTTGGGCAAAGAGCTCCTCAAGGGGCTCCGGCGCCAATTGCCCAAGGCGCTGCGGCAGGTACGTCCTGGCGCCCGTGACCGCGTTTTTTGCGTAGCCTCGATTGATGAGGGCCGCGTTTGCCTGTGCCGTCCCCGGCGCGATCGGACGGAGGCGTGCAGATCCGCGCAATCCGGCCTGGCGCACAAGCTCACGAATGGGGCACGGCAGGATGCCGCCGCCTGATCGCATCGTAGAGCCCCACCAACCCCATCGAACGCACTTGAAGTCCATGGCGCCTCGCGTGCTGCCAAGACGCATGATAGATCAGCAACAATCGGGTCGTCGCCAACTCACCGTTGCCCAGATTTGGCGGTGATCGCCTCGTTGAGCCGGCCCACCAACTCGGCCGAGACGCGCCCCCGCGGGACCATGCCCTTGTCCATCTCGAAATCTCGGATCGCCTTCACCGTCTCCTCTGCGAGCCGGCCATCGATCTGACCAGGTAGATAACCGAGCGCTGCGAGCCACTGCTGCACCGTGCGGATCACCTCTGCGGCGCGGGCAGATGCGCCGCGGTCCGCACCGCTTTGGCTCATGTCGGCAGGCTCGGCGGCGCCGAGCACAATGCGCTTGAGCAGCCGTTCGCTCGGCTCGGCACTGAGGGTCATCCCATGATCGTGCTCGAAGGCCATGATGGCCGCACGTGTGGCAAGCCCCATCGTCCCGTTGACCGGGACCGGCCCATAGCCGTGCAGCTTGAGCTCGCGTTGAATGGCGCGCAGCGTCTCGGCATCTGTCGCTTCGCCCGCACCAGCTGTCACGGGATCCATGTTGCCCGGCTCGGCCGCAAAGCGCGCGATGCGCAGCCCCTGTTCCGTACGGCTCGAGCGCTCGCTGGCCCGCGGGGGAACCGCCTCAGGCAACATGACGCCCCGTTTCGCCGGCCCCGGCACCCCCGACATGCGCCCCATCCCGGCCCTGCCGGCGGAGACGGCGTCCGACTGCAGAAATAATGCGTTGACCGTCACTCCAGCGCTCACCAGAAGAAACGTGCCGAGCGCAACGCGCGCCTGCCCTGGGGTCATTATCCTTACTCCAACGCTTACCTGCGCCCGCATTATTCGAAGGGGGTTCTAAACGATCTGTTAACTGGCGGGGTGGCCGCGGCCCCGCCTGGCGCAAGGCGGCATCGCCAGCGTCGGTCCTGCCTTCTCCCATCCTTAAAATTCGCGCCAAGTTTTCACAGCATCAGAGCAAGACTCTTTGCGGCATTTAGAGATTTGCCTGCTAATCCTGGCGCTCGGTTCGCGCCAGATCTGTCGGCGCAATCACGATTGGACGCTCTATGATGTTCCTCATCAGGCTGGCATTCTGGCTCGGACTCGTCGTGTTGCTGCTGCCGACCGACGAGCGCCAGCAGGCACGCTTCTACACGACCGCCCTTGCGACCGTCGAACGCGCCACGACCTTTTGCGAGCGCAATACCCAGGCCTGTGCTATTGCCGCCCAGCTTTGGGCGACATTTCTCAAGAAGGCCGAATTTGGCGCCCGCATGGCCGTCGATCTCGTGAGCTCAAGCGGTCACAGCAATGAAGGCGCGGCATCACAGCCAGCCGCGCGCACCGAGCCTGCGGGCTCCCCCGCCCACGTGCGGCCCAAGGCGGAGCCCAAGTTGCCGGGCGACCGCGGCACGCTGACGCCCGGCGACCTGACCCCAGCCTGGCGCGGCACCCAGATCCAGCGCACGGGACTGTGAGGGTCGGTTCCGGCGGCGATTTAAGCTCTCCGCTTGCGCCACACTGCATTGAGACCATATGCATAGCGCGGCGGCAGCCCTCACGGCGCACTGTCGCTCCAGCTCTGGCATGGACCCCATGACCTTCGACGCGATCCGCTCCGATTTCGGCCTGCTCGACGACTGGGAGGACCGCTACCGCTATGTGATCGAGCTCGGGCGGGCTCTGCCGCCGCTGCCAGACGCCCTGCGAACGGATGCCAACAAGGTGCGCGGCTGTGCCAGCCAGGTGTGGCTCGCAAGCCGCGTGCGGCGCACCGACCCGAGCGCTCCCGCGGCCCTCACGTTCGTGGGCGATAGCGATGCCCACATCGTCCGCGGTCTGATTGCCATCCTATTTGCCATCTACGCGCACAAGACCGCAGAGGAAATCTTGCGCATCGACGCCCGGGCATCCTTCGCTGAACTTGGCCTGCAGGAGCATCTGACACCACAGCGCTCGAACGGGTTCTTCTCCATGGTCGAGCGCATCCGCCGCGACGCACAGGCCCTTGCGACGGCCTGAGGGCCGCGCCTCATTCGCGCGGATGGGCTTGGATGGCGGTACGCTAACCTCGCGCACCCCTCGCGGTCGCAAGCTAGCGCGGCACGCGGCGCCGCCGCGGCACATCTCCCTCCGACGGTGACGTCTCGGGCGCGATGCCGGGTGCGGCGCTGCCGGGGGGCAAGCCTGGCTGTGGAGGGCGCTGCGCGCTCGCGCGCGGCTGGGCGCAGTCAGTCAGCCATACATCGAACACCGGGTGTTCCACGGCGTTGAGGCCGGGGCTGTCAGCAAACATCCAACCTGTGAAGATGCGCTTCTCTTTGCCGTCTAGCAGCTTCTCGTCCACCTCCACGAAGGTGGTGGTCTTGGGCGGTTCGGTCGGCGCGCGCGTGTAGCACGCCCTGGGTGTCACCTTGAGTGCGCCGAACGTGGCCGTCTGATTGAGCGGTACCTCAAGCTTTGAAATCTTCGCCGTCACCTTGTCGAGGGCAGCAAACACCGCAACCGAATTCTCGATCCTCTGCGCGGCGGCGGGCGTGCCATAGCCCACGCCAACGAGCAGGACCAGGAGCACCGCGGGTCTCACAGCAACAAAGGGGTGGGAGCGTCCTGTCCAGCACTGATGGGAAGCGTGCGCCATGCCAAATGCGATCAAGGGTTAAGTCCGCGACGGCTGCGGGTTGCGGCGGGAAAATGGCACGAGCGTGACCTTGGCGCCGCGCCTCAGCTTGGCTGCCAGGGTTGGTAGTCGCCCGTCGCCGCCGGCCGCTTGCCGGTGCTCAAGATGCTCCCCGGCGGACGATAGGCCTCAGGCGTCCCGGTCAGGTTCATGCGGTGCGGCCTCTGCCACGGCCGGGCGACGTACACCTCCTCGCTGGGCGGTGTATCGACCATATGGTGCAACCAACCGTGCCACTCCGGCGGCACCTGCGAGGCCTCAGCGAGCGTCTTGTAGATCACCCAGCGGCGCGGCACACCGAGCGGTCCGACGCCCTTCTTTTGCACATAGTAGCGGTTGCCGTCGCCGTCGCTGCCGACGAGCTTGCCGCGCAGTGCGGTGTAGATGCGGTTCGACCAGGTGTTCCCACCCCACCAGCTGAAGATCTCGCTCAGAACGCCCATGCTGTCCGCCTTGCAGTCCCTGGGGTTTGCGTTTGCGTCCCTTATGGCATCGCCCAATTGCACCTGTCCATGCATGGCCGCCGCGGCAGAACTGCCACATTGCGCAAAATCCGCAATCACACTAGGGGGTCCAGGCATCGATAAGGCGGCTCTCCGCACCGGCTGGCGGCGGCATCCCAGCACGCTAAAAAGCCCGCCGCTGCTGGAACTCTGAGGGTCTTCCTCCACAGGTTCTGCCCAAATGGACAGCGGCCACTACATCTAGTGGACGGGTACGACCTACACTACTAGAGCTCGCGTGACGACTGCCTCCGAATCGTCATAGTTTGGCGTCCACGGGCACCGGCAGATCCGTCGGGCCGCCCTCCATAAGAGACCTGCGCCGCCGCCGCGTTCAGGACAGCGGCAGGTGCTGCCGTGAGGCGGAGAGTAAGGCCTCCGCAGCGCGCGGGTTTGTGCGTCTGTCGCGTCATTCACCACACACCATGCCGCGGGGCTGGTTTTCTGCTTTTCCGCGACCACACGTGCAAACAGGGGCAAGACCAATGCAGATCGAGCGGCGCTTCACCACGGCGGGCAAGTCACCCTACGAGAAGGTGCCCTTCCGCCGCGCCACGTCGGAGATCAAGAACCCGGACGGCTCCGTCGTCTTCCGCTTGGAGAACTTCGCCGTTCCCGAGCATTGGAGCGCGGTGGCGGCCGACATCCTGGCCCAGAAGTACTTCCGCAAGGCGGGCGTTCCAGCGCGCTTGAAGCGGATTGAAGAAACACAGGTCCCCTCCTGGTTGTGGCGTTCGACCGCGGACGAGCGCGCGCTTGCTGGTCGAGGCGAGCAGGACCGCCTTGGTGGGGAGACGGACGCGCGCCAGGTGTTCGATCGCATGGCCGGCACCTGGACCTACTGGGGCTGGAAGGGCGGCTATTTCAGTACCGAGGAGGACGCGCGGGCATTCTTTGACGAGCAACGCTACATGCTCGCCATGCAGTACGGCGCCCCCAACAGTCCGCAGTGGTTTAACACCGGCCTCTACTGGGCCTACGGCATCGACGGACCGGGCCAGGGTCATTCTTACGTCGACCACGAGACCGGCGCTGTGATGCCCTCCCAGTCGGCCTACGAGCACCCCCAGCCGCACGCCTGCTTCATTCAGTCGATCGAGGACGATCTCGTCAACGAGAACGGCATCATGGATCTATGGGTGCGCGAGGCACGCCTCTTCAAGTACGGCTCCGGCACCGGCTCCAATTTCTCCAAACTCAGGGCCGAGAACGAGAAGCTGTCGGGTGGCGGCAAATCGTCGGGCCTGATGAGTTTCCTCAAGATCGGCGACCGCGCGGCCGGCGCCATCAAGTCAGGCGGAACCACGCGGCGCGCCGCCAAGATGGTGGTGGTGGACGTCGATCACCCCGACATCGAGGCCTACATCGATTGGAAGGTAAAGGAGGAGCAGAAAGTCGCCGCTCTCGTGACTGGCTCCAAAATCTGCCAGAAGCGGCTCAAGGCCATCATGAAGGCCTGCGTTAATTGCGAAGCTGAAGGCGAGGCCTGCTTCGACCCCGCGAGAAATCCGGCGCTGCGCCGCGCCGTCAAGGAGGCACGACGCGACCTCGTGCCTGACAATTACATCCGCCGCATCATCCAGTTCGCACGCCAGGGCTACAAGGAGATCGAGTTCGCCGCCTACGACACCGACTGGGATAGCGAGGCCTACCTCACCGTGTCGGGCCAGAACTCCAACAACTCTGTGCGCGTGACGGACGAGTTCCTCAAGGCCGTCGAGGAGGACGGTGACTGGGCGCTCAAGGCTCGCCTCGGGGGCCGCACGGTCAAAACGCTCAAAGCCCGCGACCTGTGGGAGAAGATAGGCCACGCCGCCTGGGCCTCGGCCGATCCCGGGATCCAGTTCCACACCACCATCAATGACTGGCACACCTGTCCGAAGTCGGGACCGATACGCGCGTCTAATCCGTGCTCGGAGTACATGTTTCTCGACGACACGGCCTGCAATCTGGCCTCCCTCAACCTGATGCGCTTTCGCGACGCCGCCAAACGCTTCGACGTCGCTTCCTTCGAGCACGCTTGCCGGCTTTGGACCATCACACTCGAAATCTCCGTGCTGATGGCGCAATTTCCCTCGCGCAAGATCGCCGAGCTCAGCTACCGCTATCGCACCTTGGGACTTGGCTTCGCCAATATCGGCGGCTGTCTCATGGCATCCGGCATTCCCTATGACAGCGCTCAGGGTCGCGCGATCTGCGGTGCGATCTCTGCCATCATGACAGGGACGGCCTATGCCACCTCCGCCGAGATGGCGCGCGAACTAGGCCCCTTCCCCGGCTATCAAGCCAATGCTGCCGACATGCTGCGCGTCATTCGCAATCACCGTCGCGCCGCCTACGGCCTAGCCACAGGCTACGAGCGGCTCTTGACGCCACCGGTGCCACTCGATGCCGCCGCCTGCGTCGACGACAGGCTGGTGGCGGCCGCCCGCCGCGCTTGGGACCAGGCCATTGCCCTCGGCCAAGAGCACGGTTACCGCAATGCCCAGGCGACGGTGATCGCGCCGACCGGCACCATCGGTCTCGTCATGGACTGCGATACCACCGGCATCGAGCCAGACTTCGCGCTCGTCAAATTCAAGAAGCTGGCCGGCGGCGGCTACTTCAAGATCATCAACCAGGCCGTGCCCGAGGCGCTGCGGACGCTTGGCTATGGCGCAGCCGAGATTGCCGAGATCGAGGGCTATGCCGTCGGTCACGGCTCGCTCGCCCAGGCGCCCGCCATCAATCACGCCACGCTTAGGGCCAAGGGCTTCACCGACGCGGCGCTGGAACGGCTCGATACGGCCCTCAAGACAGCCTTCGACATCAAGTTCGCGTTCAATCGTTGGACGTTGGGCGAGGAGTTCCTGACGAACACCCTGCAGATCCCAACGCCGACGCTGACCGATCCCGCCTTCGACCTCATCGACCATCTCGGGTTCTCCAAGAAGGACATCGAGGCGGCCAACGAGCACGTGTGTGGTGCCATGACGCTGGAAGGCGCGCCGCATCTTGCCGAGAAGCATCTGCCGATCTTCGATTGCGCCAGTCCCTGCGGTCGCAAGGGTAAGCGCTTCCTGTCGGTTGAAAGCCACATTCGCATGATGGCTGCGAGCCAGCCCTTCATCTCCGGCGCCATCTCCAAGACCATCAACATGGCGAGCGAAGCGAGTGTGGAGGACTGCAAGGCCGCCTACATGCTCTCCTGGCGCCTCGCCCTCAAGGCCAATGCCCTTTACCGCGATGGCTCCAAGCTATCCCAGCCGCTCAACGCCCAACTGCTGGCCGATGACCCCGATGAGCAGGAGGAGGTGGCGGCCGAGCTCGCCGGCGACAAACCCGCCGTGGCCCGTGCAGCCGTCGCGGCAGAGCGGATCGTTGAGCGTATCGTCGAGCGACAACGCGAGCGCGAGAAGCTGCCCAACCGGCGCAAGAGCTACACCCAGAAAGCCACCGTCGGCGGCCACAAGGTGTATCTGCATACCGGGGAATACGAGGACGGCCGCTTGGGTGAGATCTTCATCGACATGCACAAGGAGGGCGCGGCGTTCCGCTCGCTCATGAACAATTTCGCCATCGCCATTTCGCTGGGGCTGCAATACGGCGTGCCACTCGAGGAATATGTGGATGCCTTCACCTTCACGCGCTTCGAGCCAGCGGGCCTCGTGCAGGGCAACGACACCATCAAGAACGCCACTTCCATCCTCGACTACATCTTCCGCGAGCTCGCTGTCTCCTACCTCGGTCGCAACGATCTTGCCCACGTGGACGTCAGTGAAATCGCCAACACGGGCCTTGGCTCGTCGGACCAGGAGCTCGAGGAGCAGGCCCCGCCCGCCGCCAGGTACGTGTCGCGAGGCTTGCTGCGCGGCCAGGAGGGACGGGTGTTGGCGTTGCGATCCGCCACCGGCGCCGTTGCCGTCGCGGAGGCTCAAGTCGATCCGGGAAGCCCCGTCGCCAGCCTGCAGGCGGGCTTGCGGCAGGAGCTGGCGGCCACCTTCATCGTCCCCGAAAAGGCTCGGATGGAGGCAGCCATGACGCACCTCGGCGCTCTCCAGAAGGAACTGTCGGTGGGCCTCGCCAAGCCGAAGGCCGACGCCTCCGTGGAGGAGATCGCGCGCCAGCTTCAGAGCCAGCTCAACGCCCGTGCCAAGTCTCGCCTCGCCAAGGAGAACCTCGCGGCGGACCTTCGTGCGGAAGCCAGGGTCAAGGGCTACGAGGGTGAGAACTGCCGAGAGTGCGGCAACTTCACCCTGGTGCGCAACGGCACCTGCCTCAAGTGCGACACCTGCGGTGGAACGAGCGGATGCAGCTGAGTGATCTTTCCGCAGCAGCCCGTTGACTCGCCGTTGCGTGACATTTATGTGATGCCGCCTGTCGGGCTTGCTCAGCTCAGGCTCGGCAGAGGGCGCGTCGGGTCGCGTCTCAATTCGCGAGTGTCGGAGATCTCTCACGCAAGGGGTAGGTCATGGAACCGGCGAATTACGAGCTCGTGCGCTATCCTTCGGGCCAGGTGGTGATCTTGACGGTGGGCTCCGGCCCGCGCGACGTGGTCGGTGTCTTTACGAGCGAGCGCGAGGCGCAAAGCGCGCTCGCCCGGCTGCTGTCGGGCTCGCCGGACAAGGCACAGTCGATCCGCGCCGCCTGAGACGACGCCTGCGTTGAAAACCGCAAAGCGCGGTTGGCGACGAGCGCGCGAATCGGTGTTCACTCACTCCCACCGCGAAGGACGGCGCGAGCATGGCCGGCTTTCGCGGCTCGCCTTCGGGGGACCCATGAGCGCCAGCTTAACGCCCACCCATGCCAGCATC
>Ga0075434_100004520_pt1 | contig 12554 bp, 7 predicted proteins | sample RhiMethybrSRZTD3_FD_75298 | JGI IMG/M metagenome (GOLD analysis project Ga0075434, IMG submission 75298) | Populus rhizosphere microbial communities from Tennessee, USA - Rhizosphere MetaG P. TD hybrid SRZTD3 | ecosystem: Host-associated > Plants > Roots > Rhizosphere > Soil | place: USA... | reverse complement strand
AATGGAGGTCCTCGATCTCCAAGATCACCACCCGTCCCTGGCCGGCATTCAGGATGAGCTGCTGGAGGAGTGCGAACGTCCGCACCTGAAGCGCCTGAGGGCTCAGCTCCTCCAGTTCGCCGGTCGCATCCTCTTCACCGAGAAGCCGGAGGAAATAGGGAAGCACCTTCCCCGTATCCATTCCTGCCTTTCTGAGACCTTCTGCAGCCTTCGCCGCCACCTTGCCGGGGTTGTCTGCGTCACCGATTCCCCACTCATTGCGGAGCATGTACAGGAGAGGCAGATGAGGGGTGCCCCCGCCGTAAGAAAGGCAACGACTGGCAAGCCAGCGGATCGGCCGGTTCCAGAGCCGGCGGCGGAGCTCGTAGAGGAGCCGGGACTTGCCCGAGCCGGCCTCGGCCGCGATACCGAGGACCTGCCCCTCACTCTTGTCAGCCCGCTCCAGCAACTCCTCGAGGATCGTGATCTCCCGCCGGCGGCCTACGAACGGGGTGCGAGACATCGCACCCAGGACCGCTTCCTCCGACTGGACGGCGCCTGCGCCAAGGACCTGATACGCCCCGACCGGCGCTTCTTTGCCCTTCACATGGACCGGCTCCAAGGCCTTCATCTTCACGCCCTGGAGAAAGCGGCTCGTGGCCTCGCTGACCAGGATTGCCCCGGGCTCGGCGATCTGCTGGAGGCGGGCCGCCAGATTCGTCGTATCGCCGATGGCCGTATAGTCCTTACGGAGCTGGTCGCCGATCCCTCCAACCACCACCCAGCCGGTGTTGAGTCCCATGCGGACCTCGAGCTCCACGTTGTGGAGATCACCCAGCTCGGCCCGGCGTTCCTCCAGTGCTTTCCGCAGGCCCAGGGCGGCGAGCACCGCCCGGCGCGGATGATCCTCATGGGTGATCGGGGCGCCGAACAGGGCCATGAAGCCGTCGCCTAGGAACTGGTTGATCGTCCCCTCGTAGCGGTGGACCTCCCGCAGGGCCAGCTCGAAGAACTGGTTGAGCAGGAGGTGCATCGTCTCGGGTCCTACTCGCTCGGCGAGCGCCGTCGAGCCGACGAGGTCACAGAAGAGGACGGTGACCTGCTTACGCTCGCCTTCGAGGGCGGAGCGGGACTGGAAGACCTGGTCCGACAGATGGGGCGGGGTGTAGTCCTGGATTGCCGGCCGGCGCGGGAACTGAGCGGGCTCGACGGCAGGAGGAGCGTTAGGTTCTGTGACGGTAGCGCCAAGGGGAGAGCCGCACTCACCGCAGAACTTGAAGGCGGGAGGGTTCTCGGTGCCGCAGTGAGGACAGACCGCCGATAGCTTCGCGCCACACTGGCCGCAGAACTTCATGCCGGCGGGGTTCTCGAACTGGCATTGCGGGCACTTCATGAACTTATCCAGAGAGCTTGCCGTAGTTTACCTCGTCCGGAGGTCCCCGCAGACGAGATCGGCGCTGATCCCTTGAAATGCTTTACATCTTGTTAGATATTACAACGGCTAGACTGCTGCTCTGCAGGGGGGCCGCCATGTTCGAGACCCTTCGCCGCGATCTCATCCTCGCTGCCCGCAGCCTCTCCCGGGCCCCGGGCTTCGCCTCGGCCGTTGTCCTCACACTGGCCCTCGGCATCGGCGGCACCGCCACGATGTTTACGGCGGTCAACGCCGCCTTCCTGAAGCCACTCCCCTACCCACAGGCAGACCGGGTGACCATGATCTGGCAAACCTCTAAACAATCCCGCCGCGTCCCGGTCTCCATGCTCGACTCTCAGGACTGGGCGGCACGCAACCGGACGTTCGAGCACATGGCCACCTTCGGCGGCTCGACAGTGAATGTCACCAGCGGCGTCAGCCCGGCGCGAGTGCCGGCAGGCTACGTCACAGGCGACTTCTTCGCCGCTCTGGGGGTGGCCCCCCGGCTGGGCCGGACGTTCAATGCAGACGAACTCCGCGGCCGCGGCGCCGCCCTGGTGATCAGCGACGGCCTCTGGCGGCGCGCTTTCCAGCGCGACCCCGGCGTCCTCGGGCGCATGCTCGACCTCGAGGGGATCGCCCACCCGGTGGTCGGCGTCATGCCCTCGGGGTTCGCCTACCCCGAGCGGGCCGAGGTCTGGCTTCCCCTCCCCATCAACGAAGGCACCGGGCGCTCGGACCACAACTACAGCGTGGTAGGCCGGCTGAAGCCCGGGGTTTCGCTGGCGCAAGCGCAGGCCGACATGGAATCGGTGGCCGCCAGCCTCGCCCGCGAGTACTCGGCCGACGACGGCGGTTACGGCGTAGCGGTCGTCCCCCTGCGGCGAGACCTCCTGGGTCCCACGGGACCAGTCCTACTGCTCTTGCTGGGCGCCGTGTCCTTCGTCCTCCTGATCGCCTGCGCCAATGTGGCCAACCTCCTCCTCGCCCGCTCGTTGGCCCGCCGCGGCGACGCCACGGTGCGGCTGGCCTTGGGGGCAAACCGTCGGTCGCTCATCCGCCCGTTCGTGCTGGAGAGCATCCTGCTCGCGCTGCTGGGCGGCGCCCTCGGCCTCGCGCTCGCGGCAGCCGGGAGCCGTTTCCTGGCCGGTCTCGCGCCCGTCCAGGTGCTCGATCCGGAGAGGTTGCGCGTCGATGGCACCGTGCTCCTCTTCACCTTGCTGGTAGCCCTGGCCGTGGGCCTCCTATGCGGCCTCGTGCCGGCCCTGCGCGCATCGCGTCAGGATCTGCGGACGGCCCTGTCAGCCGGCGGACGGGGCGCCACCGAGGGACGCCGAGGGATGAGGGCGCTCATCGCCGCCGAGGTGGCCGTGGCGTTCGTGCTGCTGGTGGGCGCGGGCCTGCTGCTGCGCAGCGCTTGGCGACTCGGGACGGTCGATCCCGGGTTCCAGCCCCGCGGCGTCACCGTCCTTCGCTTCGCCATGGGAGGCCTCCCCAGCTCGCGCTATAACGACCCCGAGTGGCGATCGCGCTTCTTCCGCCAGCTCCTCGAGCGGTCCGCGGCCATGCCGGGAGTGCGCAACGTCGGGGCCATCAACGAGCTGCCGCTCGCCGACCACAGTTCCAACGGCACCCTGGTGCTGGAAACTCTGGCTGGCGAGGAACCAGGCCAGATCCGCACCGCCGACTATCGTTTGACAGGGGGCCGATACTTCGCGGTCCTGGGCATCCCGCTGATGAACGGCGAGGCGTTGCCCGCAGACCCGCGGCCGGAGGGCCCCAAGGTCGCCCTGATCAACGAACGTCTGGCCCGCGACCTCGGAGGGGTCCAGAAGGCGCTGGGCCGCCGCGTCGCCATGCCCGAACTGGATGGTGTCGAGGAGAAGGCGACCATTGTAGGGGTGGTGGGCAATATCCATGATCGCGGCCTGAACGTGGACCCGGTTCCCGAGATCTACTTCCCGTTTACGCAACGGCCGCTGCGCACCTGGACGATGTCCGTGGTGGCGCAGGCCGCGGGGCCGGCCGCCGGCATCGCACAGCGGCTGCGGCAGGAGGCGCGGGCGCTCGATCGGGGTCTCCCGGTCGAGGTGCGGACGATGGATGGCGTGCTGGCGGACAACCTGGCGGAGGCCCGTTTCCGCGCCCGGCTGCTCTCCAGCTTCGCGGCCACGGCGCTGCTGCTCGCGGCCGTCGGGATCTTCGGCGTTGTCGCTTACGCTGTGCGCCGCCGCCAACGGGAGGTGGGCATCCGCATGGCCCTGGGGGCGGACCGTGGGGCGGTGCGCTCGCTGGTGATTCGCGACGGGCTGACGCCCGTCGTCCTCGGCATGGTTTGCGGGATTGCCGCCGCCGCCGCCCTGGCGCGCTTGCTCGCAAGCTTAGTCTTCCAAGTGGACGTCACCGATCCCGTCACCTTCCTGGCCGTCATCCTGGTGCTGGGGATCACTGCCTTGATCTCCACCTACCTTCCGGCCGAGTGGGCGACGCAGGTGGACCCGGTCGAGGCGCTGCGGGCGCAGTAGGATTGCGTTCCTCAGTTTGCGCACTCAGCCCGGCGTAGGCGCTGAACGTTCCAAATGCGCACGGGCCCCTGAAGCTGCCACCGGTTCTGTAGAGGACTCCGGGGTCGTAGCGTTCTTGATCGCCGCCCAGATCCGGCCCGGCATGCGAGTCAAAAGGGCTCCTCGCTCATCTTCAGAGAGTGGCACGCCGGCCGCGACCGACTCCGGACACTGCTCGAATTTGGTCAACAGGTCGGGATCCGTCGCCGTAGCCAAGACGAAATCGGCGAGCGCACTGCGGTCGGGAGTTCCCTCGTAGACGCGAGGCTGGATTCTCTTGACCCTCTCCGCCTCCTCGCTCTGCGGCTGAATGGGAACGAGCCCGAGCCGCTGGACCATGTCGCGGTCGAGCTGTGGCTTTTTCTGAGGCGGGATGTAAAGGGTCGACATGCTGGTCACCTTGGCGCCCTTGCCCAGCTCACGCAAGGGCAACCATTCCATCACGGAATCACAGACCGAGAACACGCTTCCCTGATAGTGCACGACCTCGCAGTCAGGATCGTAAAACTGACAAAGGTACTCGACCAATATCGGCAGCTTGCTGGCGTCGTCCAGGGAAGTCGGATTGCCGACCAGACCGATCTGCCAGATGACGACATTGTTGTCCGGATGCAAGACCCGATTGTAGACCAGGACATCCGTCGCTTCGTAAAACTGGATGCCCGCCTCGGAAGGATTGAAACCTATGTCGGCATACAGGCAGTCCGTCGCCGAAACGCCAGGCAACATGCGGGCGGAGTACCCTTCGGCGCGAGCGGCCTTGATGGCCTCGTGCGTCGGCGTCACGAAGACTCCCGGGTGGCCGTAGTAGATGCTGCACACGATTTTACCTTCTCGGACCGGGTGCATCATCTGTTCGACCATAGCCTCATAGACGGCGGAGCGCTGGAAGTGCTCGCTGTACAGGCGGGAGAGATCGATGCTGCCGGGATAGTTCTTCCTGATCCAAACCTCGGAGGCGGGATCGGATAGCAGATAGAAGATCACGTCGGCTTTCTCGAGCCAGCTCTTGGCCTCGAGCGTCATGTGAGCGAGGCTCTTGATCCCGGAGCCCACGATGATCAGCGATCCCTTCTTTCGAACGCTCTGGCGGTCCGCGACACGTTTCTGAGGCAACGAGGCCTGCTCGGCCCCCTGATCCGCCGCCACGCGCAGAAATCCCTCCCGGATGAGCCAGCGCGCCAGCACCAGCCGGCTTGCATCATCTCGTAGGCGCGGCAGGTCGGAAGCGCGAAAGCGTTGGTGATCGCGGACGAACTCCAGGGCTGGAGCGATAGCCAGGGGTCCTGTCACCTCGTTCCAGGCCATGAGGATAGCCGCCGAGGTCTCCCTTCTCTGCACCGCGCACTCCACTCCCGGACGCCGCTCGAGAAGGGTGTCGATGGTCAGCTCACCCGTCTCGGCGGAACCACGGCGAGCGGGTGAAGGAGCTTTCGGTTGATTCATCACTTCTCCTCCGCCATTGGAGTGTCCGCTCCCCTATGACGAACCAGTTGACGTTTCCAGGTACGACGTGGAATTCGACTGCTGCAAGGAGCTGATCGCCGGCGCCAACAACTGACGCAGCAACGCGCGAGGAGCGCCCTCGTGGTCGAGCGAGGCTGTCATGACCTGCCGCCAGGTAGCGGGGTCGGCCTCTTCGAGGTCGCGGGCGGCCCGCCAGAGGATCCGCTGCAGGTGCATCTCCTGCGGCGGGAAGAACCCGAGCCGATTCGCCGTCATATGGAGCTGGCTGTGACCGATCTGCCAACGTATCTCGGGGGCCGCGTGTCGCACCGACTGCGACAGTCGCTTCGCCGCCTCATAGAGAAAGCGAGCGGTGGGCCAGATGGGCCCGTCCGTCGTATTGTCGGCTTCCGCCAGGAGGTTCAGCTCTTGCTTGAGCAGAGCCCGATACGTCTCCCGGCGCGCCTCGAAATCGCGGTCCGCCTTGCTCCAGATCCCGTCGCCGACCTCTTGTCTCAGCGGCAGGCGATAGCCCAGGTGCAGCAGAAACTCTTTCTCGCTCTCGGCGAAGCCCCAGGCTTGGCGGAGCAACAGGCGAAAGACCATGGCACCCCGGCGGCCGGGAGATTCCCATTTCGGATCGTGGATGGCCTCCAGAGCCTGGGCGCTGGAGATGGCGAAGAAATCCAAAGAATGCTCCAGGAGATCCTGCCCGCCATAGCGATCCACCTCCGGCTCGAAGGGGAAGGGCAGCAGGCTGTTGTCCTCATAATAGAGCGCGCTCTCTTCCGGGACCGCGGCCAGGATCGCGCGGCTCTCTCGCCGGATCTCCTCCGGATCGAGGGCCGTTGCAGTCGGCCAGCGCGCCGAGAATCGAGCGGCCTCCTCCTGCAGGATCGCGGCGACGGCGGCCCCAGACAGGGAAGCATCTGAAGTGAGGTGGTAGCGCAGCCGGAGGTGGGGACCGCCCAGTGTGTATCTGATGAAAAAAAAGCTATCGATGAGCCGCCGGGCGCTGAGCTCGGCGATGGCCGGCCGGATGAAATGCCTCAGCGCCACGTCGAGGTCGCCATGGTAGAAGAAGTGATGAGCGCTCCAGCGACGTTCTGAGTGTTGAGACACCTGGATTCCCGAAAATCGGTTAATGGCTCGGCTCGCTTTATGCATCATCGAAGAAAGCTGGAGGGCCGGTGCGGACCGGCCCTCCAGGCGTCTCCTACTACCCTTGGACTTCCCTGATCGGCGGGCAACCGCTCGTCGACGGGCAGCCGCTGGTCGTCGGGCAGGTGCTGGTGCCGTCGGACAGACCGCCGGAGGCGCTCTCGAGATCACTGTCGGTGAGAGGCTCGACCTCGAGATCCTTGATTGGGTCTACATCTTTCTCAGGCATTGCTACCTCCTTTGAGCCACAGGCTCGGTTGTTGAGAGTCAGCTCTCCACAAGTTGTGGATCTGACCTCGGGGAACTTGGGACTGTGATCCAAGCGATTTCCAAGGATGAATGTGCTGGAACGCGATGCTCTCAAGCTGAGCTTCGAAGGCCCACTTGCGCCCATCCTCGTCGGTGGGAAACGCATCCGGAGTCGGAAGCATCTCCTCCAGTTTCAGCTCGTCCTCGGAAGAGTCGAGAACGGAGCGCAAAACCGGGATGAACGAGGGCGAGGTGAAGTCGATGTATTGTGGTTTGTGAATCGGCCAGAGAGTGAACTTGACCTGCAGTTTCTCGTAGACAAAAACGCGATCGGGAATACCGTGCTCTAGGCGCCAATGGTTGACGGCCAGAAAGAACTCGGCATCGGACGAATCGGCGTAGCCATCGAATGTAGTAGCAGGCGAGATTACCCACATCTGCCTCCTTAACACCAGGTTGCCGATACGCAAGCGTGAGAAGGTGGTGACGCCGTCGTGGCGTTGGGGAGGGCGAGGCGGATGCATCAGCCGGAACTCCCCGATGCCGAATCGGCTGAGGAATCTGACCAGCGTGGGCATGCCGACGAGGCCATTGGTGCCCAGGAATATCGGCATGAGACGTTGACCGGAGCGATCGACGAGAACTGGCAGGGGTCCATCGAGGCGCACTCGCAGGTCGCGCACGCCGACGCGACGCTCCGGTGGGAGATCTGCGTTTTCGCCGGGCATCTCCAGGACGCGCGCGGTCTGGACCTTGTGCACGTTCAAGTGGTCGTCGCGCGCGCACAGGATCTCGATCATTTCCGCCGGCTCTCCGAGCAAGGTGACGGCGGCGCCACCCTGACTGAGGTGGGAAGAGAAGCGATCGCTCAGCCCGCCGGGCATGACCGTTGTATAGCGGTTGCTGAACCGGCCCGTGCCGTCCAACATGTGGTTGAGCATCCAGAGATCGCCGTCAGGCGTTGTCGGCTGGACGAAAAGGCATGGCCCGAACGCAGGAGTGTACATATCAGGGATGCGGCGAACGGCACGCTCCGCACTCTGGCGGTCGAGAACGAGTTCGTTACCCTTTTGCTGCATGCAGTCTGCCATTTCCCGGAGCACCGCGTTTCGGAGTCGGTTGAGCGCCGTGATCTCTTCAAGGTCGAATGGGTTCCAGAGGTCCTGCTTCCATTCCTTGATGGCAGCGGTCGCCACCTTAATGTAGTCCGCCCACAACGGCTGAGCGACTTGGAACAGATCGAGGAAACCGATCTCCTGCTGCCCGGGCCAGTGCTTCTCCGCCAGCGCCCCCAGGCTGTGGAGGAACTCATACCGCGTGTAGTTGAGATCGCTGTAGAGCACCATCGGCCGGGCGCTGGCGAGCGCTTCCTCAACGGCATGGCGGGAGATGCGGGCGACGGCATTCTGCTCGCGATCTCCTTGCGGCAAGAGGAAGACGTCTTCATAGATCCGCTTGTCGTTGGCCTCTTGTTTGACCTCAGGAAGATCCATGGCTTCGGTCAGAATGCGGAAGCCCTTCAGCCTCAGCCCGTCGATCTCTCTGTAGTTTCGGAGCCGGGCGTCGCTCGGAGGGGAAGCATCCCGGAGATCCAGCAGGCGCTCGAAATTGCGAGCGAACTCGTCGAGGATCTCGTCTCGCGACAACCGCTCTAGGAAAACTAGCAACTTCCGCTCGGGATCGAAGTCATTGGTGGGCCAGGGAAAGAGAAGCAGGAGGAATCCGATCTTCGACAGCTTGCGGATCACCGGCTCGACTGCGGCCGGTTCGTTGCTCAGTTTATGGGAGAGGAGCCGGACCAGATCGTCATAAGGACGGGGCTTCTCCAAGAGTGCTTTCAATTCTGGGATGAAGGGCCCGCGCAGATTGACTGAGACCTGTGACTCGTTGAAGTACCGGAACTCTCTGGCCTCGCGATTGAGCTGCCAGTGAAAGGGCTCGATGAACCGGTAGCGGTCCAGTCCCACCTCCTCGACTGAAGGGTTCAGTTGGACCTGAAGCCGATCCCGGAAGGGCGGGTACTGTCGCAGAATCGTGCAGTACTTGACAACGACGTGCTTCTTGATGCGCCGCAGCTCCCTCTGCGTCGCCCCGCCGAGCATGAGTTGCACCGGCGTGGGGGATGGCTCTTCCACGACGGTTCCCAGTCCGAGCCGGGTGAGGGTCGAGAACGGCGACAGTTTCAGCGCCGACCTGCTGACGTAGCGCAGCAGGCTCTGCATCAATCGCCGCTCCTTGCGCTGGTACGATGCGAAAGGCTTGCGCAGACGGTTAACGTTGCTCAACACCTCTGGGCTGGCAAGCGCCAAGCCCTGCCGCAGGTTTTCTTCGTCGAGCAAAGTCAGCAGGTGATGGACCTCCCGCTCCTGCTCGTTGCGAAAGGTCTCTTCGAAAGCCTTTTGTCGCGCCGCCAAGCCATCTTCCAATTCGCCGAAGCGTGCGGCCAGATCCGGCAACGCTGCCTCGAAGATCGGCCAATCGGACGAGGACCGTCGGGCGAACATGTCGCGACCGTTGTAGCAGTCGCGCTTAACGGTGAGGAGGAAACGCCGGACCGCCACCGGCGCACCGTCGATCTTCTCGTGCAGGCGGTCTACGATGCGGCTCCGAACCGACTCCAGCTCGCGCTCGAACCGCAGGACGGCCTTGGCCTCGTGGAGGCATTTCTCGCTGCCGAAGGGCTCCATGGCCGCCACGGGAAGACCCGCGATGCGAACGATGACGGGGACGGTGAAGCTCGAAATGCTGGCGTCTGTCACCTTCGCTCTCCCTTACTCCATCGCCAACAGACAGGGAAGCTCCCCCGGACACGCCAGGCGCAGCAGCGTATAGCCGATACCCGCTTCGCCGGAAAAGAGAGACGGATCGCGATGGTCGCTCCGCACCAAACCGTCGAAGCGCCCCTTCTCTTCAGCTTTCACCAAGACCCGGCGCGCGATCTCACAAGCGGTGTCGTAAAAGTCCGGCTCTTGCAACTTGTCGGAGGCGTAGATCAGGACGTCGGCTCGACCCATGTCGCCGCAGCAGATATGGTCCAGTTTCGAGAGGGTCAAGGCGGAGGTAATCTTCAAGCCGACGCCAATTTCCGTCCAAACCTCTTCATCTGCGAGGACGTCGAGAGTAGCCAGGCGTCCTAGCGTGATCCCAGGAGCTCCGAAGCACCACTGGTTCAGGAAGCGCGGCGTCGAGCTGGTTTGATCGATCCAGTCCTGGTGTTCTTCGCTGTAGGTAGACCTTTCAAAGGCCCAGCCTCGTAACGCGGCGTCGAGCAGCGCTCGGCGTCCGGTCCTGGCGTAGAGCTGGAGCAGAGCGCAGGAGATGCCGGTGGAGCCGTGAGCGAACCCGGTCAGAGGGGCAAACCTCGAATCCGTGATCCAGACAGTGGTGCCGTCTGGCCGGTCCACGCGCTGCCTCAAGAGATGATCGGCGCACCCGTTCGCCACATCCCGCGGAGTGACACCGCTTGGAGTTGGGCTGGAGAGATACCGGTCCATCGTCAGGAGGGCCAGGATGGCCCCAGGAGCGCCCGAGACGACATCGAGCGCGCGGTCCGCGGTGATGTGCTCCGGCGAGACGAGGCTGGAGACCCGATGCGCCTCTTCGAACAGTTCCGGCAGCTCAAGAAGGCGGCCGAGAGTCACCAGAGCGTAGACGAAAGAGCTCAACCCCACTAGGCCGCCGATTCCCAGACGCATCTTCCGCGCCCGCTCCGGCTCGCCCACAAGACGCTTCAGGAGGAGCCGCAGCGGAGCGACGATCTGCAGGCTGAGATCACGGTATTGGTCCTCTGCATCGACCCGCCCGAGGGCCGCGAAAAACACCGCGATGCCAGGCAGGCCGTCGTAGAGGTGAGGACCGGCTGGGACCACCGGAGGAGCGCCCTCCACGGTCGAGCGGTTGGGGCGTTGCCACGTGATGCTTCCGTCCTTGGCACACAGACGGCTTGCGAAGATCTCCCGCGCCAGCACGCGGGCCGCTGCCAAGAAAAACTCCCGGCGTAAGAAGTCTCCAGGGTTTGGACACTCCGTCCGCTGCATCAACTCACAACCGACTGGTACGACAGGCATGGACGACTATCCCCGAAAGGACGGCACAACGTAGACTCTCAATTTCTATGGTGCGGATCTAAGGCAAAGCGTGACAAGCCGCAGTTGGTTCAGGCTTCAGCCTAGCGAGTCACCCGCCCGGAGGTACGATCGGCAAAGGGCTTGACCGTAAGCCGAGTCTCATGGTCCTCCACGAGGAATCCCCCGTCCGGAGTCTGGCCCCTGAAATAGTTCATAGACCAGAGTTTTTCCGTGGGCTCCATCTGACCCTTTCGCATCCGGTCGACGGTCGCTCCTCGTGAGGCGCGCCACGACGCGTAGGTGTTTGACTTCTCAGGTACCTGCTCCAGGTCGCGGATCTCCGGATCAATGGTGCTCAAGAGCTGCCGCGGAATCGGGAAGACGTGACAGAACGGCTCGCCCTTCTCGAAGCGCACGGTCCCGGGGCGGGTGAACAGCCAATTCATGGTGAATGTATAGGGGAGCCAGTCGGTCTCTATGACCCCGCACACCGGGGTGATCCCGTCCTTCGGCCGATTGACCGGCCCCATGATCCAAAGGTTGTAGTGCTCCTCCGTCTCGAAGAGATAGCCCACCTGGAGCGTCAGCACGCCTTGGCCGAAATGGCTGGCTGGCAACAAAGAGCGGTTCTCGTCCGGAAACGAGATCTGCAACTCCTCCGCACTGGCGCCGCCACTCCAAGTGGCGACGAACGACTGATCCAGCAGCAGCTCCCAGCCGTGGCTGTTCGCGATCACCAGCGGTAGGCACCGATAGGCAAAGCGCTCGGGAGTATGATCCATCCATTCCCGCCGCGGGGGAGCCGGCCGTATTACTGGGGGGGCTTTGAGCGTCGGATAGCAGATCAAGCGCATGGTCACCGTCTAGTCATCGCTGCTTTGGGATTTCATAACGCCTAACTTCAACCGGTACAGTCATTAGTACATTCGGCAGGAAAACGCCCACCGTGGGTACGGCAGGGCTAGAGACCTATAGAATGTCGTCGGGTCTGCTCAGCGACCTAATCGCCGAACTCCCTTACTCTTAAAAGTGCTTATAAGATCAGAAGCGGGACAGCGAGAGTGAGAGGTGCCATCACTGGGGCTCTCCATCCGGGCGGCTCCAGCCAGAAACTCTACGACACCATCACCCGCTTCACCATCCGATCGAACCGCTCCCCTGCCAGGTAAACCCCATCGAGCACATTGGCGTCCAGCTCGTCGGCGTCGTCCTCCTCCCCTTCGTCCTCCGCCAGGGCCGTTCCGTAGCCCAGGGCGCGGTGGCGCTCGCGGACTGTGGTGGATAGATAGATCGCCAGGGCACGGTAGAAGCGGGCGGCAAATCCCTGGTCGGCCGCCAGCTTGGCGTTCAAGGCGGTCTTGGAAACCGCGAAGGCGGTGGCATCCTCGAGCGCCCGCACCGTCGCGGACGGGGGCCGGGCGTCCACAAAGGACATCTCGCCCACGATCTCGCCGGCGTTCAGGCGGGCGATCTCCCGCTCCGGCCCTCGCCGGCCCTTGAGCCAGACGCCGAGCCGGCCCTCCAAGAGGATGAAGACGGCGTCCACCGGAACTCCCTGCTCGATGAGGGTGACGCCCGCGGGTACGAACCGCTTGGCTCCGGCGGCGAGCATCCACTCGACGTCATCATCGTTCAACTGGCCGAAGAGGAAGAGAACTTTTCTCATGCGGCGGG
>Ga0075434_100004519_pt1 | contig 12555 bp, 6 predicted proteins | sample RhiMethybrSRZTD3_FD_75298 | JGI IMG/M metagenome (GOLD analysis project Ga0075434, IMG submission 75298) | Populus rhizosphere microbial communities from Tennessee, USA - Rhizosphere MetaG P. TD hybrid SRZTD3 | ecosystem: Host-associated > Plants > Roots > Rhizosphere > Soil | place: USA... | reverse complement strand
AACTCACCAACTCGACTGGGTGCGACGGCTCCGTCCCCGCCGCTCGTCCAAACTCCTGCATGGCTTCGGCGAGGCGATGAAGCTGCGTCAGACATTTGCAGCGACTCAATCTCATACGCCTGAGCCAGAAACGATCGCCGCAACGCGTGGCTAGTTGTATTCCTTCAAACAGAGCCCGTTCCGCCGAACTCCAATCGCCTTCACACTGCGACAAGCGGGCCTGCGAAAACAACTCGGTTAAGACATCCCAATGCGGTCGCTCGTTTGAATCTTGATTAGCGAGTTGTTGCGCTCCCGCGAGCACCGCGCGGCATTTGTCGTATTCTCCAATGTTGATTAGCTGATTCACCCAACTGTCTAGTGCGGCCAATCGCAGATGCACGTTCGCGCCCGCAGTTCGGAGCGCTTCTTGAATAAATCGAATAGAGTCCTTACTGTTGCCGCGCGAGCACAACAAGTGCGAAATATTTATGGCGGCTGCTACCTTTGTCCGATAATGACCTGACTGCTTTGCAACGTCCATTGCATCTCGAGCTAGATCTAGCGCACCCTCTAGATTGCCCAATAGGACCTCCACGTTCGATCGATCGAGAAGAAGGACTGCTTGGAGCCAGCGATTTGGGTAGGCTTCGAGCAAGGTCGCAGCGACCGCCAAGTGCCTTTTCGCCTCCGTTGGAGACCGCCTGCGAGCCTCGCCGCGTGCAACACCGAGACGTAACTCGATCAAAAGATGAGGGTGACCGGCGCGAACGACCAAGCGCCTCAACCGAGGAAGAATCGACGCATGAACTTCGAGCGAATCCAAGCCCAGGAATAAACTGAATTGAGTGAGTTCGACGCGGGCAAGTTCCACACTGTCGCTACCGCTCTGGCAGATGGTCGACGCAAGTTGGAGATGCCGACGGCATGCGTCAGCATCGCCTTTTTGAAAAACGGCCCGAGCAATGACGCGGTGGCCCCTGGCGAGGGCGAGTTTGTCGCGAGTCTCGTTGGCGATGAGGGCCTCCGCATTACGACAGGCGCCTTCTAACTCTCCCAACTCGACTTGAAGCTCTGCCGACAAAAGGCGGAAAGCAGTTGGGGAGGCAGATTCCAGGCGGTGTCGGCGCTCAAGCAGCTCCGAGGCCGCCTCCGCAAATCGGCCGGCGCCGATCAAGGCTTCGACGGGCGCAAAAAGCGCTTCGTAAACCATCTTGAGGTGCCGGTCTCAGTGAATCGAGTCGGGCGACGAACCACGTGGAAGGTGGCCGGCTCGGCCCCGTTGCATTAAATCTCTGGCTCTGTTGATCAGGTCGTCTACGGAGTAGTCTCCTTCCGATAAGGTTGAAGCGGCCACAGTGAGTGTGAGCCGAGTGCCCCAAGTCGTGTCTAGTTGGGCCGCGCTCTGGATGCGTGCCGCCATTGCCTTCGCAGTTGCTTGATCAGTCTGCGGCAGTAAGGCGACGAACTCACTACCGCCATCTCGGAAAAGAAGATCGCCGGTACGGAGACTCCGCCGAATGATCGAAACAACGCTAAACAACACTTGATCGATACCGACTCGTCCCTGTTTCTGCTCGATATCGTCGAGATTCTCAAGGCCAACTAATAGGATTGAGCTCGGCCTCTGCAGATGCTCTCTCGAGGACCCCGCGGCAAGTTGCCGGAGATGTTCGACGGTGGGCAAACCAGCGAGGTGATCGTGTGCAGCCGTGATACTGTGGCGGCCGCTTTCCCACGCCCGCCTTATTATTTGAGCCACCTGCCGCGCGATAACCTCAATTACTCGTTGGTGTTCCTCGCTGAACGCATTCTTTCGGGTCGAGTACACCGTTAGAACGCCAATCAGTTCGGTGCCATTGAGGAGCGGAGTCGATAGGCAACTGAGAGGCCGCGGTGAAATCGCTCGCGCCGCATCGCCGAAGTCCAAGACCGGATCGGAATTAAGGATGCTTTGTCGATTCGCGGCCACCCAACCACTCAGTCGCTGACCAAGACCAATCCTTGTTCCTACGATCAATGAGGCGTTGTCACCCGCAGCATAGGCGGCCGACAACTCGTCGGACTCGACCTCATACAAGAAGAAGACGCACAAGGACGACGGAATTAGGCGCCGCAAGTGTCTCCAAATGGAGTCTCCTACTTCTGTCAAGCTCACAAGGGCGGTCAGGTCCGTCGCGAGATCCAATAGCGTCAGCATTTCTTCGGTGCTAGCGGCTATTTCATCCAATCGGTGAGCAGGGGATTGCGGGAGAATCGAGCTTTGTGATGCGTCTGTTATTGCCATGAGAGACGCATTTTCTGAATCCTCTGGCGACGCGGGCACGATTCGATCGTAAACCTTGGCGAATGTATCGACGATCAACGGATCGTACATTCTCCCGCGACGTTCCATGAGAATTCGAAGGGCCTCTTTGTCACTGAGCCGAGGCCGATATGGTCGGTCGGACGTCAGCGCATCGAAGCAGTCGACCACTGAAAGTATTCGCGCTCCGATCGGAATATCTGTCCCGGCAAGCCCGTCGGGATATCCGCTTCCGTCCCAGTTCTCATGGTGATGTCTTACGATCGGTACAACAGGATACGGAAAGTCTATTGAGGCCAGAATGTCGGCACCAACACTGGCATGCAGCTTCATCTTGTCGAATTCCGCGGGAGTAAGGGGCCCAGGCTTATTCAAGATGTACTCTGGCACTGCCAGTTTTCCCATGTCGTGCAATAAAGCCGCAGCCTCAACCGCGCGAATGAGCCCCTGATCTGTGACTCCAGCTTCTCTTGCCAGGGCTACTGCATAAGTCTGGACGCGTCGTATGTGCCCATGCGTAATCTGGTCCTTCGCGTCAATAGCCATGGCCAGGGTTTCGACAGTGGACATGTACAACGTGTTCAACTGCCGCAAGTGTTTGTTAGCGTCCTCCACCCTGCCCATCGACATAGAGAAAGTAAAATACAGCACCACAAGCAGGGGAATGATTACTGCCAAATATGTGTAGTCAAGGTCCCGTGTGTAACTAACCAACAGGGCTGCGACTGATGCGCCTCCGAAATAATTGAGCGAGAGCCACAGAAAATTGTCACGCCAGATGGTAAAGGGCTGCAGGCGGCGCTCAAGCGAAATGGCGAACGTGATAATCCAGCTGTTTAGCGAGAAGTAAACAACTGTAAACACGAGGAGTGGTGCAAGCAAATCTCGAATGCGAATTAGCTCCGACCGAGGCGCCGTGACGAGAGGCTGAACAGAAGGGAACAAAAAGAAGATGTGAGCGGCTATCCAAATTGTGAGGGGCAGTGCGCAGACATTGAAAATGATCTTGTATGTCGGATGCCCTTTTCTGTACGACCAGAATGAAATAACTAGGGCATCAAGGGCAACGGTCAGAGTGCCGGCGGCCGACCCAAACAAGAGAACGGAAGTAAAAACGAAAGTCTCAGAGACGGATATGGTAGCCGGTAGCGATGGTAGTCGAACGGTTGCTGAACCGCTCACTAGCGTCAGGACTGCCAGCACTGCCCAGTCCCATCCAATCGGATGGACGGTCAGATCGTAGAAAGATTGAAGAACTGTCGCCGCCCCCGCAGCGACAATTAGGGACACGTACAGTTTTGTGCCGAGCGGAAGCGCTTGGAAGCGAATGGTCATATGGGAGTCGCGGCCGTGCACAGCCGCGCCACAGCTAGTATCGCCTACTCTGCCCAAACGATGATACGCATAGCAAGTCCTTTCCTGGTGTCAAAATGCGTGTGCTAGTCGTCAGACGAGGCATCATTTGTCCAGACTATCGAGTTTGTCCAGACGATGCTATTCGTCCAGACAATTGAGTTAGTCCAAACGAGGCTACTGGTCCAGACGATGCTGTTCGTCCACACTATGGAACTGGTCCAGACGATGCTGCTTGTCCAGACGATGCTCTCGGCGAATGAGTCCAGTGCGACCGTGTTTCCTTCAAGCACTTCGCTGGGTGCTAGCGAGCTCAGCAGAACAGGAAGTGCTGGCTGATTTATGAGACCGACAGTCACTTCACCGTCGCGTCGCAGAACATAGAATAGACCGCTGGGTTCTTGTTCTTCGCCGGCGACTAAGGTTCGGGAGAGAGCTCGGTTGTTGGCAAACTTCACCGCCGCGACAACGTTCAGAGCACCCGCCCCTTGCTCGATGAGCCCCGCCCCGGCCAACCGGGAGCTCGTGAGCTGCAGCACCAGTTTCGTGTCCGACGGCGTCAGCGACGGATTGGCCTCGAGCAGCAGCGCAACGGCCCCCGAGACGACCCCCGCGGCCATGCTCGTGCCGCTCAATTCGATGTACCCGTTCGTCCCGCGGCCAGTGACACGTTCCGGAAGATCCTGCACGAGCTGCGACCCGGGCGCCGCGGGGGCCACGATCTTGTTGCCCGGCGCCGCGAGGTCTGGCTTCAGCACGAAGTCGAAGCGCGACGGGCCCCTCGAGCTGTAGGTCGCCATCACATCGTCGGATCGCTGCGGGGTGCCGCGCGTGTTGAGCGCGCCGACCGTCAGCGCCGCCGGCGTGTTTGCGGGAGAAATGATCGCGCCGACGACCGGTCGGCCGTCCTCGGTCTTCCCCATGTTGCCCGCCGCGGCGACGACGACGAGGCCGGCGTCGATCGCGCGCTGGACGGCCTGGCATAACGGGTCGTCGCGATACGACTCGAAGACAGGATGCCCGAGCGACAGATTGATCACCCGCAGCGCGTACGCCGCCTTGTGCTCGACGGCCCAGTCGATCGCGTTGATGACGTCGCTCGTGTCTCCCGATCCGTCGGCTTCCAGCACGCGCAGGCTGACGATGTGCGCGCCAGGCGCCATGCCGGCGTAGCCGCCGTCCTGGCCCGCGATGATGCCGGCGACGTGCGTGCCGTGGCCGTACCGGTCGAGCGCGCTCTCGCGGTGCGATGTGAAATCAAACGCCGCAATCACGCGGTTCCTGAGCGCCGAGTGCGGCCCGACGCCCGAGTCGATCACCGCGACGCCGATCCCGCGGCCCGTGTAGCTGCGCAGGCCGTCGAGGCCCTGCCACACCTGCACGGCACCCGTGGCCTGCGTCGTGATCGCCATCATCCGGTGGACCGCCACATCTCCCGAGAGATGGTCGACCTCCTGATCGGCCGCCAGGGCCGCGAGCTGTTCGCCGGTCACGTCGAGCACCGCGCCCCCGCGAAGACCCTTCTTGATCCGGGCGCCGTAGCGCGCCGCCAGCGCGTCGATCCGATCCGCGGTTCCCGCAACGATTACGCTCGACGTCCCAAGTGCGCCTGAGGCGACCCGTTGCGCGAGATCGTCGGAGAGGCGCGCCCGATGCGGAGCGGCCTCCGCGATGACGCCGCAGAACGTGATGACGAGCAGCGTGGCGACCGAGCTGCAGAGGCGACGCGAGCGGAATCCGAATAGGTCCGTCATACGCTTTATCCAGTTGGGGTTGCGCGGATTAGCACTCATCCGTAAGGCACGCGGCGTGCCAGGCTCTGCATTGGTACGCAAGTACGGTGAATCTGGCAGTCAGGAGCGGACAGGGTAGAACTCTTAGGTGCAGATCGGTTGCGCCGCAGTCGCCGTTGAACTACGATTGACCCGGTCCTGCCGAATCAATTCGAGCGAAGGTCAGCCAAGCGATTGGCTGCAGGGGAGCCCGGGCGGTACCGGTAATCGATACCCGCCAGAAACCCTAGTAAAACCTAGCATTTCGAGGGCTGGTCAAGTAATTGGCCGGTCGGGTCATTAGTGGCCGCAAAGTTTTCGAGGACCTTCGCCGTCATCGTGGTCGTCGCCGCGATTGCGGCCGGCTTGTTCATCAGCCGGCGAACGTCGCATCGAAACGGCCCGGCGCCAGCGGCTTCTTCCGCCGACGTTCCCGTACGCGGGGGCGAGCTCGTCGCGTCCTTCCGCAGCGAACCGCGCACCTACAACCGTTTCGTCGATACATCGGCCGCGGGGGATCTGCTCACGCTCCTCACGCACGCGCCGCTCGTCCACGTCAATCGCGCGACCGATCAGCTCGAGCCATGGCTCGCCGAGAGCTGGACGGAATCGCCCGACCACCTGACTTACACGCTGAAGCTCCGACCGGGGACCGCGTTTTCCGACGGCGCGCCGTTGACGTCGGCCGATGTGGTGTTCACGTTCCGTGCGCTGTACGACCCAAAGGTCCAGGCCGTCATCGCGGCCGACACGTACGTCAGCGGAAAACCACTGCAACTCGACGCGCCAGATCCCTCAACCGTCGTGCTCAGATTGCCCGCGCCGTTTGCCGCAGGCCTTCGACTCCTCGATTCGATTCCCATCCTTCCGCGTCACAAGCTCGAACCGGCGCTCGTCGCCGGCACCTTCCGCGACGCGTGGTCCGTGACGTCGCCTCTGACGGATATCGCCGGACTCGGTCCGTTCGTGATCGCGCAGCACATCAGCGGGCAGCGCATGGTGCTCACGCGCAATCCGCACTACTGGCGGCGAGACGCGGGCGGCGTGCAGCTTCCGTATCTGGACAAACTGACGATCGTCATCATCCCGGATCAGAACGCCGAAGCGCTGCGGCTGCAGTCGGGCGAGACCGACCTGATGGTGAACGCAGATATCCGGCCCGAGGACTACGGCTCGTTCAAGCGGATCTCCCAGCAGGGGCGGCTGCGGGTGCTGGATGCGGGAATCAAGCTCGATCCGGATCTGCTGTGGTTCAACCTCTCGAAGGTGCACGCCGACGATCCGCGGAACGCATGGCTTCGCACCAAAGCGTTCCGGGAGGCGATCTCGTGCGCGGTCGATCGTCAGGCAGTCATCGACACCGCATATCTCGGCGCGGGCGTCCCCATCTACGGCCCGGTGACCCCGGCCAATCGCACGTGGTATGTCGACGTCCGTCCGGCATGCGAGCACGATCCCGGAAAAGCGCGCACACTCCTCGCGTCGATCGGGCTGCTCGATCGCAACGCGGATGGCATGCTCGAGGACCCGAAAGGCAACGCGGTGGCATTCTCGGTCCTCACGCAGCGCGATCATCTGCGCGCCCGCGTCGTGGCGGTCGTCCAGGAGCAGCTGCGAAAGATTGGGATCGACGTGTCGCTCGTCACCGTCGATATCCCCGCGATTTTCCAGCGCTGGTCGCAGCGGGATTACGACAGCATTTACTTCGGGACGCAGGCCTCGTCGATGGATCCATCGCTGGCACCGGCCTTCTGGTTGAGCTCCGGCAATTTTCACCCCTGGAACCCGTCGCAGACGAAGCCGGCGACCGACTGGGAGCGGCGCGTCGACGAGCTGATGAACCAGATGGCGGTCACTCCCGATCCCGCCGAGCGCCGCCGGCTGTTCGAACAGGTGCAGCGCATCTTTGCCGACGAGTTGCCGGGGATCTACTTCGTCGCGCCGAAGGCGATGATTGTGATCAGCTCGCGCGTCGTGAACCCGCAGCCGGCCGCGCAGATCCCCCAGCTGTTGTGGAGCGCCGACACGCTCGCGGCGCGCCCGGCGGCCCGCTGAGCGCGGTAACGCGAGCGTTCCGAAGAGCCGAAAACTAAAGCGTGTACAGCGGTTTTGTCCGGTTCGTGGTCCGTCGCACGGCGTTTGCCGCGGCGCTCGTGCTCGTCGTGTCCTCTGCCTCGCTCGTGCTCGCGCACTACGCGCCGCCCGAGGATGCATTCGGCACCGAGCGCGCCGTGCTCGCCCGCGAACGGCATCGCCTCGGGTACGATCAGCCGCTGCTGCAGCAGTACACGCACTGGCTGACGCGGAGTCTGCAGCTCGACTTCGGCGAGTCCCTTCGATTCCGTCGTCCGGTCGCGGCGCTGGTGCGCGAACGCGTCGGCAACACCGCGCTGCTCGGCATCTCCGGCCTCCTGCTCGCGACGCTGATTGGAATCCCGCTCGGCGTGTTCACCGGAAGCCGCCGCGGAGGCGTGCTCGTCAGCGCCGCGCGGCTCGTGTCGATCGTCCTGCTGTCGTTTCCGCCCCTCGTTACGTCGCTCGTGCTGCTGCTCGTCGCTGCGCGCACGGGCTGGCTCCCCGCGGGAGGCCTCCCGTTGATTCCGCCTGACGCCGGCGCGCTCGAGAGCGCGGCGATCATCGCGCGCTACCTGTTCCTGCCTTCGCTGGCCCTGGCACTCCCCGTCGCCGCGTCGATCGAACGATTGCAATCGCAATCGCTGCGCGAGGCGCTCGCCGATCCGTGCATCATCGCGGCGCTCGGACGCGGCGTGCCGTACCGGCGCGTGATCTGGCGGCACGCCCTTCGGCTCTCGCTGAAGCCGGTGATCGCGATCTACGGCATCACGATCGGCGCCGTCCTCAGCGGATCGTTCGTCGTCGAGATCGTCATGTCGTGGCAGGGGCTCGGCGACCTGATGTTCCAGGCGCTGCAGGCGCGCGATCTCTACCTGATTGCCGGGTGCGCGGCGACCGGCTCGGCCGGCCTCGCGGCGGGCATTCTGCTCTCCGACCTCGCGCTCGTTGCCGTCGATCCGCGCGTCGAGGAGCTCGGATGAGCGTTCGCGGCACGCAGGTGGGTGGGACGCTGCTGGTCGCTATCGCGATCGCCGCGGCCACCGCGCCGCTGGTGGCGCCGCACGACCCGGGGCAGCAGTTCGTCGACTACGTCTACGCTCCGCCGATGCGGCCTCATCTCGTCGACGACGACGGGCAATGGCACTGGCCGTTCATCTATCCGCTGCGTCTGGTGAGTCGATTGGATCATGCGTTCGAGGAGGATCGATCGCGGCGGATTCCGCTCGTGTGGTTTTCGGCCGGCACGCTCGTCAACGCTCACGATCCGCAGACGCCGTGGCTGCTGTGCGGCGCCGATGCACTCGGGCGCGACATCTTCGCGCGAGTGCTCAGGGGCGCGCGCCTTTCACTTGCGATCTCGGTAATGGCCGCTGCGGGAGCACTGCTGCTTGGCGCGCTCGTCGGCGCGACCGCCGGGTTCCATGGCGGCCGCGCCGATGACTTTCTCATGAGCATTGCGGACTTCGTGCTCGTGCTGCCGGTGATCTACGTCGTGGTCGTGCTGCGCGCGTCGATGCCGCTCGTGCTCAGCACCACGAAGGTGTTCTGGAGCATGACCGCGGTGATGAGCCTCGCCGGCTGGCCCTACGTCGCGCGCGGCGTCCGCTCGGTCGTGGTCGCGGAAAGGCGCCGAGAGTACGCAGAAGCTGCACAGGCGATCGGTGCTGGCGGGTTGCGGATTCTGCTACGCCATCTGCTGCCCGCGGCGGGCGGATTCCTCACGGTGCAGGCCACGCTGCTGGTGCCGGTTTTCATCCTCGCGGAGGCGACCCTGTCGTTCGCCGGTCTCGGCTTTGCGGAACCGACCCCAAGCTGGGGGGTGATGCTGCATGAGGCCTCCCGGGCGCCCATTCTGGCGGAGGCGCCATGGCTGCTGACGCCTGCGTTCGCCATCATCCTGACCGTTCTCGCGCTCAATCTGGCGGCCTCACCTGCCTATGGAGCAACCATCGAAACCGTAATAGCTGATAAGTAGCCTGGATTCAGCAAGTTAGGGTGCAACGTTTTGGTAAGTCGATGTTCCAGTACGGAACACCGCGATTGCACGTTTTTCCTCTCGTTTTTCTTGATCCGCATCAGACCCGTTGAGCCATGTCTCACAACGGAGCAACCGGAGCGCACAACGTGCGGTTGCCGCACGCGGAGAGTCTCCGCTCATCGCCTAATTGTGTCTTTGAAATCAATGGGTTACAGATGAGAGCGGCGACCTCTGCCAGTGTGGCCCTGCCCTTGCTCTGCCGTAGGCCGTTACGAGTGTCCATTTCGGACTTCTCTGAAAGGTTACGAATCGTGTTGCGACTGTGTAGATCGATGTGGGTGGGGCTGGCGCTCGCGCTGGCCTGTACCCTGGGAGCTGCGGCCCCCGTGCGGGCCGGAGACTCCGGGGATCACCCCAAGCTCGACAAGACGCTGAACGAGCGTGGGAAGAAGACAGGCTTCTCTCGCGTCATCGTGATGCTCAAGCCCGGCTGGAACGTTGACGCCGATGTGAAAAAGCTCGGCGGCAAGCTCGGCCGGACCCTCGGACTGATCAACGGCAAAGTCGTCGAACTGTCGAACGGTCAGCTCCGGAAGCTCGCGGATTTGCCGGGCGTCGAACTCGTCGCGGACGATCGGCCGGCAAACGGCGAGATGAACCGCGTTGCGGTAACAGTCGGCGCTCGCGCGGTGCAGCAGACGTATGGCTACCGCGGCGCGGGCGTCGGAGTTGCCGTCATCGACTCGGGCGTGTCCGGCTGGAGCAACGACCTCGGCTACCTTGGCTTCTCTTCGACCGTGAGGACGAGGAATGGTCAGCGCGTGGTCGGGTTCGTTGATTTCGTCAACGGCCGCACCTCGCCGTACGACGACAACGGCCACGGCACCCACGTCGCCGGCATCATCGCGGGCAACGGCGCCAACAGCCTTGGCGTGCGGGCGGGGATCGCGCCGGATGCGCACCTCGTCAGCCTGAAGGTGCTCGACGGGAACGGGCGCGGGACGATCAGCAACGTGATCGCGGCGCTCGACTGGGTTGTCACCAACAAGGCCCAGTACAACATCCGCGTCGTCAACCTGTCGGTTGGCGCGGCGGTGACGATGTCCTACAAGCGGGACCCGCTGACGCTGGCGGCCAAGCGCGCCGTTGACAGCGGCGTCGTTGTCGTGACCGCGGCCGGCAACCTGGGGAAGAACAAGCTGACCGGACAGCCCCAGTACGGCGGCATCACAGCGCCGGGCAACGCGCCCTGGGTCCTGACGGTCGGTGCGTCGAGCCACCAGGGAACGGTCGACCGCAGCGACGACGTCGTTGCGCCGTACAGCTCGCGCGGCCCGTCCGCGATTGACTACGAGGCGAAGCCGGATCTCGTGGCGCCTGGCACCGGCACGGTGTCGCTGAGCGATCCGAACAGTCTCATGTACACGATGGACGCGGCGTACCTGCTGACCGGCTCGTTTTCCCTGGGCTACAAGCCGTATCTGAGCCTCAGCGGCACGAGCATGTCGGCGCCGGTCGTCGCGGGCAGCGTCGCGTTGATGCTGCAGGCGAACCCGACGCTGACGCCGAACCTGGTGAAGGCGATCCTGCAGTACACCGCGCAGGTCTATCCCGGGTACAACGCGCTGACCGAAGGCGCCGGCTTCCTGAACACGAAGGGGGCTGTCGACCTGGCGCGGTACTTCCGCAACGCGCAGAACGGTCAGTCCTATCCGCACGCGGCGGAATGGGGCAAGCGCATCATCTGGAACAACCACAGCCTGCATGGCGCGCTCAGCCCGGCGACCAACGCCTGGAGTCTCGGAGTGACGTGGGGCGCTGCGGCAGATCTCTCGGGCAAGCGCGTGGTGTGGGGCATCCCGTGCGATGACGACTGCGACAACGTCGTCTGGGGCACGGGCCTTCTGTCTCCTGTCTGCGATCCGCTCGTCGAGGACTGCGACAACGTCGTCTGGGGCACGAGCAACCCGATCGAAGGGATCTGCGACCCGCTCGTCGAGCAGTGCGACAACGTGGTCTGGGGCACAGGCCTTCTGGATCCCATCTGCAACCCGCTCGTCGAGCAGTGCGACAACGTGGTCTGGGGCACGAATGTGGTCTGGGGCACGGATTGCTCGGGTCTGAACTGCGTCAACGTCGTCTGGGGCACCGCCACGGGCGAAGGCGGCAACGTCGTCTGGGGCACGTGCGACGACGGCGACAACGTGGTCTGGGGCACGAGCGGCGTCGCCGACGTGACGATGTGGAGCGACAACGACGACAACGTGGCGTGGGGCACCGCCGGAGACGACCCGATTCCGCTCTATGACGATCCGGATGCTGCGCCCGCGTGCTTCGATGACTACTTGTTCGAGTCGCTGATAGCGCCCTTGGAGGTTACGCCGGTGGTAACTGGGCCCGCGATCACGGATAGCTCCGCGACGCTGTTGGCCGGATTTGGAGGGTCACTCTAATGGAAAAGATGCCCTTCAAGGACGCAGAGGCTGTCATGGATGTGCAGGCTGTCATGAACGCAGCACAAATCACGACTGAAACGAACTGGCGGCAGGCTCTGCCGGTTCTGACGGGATCGATGGTGACGCTCCGCGAGCTCCGGCTTTCGGACGCGCCGTCCCTCCTGGCGATGCTGGCGACCGAGGAAGTGGCGCGGTTCATCTCGCCGCCCCCGACCACGGTTGACGGGTTCGAGCGATTCATTGCATGGACGCACCGCGAGCGCGCGGCAGGAAACTACATCTGCTTCGGCGTGGTGCCGCAGGGCATGGACACCGCCATCGGGATCTTCCAGGTCCGGCAGCTCGAGCCGGGCTTCGGGACCGCCGAATGGGGTTTCGCGATGGGCTCCGCATTCTGGGGCACGGGCGTGTTCCTCGACGGCGCTCGCATGGTGGTGGACTTCGCGTTCGACACGGTCGGCACGCATCGCCTCGAGGCACGCGCTGCCGTCGCGAACGGACGCGGCAACGGGGCGTTGCGGAAGGTCGGCGCGATTCAGGAAGGCATCCTGAGGAAGTCGTTCCTGCGCAACGGTGAGTACCTCGACCAGTCCTTGTGGACGATCCTCGACGAGGACTGGCGCCGCTCGAAGTCGG
>Ga0075434_100004518_pt1 | contig 12556 bp, 6 predicted proteins | sample RhiMethybrSRZTD3_FD_75298 | JGI IMG/M metagenome (GOLD analysis project Ga0075434, IMG submission 75298) | Populus rhizosphere microbial communities from Tennessee, USA - Rhizosphere MetaG P. TD hybrid SRZTD3 | ecosystem: Host-associated > Plants > Roots > Rhizosphere > Soil | place: USA... | reverse complement strand
ACGCCTTTCCTCCCGTGCTGTTGGCCAACGCCTTTTCGGGACACGTCCGGGGCTCCAGCCGCTTCCGCGACCGGCGGGGCGAGGAGGTCCTGGGCTCCAGCGCGCCCGTGCCGGAGACCGACTGGGTCGTGCTCTCGCGCCAGCCGGCGCAGGTGGCCGAGGCGGTCGCGGTGGAGCTGAAGCGGCAGTCGGCCGTGGCCTTCGGCTCGGCCCTGCTGCTCATCGCCGCCCTTTCCGGGGGGGCCTGGATCGCCGTCGTGCGCCCCATCCGCCAGCTGGCCCGGGACCAGCGCGAGTTGGCCAAGACCAGCTCGGCCCCGGCGGGCGGCAATGAGATCGACGACCTGCGCCGCAGCTTCGACGCCCTGCGCCGCGGCATCTCCGAGCGCGAGGCCCTGGGCGACGTGTTCCTGGGCCGTTACCAGGTGGTGGAGTTCATTGCCACGGGCGGCATGGGCACCGTCTTCCGCGGCTGGGATCCCAAGCTGCAGCGCCCGGTGGCGTTGAAAACCGTGCGCTTGGGAGTCGACTTGCAGGCGGACAAGCGGGCTCACCTCATCACTCAACTGGTGCGCGAGGCGGTGACGGCGGCGCGCTTCAGCCATCCCAACGTGGTGGCCGTCTACGACGTGGAGGACGCGCCGGACGGCGCCTTCATGGCCCTCGAGCTGGTGGATGGCGTGAGCCTCGAGCACCTGCTGCTGCGCCGCGGCCGGTTGAGCCCTCGGGAGGTGGCGCCGCTGGGCGCGGCGATCGCCCACGGCCTCGCCGCCGCGCACAGCCGGGACATCGTCCACCGCGACGTCAAGCCGGCCAACGTGCTGCTGGGGCGCGACGGCTCGATCAAGGTGACGGACTTCGGGATCGCGGATTTCCTGGCCGCGGCGAGCCGCGCCGAGGGGCTGGTCTTTGGCACCCCGGGCTACCTGCCGCCCGAGAGCCTGCGGGGGGCGGGCCACACGCGGTCCGGCGACGTGTTCGCGCTGGGGGTGATCCTTTACGAGTGCCTCACCGGCGCCAAGCCGTTCGGCGGCATCGACGTGTCGGACGTCATCCAGTCCACCCTCTTCGGCGTCCTCAAAACCCCTAGCACGCGGACGGCGGGAATCCCTCCCGAGCTCGAGACGCTGGTGCTCCTTCTCCTCGAGCGCGAGCCCACCCGCCGGCCCTCCAACGCCGCCGCGGTGGCGGACGAGCTCGACCGCATCGTCGCCAAGCACGGCTTCCGCTGGCAGTTCGACGACGCCATTCCCCGCCTCGCGCAGTCGCCGGTGAGCCTTACGCTCGAAGCGCAGTGGCTGCCCACGACGCAGCTGGCGGCGGAGTGACCCCCTATCTCAGCCGCCGCAGCACGATCTCCTTCTTGCTGCTGTTGCCCACCATGTCGACGGCCTCCACCTCCAGCACGACGCGGTCCGTTTCCGTGCGGCTCCTCAGGACCAGGCGCTCGACGCCGGCCCCCGCGTCGTCGGCCGCGACCCAGAGGATGCGATCGTCGAGCCGGTCGTTCTTGCCGTCGGCCGAGAGGGTGGTGTCCGGCGCGGCGAGGAAGGCTTGCGGATGGTCGCTCTTGATCTCCACGGGGAACTGGGCATAGACGCCCCGCTTCTCCTTCACCCAGGGGACGGGCACCTGCCACACGCCGGCCTGCGTCTGCCAGGCGTCCTTCGCCGGGTGGCCGCTGCCGCGCCGGCCGCGCAGGTGCCGCCGGGTGCTTTCGCTGTCGGGGGCCAGCCGGTCGGAGAGCGACTTCTGATCGCCGACCTGCCAGCGGATGACGGGCGGCTCGGTGTCGGTCAAAAAAGCCACGGGGGCGAGCGGAACGCGATGGCCGCAGCCGTCGATCACGACGGCGCCGGCGGTATGCGCGCCGGCCGGCCAGGCGGCCGGCCAGGTCGTCGCCTCTTGGCCGCCGATCACCGGCAGCCAGCGCGCCGGGGCGCCGTCCGCTCCCACCGCAGTCACCTGGACGGTGGCCGCGGCGGACGTGACCAGCCGCTCGCCCACCCGCACCTGGGGGCCGCCGACCTGGAGGCTGCCGGTCGGCGCCTGCACCCCGGTGCGGTCGGAGGTGACGGCGAGGCGCGAGGGCTCGCTGGGATAGCCGTCGAGGCCGGAGGGGCTGCGCGCCGTGACGCGCCAGTAGAAGCTCCCCACCGGCAGGGGAGCCGAGGGGCGCCACTGCGCTCCCGTCTCACCGGCCTGCCGTTCGACCAGCTCGGCGCAACCAGGATCGCGGCAGATCTCGACGGTGTAGGAGGCGGCTGCCGGCACCGCCTGCCAGGAGAAGAGCGGGTCGGCACAGGCCCGCTCGGCGCCCGCGGCGGGATCGGTGCCCGCGGGAGCCGTCAGCAACTTTTCGGGCGGCGACGGCGGTCCGGTCGGAGCGACGGAGGTGCCCATGCCGTGCGCCACCTGGACCTTGGCGCCGCCCGCCTCGACCTCGCTCTCGCCGCTGTAGACCATCAACTTGGCGCTCCCTTCCTCGGCCCGCCGGGCGCGGGTCTGGGCGCCGCCGGAGCTGTCAGGCCGGGGGATCGTTCGCGAGGCGCCGACGATGATCTCCACCTCCGGCGCGGCGGCGGCCGGCGTGTTGGCGCGCGCGTCGAGCTCGGCCTGTCCTTTCGTCAGCTCGATGGATTTCCTCTCCACTCCCTTGAGCGTCGTGCCCGAGCGGCGGAGAAAGATCAGCGAATCCTCCGTCACCGTCAGGTGGGCGCCGTCCGTGAAGCGGAGCTCGGCGGAGGACTTGCGATACGTGCGGACGCCATCCCGTTCCCCCAGCACGTCTCCCAGCTTGGCATCGGTCCAGGCGATGGGAGAGGGTTGATCCTCGACCTGGCGCGACAAACGGTTGAGGGTGGCGGCGGGAAGCGCCTGCAACACCGTCGGCAGACGGACGCGCTGCCCGGGCTCGATGCGGTTGGGGTCCGCGATCGCCGGATTGAGCCGTTGCAACTCCTTCCAGCGCTGGACGGAGCCGAGGTAGCGGGCGGCGATCTGCTCCAGGGTATCCCCGGGGCGGACGATGTGCCAGACGATCTCTCCTGCCGTCGCGGAGATGGGGGGCGGCGCCGGTGGCGGGCCGCTCTGGGCCCCCGCCGTCGCCGGCACGAGCAGGGAGTTGAGCAGGAGTCCAACGAAAGCGAACTGTCGTCGTTCCATCAAGTTCTCCGTCGGCAGGGCTCGCCGGGCAGTTCGTTGCAGAACCCGAGTCTCTAGTGGTATCCCTATACTAATCCGGCTTTGGCGTGCGGAGCGAGATGTCCATGAAGACGGTTCTGGTAGTCGACGACGAGCCCTCGGTCCGATTGGCGCTGGCCGCGGGGCTCACCGACCGGCGGCGCGGGGTCAAGGTCGCCACGGCGGCCAACGGCCTGGAGGCCATTGCCGTCCTCGAAGCCGAGCGGGTCGACCTGGTGCTCACCGACCTGCGGATGCCCGAGATGGACGGCTTCGAGCTGCTCGCCCACCTGCGGCGCCACTTCGCCAGTCTGCCGGTGGTCGTCATGACGGCTTTCGGCGGCAACGAGACGGCCACCCGGCTGGATGGTACCGTCGAGTGCTTCACCAAGCCGTTCAACGTGCTGGCGCTGAAAGCGAAGATCGGCGAGCTGCTGGCGCAACGGGTGAAGGGACGGGTGGAGAACATCACCCTGCCGTCCTTCCTGCAGCTCCTGGAGCTGGAGCGCAAGACGTGCACTCTCGCCATCACCTCCCTGGGGCGGACTGGAGCGCTCTTCTTCCGCGGCGGCCGCCTGGTGGGCGCGGCGACGGGAGAGCTGTCCGGCCAGGCCGCGGCCCTGGAGATCGTCACCTGGGAGGACACGGACATCGAGATCTCGGACGCCTGCCCGCCTGTGGAGCCGGAGATCGGAGCCGGCCTGAGCTATTTGCTCATGGAAGGCATGCGGCTCCAGGACGAACGGGAGAACGGCGAAGCGCCGCCAACCGCGTCGCCGCCGCCGGCGGCGGGCGAGAGCAGGCCGGCGCGGCGCCGGCGGCCGAAGCTGGACGTCCTGGGCCCGCTGGCGGAGGCGTTGAAACGCGGCCGGGCGATCAAAGGCGCGCTCGGGCTGGTGCTGGTGGATACGGAAACCGGTGCGGTGGCCGACGCGGCTGGCTTCGTCGAGAGGCTGGAGCTGGGAGCGGAGATGGCCGCGGCGGTCGCCGGGCTGCTGCGCGAGCAACGGCGCGCCGTCCGGCGGACGGGCGGCGCCGAGGCCCTCGAGGAGATTCTGCTCACCACCTCGGACCGCTATTACATGGCCCGCGGTCTGGGCGCCGGAGAGGAGTACTTCCTCCTCCTCGTGCTCGACCGGCACCAAGGCAACCTGGCACGTGCCCAGCTCGACCTGGTGAGCATCGAGCGGGCGCTGGAGACGGCTACCCCAAGATCGGCGTGAACCCGTCGTCCGTCTCCTCCACCAGCAGCAGGTGGAATCCCCGGCGGGGTCCGACGCGGACGAACCCCTCGTACTTGGTGAAGCTCTCCTCGACGCCGAAAGTGAAGCGGCCCGTGCTGCCCAGCTCGGTGTTGCGGTAGGCCTCCAGGGTGGCGTCGTCGAAGCTGCGGGCGACGAGGATGGCGCCGCCGACGTCGCCCCCCTTGAGCCGGGCCGTCTTGGCGCGGACGACGTCGTCCTTGAAGGCGGCCAGAATCTCGGGAGTGGCGCGGGAGACCCGCTGCGCGAGGTGAAGGACGCGGCCGTCGCCGTCGAAGGTGGCGAGATCGAAGAAGTCGGTGGCCGGCGTGCCGGTGCGGGGCAGGTCGTGGTGGAGCGTGGCGCGGCGCACGTCGGCCAGCCATTCCACCAGGTACTTCCAGCGCGCCGTGCGCTCCCGCTCGGCGAAGAAGCGCGGCGCCTCCTCCAGGCTCCAACGCAGGAAGCGAGTCATCGGGTCCTCGGCGAGCAGAGGGTTGGCGATGCCTTCGGACGCGATCGCCGGAGCCGGCGCCCGGGTCACCTGCACCTCGGCGTTGCGCAGCTCACGCCGGTAGGAGAGGAAGCACGGCATCTGCCGGCTCTCGATGACGTCGGCCTGCACGGCGACGCTGCCGATCCAATCCTGCCACGGGCGCTCGACCGGTACGCCGTCCCAGCCGGCGGAGAAGAGCGAGAGCACCGGCACACCGTCGCAAAAAAGCAGAGCCGCCACGACGCCGCTCTCGCGCCGCATCCGCAGGGCGCCGTCGAAGCGCTCCTCGCCCAGCGAAGCGATCAGGCCGGGGAGGTTGACGTACTTCGAGTCGAATCCCTTGTGCCGCAGGCGAGGCGGGTGGAGCAGGGAGGCGAGCTGGCGCACGCAGCCGGGACCCAACCCTTCCGGCACCGGGTGAAGCACCGCCCGTACCTTGGCGGGCAGCGCCTCGATGACGGCATCGCCCGTTTCACCGCTGCGGGTGTCCACCGCCGCCAGCACCAGGCCGTCGGCGAGGAAGAGGCAGGCCTCGTCGAGCAGCGCGGCGCCGGCGAAAGCCGGGGCGTGGAGGGGCCGGTCGAGCAACCGGTCGATCAAGGTCTTCGAGCCCTGGGCGCCCAGGTCCCGGGCCGGCCAGCTGCGAGCCGCGGCGGCTGCCGCATGCGGGGCCTCGGCCGGCAGGTTGCGCAGGATGGTGCTCGCTCCCGCCTTGGCCGGCGCCTGCGCGATGACAGTGGCGGCGGCGGCGACGGTCTGCACCTCGGCCAGTGCCCGGGCCATGTCCGTGGCGGTGCTGTAGCGCGCCTCGCGGTCCTTGGCCAGGGTCCGCTCCATCACGCTTTCCAAGGCAGGAGAGAGGGACGGCTCGAGCGTCCGCAGGGGCGTGGGCTCGTCGCGGAAGACGGAGCTCGCCACCTGCAGGAAGTCGGTGCCGGCGAAGGGAAAGCGGCCGGTGAGCAGGTGGAACAGCAGGATGCCGGTGGAGAAGAGATCCGAGCGGCCGTCGACCTCCTCGCCCCGCAATTGCTCGGGAGAGGCGAAGCGCGGGGTCGCCAGCACGAAGCCGGCCTGCGTTTTCACCAGGTCCGAACCGCGCAGGCGGGCGATGCCGAAGTCCGTCACCTTGAGGCGGCCGTCCGGCAGGAGCACCAGGTTGGCGGGTTTGATGTCGCGGTGGACCACGCCGCTGCGGTGGGCGTTGTCGAGCGTGCCCAGCAGGTCGATGACAAGAGGGATGGCCCGCTCGGGCGGCAGCTTCCCCTCCAGGCTCATCACCTCCTCCAGCGTCTTCCCCTCCAGCCACTCCATGGCGATGTAGGGGCTGCCGTCCTCCTCGCCGATGCGATAGATGGTGGCCGCGCCGGGGTGGGAAAGGGCCGCCGCCGCCCGCGCCTCCTGGAGGAAGCGGGCGCGGTACTCCTGCGCCACGGCCGGCTCTTCACCGGCGAGCATTTGCGCCCGCAGCGACTTGATGGCCACCCGCCGCTCCAGCGCCGGCTCGATTGCGCGGTAGACGATCCCCATGGCGCCTTCGCCGATGCGGGCCTCGATCTGATAGGGGAACGTCGGGGTGGGGCGCTCCGGGGGAAAGGGCATCCTGGGCTCCAGCATAGCGGGTTCGGACCCTCCTTGGGTCCTCCATGCGACAGACGTCGCAAGGATCTACGCAGGATTGGATGCTCTTGGTTTGCCTGAGGTTTCAGGAGGGCGCAGCTCCACCTACTCGCGTCCGCAATTCGGCTGCGGCCTTGCGCACGGCGGGCTCCTGGCTGGCGTCGAGAAGCCGCGCGGCACCGATCAAGACCCTGCTGGCTTCGGCGGACTTTTTCTGGGCCAGCAGGCAACGGACGAGCAGCAGGGCTGCCGAGCTCTCGCCGGGCGGGTTGGCGAGAGCCTTGAATTCGGCGGCGGCGGCGCGGGCCTCGGCCTCGGCCTGCGCCGCATGGTGTTCGCTCAGGGTCACCTCGGCCAGGGCGAGGCGGCTTTCGGCACCGGTGAGCTTTTCGCCCAACTCGCGGCGGATCTTCAGGGCCTGCTCGAGCTGGGCGCGAGCCTCGGCGTTCTCCCCCTGAGCAAGCTGGAGAGCGCCCAGACCTGCCAGGGCCGCGGCGACCTGGCTGCGCGCTCCCCGGCGGCGGGAGATCCGCAGCGCTTCCTCGAAGCTCCGGCGGGCGGCAGTACGGTCACCCAGGTCCAGTTGCACGCGCCCGAGGGTCAGCAAGGCCTCGATCACAGCCCTCGGTTCCTGTGCGGCCCGAACCGTGGCCAGGGCCTGCTCCAAGGCCGGCGTGGCTTCACGAAGCGCGTCCCAGCGCCAGAGCGCCCGCGCCTGGTCGACGAGCACCTCCGCCTCGGCGGTCCCGTCTTCCCGCTGGTGGTTGATGTCGAGGGCCTGCCGAAAGCGCTTCAGGGCCTCCACCAGCTCACCCTGAAGGGTGAGGGTGACGCCGATCTCGTCGAGAACCCCGGCCTGTTTGCCAGGCAGGCCCAGCCGCTCGTAGGTGGCGAGCGACCGCTCGTAGAGAGACCTCGCCGCTGCGAGGTCCCCCTGTAGGCGTAGGACGTCGGCGATGCCGCGGTCGGCACGGGCCATGCCGTCGTCCTGATGGTCGGCGGCGGCGAGACGGCGCGCTTCCTCGCGCTCCCGCCGGCTCTGGGCCAGCTCGCCCATATCCAAGCTCACCTCGGCCAGGTTGTTGAGCACTTCGGCGGCGTTGCCTTTCAGGCCGGCGCGACGGTAGACGTCGAGCGCCTGCTGGTAGTCCATGTGGGCCTCGGGTGAGCGTCCTTGCCGGAAGGCGATCTGGGCCAATCCCTGTAAGGTGGCCGCCTCTCCCGAAGGGAAGTTGTTTTGGCGGTGCAGGACGAGAGTTTGGCGGAAGAGAGCCTCGGCAGCGGAGAGCTGGCCCCGCTGCAAGAGGTTGTAGGCAAGGTTGTGGAGGTTGGCCGCTTCGCCCCGGCGGTCTCCCACCTGGGCCGACAGGGTGCGTGCCTGGCGGTAGCACTCCGCGGCCCGATCGAGCAGATGGATGCTGTTGTACGCATTTCCGGCTTCTCGCAGCATTCTTGCCGCCTCGCCGTCAGCGCCCATGCGCCGGTAGATCGCCACGGCTGCGGAATAGGCCGAACGGGCAGCGTCGAGATCTTGCGCCGCGAACTGGGCGCGAGCGAGAACGCGGTCCGCCTCGGCCGCTCCCCGAGCGTCGCTGAGGGCGGCGTAAATCCGCTGCGCCTCGGTGACCGCCTGGCGAGCGCCGGTAATGTCCTTGAGAGCCATGAGGGCGCCGGCCTCCTGCAGCCGGGCCTCTGCCTCCAGGCCTCGGCCGCCCAAGGCTCCGGCTCCGGCGACGGCGCGAACGGCGGCCGCCCGAGCAGCCGGAAGATCCTTGCGTGCCAAGGCGGCGCGGGATTCCACCAGGTCGAGACGTGGATCGGTTCCAGCCGGGGGCGGCAGCCGGCGCAGCCGGGCAAGCGTCGCCGCCGCGTCAGGTAGCAACCCCGCCTCGATTTCCGCTGCCGCCTGCCGCAGACCGCCGGTGAGATCGTCGGGTCGTTGTGCGGTGAGCTCGCGCCAGCGCGCCGCCGCCTCGTTCCACCCCTGGGATAGCTCGTGATAGCGGGCTTCAAGCGCCAAGCGATCCTCCCGCCGGAGCATGGCGGTCAAGGTTTGCTTGGCCTCCTCCTGTGCTTTACTGGTATAGCCCAGCGCTCCCCAGGTCTCGGCCAGGGCGGAGTGGACCAGCGGGTTGTCCGGATCCGCGGCCACGGCTCGCCGCAACAGATCGCGGGCCGCTGGCGCCTCGTCGCGAACCAGGTGGTGGAGGGCTTCGGCCCACAGGGCGGCGGCGCCGCGGTCGGGGACCAGGGCACGAAGACTCTCCGCGTCCACGGCCACCATCGCTCCCGCACCCAGGGCGTGCCGGAGTTTTTCGCCCAGGCCCTCCAGCGCCGCATCGCCTGTTGCGGTCAATGCCTTCACCGTGCGGCCGGTGCGGTCGCGCAGCACCACCTCCCAGCGGGTGCCGGCCGAGCCGGGCAGATAGGCGCCGGTCACCAGGAAATCAGCGCCAAGGCGTTTGAGCAGGCGAGAGTCGGCCGGCCGGCCCGGAGCTGCGCCGGCTAGATCCCGGAGCGCCTGGTCCACCTCTGCGGCGGGCACTGCGCGAATCCTGCCGGAGGCGGCCAGCTCCAGCGGCAGCAATTCGAAGAAAACGCGGCTCTGCGCGTCCTCGGCGCCGGCAGCGAGACTGTCGAACGGTAGCACGGCCACCAAGGGCCGCATGGCGACGGCAGGGATCGGCTTGCTCAAGGTCTCCGTGGCCGGCGCGTGCCCGAGATGGCCGCTCTGCCAGGCCCATAAGAAACCGCAGCTGGCGAGGACGGCCAACACGGCTCCCAGCTCGAACGCCAGACGCCGGCGGCGGCGGAGCCGGCGGACGCGACTTTCAATCAGCCGCAGCGGTGAGGTGGCGTCCTCCTCGGCCTTGGTGAGCCCCAGGGCCCGCAGCACGTGGCGCACGCTGGGAAAACGCTTCTCCGGGTCGCGCTCCAGGCAGCGCAGGATGGTCTTTTCCCAAGCAGGATCGAGGTCCGAAAGGTGCAGGCGCGGCGAGGGAGCCGGCTCCTGCAGCCGCTTCAAGGCGGTATAGAAGGCGCTCTTGCCGACGAACGGCAGCTCGCCCGTCACCATTTCGAAGAGCACCACTCCCAGGGCGTAGATGTCGGTCGCGGTTGTCGATTCCTCGCCCCGCACCTGCTCCGGCGCCATATAGGCGGGCGAGCCCACCAGCTCGCCGGTGGCGGTGAGGCTGGCCGAGTCGTTGGTCTCGATGGAGCTCCAGGCAAGCCCGAAGTCGGTGACCACCGCCCGCGTGCCCGACGGCTCGGGAACGAGGAAGATGTTGCCGCTCTTCAAGTCGCGATGGACGACGCCGTTGGCGTGGGCGGCGGCGAGGGCCGCTACGATGTGGCCGATCACCGGCAGCGCTTCGGCCGTGGACATCCGCCCCTGGCGGGCGAGCAGCTGCTCCAGCGTCTCGCCGCGCAGCAGCTCCATGGTGAGAAAGACCTGGCCGCGGGGCGATCCCGGCGCCGCCTCGCCGCTTTCCGAGATGGTCGAGCTGGCCGTGCCGGTGTGTAGTACGAGGTCGAAAACGCGGCAGACGTTGGGATGGGTGACGCGGCGGGCGAGCTGGATCTCGCGTTTGAAGCGCTGCAGCACGCGCTCGTCGCGAGCGATTTCCGGGCGCAGGATCTTGATCGCGACGGCGTCGCCCAGCTCCTGATCGAACGCCTCGTAAACCTCGCCGACCGCGCCCCGGCCGAGGAAGGCGGCGATCCGATAGCGGCCGGCCAGCACTTCGCCCGGCGCCAGGGAACCGCTCCGCGCCCAGTCCAGGGGATCGCTCGCGACAACTGTCATTGAACAGTTCATTTTACCGCGGTTTCTCCTTCTGGGAGCGACAGAGCCTTCACAGACTTGTGGTTTCGCCGGGAGAAACATTTCCTGAAGGGACAGAAAGGACGTCAAAGACAGCAAGGACACGAAGGATTCCGCAGCCCGTCCTTGATGTCCCTGTTGTCCCTTGGGTTCCTTTTTCAGCTTACCGGCGCAGGATGGCGAAGAACGCGAAGGCAGCCAGCAGGCTGAGAACGACGACGATGGAATTGAGGAAAACTCCCACCCGGGCGAGGCTGCGGCCCCTGGCGTTGCGCAGGCCGAGAAGGCCGAAGACGAGGCCGAGGACGGCGAAGAGGAGGCCGGCGAGGCCGGGGAGAAGGGGCCGCATCCATGAGCTCGGCCAGCGGGCGGGAAGCAGGACGAGCACCAGGAAGCGGGACCCCAGGGCAGCGGCGAAACACAGGAGAGAAACCACGTGCCACCCGGCGGGCATGTCGAGAGGGGCGTATTCGCCCTCCACGTAGTGGCGAAGAGGTTTAGGCTCCATGTCCGGTAGACTTGACCAGGGACTTGCGATCGATTGTATATGTGGAAGGGCCTGGCACGCCGCGTTCTTTTCCCCCCTGTGAGCAGGGCCTCGCCCGAAGGCGTGCTCGCCGTCGGCGGCCGGCCGGACGCGGCGACCCTCAAGGAGGCCTACCGCCGCGGCATCTTCCCCTGGCCCCACGAGGGAGTGCCGCTGCTCTGGTTCTGCCCGGACCCCCGCTTCGTGCTGGTACCCGAAGAGGCCCACGTCTCCCGCTCGCTGCGCAAGGAGATGCGGCGGGGCACTTTCGGGGTGCGGGCGGACACCGCCTTCCATGAGGTCATCGGCCGCTGCTCGCAGCGCCCGAGGCCGGGGCAGAGCGGCACCTGGATCACCCCGGAGATGATCGACGGCTACACGGCCCTGCACGGCGAGGGGCTGGCCCATTCGATCGAGGCCTGGCGCGACGGGCGGCTGGTGGGCGGCCTGTATGGCATCTCCCTGGGCGGGGTCTTCTTCGGCGAGTCGATGTTCGCCGACGTCCCAAACGCCTCCAAGGTGGCCTTCGCCACGCTGCTCGCCAACCTCGTCCGCTGGCGCTTTTCACTCGTGGACTGCCAGAGCTACACCGACCATCTGGCGAGCTTCGGCGCCGTGGAGTGGCCGCGCCGCCGTTTCCTCTCCCGTCTCGAGCTGGCCCTCGCGGCACCCACCCGGCAGGGGCCATGGACCCTGGAGCTGGGGCCGGCCGAGGCGGCGGCGACCTTTGTCGGACCCGGCCTCACTTGAGGTCGGAGCTGGCATATACTCCGTCGCCACCTCCCTTGAGCGATTCCATGAGTGAGCCGGATCTTCCTGTGATTTCTTTGGCGGGCGGCCGTTTGCGTTCCGGGGCCGGTCTGCTGCTGCTGCTTGCCGTGATGCTGCCGGTGCAGCTTTACCTCGCGGGCTTCGAGGGCTCCTGGTGGGTCGACGAGAACGAGTCGGTCCTCATGGCCTCGTCCTCCGTCGCCCGGCTGCTCGACTTCGCCGCCAGCGACACCAATCCGCCCGGCTACTTCCTGGTGCTCAAGCCCTGGCTGGCCCTCGGCCGCCGGCTCTTCGGCGCGCCCGGCGTGTGGTGGCCGCGTCTGCCCAGCGTCGCCGTCTGGGTTCTGCTCGCCGGCTTCCTCTGGTTCTTGGGCCGGCGGCTTTGCGGCCCGGTGACGGGCGCCGTGCTTGCCGTAGCGATCTGCACCAGCCCCTGTATGTCGTGGCTGGCCGAGGCCCGGCCTTTCGGCATCGGCATGGTCCTCGGGCTGTGCTGCGGCTTCCTGCTCTGGTGGGGAGTCGAGGGGGCTCGGTCCGGCGGGACGAGCGGATCGGGTTGGGGCTGGCTGCTGTACGCCCTGTTCGCCGAGCTCGCCTTGTGGACGCACCTTTTAACCCTGATGGTGCTGGGGATGCTCGCCCTGTTCGGGCTGGTGGCGGCGCTGCGGCTGCGCCCCCTTGCGCCCTGGCTGTTGCGCGACTGGCTGCTGGCCCACGCCGTCACCTCTCTGTTGTTCCTGCCCTGGGTGATCCACCTGGCCGATCAGGTCGCGGCGCGAAAGGCCGAGACCGCGAAGTGGATGACGAGCCCCGACCTACGGCAGTGGCTGCTCATCTTCTGCCGTTGGTTCCCGTTCGGCAGAGCCCAGGCGCCGCCGGCGATCTGGTTCCCGTTC
>Ga0075434_100004517_pt1 | contig 12556 bp, 8 predicted proteins | sample RhiMethybrSRZTD3_FD_75298 | JGI IMG/M metagenome (GOLD analysis project Ga0075434, IMG submission 75298) | Populus rhizosphere microbial communities from Tennessee, USA - Rhizosphere MetaG P. TD hybrid SRZTD3 | ecosystem: Host-associated > Plants > Roots > Rhizosphere > Soil | place: USA... | reverse complement strand
ATTCGACCGGCACGTGGTCGGACGAGACGCTGGTCATCGATACCATTGGATTCCGGAACGACCTGTGGATCGACTGGGACGGCAGCGTGATTACGGACTCCGCGAAGGTTCGCGAGCGAATCCGGCGAACCGACTTTGGACATCTCGACATCGAGGTCACCGTCGACGACGCCAAGGCCTACACGAAGCCGTGGACAGTGACGTTGCGGCAGCAGTTCGCGCCCGATACCGAGCTCATTGACGAAATCTGTGCCGAGGGTGAGAAGTTCTCGAAGCAGCTCAAATGAAGTCGCCGCGGCGGTCGCGACGATCGCTACTTGCCGCCAGGCTTGTCGAGCATGCGTGACACCTTCAGCATGTGTTCGAGACCGTAGTTGCCCTCGTGACAGGCGTACTCGAAGACGCCCACCGCGTCGTGGCGCGCCTTGAGATCGGCCGCGGTCCATGGCGCGCTCCACGTTGGCGGATCGGCGAAGGTCACCCGGTACTCGATCACGTCGCGCGTGGTTCGTGTGAATCGCTCGATGAGACGAAGTCGGCGCGACGCTCCTCGCGTGGGCGCCTTGAAGGCGCCAGATTCGACACGAGCGTTGTTCCTTGCCACCAGCCGCGCGCCGTCCCATGTACGACGACACCGGACGGCACCGGCCTGGCCATCTTGGATCGAACCACGGTTCGTGAGACCCTGTGCCGAACGACACGCTGAAGCAGGAGAGACACGATGAGAATTCGCGTCCGAACGATGGTGGCCGTGAGCGTATTCGCCGCGGTGGTGTCGACCGCTTTCGCGATTGCTCCCGCGCGAGCGCAGGCGCCGGCGCAGCCGGCGGCGCAAGAGCCCGCGCAGCCACAGCCCGGACGACGAGGCGGCGGCAGAGGTTTCGGCGGCTTCATCAAGTCCAACGATCCCCGCGTGCAGAACCGGACCTATCACTTCGCCGACACCAACGAGGACTTGCCGTACTGCGTCTTCGTTTCGTCGAAGGTCGCGAAAGACAAGAAGGCGCCGCTCATCATCTCTCTGCACGGTCTCGGCATCGGGCCGGGCTTCATGTGTCAAGGCAAGGTGCTCGATCTCGCGGAAGAGGGCGGCTACATCCTCGCCGCGCCGATGGGCTACAACGTCGGCGGGTGGTACGGATCGCCAGTCATCGATACCTCCGGCCGTCGCGGGGCGGCCTCCGGAACGCCGCCACCACCTCCGCCCCCGTCGAATCTTTCGGAGCTGAGCGAGAAGGACGTGCTCAACGTCCTCGCGATGATGCGCAAGGAGTTCAAGATCGACAACGACCGTACCTACTTGATCGGCCACTCGATGGGCGGAGCAGGCACCTTGTTCCTGGGTTCCAAGTACGCCAAAGAGTGGGCCGCGATCGCTCCGATCGCACCAGCATCGTTCCGGATGAACAACGAGCGCAGCGCGATGCTCCAGAAGATCAAGGACGCCAAGCTGCCGATCTTCATGACGACCGGAGACGCCGACGAGGCTGTACCGGTCAGCAACACCCGGATGTGGGCCGAGACGATGAAGGAATTGAAGATGGATCACCAGTACAAGGAATATCCGGGCGTGACGCACGGCCCGATCATCGAGGCGGCCATGCACGACATCTTCGCCTTCCTCAAGGCGCATTCGAAGTAGTCGGTGGGGCGGAAGGAGCGAGCGGCGCAATCATGAGGGGCAGAAGATGGGTGCCGCTTCTGTTGCTGCTCGGCATGACGTCGAGCCGCGCCGCGGGTCCGACGATTACGATCGATACCACGACTCCGGCAGGTAAGGTCAGCCCGCTCTTCTACGGACTGATGACCGAGGAGATCAACCATGCGTACGACGGCGGTCTGTACGCCGAGCTGATACAGAACCGCGCGTTTCTCGACGACGCGCAGTCTCCGTCGCACTGGTCGGTCGTCGAGGGCACCGGAGCCGCAGCGACGATCGCCCTCGATCGGGGCCAACCACTCAATGCGGTCATCCAAACCAGTTTGCGCCTCGACGTGAAGGAGGCCTCCGATGGCCGCGCCGCCGGGGTTGCCAATGAGGGCTACTGGGGGATCCCGGTGCATCCGCGTACTCGCTACCGCGCTTCGCTGTACGCGAAGGCCGCGCCCGGCGTCACCGGCCCGATCGCGCTCGCGATCCAGAGCGACGACGGCGTCACCACGTACGCGAGCGGCACGATCTCGAACCTGACGCGGGAATGGAAGCGGTACGAGGTGACTCTCGAAACCCGCGATGTGCCGACGACGGCACACGCACGCTACCTCGTGTCGATGAATCGGCCGGGCACGATCTGGCTGTCTCTCGTCTCGCTGTTTCCACCGACGTTCAAGGACCAGCCGAACGGATTCCGCAAAGACCTGCTGCAGATGCTGGTCGATATGAAGCCGAAGTTCCTGCGTTTCCCCGGTGGCAACTATCTCGAAGGCGATGAAATCGTCGACCGCTTCGAGTGGAAGAAGACACTCGGTCCGCTTGCGGAGCGACCGGGGCACAAGGCGCCATGGGGCTATCGGTCGTCCGACGGTCTGGGCCTCCACGAGTTCCTGCTCTGGTGCGAGAACATGAGCGCTGAGCCCGTGCTCGCGGTGTACGCGGGCTACTCGCTCAAGGGCGCGCACGTGAACCCGGGACCGGACCTCGAGCCCTACATTCAGGACGCCCTCGAGGAGATCGAGTACGTCATCGGTCCGACCAGTTCGAAGTGGGGCGCGCAGCGCGCGAAAGCCGGTCATCCGGCGCCGTTCCCGCTGACGTATGTCGAAGTCGGCAACGAAGATTTCTTCGATCGCTCGGGGTCGTACGATCAGCGGTTCGCGCAGTTCAATGCCGCGATCAAAGCGCGCTATCCGCGACTCAAGGTGATCTCCAGCGTCGGCTTCGAGCAGCCCGAAGCGAGGCGTGTGCGGAGCGTCACTCCGGCCGTTGTCGACGAGCACTATTACCGGCCGGTGGACACGTTCCTGAAAATGGCGAGGCGCCAGTATGAGCCCTACGACCGGAAAGGGCCGGAGATCTTCGTCGGCGAGTGGGGCGCGTACGAGACTCCATTCGAGCCATGGAACCCGCGCTCGCGAGGAGAGGCGCCGACGCCCAACATGCGCGCCGCGCTCGGCGACGCCGCCTTCATGACCCAGATGGAGAAGAACTCCGACATCGTCGTCATGAACTGCTATGCGCCGCTGCTGGTCAATGTCAGCCCGGGCGCGCGTCAGTGGCGTCCCAACCTGATTGGCTACGATGCGCTGCGTGTATACGGCTCACCAAGCTACTACGCGATCAAGATGTTCAGCACCACCGTCGGCGACGAAATCCTGAAGGCGACGGCGACCGACACCGACATCCTGTTTGCCGTCACGCGCGACAGCCGCTCCGGACGGATCTACGTGAAGCTGGTGAACCCAACCGACGCGGACGCACCGGCGCAGATCGATCTAGAAAACTCGACCGGCCTCTTGCCGACGGCGACCGCTCTGACGCTTGCGGCCGATTCGCAGGCGACAAACTCGATCGACGCGCCTCGCATGGTCATCCCAATCGAATCGACGGTGTCAGGAGTCAAGTCCGGTTTCGTCTACACGGTGCCCGCACGCGGGATCGTCGTGCTGACTCTGGCGACGCGGCGCTGATTGTCTCTGCTCAGTGTTGCTGGAAAAGCCGCGGCGCGAAATCGGCAAGATATTGCCGCCACACGGTCCACACGTGGGCACCGCCGCTCTCGTGCCAGACGTGATTGATCCCGGATTTCTGCAGGAGCTCGTGCGATTGCTTCACTGGTGCCAGCAGGAAATCATCACGACCGATCCCGATCCACAGCAGGCGCAGTTGGCGGTTGATCGCTGCAGCATTGGCCAGCACGCCGTCGTAGTCCTTCGCGGTGTCGGTAATCGCAATCGCCGGGCTGAACGCACCGAGATACGCAAAGCGATCGAGATGATGCAGACCGATGCGAAGAGCTTGTGCTCCGCCCATCGAGAGTCCCGCGAGCGCGCGGTGGTCGCGATCCGGCATCGTCCTGAAATTCGCGTCGATGAACGGCACCAGATCGCCGGTCAGGATGCTGTCGAAAAGCGGGTAGCGTTCGTCCATGAAGTAGCGCGCGACAAATGCCGAGCCCGAGCCGGGAGCGGTGGATCCGGCGGGCGCGGCAGGCGGCGGCTCGAAGTGCACACCGATGAGACCGTTCTCGTTGACGACGATCATCGGAACGGCTTTCCTGGCGGCGATCAGGTTGTCGAGGATGAAGTTCTCGTAACCCTGTTCGCTCCAGCCCGATTCGTCCTCGCCGTATCCGTGTTGGAGGTAGAGGACCGGATATCGGGACGTCGTCTGATCGTAGTTGGGCGGCGTATAGACAACGATTCGTCGTGTCGCACCGGTCGTCTTCTAGCGGTACCACATCGCTCTGACCGTGCCGTGCGGCACGTCGTTGACAGCGAAGACATCGGATTCGGCACCGGGCACTTCAAGTCCGCTGACCTCCTGTCGCGCGGCAAAGAAGGCGCGGCTGCCGGGATCGGTCGACGCAAATCCGTCCACTGAAATCAGGTAGTAGTGGAAGCCGGGCAGAAGAGGCCTGGTCGTCACCTCCCAGAAGCCGTCGCTCGACTTCGACATGTCGTACGTCGCCTGACCGAGCTCCATCAGCACTTGCACCCGTCGAGCGTCGTCGGCCTTGATACGAAACGTGGCGCTCAGATCGTCGTTGACGCGCGGAAACTCGGCGCCGGCGATGTTCGTCGTCGGCACGCGCGAGTTCCGCGGCTGCTGCGCACGCGCGACGCCGGCGAGAGCAATCGCCAAGAGGATCAACGTCAGTGTCGCGCGGCGACGGAATCGATGCATCGCACACCTCACGCGTGACTTGTTGGTACGTGCTCGCCGTATTCGCTGACGTCGAGCCGCTCGAGCACGGCGCGCGTCGGGTTCAGCAGCCAATTGAGCAGGAGGCCGCCGAACAGCACAGCGGCGAAGCCGGCGGCAAGCCAGAACCCGTAGACGATGTGTCCCATCGCATCGCTGACGGCGCCCATCATCAACGGCGCAACGACGGCGGACACACAGGTGAAGAACAGAATGACGCCCGCAGCAGAGCCATGCTCGGCCCGCGGCACGCAGCTGATCCCCTTGGAGTTGATCGTCGGGTAGATCACAGACATGAAGAGGCCAGACAGCGGCAGCAGGTACACAGCCCATTCGAGCCCGTTGGCCACGCTCAGGACGAAGCAGAGAAGGATGCTGGCGCTGAACAGGGTGAGCACCAGCGGCCAAGCGAACCGCGTCAGCATCCAGGCGCCGAGAAATCGTCCTGCCGCCCGCAGCAGGAAGAAGATCGAGACGCTGTACGTGGCGAGCCAGGTCGCCCGTCCGGTGTACGCTGACAGCAACGTCGGCATCCACACGTAGATCGCAGCCTCGACGGCGACGTACAGAAACACGCCTGCCGACGCGCCGAGCACGAAGGGATCTTTGACGGTCCGCATCGGTCGCGCCGAACCGGTGGCCGCTGACGCGCTGGCCGATACCGGATACTTGACGCGCAACGCCATCGCCATCAGCAGGACGCACAGGCTGCCGGCGATGATGTACAGCCAGGTCCACGACACGCCGGCGGCGAGAAGGCGCGCCAGGATCACCGGGCCGACGATCGATCCGATCCCGAAAAACCCTTCCGCCATGTTCATCGTCGACGTGTGCTGGGCAGTCGATGTGGAGATATCGCCGATGAGCGCGAGGGCACCGGTCTTGAAGATTCCGATCGCCAGTCCCGAGAGTCCCATCAGCGCTGCGAAGAAGGCGAACGTATCGCCTGCCGCGAACAGGAACGACGCCGCCGCGAAGAGCGCCAGGCCGACGATGATGGTGCGCCGCCGGCCATATCGATCCGCAAGCTGGCCAAGAAACAGACCGGCGATGGCGATGCCGGTCATCGTGGCGTATTGAAACGTGCCGGCGGCGGTCAGCGTGAGACGGAACGTCCTGATGATCTCCGGGATGATGATGCCGACCGAATCCGTCGTCATCGCGAACATCGCGAACATCAAGTACGTGAGCGTCTTGATGACGAGCATATTCCGACGATCGGCGATCGCTGTCGTCCTCATGACGTGACCACGCGGCTGCGCTTCATGCGTTGAGAATGGCGTCGGGGATCTGATCGGGGATCGCGCCGTGAGTGCCGGCGACGAAGGCGCCGACGCGATTGGCGAACGCGGCGATCCTCGCGACCGGCCACTGCGAAATGAGTCCGTGCAGAAACGCGGCCGCGAACGCATCGCCAGCGCCGACCGTATCGGCGACTTTCACCGGACATGCCTGCGCCTGGATGTACTCGTTGCCGACGCGCATGGCGCAGCCGCGATCGCCCAGCGTGACGCAGGCGGCGCGCCAGCGATAGCGGTCGGTGCCCACGCGACAGAATTCCTCAGGCTCGGACGGCAAGTCCAGGAACTCGTGGACGAACCGCAGTTCCTGTTCATTGAGCTTCACGACATGCGCCGAACGCAGCAGGTCGCCGACCAGATCGCGCTCGTCGAAACCTGGCCGTAGATTCGCGTCGTAGAAGCGGGCGGCGTTCGGCAGCATCCGCAACAATTCCTGCAGCACCGCACGAGGCTGGGGACAGGCCGCGAACAACGTCCCGTAATAGAGCCACTGCGGGTTCCACGCGACCATTTCTGACAACAGCGCCGGCGACAGTTCGACCGCGTCGTACGCGGCCGGACGTTCGATGGTAAAGGCCGCGTGTCCGTCGGCTCGAGTCTCGACCCGGGCGCAACCGGTCTCGAATCGTGGAGTCGACTGTACGAGCCGCGCGTCTATACCGAGTTCGCGCATCGCGCGCTTCGTCTCGATGCCTCGTGCGTCGCGACCAATGGCACTGAGCACACGTGTCGATTGTCGCAGCCGGGTCAGATGGACGGCGAAGTTCAGCGGAGCGCCACCGATACGCGCGCCGTTTGGGAACAGATCCCAGAGAATTTCGCCAACGGCTAGGACTCGCGCACGGGGTGCGGGCGGACGGACGGGTGCTTGTAAATACAGATTCAGTGAATCGTTATTATCCGATTCCACAGGCGCGGCACACTACCAGCACCGCGCGCCTGCTGTCAATGCGCGTTGCGAGCGCCGCACGACTCTCGGACCACGAGATGGAAATTCAGCAAGACGTCGCGGGGCGGAAGCGCGGGATTGCGCAAGCGATCGAGCATCGTGCTGATGGCGACGGCGCCCATATCGGCGCACGGCTGGTGAATGGTCGTGAGCGGCACCGACAACAAGCTCGCGTACTTCACGTCGTCGATGCCCACCATGCGTGCCTGCTCGGGCACCGACACGCCCAGCCCGTTCAGCGTCTTCAGCAGGTGCGCCGCGGTGAAGTCGTTGGCGCACACGAAGCCGTCGGGACGGACGCGCTCGAGAATCGCTCGGATTTCTGCCGCGTCTTCTGGCTCGACGCGACACACGTGGGGTTCGAAGGCGGGACCGGCGTCGGCCAGGGCTTCTTTGTATCCGCCGATCCTGGCGTCGACCGTTGGAGCCGAGCGCGGACGTCCAAGGAACACGAGACGCCGGCAGCCGGTCTTGAGCAGGTGTTCGGTGATCGCGTAACCGGCGCGGCGGTTGTCGATGCCAACGAGGTCGTAGCGACTTCGGTCCGGGTAGGCGACGAGGTCGCGATCGAGAAGGACCAGCGGAATTCCTGCTCTGTCGAACACCTCGGCGATGCGCCGGTTGATCGTGTCCTTCTCGGTGGTCAGTTCCAACGGGGCGAAGAACACGCCTGACACTTTCTTTGCGACGAGCTGGCGACAGGCGAATGAGGCCTGATCCTCGATGTTCGACGTATCGCCGAGCGAGCTGCCCCACAACAGCGTGTGATGGCCATCGTGTTGTGCCTCGGCCATCCCGCGGCAGATCGGCTCGAAAATCTCCGTTCGCCCCAGCTCGGGAATCAGGAGACCGAACATATACCCGCGTGCGACCGCGTCAGCGCGGACGTAGCTGCCCGAGCCGGCGCGGCGCTCGATGACGCCCGACAACTGCAGTTCGCGCAGAGCGCGGTTCACCGTCGGCCGCGACGCCCCGAACGCCTTCACCAGTTCGAGCTCGCTCGGAAGACGCTGCCCCGGTTCGTATTCGCCGGTGGCAATGGCGTCGATGAGCGTCTGCCGGATGCGTTCGTGTTTCGAGAGGTCGGACTTTGCGGTCACCATCTTGATAATACAGGCGGTGCTGGGCTTGCGACCGTCAACGGCTCTCGTCTGTCTTCAACATCGGCGTACTTCGATGCGATGGTGCGCACCACTGTGCACAAACACAGCGGCGATCGATTCCATGCGAGAGATGTTCGAGACGGTGCTGTGTGTAGATATGTATTCATAAAATCGACAATGCAGTATTGACAGATACACGCTATCAGTGTACACATCTTTGCCCGTCCGCGGAGCAGGCGCGCGTCCGTGTCGGTCGCCGACGCTCTGGATGTTCGCGGGTGGAGGTGGGAAGTGGCACTTGGCTCTCGCGTGCGCGGCTTGGTCACCGCGCTCGCCGTCCTTCTCATGGTGTCGGGCGCCTACCGGTCTGCCGGTGCGCAAGTGATCTTCGGAACCGTGGTCGGCACCGTGGTCGACTCCAGCGCCGCACCGGTTCCGGGCGCGACGGTTCGTGTGATCTCCCTGGCCACCAACGAGGTACGAACCACTGTCAGCGGCGGCGCGGGTACGTACTCGGTTCCGAATCTGCCGCCCGGCGCCTATCGCGTCGAGGTGGAACTGCAAGGCTTCAAGCAATTCGTCCGCAGCGGCGTGCAGGTGCAGGTGGACGTCACCACGCGGGTCGACGTGCGATTGGACGTCGGCGCCGTCACCGAAACGATCACCGTGGCGGCCGCGGCGCCGCTGCTGCAGGCGGATACCTCGTCGCTTGGAACCGTCGTCCCGCAAACGGCGATTCAGAACATTCCGCTCAGCGGTCGCAACGTCAACAACCTGCTGACGCTGGTGCCCGGCGTCGTCGCTCAGGGCGGCACGTACGGAAATCTCGTGTCGAACCAGGCGGGCGGTGCCCGCACCAACGCGATCGGATTCGGCAACTACGCCATCGGCGGCGGGTTCGGCAATCAGAGCTCGTTCTTCGTCGATGGTGTCCCAGCCAACGCGCCGGCGAACAACGTGAATGGATTCGTCCCGTCACAGGACGTCGTGCAGGAGTTCCGCGTCGTCACCAACAACGTCTCGGCCGAATATGGCAGCTATGCCGGCGGCGTGGTCAATCTCACCACCAAGTCGGGCAGCAATGCGTTTCAGGGCTCCGCCTACGAGTACTTTCGTGACAAGGCGCTCAACGCCGCCGATTTCTTCTCGGATCGTCTTGGGCTCGGCAAGCCGCCGATGCGTCAGAACCAGTTCGGCGGTACCTTCGGCGGTCCAGTTCAGAAGAACAACACCTTCTTCTTCGTGGGCGGCGAGCGACAGGTAATTCACAACGCGACGCTCGTGCAGAGCACTGTGCCGACAGCGGCCATGCGTGGCGGCGATTTTTCGGCTCCGGGATTGGCACCGATCTACGACCAGAGCCAACCGGGGAATCCGCAATTCGAGTGCAACGGCGTCGTGAACGTGATCTGTCCGGCCCGGCTCGACGCCGTTGCCGTCAAGATGCTGCAGCAGTTCTATCCGCTGCCGAACCGGACCGGCCTGGTGAACAACTTCGTCGTCCAGGAGCCGATCGGCGGTGTGAACAATCAGATCAACACGCGCGTCGATCATCGGTTCTCCACCGCCAACACTCTCTTCGCGCGATACAGCTACTGGAAGGCACAGAGCTTCGCGTACGACGCGTGGGGGCTCGGCACCGCCGGGCAAGGGCCGACCGGCGTCATCACGCATCAGGCGATCATCGGCGACACACACTCGCTCAACACCTCGACCATCCTCGACATGCGGCTGTCGTTCCTGCGCGTGTTTCAACACGAGTACCCCGTCAGCTCGGGCGTCGATCTGTCGCAGTTCGGCGCCAACTGGGCTCGTATTCCGACGCAGTTTCCGAAACCCGCCAACTGGCCGCAGCTGACGTTCAACGGAAGCCCGGGCGTGTCCTCGATCAGTGGAAGCAACGGCATTGGCTCGCAGCTGTATTGGCGCCAGAACATCACCACCGGCTCGGCGAACGTCACGAAGATTCTCGGCAGTCATCTCCTGAAGGTGGGCGGAATGGTTCGCGCGGTTCAATGGACCAGCGATCCGGCGAACGGTCCGGTGACGTTGACGTCCGATCCGATCGCGACGTCACAGCGGTCGGGGATCGGCGGAAGCGCCGTGGCGTCTGCGCTGCTCGGTGTACCCCTCAGCTCCGCTACCAACTACATCGGCGGCTCGAAAGCGACCCTGACCCCGTTCGGGTTCTTCGTCGACGACACGTATCAGGCGGGCCGACGACTCACGCTGACCTTGGGGCTGCGGTGGGATCAGCCGAGCGACTTCGCGGAAGCCAACGGCAACGATACGGTGTTTCTGCCCGACCAGACGAGCCCGCTTGGATCGTTTCTCAATCCGGTGACGGGACAGCGGCAGACAGTGATGGGGAATGTCGCGCTGGTGAACAGCACCGCGTGGTCGTCGAAGTACGAGGACCATCTTCATTGGAACGCCCTCTCACCGCGCGTCGGCGCGGCCTATCGCGTCACCGATCGAACGGTGATCCGTGGTGGATACGGCATTTCGTATCCGCCCATCAGCCTGAGTCAGGACGGTCCAAACCTGTCGGCCATCAACGCGGCGCAGACCGCTGTCTCGAACACGTTCCAGGTACAGTCGGGCAGCCCGAGCCAGATTTTGACGACGGTGTCCAACCCGCTGCCGTTCGGGATCAATCAACCGCTGCGGCGGGACGTCGATCCCAACTTCTTCTACGGCAAGCTGATCATCGCCAAGACGCCCGGCGACCCGCTTGCACGCGTCGAGCAGTGGAACGGCGCGATCGAACAGCAGATTGGCACCGACGCCTCGGTCACGATCGCCTATGCCGGATCGAGAGGCCGGAATCTTCTGCTGCAAGGATTTGCGACCGTCTCGAACCTCAATGTGAATCAGATCCCCGATCAGTACCTGGCACTCGGATCGGATGCGTTGTTGCGGCAGGTGCCGAATCCGTTCTTCGGCATCATCACGAACCCCGGCACGGTGATGTCGCAGCCGACCGTTGCCGCCGGATTGCTGCTGCGTCCGTTCCCGCAGTACGACCGCGTGCTGCAACTCGATCCGCATCGAGGAAAGTCGGACTACAAATCGCTGCAGTTGTCGTTCCGAAAACGGTTCGGGGCCGGCGGACTGATCAGTGCGGCGTACACATGGTCGCATCTCGCGGCCAATACCGACAGCATCACGGCGTTCCTCGACGAGGGTTTCATTTTCGGCGGCATGGTGCAGGACAATCGGAATCTCGCCTCCGAGTACTCGATCAGCGAGTACGACATTCCGCACAATCTGTCCGTGGGATACACCCTCGAATTGCCATTCGGGAAAGGGAAGCGATTTCTGAGCGACGCGAGCGGCATGGCCGACGCGCTCGCCTCAGGGTGGCGCGTCAACGGCATTACCACCTATCGCAGTGGAACACCGCTTGGGATGACGCAGGTGCGTGCCGGCACGGCATTGAGTCAGATGGGCGGTGGCGGCGGCTTCTTCGGCGCGCAAGGCGCGTTCATGCGCCCCGATAAGCTGCCGAACTGTGACCTGGACGTCTCCGGCTCGCGCTCGGATCGCATCGACCACGGGTGGTTCAACACCGCATGCTACGCCGCGGTTCCGTTCACCGACGTCAGATTCGGCAGTGCCCCACGCGTCGACGGCGACGTCCGGCTTGACCCGATCTTCAACTGGGATCTGTCAGTGGCGAAGCGGATCGCGGTCACGTCGGGTGCCAACCTCGAATTCACCGCCGAGATCTACAACCTTTTCAATCGCGTGCGGTTTGGTGCGCCCGGCAATCAAGTGGGCACACCGCTGTTCGGCATCGTCACGACGCAGGTCAACCAGCCGCGTGCCGTTCAACTCGGGGCGCGAGTCTATTGGTAACGGGTGAAAGGAGCGGCATGGCGCACCGAGCGTTTCTCGTCGCGATGATCTTCACTGCCGCTGCGCTGGCGCAAACCCAGACGCTGAAGCCGATCAAGGTCGAGAGTGGTCTGGTCCAGGGCACGGTCGAAGACGGGCTCACGATCTATCGCGGCATTCCGTACGCGGCCGCGCCTGTGGGGAGTCTCCGCTGGCGTGCTCCGCAGCGCGCGCCAACGTGGGACAGCGTACGATCGGCCGCCGAGTACGGCCGCGCGTGCATGCAGGTGAATGCCGCGATTGCGAATCTGCCGGCGCCATCGGAAGACTGCCTGTTCGTGAATGTGTGGACGCCCGCCGCACGCGCGAACGAACGGTTACCGGTGATGGTGTGGATCCACGGCGGCGGCTTCGTCGCCGGTACTCCCGCCGAACGGCTCTATCACGGCGAATGGCTCGCCAAAAAGGGAGTCGTGGTCGTGTCGATCGGCTATCGGCTCGG
>Ga0075434_100004514_pt1 | contig 12558 bp, 8 predicted proteins | sample RhiMethybrSRZTD3_FD_75298 | JGI IMG/M metagenome (GOLD analysis project Ga0075434, IMG submission 75298) | Populus rhizosphere microbial communities from Tennessee, USA - Rhizosphere MetaG P. TD hybrid SRZTD3 | ecosystem: Host-associated > Plants > Roots > Rhizosphere > Soil | place: USA... | reverse complement strand
GGAGAATGCGCGTGCTGCCCAGCCGCATGAACTCGCGCTCTTCGAGGACGCGAAGCAGCTTGGCTTGCACTGTCGGCGCCATCTCTCCGACTTCGTCGAGAAACAGCACGCCACCTGCGGCTTGTTCGATTCGACCCGGCTTGGCCGACACGGCGCCAGTGAACGCGCCGCGTTCATGGCCGAAGAGCTCCGACTCGAGGAGCTGGTCGGGGAGGGCCGCGCAGTTGATGGCGACGAAGGGTCCCATGCTGCGTCGCGATGCGTGATGGATGAAGCGCGCGACGACTTCCTTGCCCGTACCGGATTCACCAGTGAGCAGCACCGTCGTCTCCGTGTGCGCGACCCGGGCTGCGTGCGCCAGCACGTCCTTCCATTGCCGCGATCGGCCGACGACACGCCGCTGTCCTGTACGAGCTTCGAGCTCGCGAGTGAGCGTGGCCACTTGCGCCTCGAGACGAGCGGCCGTCTCTCGCGATTCCGCGTGACTGCGCGCCGTCTCGGCCAAACGCTGATGAGAGAGCGCCAGCGCCAGATGATCGGCTACGCGGCGGGCGAAGTCGATGTCGTCTTCGGAAAACGATTCGGGCTGTCTCGAGAGGAAGAACAGCGACCCGAAGATCTCGCCGCCAAGCGGCATCGGCACTCGAAGCGCGGACTGCACACCGAGACGACGGAAGAAATAGCCGCGGATGCTGTCGGCGGTGAGCTCGGCGCCCGCGTCGTGAATGACGTACGCTTCACGATTCAGCTGGGCGCGGTCGTCACCGGTCAGCTGACGTGGCTCCCAGAGATCGGGCTCGTTGTCGGGACCGCCGGCCATCGCGTAGACGCGGAACGAGCGGGCGTTCTCGAGCCACGAGGTCATGATGAGCAGATCGTGCGGCAGTCCGCCGCGCACCACCTCGGAGATCTCGGTGAAGATGTGCCGGATGTCGAGCGCGCCGGCCATCGTATGCAGCAGCCCGCGCAGACTGTCGATGCGCTCGCGGCGAAGCTTCTCGCGATCGACGATCGAATTGTGTTCGAAGGCGAGGCCGAGGAGATCGACCACGCTGTCGACGAGCGCTTGATCGGAGGGCCCGAAGGCATCGGCGACGCTCGACGTCAACCACAGGGCGCCGTGCACGCGCGATCCTTGTCGCACGGTGCACAGGAGCCGCGATCGCGAGGTGTCGTCCACGGCATCGAGCGGCGGCGGCGTGTCGCCGACACGATGCTCGGTTATCTCGATCTCGCCGGTGTCCCGTGCGACGTAGAGAACGAATGAATCGGCGCGATCGAGGCGAAGCACGTGCAAGTGCTCGAAGGCGAGCGATGCGCGCAGCGTGACCGCAAGGCGCGAGACCGCATCGCGGAGACTCGGTGCCTCCGCGACCAGACGCGCGACGGACGTGAGCACGTCGGCGGGATCGGCCTTCGACATGGGTGTTCGGCCACTCAGTATAATCCTCAGACCGGCATGCGTCGCGACGCATGACGCGCATCGATGGTGTCAATGACCACACTGAGTCACGGTTTGTCCTGGGTCGATCTGCAGTTTCAAGGTCGCGACAACGTCATCGCGTCTGCGATCGTCGAGAGCCCAGGAGGCGTGGCGATCATCGACCCGGGCCCGACGAGCTGCCTCGAGGCGCTCGAGCTCGGACTGCAGGCGCGCGGCGTTCGATGGCCCGACGTCCGGCAGATTCTGCTCACGCACATCCACCTCGATCACGCGGGTGCCAGCGGCACGATCGTTCGCGCGCATCCGCACGTGGCAGTGATGGTGCACGAGAAGGGTGCCAAGCACCTCGTCGATCCGACGAAGCTGCTCGACAGCGCCACACGGCTGTACGGCGAGCATATGGATCGTCTCTGGGGCGAGTTCGCTCCGGTCCCGGCCGATCGACTCGTGGTGCTGACCGGCGGCGAACGCGTGGAGGCTGGTGGACGCGTGTTCGACGTGGCGTACACGCCGGGTCATGCGTCTCATCACGTCAGTTTCTTTGATGGCTCGAGCGGCGTCGCATTTGTCGGCGACACCGCGGGCGTGTCGGTGAACGGTGGCTATGTGCTGCCACCGACGCCACCGCCCGATATCGATCTCGACCTATGGACGGCCAGCATCGAGCGAATTCTCGCGTGGTCGCCGTCGACGTTGTTTCTCACGCACTACGGACCGTCGATGAATGTGGCATCGCACTGCGCGGAACTTCTCGACCATCTGCAGCAGACCGCTGCATTCGTGCGGGCGTCGCTCGATGAGCCAGGGGACGATGAAGAGCGTGGCTTGCGCTTCGAGGAGTGGCTGCGCCAGCAGCTGCGGCAGCAGATGACCGATGCCCGAGTTCAGGAGTACATCATCGCGGCGGGCTTCCGCTATCAGTGGTTGGGACTGGCGCGGTACTGGCGAAAGAAGCTCGGCCTCTAGTTCGCCATCGCGAACGCTTCGCGACTGCTCATTGTCTGGCGCTTGGGTTCGACCAGCAGGCGCAGCGCGTACCCATTCGGCGTTCCGGTCGATGTCTTGTAGGGTCCGACACGATAGACGGCCGAGAGAACCTTCCCCTCACGAAGCGCTGCCGGGATTTCGCCGCTTTCACGAGACGGCCGCTCGATCTGAAAGTGGACCAGTCGATACAAGGGGATCGATGCCGGCACCTGGCATTCGACGAACGCGTCCACCTCGCTGACGTCGCGCATGATCACTGACACGAAGCGCAGCGTGCCGCCGCTGTCTCTCCACGTGAGACGCGCAGGAACGCTGACCTTGCGGCGATTGCCAATGCGGGGCTGACGAACAGCCGCCGATGCTTGATGACGAGCAGTGATGGTCTCGATCACGTTTGGCCCCCCGGACAACAGGTCTTTGCCATATCGACAATCAATGTGCAGGCCTGCTCGTGCAGTCGTATGTTGTTCGAGGGCACTTCTAGCTAAACTGTTGACTTGTAAGAAGTACTGAAGAAACGTGAGAGTTGGGGACGTTGCGCGAATGGATACTTGATACTCAGTAGGACTGTATACCTGGTTACTAGGTATCCGCGCCGACCATCTCCAGACCGAGCCTCGCCATCTTCAGGTAGAGGCCCCGGCGGGTCAGTCCGAGGTTGCGAGCGGTCTCTGAAATGTTGCCTCGAGTCCTTTCAAGTGTCGCTGTGATGAGCTCCCGCTCGACCGCTTCGATCGCAGCCGCGAGGTTGCCAGCCTGCGTGGTGCGTGCGGGACCCGCCCCGAAGGCGGTCGATCCGGCGCTGGCCGCCTGAATCGGTGCGGTCAAATCGGCCGACAGGTGCTCGGGCTCGATCGACCCGCCGGGAGGGCTCATGGCCACCGCGCGCTGCACTTCGTTTCTCAGCTGCCGCACGTTGCCGGGCCACCAATATCGCGCAAACAGATCGAGCGTCGACGAGCTCAGATGCACGTCCGGCTTGCCGAGGCGCTCGCAGGCATCACGCAGGAAGAACGTGCTCAAGTGCGGGATCTCTTCGCGCCGATCTCTCAAGGGCGGGACCTGAATGCGAATCACACTCAATCGATAGTAGAGATCCTCTCGGAACTTCCCCTCGGAGACGCGCTGTTCGAGATCGGCATTGGTGGCGGCGAGCACGCGAACGTCCACGGCTTGTGGACGGCTCTCGCCGACCGGCATGATCTCGGCCTGCTCGAGAAACCGCAAAAGCTTCGGCTGGATATCGAGCGGGAGGTCGCCGATTTCGTCGAGGAACAGCGTGCCTCCGGCGGCGGAACGAATCAGACCCTGCTGATCGGTGACGGCGCCGGTGAAGCTGCCGCGCCGATGCCCGAACAACTGGCTGTCGGCAAGCTCTCGAGTCGTGGTGGTGCAGTTGTACGGAAGAAACATCGCCGACCGACGCGGCGATCCCATATGAATCGCGCGCGCAACCAGGTCCTTGCCGGTGCCGCTCTCGCCGGTGATCAGCACCGTGAGGTTGTGACCCTGCAGCCGTTGGATCTGATCGGTGAGACGCGACATCGCCGCGCTCGCACAAATGAATCCGGGGAGCAGCGGCTCGAGTGGACGTTCGTTCGCCGATTCGACGGCTTGCGGCGGTCGATCGCGTGCGCCACAGAGCTCGAACCCCTGTCGCGCAATCGCGGTGAACATCCGGAAGCGCGCCAGTGCGAGCTCGTCGAGCCGATGCATCGTCAGCAGCGCACATCGTCGAGGGCCGTCGTGATCGCGACCGAGCACCTCGCCGAGCACCTGACCGTTGCTGAATTCCGTGCTGCCTTGATTCGCGGCGCGCGCCAGTGAACGCGCAGTGCTGATGTCGCAGCCTGAGCTGGCGACAATGCGAAGCTCGCCGCTCGACGATTCGACGAAGACCACCACGGCCTCGACTTCGGTCGTTTCGAGCAGAGCCGTCGCCATCTCACGCGACAGAAGCTCGGGAAAGATCGCTGCGTCGACGAGTCGGCGAACGATGCCTTCATCGACCTCGAACGTCGTGAGTGCGGCCTGCGGAGAAGGCAATTCGGCGATGCGCCGGCGCACGTCGTTGGCTTCATCGAGATCGTGCTGCGCGCCGAGAGTTTTGAACACCGAGGTGGCGAGATCGAGGCTGCGTTCGGCTGTGGCCTTAGCGCCGGTCGCGGCACTGAGACGGCCGAGCGCGAGCTGACTGAGCGAGGCCTGATAGCGTTCGCCCAGCAGATCGAAGACGTTGGCGCTTTGCGCGAAGTCGTGATGCGCGGCGTGCCATCGTCCCGATCGTTCGCGCACGAGACCACGCACACGGAGGAACTCACCCCAGTTTGCCGGAGTGCTTCGCGGATCGAGTTGGCCTTCGCAGCCGTTCAAACGGAATTCGGCCTCCGCCACCCGACCGGCGACGACGAGCGCTTCGCATGCGGCGAGCTCGGCCTGAATCGCATCTGCGGGTGGAACGCCTGGTGCTTGGGCGAGCGCATCGGCCATGGCGATGGCTTCGTCGTACGCACGCCGTCTGATGGCCAGCTTCACACCGAGCACTTTCAACGACCACTCGTACCACCGCATCGTCTGCGTGCCGTAGCCGCCGTATGCCTCGCTGGCCTGTCGCAGATAATCGCCGGCTCGCTCGTACGACCCGCGCATCATGTGAATCTGCGCGAGCGTGTCGAACACGGCGCCGGTGGTTTCGTGGAATTGAACGGGGCTGCGTACTTCGAGCGTCCGCGTGAGGATGTGCTCGGCGCGTTCGAGATCACCGAGCTGCACGAAGATCTGTCCGAGTGTGGCAAGCGCCACCGCGAGGCCGTGACCGGATCCGATCGACTCGTGCAGTGCGACGCTGCGTTCGGCCAGCGCCAGCGCCTGGTCGTGGCGATGACGCATCAACGCGACGTTCGCTTGATTGTGCACGATGCCGGCGACGACATCATCGGCCGGAATCGCCATCGCGAGACGTTCGCCTTGACGCAACGCCGCCGTGGCCTCGTCGCTGCGACCTGCCTGCGCCAGCAACACAGCAGACAACGAGTGCACGAGGGCGAGGTGCCGTCGATCGCCCGCGGCGTGGAGTGCCGATGCAGCCTCTGTCAGATGCTCGCGGACGATGCCTGAATCGCCGACCTGTTTGTAGCAGAGCGCGAGCTCGTAGTGAGCGAGCCCAATCGCGCGCGATTCGTGTGCGAGCTCCGCGTGTTTGAGCGCCCGTGAATGCAGGGCGATCGCGCGAGACTGTTCGCCGCGCGCGAACGCAATCCGCCCATGTAGTCGCCACAACGCGGAGAGTCGAGCGTCCGATAGCCGATCCTGGAGCGTATCTGGCGGTCGCCCCAAAGCGGAAGTGGCCTGGACGAGATCGTCCTGAAGCAGCCAAGCCTCTGCCAGGGCTCCTCGAACGAGGAACTCGTCTTCGCGGTTGAACGACTGCGAGCGGATCAATGGCTGGAGTAGCGAGGCTGCTTCGGAGCCTCGGCCACGTTCCAGCGCGACACTCGCCCGGGCGAGCGTTGGGTGCAAGGAAGCAGTCGCCACGGTCAGCAGTATACAAAGTATACAAGGGCTTGAAAGCTATAATCGTGGCCCATGCCGCTGGCGGCCCATGGCGTTACCCATCCGGGCCGCCGACCGACGAATGAAGACGCCATGCTGGTCGATTCAGCCCGTGGCCTGTTCATCGTGGCCGACGGTATGGGCGGGCACAACGCTGGTGAGGTGGCCTCGGATCTCGCGGTCAAGACGATCGCGAAATTCCTCACGGTCGGTGCCGATAGCCGCGCTCATCTCGACCAGGCCGTCAAAGCTGCAAACGAAGAGATTCTGACCACCGCTGCCGAGCAGACCGACTATGCCGGCATGGGCACGACTGTCGTTGCTGCGCTCGTGACCAACGAGCACGCCTTCTTCGCAAATGTCGGCGACAGCCGAGCCTACGTCTGGCGCTCAGGCGATCTCACACGACTGACGCGCGACGATTCGTGGTTGTCCGCCGCGATGGAAGGTGTCTCGGACGGAAGCGCAATCGAGCACCATCCGATGAAGCATGTCTTGACGAAGGTGGTTGGGCTTCGACCAGAGCTTCAGCCCAGCCTCTCCGAGTTCCAGTTCCGGAAGGGAGACGTGCTGCTCTTGTGCACGGATGGCGTGCACGGTGCGATCACCGATGCATCGCTCGGCGACCTCCTGGGCAATGGGAAGCCGGTCGCTGAAATCGCTGAGAGTGTCGTCGGGCTTGCAATCTCACATGGCGCCAGCGACAACGTGACCGCGGTCGTCGTTCGACGCGAGTAGATCTCACCGACCGCGCGTCAACGATGCGGTCAGTTGTGCGAGCCACGCCGCATCGCGAAGAGGTGCCTGCACGAACAACGCGCGGCGCCCCGTGCGATCGAGCGACTGAAAATCACCCAACGCCTGCGCGGTCTCGAGAACGCCAAACGAAAACGATTCGCCCGGGACTTCGAGATCCTCGTCTGGATCCGCCGTGATCACGATGAACACGCCGTTGTTCGCACCGCCCTTGTGGAGTTGTCCCGTCGAATGAAGGTAACGAGGACCGTAGCCGAACATCGTGGCGCAGCCAGTGCTGGCGCCCACGGCGCTGCGAAGCGATTCAAGCGGTTCCACAAAACGAGGATCGTCCGGGGGGAGAAACGCGAGCAACGCGACGTAATCGTGAGCGCGCACCACATCGAGAAACGCCGTGGCTGGTAAACCCGCCAGCGCGGCTTGCGCCGCCTCGCTCAGCGTCAGACGCATTCCCTCGATCTCGGCGTGCGTTTCCGGAAGCGGCAGCCGGCGGTCGCGACGGAAGACGTCGAGCAACGCTCGGGTCGCATCCTTCGCCTGCTGCACGTTCGGTTCGTCGAACGGGTTAATCGACAGGAGTCGGCCGGCTACTGCGGTGGCGACTTCCCATCGCAGGAACTCGGCCCCGAGATCGAGCGCATCATCCATGTGCAGTGTGACGACCGGGCCACCTGATGCTCGGGCGCGATCGCTCACCGTTCGATCGGGAAACTGATCGGCGACATTCACGATCACGAACAGGCGATCGTCGCCGAAGCTCGCGTCGCCAGGCTCGCCGGCGATCGGAACGATGCCCGTGCCATGCTTGCCGGTGCTCTCCGCGACGAGCTGCTCGATCCAAAGCCCGAGCGACTGCAAGCGAGTCGGCAGCAGCAGCGTCAACTTGTCGCGACCATGAGCCGCCGAGGCGAACATCAGCGCACCAAGTGAGACCCCCGGATTGTCGGCGACTCGTGTCGTGCGGCAGGCGATCTCCATCGTTTTCGCGCGCGTGATGAACGTATCGAGATCGATACCGAGCAGCGCCGCCGGGACCATCCCGAAGAACGAGAGCGCCGAGTAGCGGCCCCCGATATCGGATGGATTGATGAAGACGTCGCGGAATTGATCGTTCGTCGCTTGCCGATGCAGTACCGTCTCAGGGTCAGTGATCGCGACGAACCGCGAGCCCCATCGCGGCTGACCGGCCTCGAGCAGCCGACGCCGCGCTTCCGCGGCCATCGCATTCGGCTCGATCGTCGATCCCGATTTGCTGGCGAGCAGGAACAACGATCGATCGACATGAGCCATGGCGGCGCGCACCGACTCTGGATCGACCGAGTCGAGCACGGACAGACGCGGGTGGCCCGCTGCGGTGCCAAGCACCTGGCGGAGTACGTCGGGCGCAAGGCTCGATCCGCCCATGCCCAGCAGCACGACATCACTGACGTCGTCGCGGTTCACGGCCTCGGCGAATGAGGCGAGACGGGAGCGCTGCGACACGATGAAATCGATCGCCGTCAGCCATCCGAGGCGATTCGCAATGAGCGTCTGCGTCGCAGGATCGGCGGTCCAGCGATCGAGGCGTTTGTTCCAGAGCGCGTCGACGAATTCGAGTTGCTCGAGCTGTGCGCACGCCTCCTCGAATGCTCGAGTGAGCGGGCCCGCGGCGATCGAGGACGTGGTCACTGCGCGACCCGGGAGCGGAACGAAGACGGCATGAGAGCGTCTTATAACATAATGAATCAGATGCTCACGCGACACGTTTGTCTCGCGATCGCTGTAACGACGCTGTGCGTGTCGTGCGGGCAGCCGGGCGATGCGGTTGTCGAGGCGCAGCGTGCATCGACGCCGCGAGCGACCAAGACCCAGCCGACGGCTTCAGCGCCTCGCATCGTGTTCCTCGGGGACAGTCTCACCGCGGGCTACGGTCTCGCGAAGGAGCAGTCGGTGCCGTCGCTCATCGAATCGCACCTGCGGGCCGAAGGCTATTCCTACGAAGTGATCAATGCCGGGGTGTCCGGCGATACGTCGGCCGGAGGGCTCAGTCGTCTGGACTGGTCGCTCGACGGCGACGTGCGAGTTCTCGTGCTCGAGCTCGGTGCCAACGACGGCTTGCGTGGACTTCCGGTCGAGAACATGAAACGGAATCTCGCCGAGGTGATCACCCGTGCGCGGGCGCGAGGCATCAAGGTGATCTTGACCGGAATGGAAGCGCCGCCCAACTTCGGCGCAGCGTACACCACCGAATTCCGCCGCGTGTACCGCGAGCTCGCGAAAGAACACGACGTGACGTTCGTGCCGTTCTATCTCGAGGGCGTCGCCGGGATTCCTTCGTTGAACATCGCCGACGGCATGCACCCGAATGGCGAGGGGGCGCGGATCATCGAGCGTTCGATCTGGCGCGCGTTGGAACCGTTGCTCGACAAGCACGCCGGTCGGAGCGCCGCACGATGATCGAGCTGCGTGGGGTCTCGAAGACGGTCCAGAGCGGCGATCGTCCGTTGACCATCCTCCATCCGCTCGACTACTCGATTCCGTCTGGTGAGTTCATCGCCGTGGTCGGACCGTCAGGCAGCGGCAAGTCGACGCTCCTCGGGTTGCTCGCCGGTCTCGACAGCCCAAGCACGGGGCAGATCCTGATCGACAGCGTCGACATTACCGCGTTGTCGGAGGATGGACTCGCGAAACTGCGCGGCGAGAAGATCGGCTTCGTCTTCCAGTTCTTTCACCTCGTGCCGTCGTTGACGGCCTTCGAGAACATCCTCATTCCGATGGAGATTGCCGGGCGGCGCGATCCGGCAGCACGCGCGCGGAAGCTGCTCGAGGAGGTCGAGCTCACCGATCGCGCACACCATTATCCATCGCAGCTATCGGGAGGGGAGCAGCAGCGTGTGGCCATCGCACGTGCGCTCGCCAACGATCCGCCGATCGTCTTCGCGGACGAGCCCACTGGCAATCTCGACTCGACAACCGGACGCCACATCATGGACCTGCTGCTCAACGTGAGACGTGCGCGTCGAGCCACGCTCGTCCTCGTGACCCACGACGCCGAGCTGGCGGCGCTGGCGGATCGCCGCCTCTCGCTGCGCGACGGTCGGCCAGTGCCCTCGGTCGATGCGACGTCGCGAACCGACGCCGCTGCCAACGTGAAAGCACTGCGATGAACTTTGTCGTCGGCATGGCGCTGCGCGAGATTCGGGCCTCCTGGCGCCGGCTGCTGTTCTTCTTCGTCTGCATCGCGGTCGGCGTGGCGGCCATCGTTGCCGTGCGCTCGCTCATTCACAGCGTGCGCGAGGGACTCACCCGCGAAGCGCGTGCCATGACTGGAGCGGATGTCGTCGTGCGCAGCGATCGGCCAATCGGCGAGGAGATGCGTGCGGCCGTGTCGCGCGAACAGAGTACGGGCCGCGTCGGCACCACGTCGGAATCGATTGAGATGGCGACGATGGTGCGGCCGGCAAACGGAACGACGACGCGGATGGTGGAACTGCGCGCGGTACAGGACGCGTTCCCCATGTACGGCACCATGACGCTGGCCTCCGGCCGCTATTCGCACGCGCTGCTACGCGGTCACGGCGTGCTGGTGCGGCCCGAACTGCTCGCGCAGCTCAACGTCAACGTCGGCGACGACATCCTGATCGGCACGCAGCGGTTCCAGATACGCGGCGTGATCGAGAGCGAGCCGGGCCGTAATCTCGGCGCCTTCTCGCTCGGCTCGCGCGTGTTCATCGATTTCGCGGATCTGCCATCGACCGGCCTGCTCTCGTTTGGAAGCCGGGCGTCGTACTCACTGCTGTTGCAGGTGCCGCACCCACCGCCGGTGCCGGGTCAGCGCGATGCGACCACACTGCTGGCGCGCGATCTATCGAACGAGTTCGTCAACGACTTCCTGTCGGTGCGCTCGTATCGGCAGAACGAAGGTCGCATGAGTCAGAACTTGACGCGGGCCGAGAACTACTTGAGCCTCGTCGGTCTGGTGGTCCTGATTCTCGGCGGCATCGGCGTGTCGAGTGTGACGCGCGTGTTCGTGCAGCAGAAGATCAAGAGCATTGCCATCCTGAAGTGCGTCGGCAGCACCTCGACGCAGGTGCTCGCGGTCTACATGACGCAGGTGTTTCTGCTTGGCATCGCCGGCAGCGCGCTAGGCGTCGCGATCGCCGGGATCGCCCTCGCGATTCTGCCGCTCTTCGTCGGCGATCTCGCCACGCTGCTGCAGGTGCACTACGGTCTGACGATCGGCGCGGTGCTGCAGGGGATGGCCGTCGGCCTGCTCGTGTCGGTGCTGTTCTCGATCGTGCCGCTGCTCGAGGTCCGCAACGTCAAGCCGTCACTGCTGCTGCGCCAGGATATCCCGGCCTCGCCGCGGTTCGATTGGTTGAAATGGTGCGTGGCGGGAATCGTCGGCGCATCGCTCGTAGGCGTGGCCGCGTGGCAGGCCGGTTCGCTTCGCGTGGGACTGGTGCTCTCAGGCGGCTTCGTGGCGGTGGCCTTCGTGCTGCACCTCGCCGGTCTCGCGCTCGTGCGCGCGGTGCAGCCACTGCGCTATTCACGGTCGTTCGCGCTGCGCCAGGCCGTGCTGCATGTCGCGCGTCCGGGGAATCAGACGCGCATCATTCTGCTCGCCGTCGGCCTCGGCACGTTCTTCATCCTCGGCGTGCGCGCGCTGCAGGCCAATCTGCTTCAGGACTTCGAGCTGCAGGTGGGGGAGAACGCGCCGGACATGTTCTTGATGGACATTCAGCCCTCGCAGCGCGACGGCGTGACCACGCTGATCGATCGCGCCAACGGCTCGCTGCCCCCGCCCAAGCTCATTCCAGTGCTGCGGGCGCGCATCACCGCGGTGCGCGGCCGCGACGTCAACCTCGAAAGCTACGAAGACGTGCGCGGACGGGGCGGGCTGTCTCGCGAGTTCACGATCACGTATCGATCGAGCCTCGAGGCGAACGAGAAGCTGGTTGCGGGGACCTGGTGGGACAGCGGTCCCGAACCCGAGATGCCGGAGGTCTCGATCGAGGAGAGCCTGCGAACGCGGTTTCAGATCCAGCCGGGCGACGAGATGCGGTTCGACGTGCTCGGCCGCATCATCACCGCCCGCGTGCGGAGCATCCGCGCCGTCGACTTCAGGGATTTCCGCGCCGGCGGTTTCATGATCGTGTTCAGGCCTGGGCCCTTCGACGCCGCACCGCACACCTACATTGCCGCAGTCAAAGGCGCCGCCGACACCGCCGCGCGCTCCCGCATGCAGGGACAGCTCGTCACGCAGTACCCCAACGTCTCGGTGATCGATCTGCGCGAGGTGCTCAACACTATCAAGACCATCGTCGACAACGTCACCCTCGCGGTCACCGTGGTCGGCGGTCTCGTGCTGTTCAGCGGCACGTTGATTCTCGTCGGCGCCGTCTCGATGACCAAGTTCCGGCGCGTCTACGAAGCCGCGATTCTAAAGACGCTTGGCGCCAGCAGCCGCCTCATTGCCGCGATGCTGCTGCTCGAATACGGCGTGCTCGGGGCGATTGCCGGCACCGTCGGCGCGCTGGGCGCGATCGCACTCAGTTGGGCGGTGGCGCACTACGCGCTCGACCTCGAATGGGAAGCGGCGCCGGTGCTCACGATCGGCGGCATCGTCGTGACCGCCATCGTCGTGGCCGCCGTCGGTGTCATCGCCAGTCTCGACGTGCTCCGACACAAGCCCTTGGCCACACTGCGCGCGGAGTAGTTCCGCGTGCAGGAGTAGACACTGCGCGCGGAGGAGTTCCGCGTGCAGGAGTAGACACTGCGCGCGGAGGAGTTCCGCGTGCAGGAGTAGACACTGCGCGCGGAGTAGAGCGGGCTCGCTA
>Ga0075434_100004512_pt1 | contig 12564 bp, 8 predicted proteins | sample RhiMethybrSRZTD3_FD_75298 | JGI IMG/M metagenome (GOLD analysis project Ga0075434, IMG submission 75298) | Populus rhizosphere microbial communities from Tennessee, USA - Rhizosphere MetaG P. TD hybrid SRZTD3 | ecosystem: Host-associated > Plants > Roots > Rhizosphere > Soil | place: USA... | reverse complement strand
GCCGCTTGCGCCTCAACCGCCCGCAGGAGCGAGATCGCCGGCGTCGGCGATGACTTGTTCCGCGTAATCGATGCCCGCGGGTGTCCGCGAGCCATGCCAGGACAGCATCTCGCCGTCGACAATCCGCATTCGCTCGCGCGGAATGCTCGACAGCTTCGCCAGCTCATCGGCGTGCGCGTCCTTGAACGGAAACGGCTCCGTGGACAGCAGCACGACATCCGCCTCGTCGGCGGCGAGCTCCCGGAGTGTGATCGTCGGATACCGGTCTGCTCGGTCGGCGTAGACGTTGCGACCGCCGGCGTCAGTGAGCAGCGCACTCACGAACGTATCCGCGTTCACGGTCATCCACGGCTCCCGCCAGATGAGATAGGCGAATCGGACGGGCGACCGTGTGGTAGCTGCGCGCGTGACTCGCTCGTGCCTCGCCTCGATGTCGCGCGCGATGCGTTCGCCGTGGTCGCGCGTGTCGATCGCGGCGGCGATTGACCTCACCATCTCCGCGGTCTCGAGCGCGGTGCGCGGAAAGCTGACGTGACAGCGAAGGCCGGCTTCCTGAAGCGCCTCGGCGTCCTCGCGGCGATTCTCTTCCTCGTTGAGCAGTACGATGTCGGGCGCGAGCTCTATGATGCGGTCGATCTTGGGGTTCTTCGTGCCGCCCACTTTCTCGACTGCGCCGACGCGATCCGCGGGGTGAATGCAGAATTTCGTGCGGCCCACGAGCTCACCGCCGCGCCCGAGGTCGAAAACGAGCTCGGTCAGAGACGGGCACAACGACACTATGCGCATACTACAAAACTACAGGTCTGGTGCCTGGGTGCTCAGACCCATTGAACTTCGTCACGCGGTATCCGGTGGGTTCGGCCTCGATCCGCTTCATCGCCGTTCCCTGAAAAGGCTTGTCGTCCATGGACGCGTTTCAAGGGGTCAGAGCCCTTGATCGGATGTGATCAAGGGCTCTGACCCCTTGAAACGTTCAGTAGTTTTCCCGTATGAAGATCATCACGCGCGAGGAGCTCAAGGCGAAGATAGATCGGGGTGACGAGTTCACGCTCTTCGAAGTTTTGCCGCTCATGTACTGGCGAAAGCACCACCTCCCTGGCGCGAAGAGCCTCCCGCCCACGCAGGTCGCCACCGTCGTTCGCGAGCTCGTTCCCGACCCCGCCGCCGAAATCGTTCTCTATTGTTGGGACGACGATTGCCCGACATCGGGGTGGGCCGCCAGCGAGCTCGAAGCCATGGGGTACACGAACGTCAGCGAATACTCGGCCGGGAAAAAAGACTGGATCGACGCCGGGCTGCCGATGAGGAAGGACTGACGCGGCAGGATTCTTGAACCATTCGTCATCTCATCCCTCTGCCGGAGAGAGCGAATGGGAGCAAGGCTCAAGCGGATCGAGGACCAGGTCGTCGTCATCACCGGCGCCTCGAGCGGCATTGGACTCGCCACCGCGAAGATGGCGGCCGAGCGCGGCGCGCGTGTGGTGCTGGCAGCGCGAGACGGTGACGGGCTCGCCAGTGCCCGCGTCGAGATTGAAGGGTCTGGGGGACGAGCGATCACTGTCATCGCCGACGTCTCGGTGTTCGAGGACGTCCGCACCGTCGCTCGACGCGCCGTCGATACATGGGGCGGATTCGATACGTGGGTGAACAACGCGGGACTATCCATCTACGGTCCGATCGAGGAAGTGCCGGTCGAGGACGCACGGCGTCTCTTCGATGTGAACTACTGGGGCATCGTACACGGTACACTCACGGCGGTCTCGCACCTCAAGGAACGCGGTGGTGTCGTGATCAACCTCGGTAGCGTCACGAGCGATCGCGCCATCCCTCTGCAAGGCCACTACTCGGCGAGCAAGCACGCCGTGAAGGCATTCACCGATGCGCTGCGGATGGAGCTCGAGAAGGAAGGCGTTCCGATCTCGCTGACGCTGATCAAGCCGGGCGCGATCGATACGCCGTTCCCGGAGCACGCGCGCAACTACATGGAGGCGGAACCGAAGCATCCGGCGCCGGTGTACGACCCGTCGGTGGTCGCGGAGGCGATTCTCTTCTGCGCCGAGCACGCGCGGCGCGACCTCATCGTCGGTGGCGGCGGGAAGATGACCGCGGCGATGCATAACGTGCCGCGCGTGGCGGATCACGTCATGCGAGCGACGATGTTCGGGGGGCAGAAGATGCGGAAGGCTTCACGCGCCGAGCGTGAGGATTCGCTCTACGAGCCTCAGGGAGGTGGGCGTGAGCGCGGGAACTACCCTGGCTCCGTACGGAAACGGAGTCTTTACACAATGACGTCGATGCATCGGCTCGCGACGATGGTCAGTGCCGCGGCCGTCGGAGCGGGCGTCGTGCTCGCGGCCCGCCGGGTCGGCGTTAGGCGTTAGGGTTGGTGGCCGCGAGCTATGGCAGTTGACCAATGACCAAGAACCGATAACGCACGATCCAGAACTCATGACTCGCCAAGACATCTCGTGATGTCTTGGCGAGTTTTCAGTCCTGGGGTGTGGGTCATTGGTATTTAGTCATTGGTATTTAGTCATTGGTATTTAGTCATTGGTATTAACAGCATTTGGCTGCCCTTACATTCCGGTCGGGTACGTCTCCGGCGGCTCGCCATCCACCAGCACCGGCATGTGCAGCGCGTCGACGCCGGCGGTTTCCTCGATGTACATGAAGGCGTCATAGCGCCGCGGGACGATCGTCGGAACGTAGTTTCCCCACGCCTCGTTGCGCGGGTCGTACACGACACCAATGGCGCGGTGCCCGATTGGGTCCTCGAGTCCCTCGATGCCGCCGTCGTCCTTGCCATTGAAGAGCAGGAGTGTATCCCCCGCGTCAGCCTCGTGTAGCCCGTGCTCGAAGCTGTTCTCGCGCGCGGGCGGCACGCGCATGCGGCGCATGGGTGCACCCCATTCTTCGCCGGCGATCACGATGCCGCGGTGGGTGCCGAAGCCGACGAGGACGACGTCGTCCTCGTCGTGCGCCTGACGAACGAGCTGACCGACGTTGAACATCCCCCCGCGAGCCATGTCGGTGAACCGTGCGTCGCCGATATGCGTGTTGTGCTCCCACACGATCGCCTTCGCCTCCACGCCGTGGTGCTGCATGAGCCGCTCGAGCGTCTCGACCATGTGTGTGTCGCGCACGTTCCAGGATGTCGGCCCGCCGCGGATCATCGTGCGGTAATAGCGCTCCGCATTCCGCGCGACGAGTGCGTTCTGCTCCGCGTTGAAGTACGCGTCGCGACCATCCTGGCCGAAGTCCTCTGCCTTGTCGCGCAGCGCGGCGAGGACGGCGATCGCTTCGCGCTCGCAGGTCGTCGGGACGAGCGCGGTCGCGCGAGCGTACTCCTGCACGTCCTCGCCGTAGGGCTCGAAGCACCGATACGCCGCGCGAGCCGCACGCGCGAGCGCCGGGTCGATCGACTCCAGGTAGCCGACGACGGCGTGCATGGAGTCCCATAACGAGTAGACGTCGAGCCCGTAGAATCCGACCTGCCGTGCCGGTGAGCGGCGCCGATTGTAGTCGCGCATCCACTCCGCGAGCTCGGCCACCTCGCGGTTCGCCCACATCCACGTGGGCCATCGCTCGAAGGCGTGGAGGACGTCGCGCGCGCTGTCGCCAGAGTCGGCATACAGCTTTGCATAACGATTGACGCGGTAGCAGTCTGGCCAGTCGCCCTCGACGGCGATGAAGGAGAACCCATGGTCCTCGATGAGCCGGCGCGAGAGCGTCGCGCGCCACTGATAGAACTCGGATGTCCCATGGGTGGCTTCGCCGAGGAGGACGTAGCGGGCTTTGCCGATGCGGTCGATGAGCGGGTCGAGGTCGGCTTCGCTCTCGAGCGGCCGGGCCTGCTTTTTCAGGGCGTTGCTGATGACCGACGGATCGGTTGGGCTTGTACGCTTCGCGAATCTCATGGTCGCTCCTGCGCTCGCTGCCCAACATCTGTGCAAGGCAGGGGCGAGCACCGTCAGGATCGTCGTGGCGCGGGGCTCGTTTGCATCCTCCCGCTGCGTGGTCCGTCCAGCAGCCAGCAGCCAGCCCTAGTGACCGACGCCCGCGCCGTCGATATTCGCGAGCATGGTCAACGACGCCCCCCGATTCGACGCTGACGGCGCCGCGCGCATCGCGCGACAACTATATGGTATCGACGCAGCCGTGCTCCGCCTGCCAAGCGAGCGCGACCAGAACTTCCTCCTGACCACCACCGCGGGTGAGCGTCGCATCCTCAAGATCGCGAACGCGCTCGAGCGACCGGAACTGCTCGAAGCCCAACAGGCGGCCATGGCTCACGTCGGATCGCACCTGGCCGCGTGCCCTCGTCCACTGCCTACCCTCAGCGGCGACATCGTCACCCGGATTCCGGGCGACGAAGGGCGAACTCACCTCGTCTGGGCCATCACGCACGTGCCCGGAGCTCCCCTCGGCACCGTGCGACATCGGACCCGCGCACTGCTTGAGGACTTCGGCCGCATGATCGCGTCCCTCGGATGCGCGCTCGATGACTTCGATCACTTAGGCCTCCATCGCGACTTCCACTGGGATCTCGCCAACGCGCGTCGAGTCGTCGACGAATACCGGCCGCTCGTAAGTGATCCCGAGCTCGGCCGAGCGATCGACACGATCGTCGAGCGGTTCGACGCCGACGTCAGGCAGCTCCTGGCCGAATTGCCGAAGCGCGCGATACACAACGACCTCAACGACTACAACGTCCTCGTTACCACCGTCGGCGCGGAGGCTGACGGCGCGCGCGTCACCGGGATCGTCGACTTCGGCGACATAGTGCACAGCTTTCGAATCGCCGACCTCGCCATCGCCGGCGCCTACATGATGCTTGGCGCCGATGATCCGCTGGATGCGATCGTCGCGCTCACGCGAGGGTACGCGAGCGTCAGCATCCCGCGTGACGACGAGCTCGAGGCGCTGTTCGGCCTCAGTGCGATGCGGCTCTGCGTGAGCGCGTGCATCGCGGCGCATCAGGGTCGGCTGCGACCGGACAACAGCTATCTCGACATCAGTCAAGCCGCGATCCGCAGGACGCTGCCAGTCCTCGCGTCCATCCCGTTCGGCCTCGCGACCGCGGCGCTTCGCGGCGCCGCCGGGTTCGAGCCCTCCCCCACAGCCGACCGCGTCAGGGCCTCGCTCGCGCGACTGCAGGGCACCTTCGCGCCCGTGATGCCGTTCGACGCGGCTGGCGAACCAGTCCTCGTGCTCGATCTGAGCGTTGGAAGCCCGCTCGTCAGCGCAGACCCGCGAGAGAGCTCGGAGCCACTCATCACCGCGCGCATCACCTCCGCCATGCGTGAGGCTGGCGTGCGTATCGCGATTGGCCGGTACGATGAGCCCCGCCTGCTCTACAGCTCACCGCTGTTCGCTGGCGCGGAAGGTCCGCTCGACGAGCGCCGCACGATCCACCTGGGGCTCGACATATTCTGCGATTCGGGAACTCCAGTCCATGCCCCGTTGCGCGGGACCGTGCACGCGTTCGCGTACAACCCGGCGCCACTCGACTACGGCGGCGTCATCATCCTCCGCCATGCCACGGACGACGGAACGGAGTTTTTCTCGCTCTACGGCCATCTGAGCCACGCGTCCCTGACCGAGATGGCAGTCGGCCGGGCCATCGAGCGCGGGGAGCGGTTCGCCGCGTTAGGCGCGCCGGACGAGAATGGCGGCTGGACACCTCATCTCCACCTCCAGCTGTTCACGGACCTCCTCGGGCTCGGCACCGCCGTCCCGGGCGTCGCGCGCGCAAGCCAGCGTTCGGCCTGGCGAAGCATTTGCCCGGACCCGAACCTCGTAGTCGGTATCCCGGAGGACCGCTTTCCGCCTGTCGCGCCTGACAAGGCCGAGACGCTCGCGACGCGCCGCCGCGTCTTCGGACACAACCTCAGCATCGCCTACCGCGAGCCGCTCAAGATCGCCCGGGGCTGGCGTCAGTATCTGTTCGACGACGTCGGACGCCGGTACATCGACGCGTATAACAACGTGCCGCACGTCGGTCACGCCCACCCACGCGTGGTCGCCGCGGCGCAGCGGCAGATGGCGCTACTCAACACGAATACGCGGTACCTGAGCGACGTCGTCAACGAATACGCCGAGCGCCTGACGGCAACCTTCCCTGCCCCACTGTCGGTTTGCTTTCTCGTGAACTCCGCCAGCGAAGCCAATGAGCTTGCGCTCCGCCTCGCTCGATCGTACACGGGCCGGCGAGACATGATCGTGCTCGAGGCGGCGTATCACGGCAACACGACCGGGCTCATTGACCTGAGCCCGTACAAGCACGCCGGCCCGGGGGGCGCCGGCGCTCCCGACTGGGTTCACGCGGTCCCCATTCCCGACGCGTATCGGGGCGCGTACAAGGCGGGCAACCCTAACGCGGGGGCCCTGTACGCCCGCCATGTCGCAGAGGTGATCGGACGCCTGCGGGAGAACCATCGCGGCATCGCCGGCTTCATCGCCGAGACGTGTCCGAGTGTCGGCGGACAGATCGTGTTTCCTGCGGGCTACCTGGCCGAGGTGTACGCGCACGTGCGCGCGGCGGGCGGCGTCACCATCGCCGACGAAGTGCAGACCGGGCTCGGACGGATGGGCACGAGCTTCTGGGCGTTCGAGGACCAGGGTGTCGTGCCCGACATTGTCGTCATGGGTAAGCCACTCGGCAACGGTCATCCCATCGGTGCGGTGGTCACGACGAGCGAGATCGCCGCGTCGTTCGACAATGGGATGGAGTTCTTCAGCACGTTTGGCGGAAACACGGTGTCGTGTGCGATCGGCCTGGCGGTGATGGATGTGCTTCGCGACGAGCAGCTCCAGTCTCATGCGCTCCGCATAGGCCAACAGATGCTGACGGGCCTTCGGCCGTTCGTGGACCGTCATCCGATCGTGGGTGACGTGCGTGGATCGGGACTGTTCCTCGGCGTCGAGCTCGTGCGGGATCGCGCGACGCTCGAACCGGCGGGGTCCGAGGCATCGTATGTCGCCAACAGGCTCCGTGAGCTGGGTATCCTACTCGGCACGGACGGGCCATATCACAACGTCGTGAAGATCCGGCCGCCGATGCCGTTCAATGCCGAGGATGCGGATCTACTCGTCGGCGCGCTCGATCGAGTGCTCGGCGAGCTGACCGGCTGAGGCGCGGAAGGGCTCCCGCAGACCGCGGGCAACGAGCCGCACAGCGCACCGCGTGGACGGGTCGTCCCCCGAAGATTTCGGCCGGCCCTTCCGAGCGGCGACCTTCGGACATGCGCCATCTCATCGACCAGCTAGGCCGCGACGCACGACTGGGCGTGCGGTCGCTTCTCAGACACCGAACGTTCACGACGATCACGACGCTGACGCTCGCCCTCGGCGTCGCCCTCAACACGACGGTGTTCAGCGTCGTGAACGCGGTGCTTCTCAAGCCGCTCCCCTACGCGAAGCCCGGGGAGCTCGTTACGATCGGCAACCTTCCGCCTAACGGCGAGATCGGGCAGGTCGGACCCGCGGAGTTCTTCGACTACAAGCGGATGTCGACCACGATCGCGGATCTCGCTCTTACCCAGACGTTCAATGCGAACGTCACGGGTGGCGATCGTCCCGATCGCGCCGACGCGGCCGCCGTCACCGACAACTTCTTCACGATGCTCGGCGTTCGGCCTCTCATCGGACGGACGTCGTTGCCGTCGGATGCTCGGCCGGGCTTTCACGAGACGGCAATCCTCAGCTACGGGCTCTGGCAGCGCGCGTTCGGCGGGACGCGAAACGCAATCGGGAAGAAGATGCGGCTCGACGACGATGATTACGTGATCATCGGCGTCATGCCGCCGGGGTTCAAGCATCCCGCGGTGACGCCGGGCGCCCCGATCGAGATCTGGCTCCCTGCTGGCTTCGTCGGTGCACCGTGGCCGACGACGCCGCCGCGTGGAGCGCGTTTCGGTGACGTTATTGCCCGACTCAAGCCGGGCGTCACCGTCGCCGCCGCACAGCGAGACTTCGATCGCATCAATGGCGAGTTGGTCGCGACCTACCCGGACGACTATGCCGTCAGGGGGAAGACCGGCGGCGCGTGGCGCATCGCGCTCCGGCAGATCGAGCCTGTGATGATCGGCAACAGCGGCCAGTCGCTGCGCCTGCTCCTGGGCGCCGTTGGATTCGTCCTCCTGATCGCGTGCACCAACGTCTCGAGCCTCGCGGTCGCGCGTGGCGCGGCGCGGCGTTCCGAGATGGCGGTACGAGCGGCGTTAGGTGCCGTGCCTGGCCGCCTCGCGCGTGCGCTGCTCGTCGAGCATCTGATGCTCGCGGTTTTCGCCGGTGGCATTGGCGTGCTGTTGGCAGTCGGCGGCGTGAACACCGCGCGGGCGCTAGCTCCCGAGACGCTGCCGCGACGCGACGACATTGCCGTGGATTGGCGCGTGCTCGCTTTCGCGCTCGCCGCGACGATCGTGACGGGACTCCTGGTCGGTGCGTTGCCAGCGATCGCCGGCGCGCGAACGCAGTTGTCCGAGGTCATGAAGTCAGGTGGCAGGGCTTCGACGAGCGGGCCGTCCAGTCGTCGGGCGCGTGGCGCGCTGATCGCGATCGAGCTGGCGCTGTCCGTGGTGCTGCTGGCCGGCGCCGGACTCGTGGCGCGCAGCTTCTGGTCGCTGCAGCAGGTGTCGCTGGGCTTCGACCCCGACCATCTTGCATTGGCCGAGGTGACGGTCTCGCTGCCTAACGATCGCACGCGAGGGAAGTACGTCCAGGCCGAGCCGCGGGCCAGGTTCTTCGACCAGATCCTGCAGCGCCTCGCAACCGAACCGGGAGTGGAGCACGTGGGTGCGTCGCGAACGATCCCGCTGCGCGACGCGAGCCTCGAGGTCCCGGTGTCGGTCGACGGCCGTCCGCCGCTCGCACCAACGGATCTGCCACGTGCAAGCTTCCGCGCGGTCAGCTCCGGCTATTTCGCGACAATGAGCATGCCGCTCGTTCGGGGCCGGGCGTTCACCGATCAGGACCGTGGCGGCGCGCCGCCGGTTGCCATCATCAGCAAAACCATGGGCGAGCGCCTGTTCGGCAAGGCCGATCCGATCGGCCAGCGCATCAAGCGGGGGCCAGTGGGCAGTCCGGCACCGTGGACGACGATCGTGGGTGTGCTGCGCGACGCGCGGCTCACGTCGATCGACCAGCCGCCGACGAGTGAGCTGTACGTGCCGATGCTCCAGGCACCGCCCGTCACGATGGCCGTCGTGCTGCGCACCAGACAGGATCCCGCAACGTTAGGCCCGGCGATCGTCAAGGCGATTCAGGCGATCGACCCGGATCAGCCCGTGTATCACACGCAGACGATGAACGATGTCGTGAGCGCGTCGGTCGGGCAGCGCCGGTTCGCCGCCCGCTTGCTCGTGGTATTCGCGGTGTTCTCGCTCGGGCTCGCCGCGGTTGGCGTGTACGGGCTCGTGGCGCAGTCGGTGGTGCAGCGGCGGCGTGAGCTCGGGCTGCGCATGGCGATCGGTGCGAGCCCTCGCTCGGTGCTCGCCATGGTGGTTCGCGAATCAATCGCGTTGGCGGTGGGTGGGATCGTCGTGGGCCTCGTGCTCGCCGCGCTGCTCACACGATTCCTGCAGGGCCAGCTCTTCGACGTCTCGGCGCACGATCCGCTCGTGTTCACGGTGATCGGGCCGGCGCTGCTGCTGGTGGTTGCGGCCGCGAGCTACGTCCCTGCACGCGTCGCGTCGAGGACCGATCCGATTACGGTTCTGCAACCTGAGTAGCCGTCCCAATAATCGGGCAACCTCCTCAGACGAAGGTTTGTTCAGATTCTTCGGATGCCACGAATGAATCGGATCTCTTGTTGAACTTGATCCGGCGCATCCGAGGAATCCGAGGGATCAGAACACCCCTTCGTCTGAGAGGCCGGCCCGTAGGCTCAGTCGTGACGCAATGCCACTATAGGCGGCACGCCTGCCGCGCGCCTCGCCGGAACGTAGCTCGCCACCAACGCCACCACACCGAGCACTACAGCCAGCAGAGCGAACGTCACCGCATCCGTCGCGGGGCGTACTCGCAGCCGAAGCATTGGGCTCAGGGTTTCAACCCATTCGAGTCGGACGAGCTCGCGGATCTCCGCGCCGAGCGAGCGAAGACCCAGTATCCGTATGCAGACATGCCGCTCGTCGTATTGACGCGTGGCGTGTCGGACGAACAGGGGCCGGACTCGAAAGTGTTCGAGAAGGAGCACCGCGAAGATCATGTAGCACTGGCGAAGCTCTCGCGAAACGGGAAACTGATCGTTGCCGAGCATAGCGGCCACCACATTCAGCTCGACGAGCCGGAGCTTGTGGTCACCGCTATACGCGAAGTCGTCAACGCCGCCACGCAGCGTTGAGTTGCGGGCGACGTGCGTCGCTGTCCGTCGCGCGAGAGACGGCTAACGCTTCAGAAGCTCGGCAAGCCGGAACATTCCCAACTTGGTGGCGCGATCCGCAGCGGTTTCTCCGTCGTTGTTCCTGATGGTCGGATCTGCTCCGTGCGCGAGCAGCAGTTTCGCAACCTCGAGGGCCCGCACTTCATCGTCCGGCAGCCACATGAGTGGCGTGTGTCCGCCGCCAGCGATCCTCGCGAGATTCGGATCGGTCCGGAACAACTCGCGAAGTCGCTCGACGTTCCCGGTAGGTACGAGATTCCAGACGTCTCGGCTCACTCGCGCGAGGAGGTCGATCATCCGCGGGTGCTGCGCGTATGCGGCCGCCCCAAGCGGTGTGCTGTCCCACTCGGTATTCACGGGATCGATGGCCGCGCCACGATCGAGCAGCAACTGCGCCGTGCCTAACGCGTTGGCGTACGCGGCCGCGTGAAGGCCGCGCTCGCCTTTGTCGGTCGCGACATCCGGCGACATACCCGCATCGAGCAGGAGCCGCACGGCGTCGACGCGGTCGAGCCTGGCCGCGGTCAACATTGGCTCCGGCGCCGTCAGGTACTCGGGATGCTGGGCCGCCAGGCGGCGTACCTCGGCCCCGTCGAGGCGAAGCGCTGCCGCGGTGAACGCGTCGAGTCCATGCAGCGGCGCCTCGGGCGGCGTTGCACCGTAGCGCAGCAGCAGCTCCGCCATCTCTGCGTTCCCGCTGAGCAGCGCACCCTCGTAGAGCGGCCGCTGCAGCATCAGGTTCGACCTCGGCGGGCCCGCGTTAGGGTTCGCGCCGTGTGCCAGGACCCATTCGGCCAACTCCAGGTTGTCGTCGCGCACGGCGATGTTGAGCATCCACCGTGCGCCGGAGCCATACCCACCCATGCCGATCATCATCCATTCCGGGTCCGCCCAATCGGCAGCGCGACCCTGCTTCACGGTGTGCTCATAGATCATCTGGAGGTACCAGAGCATCTGGCCGTGGAAGCCTGTGTTGTAGATAACCTGGATGTCGTACGGATTGGCCCCTCGCTCGAGCAGGAGGCGCACGAGCTCATCGCGTCGCGGATGCGGTGGCCGATCCTCTTCGCCCTCGCCGACGGCACCGACGAGTGGTGTGTACGAGCTCCCGCCGGCGGCGAATTCCACGTTAGGGTCGGCGCCATTGTCCAGCAGCATGCGCGCGATTGTCAAGGCATTGTCGTTCGCGGCCGGAAGGGAGAGCCGGGTGAAGCACAGGTACAGGATCGGCTCCCACCCTTTCGGCCCGCCCTTCTCCGATGCCAGCGCGGGCCGATCGGCTATCTCCTGCTCGACGCGTTCGACGTCGCCGCAGACGATCGCGGTACAGAAGCTGTCGTGGGCAATGTCCGGATGCCGCTCGAGCAGACGATGCGCGATGTGCAACGCTCGAACGTGCGCCGATCGCCCGCGGATATGGTGATCGGGACAGGCGTTTTCCATGAACCAGGCGATGCGCGCTTCCCGGTCGGCCTCAGCGGGCGCATTGTGCGCCAGTTGGCTCTTGAGCGCCGCCCAGCCGGGGAACCCGTACTCGCGTGCGAGTGCGTGCTGCACGTCGCGGAGGCTCGGAGTTGCTCGCGCGTTAGGCACCGCGCGTTCGAGCCGGGCGCGGGCCTCGGGATCGCCGCTGCGGAGGGCGTGCAGCCAGCGTTTCGCTTCCCTCTTGAGGTTGTCGAGGGAGCTCTTGGGCGTGAGTTGCCTGACCATGGACCTTCCTCCGGTAGCTGCCCGGCGTCCGCTGAGTGACGGGCTGGAAGAAGGCTCGGGTGGTGCTGCACCGAACCAATTGGGTGGGGGAAAACCCCCTTGCCGCGGACAGGTGGCGCCCCAAAAGCGCACTGCCCTACGCTGCGTAGGCAACGTGGGGTTGTCAACTACGAAGGACGGCGAAGTTTTCGGGGTTCGGGATTCCGCGCCGTGTGGGATAGGCGCTCTTTGGAATTCAGCGGTGTTTGGGGTTTCGCGCCGTTCGGGATCGCGCGCCGTTAGTCAGTTGCGCCGTTAGGGCCTGCGCCGTTACTGCCCTGCGCCTTCAGCGCCGTTGCCTCTCACCGGCATCGGCCTGTTGTCGCCTCCGGAGATTCGCGTCAATCCCGAAACCCGAACATGTCGATCAGCGAACCGGTCCGCGAAGTCGGTGCCTTTGTGCGTCATCCCCCACGTGAACGGTCCGCCTG
>Ga0075434_100004511_pt1 | contig 12567 bp, 11 predicted proteins | sample RhiMethybrSRZTD3_FD_75298 | JGI IMG/M metagenome (GOLD analysis project Ga0075434, IMG submission 75298) | Populus rhizosphere microbial communities from Tennessee, USA - Rhizosphere MetaG P. TD hybrid SRZTD3 | ecosystem: Host-associated > Plants > Roots > Rhizosphere > Soil | place: USA... | reverse complement strand
CGACGCATTCCGCGACGCCGAGGCCATGGCCGCCGCGCTCCACGAGGTCTTCACCGCGCGGCGGTCGTTCGACGAGGCGCTCGGGCGCTATCAGCACGCGCGGGACGAGGCGGCGCTGCCGATGTTCGCCCTCACCTGCCAGCTCGCGAACCTGGCGGAGCCCGTGCCCGCGGACCTTGTGCAGCTCCTGGAAGCCATGCAGGGCAACCGCGAGGCGATGAGCGACTTCATCAGCATGCTGGCGGGCGTGATTCCCGCGCCCCAGTTCTTCGCGGAGAAGAACGTGGCGCGCATCCAGGCGCAGGCAGCGGCGCGGAAGGCGCCCGCGTAGCGCCTACAGCCCCTGGAGACGCAGGAACGTAGCCGCGCTGGAAGGCGATCACAATGCGCCCCCGACTGAGCGCCGACCAGACTTTAAATGACCCTCATCAGCGGCCACACGATCAGACCGACGGCGCCTGCAGCGGCGACGAGAATCGGTTCAGGAACCTTATAGCGCCATAGAATCCCGAGGCTCACCAGCGCAATCAGGGCCGTCGGCACGTCGTAGATTGCGCGCAGCGCGATCACGACGACTGCGCCGCTCAGCGCTCCCGTTGCTGCCGCGGTCGCACCCTGCACGAACGCCTTGAGCTGCGCGTTGTCCCGGTTCCGGCTGAACCACGGGGCCGGAATCACCGTGAAGACGTAGACTGGGAGAAAGATCCCGATCGCGGCCGCGATCGCGCCGAGCAGGCCAGCGACCAAAAAGCCGATGAAGACGACCGTGATCACGACTGGCCCGGGGGTGATCATCGCCACGGCGACCGCATCGATGAACTGCTGTTCGCTGAGCCAGCCGAACTGTTGCACCACGCCCTGGTGGAGGAATGGCACGATCGCCAGTCCGCTGCCAAAGACGAACGCGCCGGCCTTCGTGAAGAACAGCAGAATCTGCAGCAGCACGTGCTGGCCGCCCTCGCCGACCGTCAGGAACCAGCGTTCGGCCAGCCAAATCAGGGCGACCACGGCGGCGCCTCCGAGGCCCATCAGAATGCCGGCACGGAGTCCGGGCCGCGCCCGCGCGAAGAGAACGATCATTCCGGCGACAACGAAGAATTCGGCGAGCTCGGCTTGCGCCCACACCGTTACGACGCCGAGAGCTCCGAAGATGGCCCACAGAAGCGGGTCGCGTTTGTTCGTGGATCGCGACAGCTTGTAAGCGGCGATCGCGATGATCGCGATGACCGCAGCCCCGATCCCATAGAACAGCGCCTGCATCCACCAGAGGCCGCCGAATCGGACGTACGCCATCGAAATCGCTACGACCATCACGAACGACGGCACGACGAACGCGAGCCCCACGGCCGTCGCTCCGATGACGCCGTGGCGGAAGTAGCCCAGTGCGATGGCGAGCTGCGCCGCCAGTGGGCCCGGCATGATTTGCGCGAGGGCCATCGCGAGGCGGTACTCGTCCTCCGGCACCCAGCGGCGGTTCTCGACCAGGTCGCGATGCATGAAGCCGGCGAGGGCGACGGGCCCGCCGAAGCCGAGACTGCCTAGGTAGAGAAAGTAGCGCACGAAGCCGCCGAGGCCACCGGGATTCCGTGCGAGCGTGCGTTCAGCGACACTCATGTGGGCCCGATCTTTACAGCGATTTGCCCCGGATGACAAGGTCGTCGAATGCCGTAATCGAATCGGCCTTCGTCCAGAGCCCGACGGCGCCGGATGTGAACCGAGAATCGCGATGGTCGAGGTATTGCGTTCCGTTGAGCCACGCCTGGATCTGATCGCCGACCGCGACAACTCGCAGGGTGTGCCACTGGCCGAGGGCTGGCGGCTTCACGGACGCAGAGGCGAGCTGCCGGCGGCCCCGGTCATAGTAGTAGAGGCGAAAGTTGTTCTCCAGAGCGTTCGCTCGAACGACGTAGTACTTGCCATCGTTGAACCGAAACACGATGCCCCCGGAGGCATCCTCCCGCCCGGAGATCGGCTTGAACTTCATGGTCACGTCAACGTCGCGGTACGCCGTAGGCGCGACGATGACGTTGAATTCGTTGCTTGTCGCGCGCTGCATCAGAACCTTCGTGCCGCTGGGCGCGCCCCCCATGTCCTCGACCGCCCACTGCCCGGTGACGTTCCTCCAGGCCTCGATGCCCTTGCTGTCGAAGTCGTATGTCTGCGTCGAAGCATCGTCGGGCAACTTCAGCTCCGGCGCGGCGGCCACGGCTCGCTGGCGAGCCGTTGCAAGTGCAGCGACGGTCGCCAGCACCGCTTTGGTCCAGTGGCGCCGCGACATCATCAGATCACCTCCGGCTGTTCGTCTGGTCGAGCGCCGCTTTGAGCGCCTGGGCTAGCTTCGTCGGGTCGTCATTGGCCCAGAAGTGCATGTAGAATAGGCGCGGTGTGTCCATGAGCGCGTGATTATGGATCGCCGTGACGTCGACGCCGTGCTGTCGGAGCGTCTTGGCGACGGGATTCACTTCCTTGTCGATCAGTACGAAATCGCCGGTGATGGCGGCCTTGCCGTCAGTCGTCGGCTGGAAGTTCAGCACGGTCACGACGCCCATCGCCGGTAGAAGCGCTTGGCCCATCTCCGTGATGGCCTCGGCTCGCGGCACGCTGATCTGGAAGACGCCGCTGCCGACGTCGCGCCCGGAGCGCCCGAGCGCCTGCTCGATCGCCTTCGTGTCCAGTGTGGGACCAGACGCTGGCGCCGCGGTTGCCGGCGCCGTCCCGAGCGGAGTGCCGCTCGTTGAGAGGGCCTGGCGAAGCGCGCGGGCCATCTGCACCGCGTCGCCGTGGCCACCGTAGTGCATGTACATCACGTGCGGTGTCATCTCGTTCAGGTGATTGTGGACAGCGGTCACTTCGAGCCCGCCCGCGAACAGACCGGACATCACCGCGGGGACCTCCTGGTCGAGGAGCACGAGATCGCCCATCACCATCGCATGGTCGCCCGCCTGCTTGAAGGCGGCGTAGGACCCGAGGCCGAAGCCCGCCTTCACGGGCACGCCCTTCACGGTAACGTTCAGATCCGTCCGCGGCATGCCGATTCGAAAGACCCCGTCGGTCTGGAGCTGACCCGATTTACCGAGCGCCTGCTCGACCGCCTTCCAGTCCGGCTCAGCAGCATTCGCGTGCCCGCCCCCCACGATGCCGAAGACGGTCACGGCGACAACGACCAGCAGTCTGCTTACCATGTGAACCTTCATGCTTCGACCTCCTTGCTCCTTCCATCATTTCGATGTCGACTCACCTGGAACTGTGACGCAATGTCCGAACGACTATCGCTGAAGACTTCCTGACATCTGGGTAAGGTGCGGCAAAGACCCCGCTTTGTTGCACACTGGGGATCGGGGAAGACGTCGCCGTGCGAATCCTGGTTGTCGAGGACGACAGAAAGGTAGCCAAGGCCCTCCGCGAAGGCCTCCAGGCGGAGCACTATGACGTCCGGGTCGCCTCGAATGGCGAGGAAGGCTTCTTCCTCGTCAACCATGAAACGTTCGACGTCGTCCTGCTCGATCTGATGCTTCCTCGCCGTGACGGTATCGAGGTCTTGACCACGTTGAGAAAACGCGGGCTCCAGACACCCGTCCTCATCCTCACGGCCAAGGACACCGTCGAGGACCGCGTGCACGGCCTCGACCTCGGCGCCGACGACTACCTCGTCAAGCCGTTCGCATTTCCCGAGCTCGTGGCGCGGATCCGGGCGCTACTACGCCGTGGACGGATGGACCAAGTCCTCAAGCTTCAATTCGATGACCTCGAGATGGATCTCGTCACACGAAGAGTGGCACGGCGCGCCTCGGCCATCGACCTGACCACGAAGGAATTCGAGCTGCTCGAGTACCTCCTTCGCCATCAGGGTCAGGTCGTCTCACGCGAGATGCTGGCGCGGGATGTGTGGCAAGTGACCGTGCGCGCGACGCCCCTCGACAATGTCATTGACGTCTCGATCGCGCGGTTGCGCCGGAAGATCGATGACCCGTTCGATAAGACACTCCTCCACACGGTCCGCGGTGTGGGGTTCATGCTCGGAGGCAAGCGGGAGTGAGAGTGCCGTCGCTCACCGTGCGCACCCGCCTGACGCTATGGTACGCGGGCGTGCTCACGTTCATCATCTGCGTCTTCTCCATCGGCATCTTTCTCTTCGTGAAGGCCCGTCTGTCTCAGGACCTCGCTGCGCAACTCAGCCGGGATCTCGCGACCGTTGACCGGATCTATCGCGAAGAACCGGGAGAGCTCAAGGACCTCGACTCGCACTGGGGCATCATGCTCTTCCAGATCTCCACGACAGACACGGTCGTCTATCAAACCGAGGGATGGGAGCGCGGAGGGCTGGCCCAAGCGGTCGCCGGCGACCCCGCCGCAATACGACGATCCTGGAAGGCACCGGATGGTCGATCGTTCCGACTTCAGAGGGTGTCCGGCCCATCGTATGAAGTCGCCGTCGCGATCGACGAAGCTCCGCTGAGTCGCACGCTTCGCACCCTGGCTGCGATCCTCATCATGGGCGTCCCCTGTGCGGTTGCCCTGGCGATCGCGGGCGGGTACGTCCTCGCCGGCCGCGTGCTGTCGCCCATCGGCGCCATGGCGGACCAGGCGCGGAAGATCACGGCAGACTCCCTGGGCGAGAGACTCCCCGTCACCAATCCGGGAGACGAGTTCGGGCGTCTCGCCTCGGTTTTCAATGAGACCCTGGCGCGGCTGGATGGTTCGTTCGCTCGTCTGCGTCGGTTCACGGCCGACGCGTCGCACGAGCTGCGTACGCCGCTGACGGCCATGAGAAGCGTGGGCGAGGTCGCGCTCCAACGCTCCCTCGATCGAGCGGCATATCGTGACGTCATCGGCAGCATGCTGGAGGAAGTCGACCGACTCACCCGCCTCGTGGAGACATTGCTGACGCTGACTCGGGCCGAGTCTGGCCGCGCGCAGCTCGCGCGCGACGTCGTGGATCTTGGCGGGCTCGCGAGCGCGGTGGCCGATTCCCTACGCGTGCTTTCCGAGGAGAAGGCGCAGACGTTGAGCATCGATGCGCAAGCAGAGATCACAGCGACGGGTGATGCAAATGTCCTGCGTCAAGGCCTGAGCAACCTCATCGACAATGCGATCAAGTACACCCCGGACAGGGGCACGATCACGGTGAGAGTCGTGAAGATGTCGCTCGCCGAGGCCGCGATCGAGGTGAGGGACACCGGGCGCGGTATCCCCGCGGAGCACCGCGAGCGCATCTTCGACCGCTTTTATCGCGTCGACGCCGCCCGAGCGCGGGACTCCGGGGGCCTCGGACTCGGGCTGGCGATCAGCCGCTGGGCGGTCGAAGCGCACGGCGGCCGCATCGAACTCGAGTCCGAGGAAGGCACAGGCAGCGTCTTCCGGATCGTCCTGCCCCGGATCTAGTGGTCATCCTAGTCGAGCTTTTCCGGCACGGTCTTCCAGTCGGCGCCTTTGAGGAGTACGACGTTGGCGACGGGATGGCCATCGCTTAGAGATGGCATGACGCTCACGGCGCGGTACCCCGCGTTCGCCTTCACGGCGTCGGCGACGGCGGCCGCAAGCGAGCGCTTCGCCTTCGCCATTGCCTCAGCTTGGGCTTTCGCTGCCGTGAGGTCATCGCCTTCCGTGATGGGCTCGGTCTTCGCGACCTTGCCGCTCTTGTGGTCAACGATGGCCTCGGCGAACTTGTCGCCCTTCATCGTGTAGACCGACAGCTGGAGCTTGTCGTGCTCGACCTCGTACTTCGCCGAGATCGGCGTGCCATCGCGCTGGCTGGCGACTAGACCGGTCTGCAGCGGAACTTTCGCGTCCTTCATCGCCTTGGCGAGCTCAGCGTGTTCGCTGTCGTCGTACTTTTGCTGTGCACCCGCCAGCAGCGGTATCGCGAGCGTCCCGAGTGCCGCGACAATCACAAGAGCGAGGGTATGTCGGCGCATAACGTCCTCCTTTCCACCTGGTCACACGTTACGGTCGACTCGATCGCCGTTGTACTGAAGACTCGCTGACTTTTTCGTAAGGGAACGGGATACCTCTTGAACCGCGTCGAGTCCGGTGCAATATCAGCTCTGAAGGAGTCGGACATGCGAGCACAGTGCTTCCGAGTACGTGTTGCAGGATTCATCATTCTCTTCGTCGGCGTCTTGCTGGCTTTGTCGGTGTCCAGCGAAAGAGCCGTCGGTGTTACCGCTGCTGCAACATCCGACGCACCCTTGCGACAGATCACCGAGTTCGAGCTCCCCGGACCGATCGGTAAGCGGTTCGACTATCTGACGATCGACGAGGACGACAACTATCTGCTCGCCGCCCACCTCGGGGCCGGCCTACTCCACGTCATTGACCTGAAGACGAATGCTGTTGCGAAGACCGTGCGCGACGTGCCGGGCGTCGAAGGCGTCGCCTACATTGCCGAAGGCAAGGTCTATACGGCGAACTGGGGAGAGAATAAGATCGGCGTCGTCGATCTAGCCGCCATGAGCGTGGTAAAGCGACTGCCGACGGAGTCGAAGCCTGATGGGATCGCCTACGCGGCGCCGTTTCACAAGGCTTACGTGTCCAACGAGCGCGCGAAGGCCGAGAGCGTCATCGACGTGAGGACGGACACCATCGTCACAGTGCTGCGGTTCGACAGCCAGACCGGCGTCCCGCTCTACGATCCAGTCGCCCGGAAGATCTACGTCAATCTTCAGGACCAGAACACGCTCGCCGTGATCGATCCCGCCACGGATACGGTCGTCAGCACGTATCGCGTCGACGGGTGCCAGGGAAACCACGGTATGGCGCTCGACGCCCAGCGGCATCGGGCCTTCCTGTCATGCGAAGGCAACGACACGCTCACGGTCTTCGATCTCGACGCGCACAAAGCGATCGCCCACCTGCCCATGGCCAAAGGCGCCGATGTGGTCATGCTCGACCAAGGGCTCAGCCGCATTTACGTCGCGTGCTCGAGCGGCTTCATCTCGGTCTTTCGGATGGAAGACCCCGCACATTTCATAAAGCTCGCTGACGTCCCAGTCGAGCCGAAGATCCACAGCCTTGCCGTCGACCCTCGAACGCACCGCGTCTATGCTCCAGCGGAACAAGAAAAGGGCCGGCCCGCCTCGAAAATGTTCGTGTTCGAGGCCGTGACCGACTAAACTTCACGCGCCGATCGGACGACAATAGCGACGTGGCAGCGAACCTCTGTTCGGGGTGCGGCGCCGAGAATCGCGCGGGGGCGGTGTTCTGCGATCAGTGCGGAACCCGACTGGCCGCTGGCGCCGCGCCGCGGTTCGGCTCCCCACAGTTGTACACGCCGAAGCACCTCGTCGAGCGCATCGTGACGTCCCCGGTACCGCTCGAGGGCGAGCGCAAGCTGGTCACCATCCTGTTCGCGGATCTCAAAGGATCGATGGAGTTGCTCGCCGATCGCGATCCGGAAGAGGCTCGGATGATCCTCGATCCGGTGCTCGAGCATATGGTGGAGGCCGTCCATCGCTTCGAAGGCTTCGTGAACCAGGTGATGGGCGACGGGATCATGGCCCTCTTCGGCGCACCACTTGCGCACGAGGACCATGCCGTCCGCGCCTGCTATGCCGCGCTCCGGATGCAGGACAGCATCAGACGATATGCCGAGACGATTCGAAGGTCGCACGCTGCGGTCGTGAGAATCCGAGTGGGACTGAATTCGGGCGAGGTCGTGGTCCGGGCTCTGGGCAGCGACCTTCGTCTGGACTACACCGCAGTCGGCCAGAGCACGCACCTCGCAGCTCGCATGGAGCAGGTCGCCGAGCCGGGCACAGTGATCCTTGCCCCGGCCACCCTCGCGCTGGCCGGCGACTACGTCACTGTGAAGCCGCTTGGACCTATACAGATCAAGGGACTCACCGAGCCGGTTGACGTGTACGAACTGACGGGCGCAGCACCGAGTCGGACGCGGCTTCAGGCCGCGGCGGCACGGCGAGGTCTCACACGGTTTGTAGGTCGCGACGTCGAGCTGGAGACACTTCGACGCGCCGGCGCCAAGGCGGCCGATGGTCAAGGACAGGTCGCCGCAATCGTCGGGGAAGCCGGTGTTGGCAAATCGCGCCTCGTACACGAGTTCAGCCGTTCCCCGGCGTTGCAGAAGTGGCTGATGCTCGAAAGCGCGGCGGTGTCCTACGGCAAGGCGACCAGTTACTCGCCCGTCGTTGCCCTGCTCACGCGCTACTTCAAGATCGACGAACGGGACGACGTCCGCGCCAGCCGGGAGAAAATAACGGGCAAGGTTCTGGCGCTCGACCGGTCGCTGGAGCCGACCCTTCCGGCGTTGCTGACCTTGCTCGACGTACCTGTCCAAGACAGCGACTGGCATATGCTCGACCCCGCGGAGCGCCGGCAGCGAACGCTCGACGGCATCAAGGCGCTGTGGTGCCGGGAGGCAAGCGAGCAGCCGCTGCTGCTCATCGTCGAAGACCTTCACTGGGTCGATAGCGAGACGCAAGCCCTGCTCGACGACCTCGTCGCCGTTCTGGAATCGGCCCGTGTACTGGTGGCGGTCAACTACCGGCCAGAATACCGACACACCTGGGGTAAGCAGCCCTACTACACCGAGATTCGTGTCTACCCTCTTGCCGCGGCGAGCTCGGAGCAGGTTCTCACGGCCCTTCTGGGCTCGGATTCAGGACTCGACGAGCTCAAGCGACTGTTGATCCAGCGAACGGAGGGCAATCCATTCTTCCTCGAGGAGACCGTTCGAATCCTGGCCGAGACGAAGCAGCTCGTAGGTACGCCCGGCGCGTACCGGGTCGCGCAATCCATCTCGGCCGTCCAGATTCCGGCGAGCGTACATGCCGTGCTCGCCGCTCGAATCGACCGGCTGCCGTCTGCCGAGAAGCGTCTGCTTCAGGCCGCCTCGGTCATCGGGACTGAGGTCCCATTCGCGTTGCTCGGCGACATCGCCGAGATGGCCGACACCGACGTGCATCGTGGCCTGGCCACATTGGTCAGCGCCGACTTGCTACATGAAGCACGCCTATTTCCAGAGCGTGAGTATGTCTTCAAGCATGTCCTCACGCACGACGTCACGTACGGAACGCTGCTTCAGCAGCGACGTCGTGAGCTCCACGTACGAGTCGTCGAAGCAATCGAGCGCCTCCACCGTGATCGACTTGCGGAGCAAGTCGAGCGTCTGGCCGATCACGCCGTCCGTGGAGAGCTATGGGACAAGGCGGTCGACTATCTGCGTACAGCCGCGATGAGGGCCGCCACGCGGTCAGCGTACGCCGATGCGCACGCCTTGTTCGACGAGGCCCTTCGTGCGCTCGCTCGCCTTCCCGCGAGCCGCGAGCGGACACTCCAGGCGATCGATCTCAGGCTGGACTCACGGGCGGCGTTGGCGCCTCTCGGACGGTACGGACAGATCCTTGACTCGATGCACGAGGCGGCTGCTCTCGCGCGCGAGCTCGGTGACCGCCGCCGGCTTGGACTCGTGCTCGCCGACATCGGCGCGCGTCTGAGAAACGTTGGCGATCACGATGGCGCGATTGCAGCTACGCGGCAGGCCATCGACATCGCGACGGAGCTCGGGGACCTCGGTCTTGGGATCGAAGCCACGTATCGCCTCGCCCAGACTCACTTCGCGCTGGGCGACTTGAAGCAGGCGGGAGCGCTATTTGTGAAAACGGCCAAGGCACTCCCGGACGGCGGCGCGGCCGAGCGAGCTTCGCTGCCGCGATTCTTTCCCGCATGGCCGCGGGCGTGGGTAGGGCTGGTCTTTGCCCATCTCGGTCGATTCGCCGACGCTATCGCGTACGCACGGGATGCAATGGACATCGCGCAGTCGGCGAGTCATCTCCATACCGTGGTCGAGGCGCACGCGGCGCTCGGCGGAGTCCGTCTCGAACAGGGTGACCTGACGACCGCGTTTCGTGAGTTCGAGAACGCCATGGACTTGCTCAAGCGGCGGAATATCGGCAACCCGAACGTCCTCTCGGGTTTCGGGTATGTCTGTGCGTTATCGGGCCGCGTCGCCGACGGTCTTTCGTTCATGGAGGCGTCGGTCGTTGGCGAGGCCTCGATCAGCGCGATGGGGTTGGGTCTGTCCGTACGCCTCAGTCGTTTAGCGGAGGGATATTCTCTCGCCGGCCGTACCGCGGAAGCGGCGGACCGAGCAACAAGCGCCATCGATCTAGCCAGGAAGCACAAGGAGCGAGCGAATGAGGCTTGGGCGCTCAGGACGCTCGCGAACATCATAGCGGCTCGCGACCGATCGGGTGACGAGGCCGCGCGGCACTATGAAGCGGGCCTCGCGCTCGCTCGGGACATCGGTATGCGTCCGCTAGTCGCGCACTGTCACTTCGGTCTCGGCAAGCTGTATTCACGGACAGGCAAACGCCAACGGTCGATCAAGCAGCTAGCGACGGCTGCCACGATGTATCGCGATCTCGGCATGAGCACTTGGCTCGACCGAGTCCAGCAGGTGCCACAGTGATCCATGCGACGTGCTGCGGCCGCAGACCAAGCTACGGCAGGAGGTCGGCGACGCGAATGCGGGCGCCGGGCTGAGCGACGGGTGTGACCATCTGGGTCGGCCCTAACCTCTCGCAGCTCGCGTAACGCCAGCCGAACGGCGCCTCGGCATCGGGCACGGGCTCGCGATACACCTCGACCACGCGGTCGATCAGGTTCACCACCCAGTAGTCGGCGAGGCCGGCACGCGCATACAGACTGCCCTTGTGCTGGCGATCTATGGCGAGGCTCGATTCGGCCACCTCGACTGTCAGGATGGGGCGAGCGGGATGGTCGGGGCCGTAGTCCCTTTGGGATCCTGGGACCACCGCCACGTCAGGCTCGGGCTCGGATTCGTCGTCGAGCGAGATCGGGGCTTGCGTCCGCACATACCACCCAGGGCCGAACACGCCTTCGAGAGCGCGCGCGGTTTTCCAGATAGCCCCGTAGTGGTACTCCCCCTGGGGCTCGGCGACCATGAGCTGGCCACCGATCAACTCGATGTGCTCGCCTGGTTGAAAAAGACCTAGCTCGACCAGACGGTCGTACTCCGCACGGGTGAACCGGCGCGTCTCGACGACGTACTCCGCCATGCGGCTACTGGTTCGGGATCCCCGTCGACTGCCAGGAGACGAATTCGATGCCGCCCGGCCGCTTCGCCCAGATGGCGGTGAAGCGGAGGGGCACCGTGCGGTCCTGGCCGCCGGCGGTCACCTCGTAGACCGCGGTGCCCGTGATGATGCCGAGGCAACCGAACGTCCGCGTCTTCACATCGGCGTTGGGCGTCATCTTGCGGTACTTCGTGCGGCCCGAGCGCATGCCGTCGATGTACTTCGCCTTGTCGTCGCTCGCGGCGGAGGAGTGGTTGTAGACCAGGTCCGCGCCGAACAGCTTCTCCATCGCGGCGAAGTCGTTGCTGGTTTGCGCCGCGTAGCGCGCCATCTCGGCCTTCATGGTCTCGTCCGCGGTGATGGTGCCCATGCAGTCCTGGGCAGCGGCGATGCCGGCGGCGGCGAGCGTGATCAGGGCGGCGAGAGCGAGCCTGCGAAGAGTCCCGTTGACCATGGCGTGCCCTCCATCGAGAACAGTTACCCCTTCACGGCCCCCGCGGTGAGCCCGGCGACGTAGTACTTCACGAAGAAGGAGTAGATCAGCGCGACGGGGATCGAGCCCAGCAGGGCGCCCGCCATGAGCTGGCCCCAGTAGAAGGCGTCGCCGCGGATCAGCTCGCCCACCACGCCGACGGGTATGGTGCGCACGTCCGACTTCGCCAGGAAGAGCAGGGCGTAGAGGAACTCGTTCTGCGAGAGCGTGAAGGCGAAGATCCCGGCGGAGAGGAAGCCCGGCAGGCAGAGCGGCAGGATGATCCGCGTCATGGCGCGCCAGCGGCTGGCGCCGTCGATCATCGCCGCCTCTTCCAGCTCCTTCGGCACCGTCTTGAAGTAGCCCATCAGGAGCCAGGCGATGAAGGGCACCAGCAGCGTGGGATAGGTCAGTATCACGGCGGTGAGGGTGTTGCCGAGCCGCATCCGGCCGATGAGATCGGCCATGGGCACGAAGAGCAGCGTCTGCGGAATCAGGTACGTGATGGCCACCGCGACCCCCAGCAGGATCGCGCCGGGGAAGCGCATGCGGGCCAGCGGGTAGGCCAGCATGGTCCCCAGCAGCAGCGAGATGCCGGTGGCGATGACCGCCACGAGCATGGTGTTGCCGACCCAGATGAGGAAGTTCGTCTCCCTCAGAAGATCGATGTAGTGGACGAGGGACGGGTGCTGGATGGTCAGTGGGCTCAGCTTCGGGTTGTAGAGCTCGGCGTTGGTCTTGAGCGAGGTGGCGGCCATCCACGTGAACGGGAACAGCGCGATCACGAGGAATCCCAGCAGCGGGAGCCAGAGCCCGAAGAGCCGCTTGCGCCAGGTGAGCTCGCCGACCATCGGCTCAGTCCTTGCGCACGTAGAAGGTGAGGATCACCAGCAGGAGGCCCAGCACCGGCACCATGCTGAGCGCCACCGCGGAGCCCAGGCCCATCTGCCCCGCGCCCATGCTGAGGCTGTACGCGTAGGTCGCCATGAGGTGGGTGGAATTCGCGGGACCGCCGCCGGTCAGCACGTAGACGAGCTGGAA
>Ga0075434_100004510_pt1 | contig 12567 bp, 12 predicted proteins | sample RhiMethybrSRZTD3_FD_75298 | JGI IMG/M metagenome (GOLD analysis project Ga0075434, IMG submission 75298) | Populus rhizosphere microbial communities from Tennessee, USA - Rhizosphere MetaG P. TD hybrid SRZTD3 | ecosystem: Host-associated > Plants > Roots > Rhizosphere > Soil | place: USA... | reverse complement strand
GCGAAGCGCTGGGTGAAGACGCGGTAGGTGTTGGTGCGCTCGCTGTTCTGGTCGGACTCGTAGCGCAGTCCGACCCGGATGGCGCCGGCGGTGGCGTCGAGGTTGAGCTGGTGGTAGAGCCCGGTGCGGTTCGCGGGCTGGAACAGCTTCGAGCGCCCGGCCTGGGCCACGACCAGGTCACGGAGCGCGACCTGCGCCGAAGCGCGGCCGGCGCAGCACGCGGAGGCGGCAAGGGCGAGCGCGAGCCCCAGCCGGCGCGCGCCCGTCGGCCCGGGTGCCGAGCGGCGCGCGAACGCGGGCCCGGTCGCCCGGGCCCTCACGGCTTCGGGGCCGCGACCTGCGGCGGCGCGAGCAACTTCTCGATCTCGGCCTCGAGTCCGCGCGTGTCGCCGGGGCGGTAGCCCTCGTGGACGGCGACGATCATCCCGGCGGAGTCGATCACCACGGTGGTCGGCATCGCGCGCACCTGGTAGAGCTGCTGCATCCGTCCGTCCTCGTCCACCGCGATCGGAAAGCTGAGGCCGAGCTTCGATGCGAAAGGTCGCACCTTGGCGAAGTTCCGCGGGCCGTCCAACGAGACGGCCACCACGGTGAGGCCGCGCTCGCGGTACTTCTGGAACAGGGCTTCGAGCTCGGGCAGCTCGGCCAGGCACGGCCGGCACCAGGTCGCCCAGAAGTCGAGCACCACAGGCCCGCGCGCCGCCAGCTTGTCGAGCGTCAGGGTCTCGCCCGAGACCGCGCGGATCTTGAAGGCGGGCGCGCGCGACGGTTCGAGCGTGAGGGGCGGGGTCGCCGCGGGCGCGGGAAGCGAGAGGAGCGCGAGCCAAAGAGCGAGCGCCGCGAGCGCCGCGATCGGACGCCCGATTGCGGCATGGCGCCCGCGGCGCACGCAGCGCCCGGCGGCGCCCGGCATGCCCGCTGCGATCACCGCACCAGGGCGATGCGCCGCACGAGCACGCGTCCCGCGATTTCGGCCCGCACCTGGTAGACGCCCGAAGCGGCAGCGCGGCCGTCGGGATCGCGCCCGCTCCAGGTCAGCGTGGTGGCGCCGGGCGCTGCGAGACCGTCGAGCAGCGTGGCCACGCGGCGCCCGGCCAGGTCGTGCACCGTGACGCGGGCGCTCGTGGCGTGACCTAGGGGATTCGCCAGCACGATCGAAACCCGCGAGCCTGCCGGGTTCGGCGCCGCGCGCAGCGCGAACTCCGCACCCTGCGTCTCCCCCACGCCCACGGTGGGCGTGACCAGCGTGTCCACGCAAGCGCGGATCTCGTCCAGGTGATACCCGTTGCCGTAGGGCCAGCGGTCGTTCGCCTGGTAGCGCACGATGCCCTGCTTGTTGATCACGACGTAATGGTCCCGCTCGCCGTAGAGCGTCTGGATGTTGCCGCCGGTCGAGACCGAGGCAAGCAGCAGGAGCGGATAGGTCGCGCCCGTATTCTGCTTGAAGCCGCCGAGACTGCTCGGCGTGCAGTTGAAGAGATCGGCGCCGACCACCACGACCTCCCCGGGATGGGTGCTCTGGTAGTACTGCTGAATGTCCTGCTGCACCGACGGACCGGCGGTGACGCAGAACGGTCAGGTACAGCCGAGCAGGAAGAGGACGATGACCTTGCCCGCGTAGGTACTGAGCGAGACGGCGGGACCCGAGGACCACGGCGGGCCGCCGGCGAGCGTGTTCTTGGTGAAGGCCGGCGCCGCCTGGCCCTCGTGCACCCACGCGTGGGCCGGCGCGGAGGCCACCAGTCCCAGCGCCACCGCGACGGCGATCGTGCGACGCATCGGGATCCTCCGGGGGCGCTTCGGGCCGTGCCGTCGCGCGGCCATCGCAGCACGTGCCAAGCATTCTAGTCCCGTGCGGCTCGGGGCGGAAACGATTCGTAGGGTGTAGCGCGGACGCCGCACGCGGTTCCGCCCGGCCACTTCGAAGCGGCCTCTCCGAGTGTCCCGGCGCCGCAAAGTGGGCCTCCTTCCAACGCCTTATCGAGCAACGGAATAACCGCCCGGGGCTGGCGTAGTTCATGCGTAAGAAGCGGGATGAACGATCCGACCCGCGCACCGCACGAAAGGAGAAATGCAATGACCGCCAACCAGAAGCTCGAGCCCCGGGTCGACCGGGAGGGCCTGCTCCGCTCGCCGCGCATGATCGCCGGCCTGCGGGAGAGCCTCTTCACCCTTTCAAACCCCACCGTGGAGCCTTGCCGGCTCCCGATCCAGGTTCCGATTCCGGTGCGCCGGCCGATGCCGAAGCTGGCGGCCGGGCTCGCACTCGGCCTCGCGCTGTGCGCGACCCTCATGATGACGCCGGCTGTGCGCGCATCGAACGCGTGGCAGAGCAACGCGGACGGCCGACTGGTGGACGTCGAGGTGCTGGTGGACGGCAGCAGCGCGCCGCTCTACTGGAAGCCCGGCGTGTGGGACCGTCGCTACTTCCAGGCGTTCCGCGGCCGCAACTACTCGCTCGCGGTCACCAACCAGACCGGCCGGCGCGTGGGCGTGCTGATCGCCGTGGACGGCCTGAACGTCGTGAGCGGCGACCACACGAGCCTCGGCAACAGCGAGCCGATGTACGTGCTCGGGCCCTACGAGCGCGCCGTGATCCGCGGCTGGCGGACCTCGCTCCGTGACGTGCGCCGCTTCGTGTTCGTGGACGAGGAGCGCTCGTACGCCGAGCGCACCGGCCAGGCCAACGGTGACATGGGCTGGATCCGGGTGCTGTCGTTCCGCGAGCGCGAGCCTCAGGTGTGGATCGAGCCGCGCGAGCGTCGCGACCAGGACGAGTGGCAGCCCTACGGCTCGCGCGAAGAGCAGCGCGACCAGGCCGGCGCTCCGAAAGCCGACGGCGGCGAAAGCGGCAACGGCAAGCAGCGCGCCGCAGCGCCCCCGACGCGGGTCGAGGGATCGAAGCCTCAGGCCGAGTCGTTCCGCGGCCAGCCGGCCCCCGAGTCGAACCCCGGCACCGGCTGGGGCGACCGCAGCTGGGATCCCGTCGAGCGCACCGTGTTTCTCGCCGACTATGCTGCGACCGACCGCATCTCGCTGCGCTACGAGTACGAATCGGGCCTGGTGGCGCTGGGCATCCACCCGCGCACCCACCGCACCTGGGATCGCGAGCGTGGCGAGCTGAGCTTCGCGCGCTACCCGCGCTGGTAAGCCGGACGCAGGCACGTCCGCGCGCGCCGAAAGCGGCCCGCCTCAGGTACGAGGCGGGCCGCTCGGCCATTTGCCGTTCGCTCTCTGCGTCTGCGCGGCGGTCGCGGGCGCGCGGGGCCTCGCCGGGCCCCGCCACTCGCCCGCTCGGGGGGGACTCTACCGGTAGACCGTCTTGATCCGGCCCCAGGTCATGTCCCGCGCGGGCGTGGGGCACGCCACATCGCTGTGCGCACTCGAGAGGATCACCTCTTCGCCCGTGCCCAGGTACAGATGCAGGGCGTTGACGGTGATGTCGCGGGCGGCCGGGGCCACGATCTGCTCGTTGATCACGAGCGTGGCGACGTTGGCGATCGTCACGGTCTGATTGGGCTGCCCCGTGACGGTCACCGCGTTGCCGCCGAACGTGAGATGGGTCACCACGCTCGAACCCTGCACTCCCGAACAGGTCGCCTGCGAGTGGGCCTCGACGACGTCGGCCGTGATCTGGGCTGGCTGGCCCGAGAACGCCACCGCCATCTCCTGGTGGGCAGAGCTGGTGGCGACGCCACCCGTGCCGCTGGTGCTCGCAGTGATGGTGTGAGAGCTCAGCGTGTTGCCGAGCAGGATCGAGAGCAACGTGGCCGAGAGCGAGCCGCCCGACGGCGGAAGCGCGCCCGTGTCCGAGAACACCAGGACGTTCGGCTGCGGGTTGACGAGCACCACGCGCGCGCCGTAGGCGCGCCCGCTGTACGTGACATCCGCTCCCGCGACCGTCGCGAGTGCGAGCGCTGCGACCACCGTTCCGGCGGCGGCCCTGGCGAAACGAGTTGCGTCTCTGACACTCATGGAAACCTCTCGACTTGTGCAGCGAATCGACGGGGGATCGTCCGGGCGGAGTTCCTTTCCCGCCGCGCAAGACGATGCCCGGAGGTCGTTGAGCTGCGCTTGAGAAATCGCATGAGAATTAGCCGACATTGCATTGTGCTGCAACGCGTTCGCGCGTAGTTCTTAGCCGGAGATCCGGCTTCTGGTACAACTCCACGGCCATGGCATCCGCCGCCTCCGCCCCACCTGCCGACGTCGGCGCCGCGCCGCCCTCCGCGGTCCGCGCCTGGTGTTTCTACGACTGGGCCAACTCCGCCTTCGCCACCACGATCACCGCCGCGGTACTGCCGCCCTACTTCGCGGCGGTGGCGGCGCGCTCGATGCCCGCGCACGTCGCGACCGCGCGCTGGGCCTACGCCAGCGCCCTGGCGATGCTGGCGGCGGCGATGCTCGCGCCGGTTCTGGGCTCGATCGCCGACCGCCTCGGGCGGAGGAAGCGCCTGCTGTTCGGATGCGTGCTGATCGGATCGATCGGCACGCTGGGAATGGCCTTCGTTCCCGGCCACGCGTGGCTCGGGCTGCTCGCCACCTTCGGCGTGGCGTTCATCGCTTTCGCCACCGGCAACGTGCTCTACGACTCGCTCCTGCCCGCGGTCGCTTCGCCCTCCGAGATGCACCGCGTCTCGGCGCGCGGCTTCGCCTACGGGTATTTCGGCGGCGGGGTCCTGCTCGCGATCAATCTGGCGTGGATCCTGTTCCCGCGCCGCTTCGGGCTCGCGGACGCGGAGGCCGCGACCCGGCTCTCGTTCGCGAGCGTCGCGGTGTGGTGGCTCTTGTTTTCGGTCCCGCTGTTCCGCCGCGTGCCCGAGCCGCCCGCCGAGGCCGGCGCAGCGCGCCGCAGCACCAACGTGGTGGAAATCCTGCGCGGCGTGCTCGCGACCACGAGGAGCCTCCCGCGCTCGCCCGAGCTGTTCCGCTTCCTGCTCGCGTTCTGGCTCTACAGCGACGGCATCGGCACGGTGATCAAGATGGCCACGGTGTACGGGAGCGAGGCCGGGATCGGGCGCAACGATCTGATCGGCGCGCTGCTCATGGTCCAGATCCTGGCGGCGCCCGCGAGCCTCCTGTTCGGCCGGCTGGTGCGCCCGCTCGGGCCGCAGCGCGCGGTGGCGCTCGGGCTCGTGGGATACGTGGCGATCACCCTGCTCGGCTTCCTGCTCTCGAAGCCGATCCACTTCTGGATGCTGGCCGCCCTGGTGGCGTTGGTGCAGGGCGGCACGCAGGCCCTGTCGCGCTCGATGTTCGCGTCGCTGGTGCCGCGCCGCAAGCTCTCGGAGCTGTTCGGCTTCTACTCGGTGAGCGAGAAGCTCGCCGGGGTGGTGGGGCCGGTGCTGTTCGGCCTGGTGGCGCAGTGGAGCGCCGGCCGCTTCGCGGTGCTCACGCTGCTCCCCTCCTTCATCATCGGCGGCTGGCTCCTGCTCACCGTGGACCTCGAGCGGGGCGCGCGGCGCGCGCAGGAGTGACCGGGCGCTTCCCCGGGGTCGCACGCTTCTGCGTGGCGTTCTTCTCTTTCTCCGTGCTCTTCTCCCGGGCCGTGCTCTGCGTCGTGGTCGCGCGATTCGCGGTCGCCGCACCCTCCGGCGCAGGAGTGCGCCGGGCTCCGGCGCTCCAGGTTCCCGCGATCGCCGCTTCGGCCTCCTTCCATTCCGTTTCGGACAGCTTCACCTCCAGCGCCTTCACGTTCTCTTCGAGCTGACCGATCCGCGATGCGCCGATGATCGCGCACGAGACCTGCGGCCGGCTCAGCACCCACGCCACCGCCGCGGGTGCTGCGCCCGGCAGCCCGCGGGTCTTCACCCACGACACGAAGCGGTCGGCCGCCGCCACGTTTTCGAGCGTGAGCGCCTTCTCGCCGGTGAGGAAGTGCTCGAACTTGCTGGTCCCGCGGCTGCCGGCGGGCTTCGCCCCGCCCGAGTACTTTCCGGTGAGCACACCCTGCGCGATCGGCGAGTAGACGATCATGCCGATGCCGTGCTCGGCGCAGAAGCCGACGTGCTCCTCCTCGACGTGGCGGTCGAGCAGGCTGTAGCGCGGCTGGCTCGAGATCATCGGGTCCCAGCCGCGCGTCCGCTGGATCTCCATCACCTGGCGCGCCAGCGAAGGCTCGCGGTCGAAGTTGGAGAAGCCGACGTAGCGCGCCTTGCCCATGCGCACCAGGTCCTCGAACGCGCGCAGCGTCTCCTCGATCGGGCTCTCGGCGTGCGGCGCGTGCGCCTGGTAGAGGTCGACGTAGTCCACGCCCAGGCGCCGCAGGCTCTGGTCCATCGCGTCGAAGATGTGCTTGCGCGAGAGCCCCGCCCCCAGCGGTCCGTCCCACACCCGTCCCATCACCTTGGTCGCAATCACGATCTGCTCGCGCGGCAGACCGGTGAGCGCCTTGCCGAGCAGCGTCTCGGCTCCGCCGCGCACGTAGACGTCGGCGGTGTCGAACAAATTGATGCCGAGCTCGAAGGCGCGGCGCACGATGCGGATCGCCTCGCTGTCGTCGACGTAGCCGCCGTACGTGGTCCAGGAGCCGAGCGCGATTTCCGAGATCTTGAGGCCGCTGTTGCCGAGCGAGCGGTAATTCATGGGGGACTCCGCGGGATGAGAAGCCGGTGCGATCGGGAAAACGGCGCGAGTCTACACGCCCTTGGGCGCCACGGAACAGCGCCCGATCGGCGATGGCGGCCCGCCTGGTTCTGTCTTACTCTTCCGCACCTGTGGCGATGGAGTTCGCCCGAACCGCCCTCCCCAAGGGCTGATGACTCCTACCGGGATTCGGTGGGGGTCATTGCTGTCTCGCGAGGAGGAGCGATGGAGAAGGTCTTCCTGGTCGGACTCGGCGGATTCATCGGAACGGTGTGCCGCTATGGGCTCGGCGGGTGGGTGGGCCGGTCGAGAGGCGGCGCCGTCTTTCCCTACGGGACGCTGCTGGTGAACGTCCTCGGCTGCCTCGTGATCGGCCTGCTGGCCGCGCTCTCCGAAGCCCGCGGCGTGTTCACGGGCACCACGCGCGCGTTCCTCTTCATCGGCGTGCTCGGCGGGTTCACCACCTTCTCGAGCTTCGGCTACGAGACCTTCCAGCTGCTGCGGGGCGGACAGGCTCTGGGCGCCGCGCTCAACGTGAGCCTTCAAATCGCGCTCGGCATCGGCGCGGTCTGGACGGGCGACGTTCTGGCGCGCGCCGTGTGGGGACACGGACGATGATGCTTCCGGAAGAGGGCCACCTGCTGCGCATCTTCGTCGGCGAGAGCGACAAGCACGAAGGGCAACCTCTGTACGAGTGGCTGGTGCGCAAGGCGCGCGAGCAGGGGCTGGCGGGCGCCACCGTGCTGCGCGGGATCGAAGGCTTCGGCGCCCACAGCCGGCTCCACACCGCGAAGATCCTGCGGCTCTCGGAGGACCTGCCGATCGTGGTCGAGATCGTGGACACGCGCGAGAAGATCGAGGCCTTCCTCCCAGTGGTGGATCACGCCATCACCGAGGGCCTCGCCACCCTCGAGCGGGTCGCGATCCGCTTCTATCGCAGCGGGTCCAAGGCCGGCCGCGGCGGCGCCGGGAGCGCCGGATGATCCCGGCCCGGGAGGCGCTCGATCGGCTGCGCGAGGGCAACCTCCGATTCGCGACCGACGGACCCACCAAGCGCAAGACCATGAGCCGGCAGCGCCGGAAGGAGCTGGCGCAGGGCCAGCAGCCGTTCGCCATCGTGCTCGGCTGCTCCGACTCGCGCGTGCCCGCCGAGATCGTCTTCGACCAGGGCCTGGGCGACCTGTTCGTGATCCGCGTCGCCGGCAACATCGTCGCTCCCTCCCAGGTCGCGAGCGTCGAGTTCGCGGCGGAGCAGTACAGCACGCGCCTGGTGGTGGTGCTGGGCCACTCGCAGTGCGGCGCGGTGCTGGCCACGCTCGAGGATCTCGAGCGGCGCTCGGGCGAGCGCTCGAAGAACCTCCACTCGATCGTCGGCCGGATCCGGCCCGTGGTCGAGCCGCTGCTGGCCACGGCGCTGGCCCTGGACCACGCAGCACTGGTGCGCGAGGCGGTGCGCGCCAATATCCGCGCCTCCGCCGACCAGCTGCGGCACGGCTCCGCGATCCTGGAGCAGCTGGTCGAAGCCAACGGACTGCTCGTGGTCGGCGCCGAGTACTCGCTCGAGACCGGCTTCGTCGATTTCTTCCATCCCGCTCCCGCCGAATCCTTGCGCGGCGCCTAGCCCCCTCCCGCGCCGGCCAGCGTGTTCCCGGCTGGCGGTTCATGAATCGCCCGCGCTAAGCTATCCGTCACATGGCCCCCCATCCAATGCAGTCGAGCGGCGGCCGCTTCCGGCTCCGGGACCTGCTCCCGTACGGGCCCAAGCGCCATCCGCGCCCCCGCCCCTATCTCGAGATGGCGAAAATCGCGTGGGAGAACCGCGACAACCTGGGCTACGCATGGCGGATCCTCAATCACGGCGTGTGCGACGGCTGCTCGCTCGGGCCGCGGGGCCTGAAGGACGACGTGATCGACGGGGTCCACCTGTGCATGACGCGGCTAAGGCTCATGCGACTCAACACCATGGGCCCGATCCCCGAGCTGAGGCTCGCCGATCTGCCGGCGCTGCGCGCGCTGCGCAACGATCAGCTCCATCCGCTCGGCCGCCTCCCCTGGCCGATGGTGCACCGCGCCGGCAGCAACCAGCTCCATCGCCTGTCGTGGGACGAGGCGCTCGCGATCGTCGCCGAGGAGCTGAAGGCGGTGCCGGGCGAGCGCATGGGCTTCTTCGCGACCTCGCGCGGGATCGTGAACGAGACCTACTACGCGTTCCAGAAGGCGGCGCGCCTCATGGGCTCGAACCACGTCGACATGTGCACGCGCCTGTGCCACGCCGCGAGCGTGTCGGGCCTCAAGGACACGCTGGGCGTTCCGGCCCCCACCTGCTCGCTCAAGGACATGATCGGCACCGACCTGGTGGTGATCCTGGGCTCGCACCTCGCGAACAATCAGCCGGTCACCATGAAGTACCTGGTCCAGGCGAAGCGCAAGGGCACGCGGATCGTGGTCGTCAACCCGATGCGCGAGCCGGGGCTCGAGCGCTACTGGGTGCCGAGCGATCTCAAGAGCGCGCTGTTCGGCTCGCGCATCATGGACGACTTCTTCCAGGTCGCGGTGGGCGGCGACATCGCGTTCCTGAATGGCGTGATGAAGCACCTGATCGAGCGCGGCTGGACCGACCGCGAGTTCATCGCGGCGCGGACCCAGGGGCTCGAGGAGCTGACGGCGCACCTCGCGGGCCTGTCCTGGGAGCGGCTCGAGAAGGCCAGCGGTCAGTCCCGCGCCGACATGCTGCGCTTTGCCGAAACCTACGCGCGCGCCAAGACCGCGGTGTTCGTCTACAGCATGGGGCTCACGCAGCACACCTTCGGCGTGGCGAACGTGAAGGCGCTGGTGAACGTGGCGCTGGCGCGCGGCATGCTGGGGCGCGAGAAGTGCGGCGTGATGCCGATCCGCGGTCACTCGGGCGTCCAGGGCGGCAGCGAGTGCGGCGTGGATCCCGACAAGCTCCCGGGCGGATTCGAGGTCGCGAACGAAGCGGACCGCAGGCGCTTCGAGGAGCTGTGGGGCGCGCCGCTCCCGGCCGGGAAGGGCAACCGCACGCTCCAGATGCTGGAGGCAGCGCACCGCGGCGATGTGGACTTCCTCTACTCGCTGGGCGGGAACCTGCTCGAGACCATGCCCGATCGCGCCTACATGAGCGAGGCGCTCTCTCGGGTGAAGCTCCGCATCCACCAGGACATCGTGCTCAACACCTCGTCGTTGCTGCCCGGCCCCACCGTGCTGCTGCTGCCGGCGCAGACCCGCTACGAGACGCCGGGCGGCGGCACCAGCACCAGCACCGAGCGGCGCATCCGTTTCTCGCCCGAGGTCGCGGGCACGCGCATCGCCGAGGCGCGGCCCGAGTGGCAGATCCCGGTCGACGTCGCGCGCGCCGCACGGCCGGCGCTCGGCGCGCGGCTGGCATGGAAGGGCACGCCCGAGATCCGAGCGGAGATGGGCCGCACCATGCCGCTCTACGCCGGGATCGAGAAGCTCGAGCGCGAGGGCCAGTGGGTGCAATGGGGCGGCGAGCGCCTGTTCACCGACGGCTTCACCCGCATGCCGGGAGGCCGCGCGCGCTTCACAACGGTGGCGCTCCCCGAGATCGTGATCCCGCCCGGCAAGTTCTACCTCACGACCCGGCGCGGGAAGCAGTTCAACAGCATGGTCCACGAACGGAGCGACTACCTGATGGGCGCATCCACGCGCCACGACGTGCTGATCCACCCCGCCGATGCCGCCGCCCTCGGCATCGCGGACGGCACCGGGATCGTGCTGCGCTCGGACACCGGCGAGTGGACCGGGATCGCGCGGCTCGCGCCCATGAAGGAGCGCCATCTCCAGGCCTACTGGCCGGAGACCAACGTGCTGATTTCACGGCGCTGTGACCCGGTCTCGGGCGAGCCCGACTACAATGTGCTGGTCTCGGTCGAACCTTTGGGGCCGCTCGGGGCCACGACGCCGGCACGGGTCGAGAGCGCTCCCCGCATCACGCCGGCCGAAAAGCCCGCCCCCGCGCTGGCGCGCGGGATCGCGGACGAGCGCGGGGGGTGAGGATCAAGCCCATGAAGCCGCTCGCGTGTCTGGCGGTCGCGGTGGCGCTGGCGCTCGCCCCTTCCACCGCCCTCGCCGCGAAGTCGAAAGCGCCGGCCGCCATCCCCGACTTCTCCGGCTACCAGGAGCTCCTGGACTCGCTGCTCACCGTGACCTCCGCGCCGGGCGAGGCGCTCGACACGCGCTTCGACTTCGAGAAGTTCTACGACCAGCGCGGCCGCTTCGAGCGCTGCAAGCGCATCCGCCGCCAGCTCCTGGCGATTCCGCCGTCGGCGATGGACGATCGCAACCGCATCGCGTGGGCGATCAACACCTACAACTATCTGGTGATCGAGACCGCGAGCGAGTACCTGCTGGTGCCGAATCGCGGGCGGTTGCGCTACATGGGCCCGCGCGACATCAAGACCCCGAACGGGCCGTTCTTCCAGGCGCCGCTGGTGGAGGTCGAGGGGCAGAAGTACTCGCTCGACCAGTTCGAGCTCCATTTCCTGTTCGCCGACTTCGATCGAACGAAAGGCCCACCGCCGCCCTTAGCCCTCGACCCGCGCGTCCATTTCGCGCTGAACTGCGGCGCGATCGGCTGCCCGCCGCTCCAGCCGCGCGCCTTCCGCGGCGACTCGCTCAAGATTCAGCTCGATGCCGCCACCCGGAACGCGCTCGCGCTGCCGCGTCACCTCCAGTTCATGGAGGAGAGCGGCCGGGTGCAGGCCAGCTCGATCTTCCAGTGGTTTTCGGCGGACTTCGGCGGCATGGAGAAGGCGTTCGACTTCGTGATGAAGTACGCGCCGCCCAAGACCCGCGCCGCGATCCAGCAGCGCAAGATCACGTCCATCTCGGGCATGACCGCCTGGGACTGGAACCTGAACCAAACCGTGCACAAGAAAGAGATCTGAAAGGAGGCGCGACCGTGAAGTTTCCCCCGATGTGCGCAGCATTCGTTCTCGCCACCACCCTGGCCGCGAACGCAGGGGCCGGAACCAAACCCTGGACCAGCGACGACATCCTGGCGCTCAAGACCGTGAGCGACCCGCAGCTCTCCCCCGACGGGACGCGGGTCGCATACGTGGTCTCCGAGCTGAACCGCGACGCGAGCGACTACCAGACCGACGTGTGGCTCGTGCCGAGCGCGGGCGGTGAGCCGCTGCGGCTCACCAACTCCACCGCAGCCGACGAGTTCGCTCGCTGGTCGCCGGACGGCAAGCGGATCGCGTTCCTCTCGGAGCGCCCGCGACCGGACGCGAAGAAGGACGATGCGCCGAAGGACGCGAGCGCGGACGAGGCGAAGCGCCAGATCTGGCTGATCCGCGCGGACGGCGGCGAAGCGTGGCAGCTCTCGGATGCCAAAGGCGGGGTCTCGGCGTTCGAGTGGTCGCGCGACGGCGCCTCGATCGCCTACCTCTCGAAGGAGCCGAAGAGCGAGGAGCGCAAGAAGAAGGAGAAGGACAAGGACGACGCATGGACGCCGAGCGAGATGTATCCGTGGAACCGGCTGTGGGTGATGGACGTGGCGAGCCGGAAGGCGACGCAGCTCACGAGCGGCGACCTGCACGTGACCGGCTTCTCGTTCTCGCCCGACGGCAAGCGGCTCGCGATCTCGGCGCAGCCCACGCCCCTCATCCCCGACAACTTCAACTCGGACCTCTACCTGGTCAACGTCACGGGCGGCGCTCCCGCGCCGCTGGTGAAGCGCCCGGGCACGGACACCCAGCCGCTGTGGTCTCCGGACGGCAAGTGGATCGCGTTCGTGTCGCAGGACGGCAAGAGCACCGAGTGGTTCACGAACAACTACGTGTGCATCGTCTCGCCCTCGGGCGGCACGCCGAAGAACCTCACCGCTCAGCACGACGAGCGTGTCGAGGGTCTGGGCGGCGCGGGCGGCCTCGAGTGGAGCCCGGATGCCAGCCACATCGTGTTCGCCTCGGTGCGCGGCACCGCGCTCCACCTCTA